>Ga0164242_10007768_pt1 | contig 11711 bp, 8 predicted proteins | sample OricomgcompostMG_FD_108783 | JGI IMG/M metagenome (GOLD analysis project Ga0164242, IMG submission 108783) | Miracle-Growth compost microbial communities from Emeryville, California, USA - Original compost - Miracle growth compost (MG) ... | reverse complement strand
CTTCCCGATCTCGCCGAAGGTGAGCAACACGGTGTGGGAGGGGGCGGTGGAGGCGAACGTGCCGCTGCTGCGCGACATCCCGTTCGTCAAGTCCTTCGACCTCAGCGGCGCTGCGCGCTACACCAGCTACAAGACCAGCGGCGATTACTGGACCTGGAAGATCGGGATGGACTGGCATGTCACCGATACGTTCCGGTTCCGCGGCACAAGGTCCCGCGACATCCGGGCGCCCACCCTTAACGATCTGTTCGCGCCGACCTATATCAGCATCGTTAGCCCGGCAGACCAGCTGACCAACACGGCACCGCGCGTGCCGGGCATCAACAAATCCAACCCCGACTTGAAGGCGGAGATCGGCAAGACCTTCACCGTCGGTGCAGTGTGGAGCCCGTCACCCAAGTTCAACGTCGCGGTCGATTATTACCATATCAAGATCACCAACGCGATCACGCAGCTTCAGGGGCAAACTCCGGCGATCCAGCAGCTGTGCTACGACAGTGGCGGAACGTCGCCCTATTGCGCCTTGCAAATCCGGCCCGGCGGTTTCGACCCGGACAATCCCGACGACACGTCGTCGGCCAATGCCATCACTGCCTGGATCAGCCAGAGCATCAACCTCTCGTCGATCGAGACGGAAGGTGTAGACGTCGAAGCGAACTACCAGGGCACGCTGTTCGGTCGCCCCCTTGGGCTACGCTTCCTTGGCGCCTATCAGCCGCACATTTATTATAGGCAGCCGGGCGTACCTACCAGCGACCAGGCCGGGGCGGCCTTCGGCCCCCTCGGTGCTGCCGCGGCACCGACCGTGCGGTTGACAGGCTTCGCCCATTATCAACTGTCCGACGAGGTATCTTTTGATCTGCTAGAACATTGGCGTAACCCGATGAAGTTGAGCGGCGTTCCCGGCGAGGTCTGGGTCAACAACCATCTGCCGGCATTCGCCACGACCAACGTCACTCTGACGTTCACGCCAAGGACCAGCTTCCATTCGGAATTTTACATCAACGTGCAGAACCTGTTCGATGCCGATCCGCCGCCTGGAGGCTATACCGGCAACGGCACGAGAGCTGGCTATCGCGACGGCTATCCGGTTGGCGACAATCCGCTCGGTCGATATTTCACAGCCGGTGTCAGGCTCAAGTTGTGAGAATGTTTGTCGGCGTAGCGCGCGGGGTTGCTCCCGCGCGCTACGTTCCTTTCGAAGCCTGTTTCACGAGGGATCGGCCATGACCGGGACACGGTGGTTTCTGTTACTTGCCGGCGCGTTGCCCTTGCCGTTGTCCGCGGCGCAGACACCGCCTGCCGGTGTTTTCGGCTCCTCGTTCGAGCCGTGGCAGGAAGGCGGCGTTCTACCCGGGCAATCGCACGTGCCGTCGCTGGCCGCCGCGATCGCGGCGATGCCCAAGAACCTGCCGCGCGCTTCGGCGCCATCCCTCGATGAATCGATCCATGCTGCGCGAGCGGCCGTTGAAGCGTGCAGCGCCAGGGGCGCGAAGGTCAGCGTCCTCGTTGCCGATACGCGCGGTGAGCCCGTCGTTCTTCTGTCGGGGGACGGGGCAGGCGTCCGCTCTCAACTCATCGCCAGAACCAAAGCCAATATCGTCGTCAAATATCACCAGCCATCGGGCGAGGTCGCGGAGCGGGCAAGGAATGATCCCCGCCTCACCGACGAGGCTGCGGCCGATCCCGCGATCGGCATGTTGCGGGGCGGTGGGTTTCCCGTCGTGCGCGATGGCCGGATGATCGGCATCGTTGCCGTATCGGGTGGTTCGCTGGGCGGCGATCTCACGCTCGATGAAAAATGCGCTAGAATCGCGCTCGATGCGCTCGATAAAGCGGTGTCCTGAGGCAAGGCGCGTATGCGGGCTTGAGAGAACCGATGAAGCTCCTTTGCCTGCCGCTCCTTGTCGCCGCCGCCCTCCCGTGGGCCTCCGCTTCGCCCCGCGCCGCGCCGCCGATGGAGTGGATCACGCTCGGCACCAAGGGCGGCCCCGTGCCCAACGCGGAGCGATCGCAGCCGGCGAACGCGCTGGTCGTCAGCGGCAAGCCGTGGCTCGTGGATTGCGGTGACGGCGCGATGGAGCGGCTGGCGGCGGCCGGCTTCCGTCCGACCGATGTCGACACGGTCTTCCTCAGCCATCTGCACATGGATCATGTCGGCGGGCTCCAAGGCCTGATCGGGCTGCGCTGGATGATGGGCGCCGAGACGCCGCTGACGATCTACGGCCCACCAGGCGCCGCTGGTCTCGTCGACGGATTGATCAGGTCACTCGCGCCGACCGCCGAGATCGGCAAATACGAGGCGATGAAGGGGCTCGACCCCGCGAAGATGGTCAAGGTGGTGACGATTCGCGGCGGCGACAGCGTCGATGTCGCAGGGGTGGTGGTTCGCGCGGCGCGCAATACGCATTTCGACGACGCGCCCGGGCATCCGATCGAGAATGGCAGCCAGTCGCTCTCCTATCGCTTCGACGATGGAGGCTATGCGATCACCTATACCGGCGACACCGGCCCAAGCGATGCTGTCGGGCGCCTGGCGAAGGGGTCTGACATTCTGGTCAGCGAAGTTATCGACCTCGATCAGGCGGCGGCGAATTACGATGCGAAGGACATGCCCGCGGCCCGAAAGGCCGCGATGCTGAAGCATTTGCGAACCCAGCACCTTTCGCCGCAGGAAGCGGGCCGGATCGCCGCCCGCGCAGGCGTGGGCGAACTCGTCTTCACGCACCTGAGCATCTTCGGACCGACCGCGAAGGAGGCACCCAGGCTGATTTTCGAAGCGCATGAAACCTTCAGCGGTGAAGTGCTGGTGGCGCGCGATCTCGACCGTTTTTGAACCGTATGACATTGGAGAGCCCGAGATGAAGACCCGAGCCGCCGTGGCGTTCGAGGCGAAGCAACCGCTGGAGGTGGTCGAGCTCGACCTCGAAGGGCCCAGGGCGGGCGAGGTGCTGGTCGAGATCATGGCGACCGGCATCTGCCACACCGACGCCTATACGCTCGACGGGCTCGACAGCGAGGGGCTGTTCCCCTCGATCCTCGGCCACGAGGGCGCCGGGGTCGTCCGCGAGGTCGGCGCCGGCGTGACCAGCGTCAGGCCGGGCGATCACGTTATCCCGCTGTACACGCCCGAATGCCGCCAGTGTAAGTCATGCCTGTCGCAGAAGACCAACCTGTGCACCGCGATCCGTTCGACGCAGGGCAAGGGGGTGATGTCCGACGGCACCAGCCGGTTCAGCTACAAGGGGCGGACCGTCTATCATTACATGGGCTGCTCGACCTTCTCGAACTTCACCGTGCTGCCCGAGATCGCGGTGGCCAGGATCCGCGAGGACGCGCCGTTTGATACCAGCTGCTATATCGGCTGCGGGGTGACGACCGGGGTAGGCGCGGTGGTCAATACTGCCAAGGTGCGGGTCGGCGAGAATGTCGTGGTGTTCGGGCTTGGCGGGATCGGGCTCAACGTCATCCAGGGGGCCAAGCTGGCGGGTGCCGGCAGAATCATCGGCGTCGACATCAATCCGGACCGTGAGGAATGGGGCCGCAAGTTCGGGATGACGCATTTCCTCAACTCGAAGGGGCTGAGCCGCGATGAGACGATTGCCAGGCTCCTTGAGCTGACCGACGGCGGTGCCGACTACAGCTTTGATGCGACCGGCAATGTCGAGGTGATGCGCACCGCGCTCGAATGCTGCCATCGCGGCTGGGGCGAATCGATCATCATCGGCGTCGCGGAAGCGGGCAGGGAGATTGCGACGCGGCCGTTCCAGCTCGTCACCGGGCGGGTATGGAAGGGCACCGCGTTCGGCGGCGCGCGGGGACGGACCGACGTGCCCAAAATCGTCGACTGGTACATGGACGGCAAGATCGCGATCGACCCGATGATCACCCACCGGCTGACGCTCGACGAGATCAACAAGGGCTTCGACCTGATGCACAAGGGCGAAAGCATCCGCTCGGTGGTGATCTATTGAAAGCTGTCAACGAGCAGCTTTCCAGCCGCCGCCAGATCGATGTCTTCATCGCAGGGAAACATCCCACGTCTGCCCATTTCGATTGTATCCCATCGATGGGCAGGGCGATGGGGCGAAAACCGACCGAACCTGCCTGAGAGGATGCCAGCCGGATTCCCGCAGGGCTTGATGTTTAAAGTTCCGCTAACCTGGCGCGCAATCGTCGATTACTTCGTGTTCGGCTATCTCGTTTCCAGCAAAATACTCCGGCGGGCCATGGGCCTCGTCCCACAGGTCATGGTGGGATCGAATGTGGTTTATCCGTCGCCTGAAACCGGAAAGATACGTTCCAGAAAAGCCGATCACTGCCGAAATGTGACGAATCATCAAGTTGCCGATGAATCATCTGGAGCATAGTATCGTGATTGATTCCGCTATTCTTGACCAATTGGCCGCCGATAATCGGCGCGACGCGCAACCGGCGGCACATCGTGCGGAGGCCAGCCTGCCCGTGGTCGATATATCCCGGCTCGGCGGCGGCGACGACGATCGGGCGCTTTTCGCGGCTGATCTGCGCCGGATTCTATACGATCACGGCTTCTTCTATCTGTCCGGGCATGGCGTGCCGCAGAAGCTCATCCAGGAGACGATAGCGATCGCGAAGCAGTTTTTCGCGTTGCCGGAGCAGGACAAACTCGAAATCGCCATCGTCAAGTCGCCCCAGTTTCGCGGATACACGCGCGCAGGCGGCGAAATCACCGGAGGCGCGCGCGACTGGCGTGAACAGGTGGATTTCGATTGCGAGGAGGGGGCCGTAGAGATCGGCCCGGACACGCCCGCCTGGAAGCGCACGCTTGGCCCCAACCAATGGCCGTCAGCGCTGCCCGAATTGAGAAACGTCATTCTTCGGTATCAGGCCGAGGTAACCCGGGTTGCGATCGACGTCCTCAAGGCGATCGCCCTCGCGCTCGGGCAGGACGAGAACGTCTTTCGCCCGCTCTACGAGCCGCGTCCCCGTCAACATCTGAAGATCATTCGCTATCCCGGGCGAGATGCAACCGAATCCGACCAGGGCGTCGGTGCCCACAAGGACGGCGGCCTGGTGACCATCCTTCTTCAACGCGAGCGGGCCGGATTGCGGGTTCAGCAGCACGACGGAAGCTGGATCGATGTTCCCCCCTTACCCGGGACGTTCATCGTCAATACCGGGGAACTGCTCGAGCTCGCGACCGACGGCTTCGTGCGCGCCGATATCCATGCCGCCGTGACGCCGCCGGCGGGCACCGCCCGGTCATCGATTGCTTTCTTCCTGGGAGCCAGCCACGAGGGCACCGTGCCGCTCGTCGAATTGGCGCCCGAGTTGAAGGAAGCGGCCCGGGGCCTCAGCTCGGATCCCGGAAACCCGCTCTTTCGAGATGTGGGCATGAACCATCTCAAAGCGCGTATCCGATCGCATCCGGACGTGGCGAAGGCGCATTATGCCGACTTACTGTGATTAATTCCGGGGGACTGGCTGCACGACCGGTCGGGGTCGCCGCTGCGCGACAATCCCGATCGGTCGTCCAACCACACGGTTCAGAGCTTGAGCTTCACGCCTATCGAGAAGTAGCGGCCCACCGGATCGTCGCCGAGTGCGAAACCGTCGCGCAGGCCAGCGCGTGTGCCGTTGCCCGAATAGGCGCCGATCGGCGGATCGGCGTCGAACAGATTCTCGACGCTGAACGAAAGCTGCGCCGAGCCGAACGACGTGTCGAAGTCCCGCGTCAAGGTCAAGTCGGTGGTGGCGAACGCATCGATATGGTTGCTCGTCCAAACCTGGGTCGGATCGCCGCTCAGTTTCATCGAATTGCGCCAGCGCTCGAAGATATCGAGCGTGAAATTCGGCGCGGGCTGGAAGCGGGCGAACGCCGACAGCCGCAGCGAGGGGCCCGCCGACAGCCCGAGCGGACCGAAGGCGACGCCGCCCTGATCTGTCGTGGTGACGCCGGGCTGCCTGTAATAGACATGCGGCTGATAGGCGCCGAGCAGGCGCAGCGACGCCGGGCGATCGAACAGCGACGTGGAATAGTTGAGCTCCAGGTCCACGCCGTAGGTCTTGATCTCGCCGATGTTCTGATATTGCGTGTACCAGCGCGTCACCGCGTTGCTCGCCGAGGTGTCGGTGAAGCCGTTGGGTCGTTCCTGCAACGCGCAGAAAGGCGAACTGCCGCCGCTGTCGTAGCAGGCCTGCTGATAGGCGGGCGTGCTGCCTGCGACCTGGACGACCGCGTCGCTGATCTTGATATGGTAATAATCGATCGCGATACTGAACTTGCGGCTCGGCGACCAGACGAGGCCCCCCGTCCAGGTCTGTCCGATTTCGGCCTTGAGGTCCGGATTGGACAGGTCGGTCGACGGTACCTGCGGGCTGAGGCCGGTGAGCAGGTCGACCGGCTTGACCGGCACCGAATTCACCGGCGCGAACAATTCGTAAAGGGTGGGCGCCCGGATATCGCGCGACCGTGTGCCGCGCAGGCGGAAGGTGTCGGTGATCTGCCAGTCGAGCCCGAGCTTCCACGTCCAATAGTCACCGCTGGTATCATAGTCGGTATAGCGGGCGGCGGCATTGACGCTGAGCGAATGGATCAGCGGCACATCCTTGGCCAGCGGCACGTTGACCTCGAGCGCGGCTTCCTTGACCTCCTGGCTGACCGTCGGATTGGAGGCGAAGCTGAACCCCCACAGCGACTTGCCGGCGCTGCAATTGTAACGGATGCCGGTGCAGTCGACCGTGTCGCCGGGCTGTGCGTCACTCGTCGAGCGGAACGACAGCTTGCGATATTCGCCCGACAGCGCGACGTTGACCGGCCCGGCCCAGGTATCGAAGGGCGAGCCGCCGATATGCGCGGAAACGTCGTCGAGCTTGGTCGTCGTGTGATAATGCGTCGATTGCATAGTGTAGGCAGCGGCTGCCGGGTCGACGTTGCCGGTGCCGAACACGTCGAGCGGCACGCAGCCCGGATCGGCTTCGGGATTGGACAGCGTGACGGCGCAGACGGTGGCGCCGGTCGAGGGATCGGTGACGGCATCGAGCGCGGCTGCGATGTGCTGGTAATTGGGATTGTTCGCCAGCGTCGTGTTCAGCTTGGTGATGCCGTGCGTGTAATTGATGCCCCAGTCGAAGCCGCCGAGCGAACCGGTGAAGCCGCCCATGAACAACCATTGGCGCGACTTGGCGATCGCGTGGAGGCGTGGAAGCGAGTTGACCAACTCGCTCATCGAGAAGGTCGGGCCTGCGGCAGCCATCTCCTGCTGGAGAGCATCCGAGAGAAAGGCATTGTCGGATGCGAACGTATAGTTTGAAAGCTGCAGCAGATCGGCGTCGCTTTCATTGGTTTTCATGTCGCCCGATGCCTGGGCGTAGAAATGGATATCGCTGGCAACGTCGTAATCGAACCGGCCGAACACCTGATGCGCGCGCAGCGGTGCGACCAGCGACGAATCGTAATAGCCGCCGTCGCCGCCGATCTCGAGGCCGGACGTGCCGGTCGCCTCGCCATGCTCGAATGCTCGCAAGGAGCCGTCCGGACTAAAGGTCTGTCCGACGAGGCTCGCGGGACCTTTCGTGATCAGGCCGCCGAAGGGAAGGTTGGCGAATCGCACGTTGCTGTAGAGTTGATAAGGATTTTCCGCGCTGCCCGCCGGATAGGCAGGGTCGCCAGAACCCGCGACGCCGACCTGATTGAGCCACGAACGATCCGAGCGCCGTCCGATGCCACTCTGGTCGATATATTCGTAGCTCGCCTCGATATGGCCGCGCCCACCGAACAGATCGGCGCCGCCCGCGATGCCGAGATCGGTCCTGCGGTCGTCGCCGCGCTGGGAGATGCCGTTGTCGGCTTTCAGCGTCAGCCCGTTGAAATGCTTGTCGATGACGTAATTGACCACGCCGGCGACCGCGTCCGACCCATAGACAGCTGACACGCCGCCGGTGACGACATCGACCCGCTGGATGAGCATCTGCGGAATGATATCGACGTCGACGATGCCGTTGGCGGTGGTCGGCGGCACGCGCTCGCCGTCGATTAGAACCAGAGTTCGGTTGGAGCCGAGATTGCGCAGGTTGAGCTGGTTGGCCGCGCCGTTGCCCGCGGCTGCCGTGCCCGTCGACGAAGGATTGCTGGCCGACCCGCGCGAGCCGGCGAACACCGGCAGGTTGTTGAGCGCGTCCGCCAATGTGCCGCCGGGCTGGGTACGCAGGATATCCTGCGTCGAGACGACGGTGACGGGCGATGGGCTGTCGTTGCCGTTCTTGATCGTGCGCGATCCCGTGACGACGATGTCCTGAGACGCTTGCGGGGCGGCGGGCGCCGCCGCCTGCGGCTCGGCCGCGGTCGACTGCGCATGCGCCGCACCGTTCAATGCGATGAGACTGGCGCCACCCAGATAAACGCCGACTTTCCCGAGAATCCTCATCCTGTCTCCCCTCGATCGGTGGCTCCAAGCGTCCGATACCGCTCCGACCACAATCCGTTGCTCTTGACGCTGCCGCACAGCGCCAATCGCCGCTGACGGTGCGATCGCGTTGCTAGACGCTCAACATGCGCAACAGTCATTCAAAGCGGCGGGGCCGAGATTGATTTTGTGCCCCGTCGTCGGTCGGGCGAACGCTGTCCCGGGATTATGTCATCCACTGAAAGAGAGAGAATAACTCGCTCGACCGCGTCATGATTATTGACCGGTTTCATGACCTGGATGTCGATCGGTGTTCAGCAGCGATTGTCGAGCAGCATCATCGCCCCGCCGGTGTGCGAGATCGGTGCGAAATACAGGCTCTTGATTACTTCAACGTCCCCGGAGACGGCGCCGCGCATCACCAGCCAAGTCATCAGCTCGAGACCCTGGGCGCCGGCTAGGTCGACGATGTCGTCGTTGCTGTAGCGGGTCAGCGCCTCGGGATCGGCGACGATCTTCTCCATGCAGAGCTGATCGAACGACTGGTTGATCTTGCCGAATTGCCCAAGCTCATGGGAAAGGCCGCCGCTGCCGATCACCAGCACCTTCACGTCCTCGTCGAACGACCGGATCGCGCGGCCGATCGCCTGGCCGAATGCATAACAGCGCTTTGGGGTCGGCAACGGCGGCATGACGGCATTGACGACGATCGGAACGACCGCCACCGGCTTGGGGCCATGGCCTTCCCAGGCGAGGTCGAGCGCGGTGATGCCGGCGTGGTCGAAGATCAGCTCCTGACAGGTGCTGACGTCGAACTCGTCGGCGACGAGCGAGCCGATGATATGCCACGACAGCGCCGGCGCACCACGAAAAACGCGCGGGGCGGGCGGTCCCCAACCTTCGTCGGCATTGCGATATTCGTGCGCCGCGCCGACCGCGAAGGTCGGCATGTTATCGAGGAAGAAGTTGAGGCCGTGATCGTTATAGATCACGATCGCGACATCGGGCTTCGTTTCGTCGAGCCAGTCATGAACCGGGCCGAACGCCTCGAAGAACGGAGCGAAGGGAACTTCCCGCTGCTTGCCGCCCGCGATCGCCCGCCCGATCGTCGGAACGTGCGAGGTCGACAGGCCGCCGATGATCTGCGCCATGGGGATTCTCCTACATCGGCGTGGTCTGGCGCTTCGGCACGCGATCGAGCTTCGCCAGGAAATACATGTTGCCGCCGAGTTCGAACAATCGCGGCTTGTCGCGCGCGATCACCGCAGCCTGCTCCGCCTCGCCGAGCGCGTAGCGGCGGCAATAAGCTTCTTCGTCGGCAGCGAAGCTCACGCGGTTGTCGGCAGAGTTCAACGAATAGCACATCTTATTGAGCTCATAGCCCTTCTGCGCGGCATCGCGATCGAACTTGCCGGTCTGGATCTTGCTCACGTCGCTCTCCCATGCCGCTGCGGCTCCCGGGCGCTTGCCGGCTGCCGATCCGATCATAGCGCCATGGCCGCCGCCAGCGCGATTGAATCTCCGCCGATGCGATAAGGCGGCAAGAAAAGGGCCAGAACTTATCCCCTGCCGGCATGTTTCGAATACCGTCCACCGGTCGACCGCGGCACGGTCCAAGGGTGGGCGTGAGGCTTTCACCGGCCGATCCGCCGCGCCGCCGAGAGGGGACCGCCGCTCATGACGACAGGAAATCTCGCCGTGGACGGCGCTGAAGCCTCCGAGGCCGCTGCTACGCCGATGCGGGATCGGAAGTCGGGCTATTGGGGGATCGTCCTGCTGATCAGCTTCGGCGTGCTGGTCGCCTATGCCGATCGTTCGAGCATCGCCTCGGCGATCGCCCATCGCTCGTTCGTCGACCATTTCCACATGTCCGACGTCGATCGCGGCTGGCTGGGTGCGGCGTTCTTCTGGTCATACGCGCTCGCGCAGGTGCCGCTCGGCTGGACGGTCGATCGTTACGGGGTGAAGATACCCTATGCCATCTGTTTCACGTTGTGGTGCGTAGCGACCGCCGCGACCGGATTGATGACGGCATTTTCCGGCGTCATCCTGGTCAGGCTGATCGTCGGTGCGATGGAGGCGGTGGTGATGCCGGCGAGCTATCGCTGGTTCCGGGACAATGTTCCCGAGCGGCATACCGGCGCCGCGATCGGCGTCTTCGCGATGGGCAACAAGGTCGGCACCGCCGTCGGCGCGCCGTTCGCGGCGTGGTTGATCGCGTCCTATGATTGGCGGATGATGTTCGTTGTCACCGGACTGCTCGGCCTCGTCTGGCTGGTGCCGTGGCTCGCCTTCGTTCGCAACGATCTTCCCAGGCGGGAAGAAATGGCGGAGGCGCGCCGGCGGGCGTCTTCGGTGCCGTTCCGCAATATTATCGTCTCACCGGTCGTCTGGGGCGGGATCGTCATCAATTTCTGCTACAGCTACTTCATCTTCTATTCGATGACGTGGATGCCCTCGTATCTGGTTGAACAGCGCGGGCTCGCCCTGGGCACGTCAGCGCTCTACACCTTCTTCAGCTTTTCAGGGATCGCGGTCGTCGCGGTGGCGGCGGGCTGGGCGGCGGATCGGCTCATCGAACGGGGCGGCGATCCGGTGCGGACCCGCAAGATCTTCGTGGTCCTGGGTTTTTGCGGTGCCGGCACCGTGCTGATGGGGGCCTATACCAACGATCTCGACATGGCATTGTTCTGGAACGTCTTTTCGCTTGCATCGCTCGGTTTGGCGAGTGCCAACTCGTTGGCGCTATGCAAGGTGACACTGATCCCCAAGCCGGCGATTGGTCTCGTCGCCGGCGTTCAGCACATGGCGGCGGGGCTGTCGGGCGGGCTGGCGGCGAGCTTGTCCGGCTGGCTACTGGGCATCAGCGGTAATTATGACCTGCCGATCAAGGTCATCGTCTTCTTCCTTGCGGCGGGCGCGGGCGCGTGCATCGTCCTGCTACGGCCGGAATGGTCACCAAAGGTATCGCCCGGCCATGCGGCGGGGGCCGAATGACTGTCGGGCGACGAGATTTTCTGTGCCTCGTGCCGGCTGTCGCGCTCGGCGCCGCCAGGGCCGCTTTTGCCGCGCCGCGGCAATGGACGCTGTATATCGGCACGCATACCGGGGGAAAAGGGCAGGGGATATTCGCGGCCAGGTTCGACGAAGTCACCGGAATGTTTACAGGGCTCGGTTCGGTGGCGGGAATCGAGCGCCCGACATGGCTGGTGCGCGATCCGCACCGGCTGATCCTGTATGCGGTGAGCGAAACTGGCAACGACGGCAAGAGGTCCGGCGGCGTTTATAGTCTCGCGATCAACCCACGTAATGGAACGCTCCGGG
>Ga0164242_10007767_pt1 | contig 11712 bp, 19 predicted proteins | sample OricomgcompostMG_FD_108783 | JGI IMG/M metagenome (GOLD analysis project Ga0164242, IMG submission 108783) | Miracle-Growth compost microbial communities from Emeryville, California, USA - Original compost - Miracle growth compost (MG) ... | reverse complement strand
GACCGCCTGCTCGCGTGAGGTGGGCGGAACCGCGGTCAAGGCGGGCTCCGGCGACACTCAGCGCAACAACAACTCCGAGCGGCAGTACCCCAACCTGCTCAAGGAGTGCGAGGTGCTGACCACCGACATCCTGGCCAAGACGGTGGGGGCGGACCCGCTGGACATCCAGAGCACCTTCGTCGGCGCGATCTGCCGCTGGCAGGCGGCCAACCCGGCCGGGCTGATCGACATCACCCGGTTCTGGTTCGAGCAGGGCAGCCTGGACAACGAGCGCAAGGTCGCCGAGTTCCTGCAGTATCAGATCGAGAACAAGTCGATCGTGGGCGTGCCGTCGATCGTGATGCGTCCGGCCGATCCCAACGGTTCCTGCGGGGTGGCCAGTGACGCCGCCGGCGTGGTCGGCTGGTGGGTGAACCCGCAGGCGCCCGGCATCGACGCGTGCGAGCAGGCGATCAAGCTGATGGAACTGACGCTGCAGACGAATTCGTAGCCGCGGGGCTGTAGCGGTTTGTCACCCGGGCTGTAGCAAGCAGCGAGTGCGCCCACTTACACTGGTGCTTATGACCGCGAGCCGCGACGAGTTGATTCACCTGATCGCGGACATGCCCGACGACCAGGTGGCTGCATTGCTTGAGGATGCCCGCCGCTTGACGGGCTCCAATCCGGTGCGAACTTGGCCGCCCAAGTTCGTCGGCATGATCAAGGACGGACCCAAGGACGGCTCCGCGCGTGCCATCTTCCCATAGTGGGAATATGGGCTATGGTTGGTTGATGAACGAACTTGCGTTTGTCGAAACCGACGGCCGAAGCCGCGTCGTGTTGCCCGGCCACCCCAACCAGCGCTATGTGATGCGTGAGAATCCCGATGGCAGCTTGCTATTGCAGCCGGCCCGCGTGGTGACCGACGCTCAACACGAATTTGATACCGATCCCGAACTACGCGACCTGCTGTCCCGGGCTGCGGCGTCTCCGACGGTCCGCCGGACACGCGTTCGCCGGACGTGAGCTTCGACGGTGATTACTCCGAAGTCGCCGATACGCAACTCGACGAACTTGAAAACGGCCCGGATATCGACCTGTACAACAGCGTCCTTGACACCATAGAACTCATCCTCCGACTGCCTGGGCAGGCGCAATCCCTGTCGACGGCGATCACCACGCCCGACGGCATCCGGATGCGGCTACCGGTCATCGGGCACCCGCCATACAAAGTCTTTTGGTCCACCGAAGGGCCCCGCATTGAAGCGATATTCCCGCCCCCATAACGCGCTCGGTGAGCCCATCGGCAACAGCGGTGCGGCAGCGCCACGCGAAACGACGACGATGGTGACGGCGCTGATCTCCTGACGATCGCGACGACGTACTTTCCCCGCGCGAAGCGGGCGGCATCGGCTGTTTCCGTTTGAACTAGATAGTTCAAAGCGGCAGTTTCGGTGTTGCGGGCCAGGACATCTCGCTGACCAGCCAAGTCCGGCCCGACGGCGCGTTGCCGAACGTGCTTGGTGCACGGGAAAACCCATCCGGAAATCGGCGGTTCCCGCATTTCCCCCCGTGTGGTGGTGGCGCGGTTTGTTAGGGTCCGGCGCCGTGGACCAGTCACCCGATATCCAGCCCATGGCCGTGCTGCCCGGACGCGACGGGATCGAACGGTTGTGCTGGAAACCGTTTCTCAATGGCCCGGACAGCGTGACGGCGGCACTGGACATTCGCTTGCGTGGCGCACACGGGGTCACCCTTCGCGACGTGCTGCTGTTGGAGCTACTCACCAGGCCGGATCGCCAAGCGCATCGCATCTGCGCGCTGGCGCAGACGCTGGGGGTGTCACCGAGCCGGTTGGCCACCCAGGTCCGTCGCCTCGAAGGGCGCGGCTTGGTCACCCGCCGCCCCAGCAGGCGCGACCCGCGCGGGATGCTGCCCCGGATCACCGGTGAGGGCAACGCGCGGCCGTACGCGGTGCTGCAGACCTGTGGGCAGCGGCCCGCGCGTGCCGCCTCGACCGGCTCGTCTACCGGCAAGCGGGATGGGTGAGCACCGGTGAGACCGGGGGTTGGGGGTGCCCGCAACGGCCTACCGGGCCGCCGGAGGCCAACCAGTGGGCGGGCAAGGACCGCCGGCGGCATCGACGCGCAGCGGAGCGGGTCTGTGTCCTGACGCGTCATCACCTGCGTCAGCGCGACATCGCTGCGGCGCTGGGCGTCAGCCGACAGGCGTTGGCGCAGATCGTCGGTCCGGTTCCGCTGCCGCAGACGCCGCTGTCTCCGGCCGAGCGGCGAAAGTGCCTTGCGGCGCTGTGGCCCTTCCCGGTCGATGACGGCGACATCGAGACCCATTGGTACAGCGTGGATCCGGTGGTCGAGCAGGTGCGCGGTGTCATCGAGTTCGGCGGCGAGCGAGCTGTGCGGGTACTGGCGGGCGGCGAGGTCGCAGCCGATGTGTTGCGGCCGTGGCTGCTGCCGACCCGCGGGCTGGTCTACGCCACGGAATCGATCGGCCTGGCCGGCTGCCGCCTGGTTGAGGTCACCGCCGAGGAGGCGACGCTGACGGTGCGGGTGCCGGCCGACCCGACGGTGTGGGCGACGGCCTCCTGGTGGAACCGGGTGACCGAAGGCGAGCATGCCGGCGTTGCCACGGTGGACCCGGTGATCGTCTGTCAAGACCTGCCCGGCGGCACCGTTTCCGGTGACCTCGGGCGCGAGCGTCTCATCGACCGGATCGCGGATCGCTGAGGGCGTAGCCGGGTGAAAACCCTCGTTTCAGGCACCGAAACCAAGGTTTCGCTTTGAACCAAGTAGTTCGAAGTGCGGGTTATCTGTTGCAGGTCAGCCACTCTCGTTGACCAGCGTAATCCACCAGGGTCGCGCGTTGCCGAACGTCGTTCTCGCGGAAGTGAACTCGTGAGTAAATCTGAGTTTCGTCAACAGTGGGAGGCGTAACCTCGACAATCTTGGCTAACGTCCGGCGCCGTGGACGAGACACAGGATATTCAACCCATGCCGTCGCTGCCCGGGCTCGACGGCGTCGAGCAGCGCAGCTGGCAACAGTTCTTGGGCTGTTCGCTCAACTTGGTGGCGGCCCTCAACGGGCGACTGAAGGGCACCCACAACCTGTCCATCCGCGACGTGCTGCTGCTGGAGTTGCTCAGCAAGCCGAACCGCCAGGCGCGCCGGCTGTGCGCCCTGGCCGAGACGTTGCGGGTGTCGCAGGGGCAGTTGTCCACGCAGATTCGCCGCCTCGAAGGGCAGGGCTTGATCACGCGGAGCCCCAGCAAGCGCGACCCGCGCGGCATCCTGCCGAGAATCACCGCGGAGGGCCACATGCGGTTGCATGCAGTGCTGGAGACCTACGCGCAGGGTGTACGCATGCACTACCTCGATCAACTCCACTACGAACAGCTGGTCGGCCTGGTCGATAGCTGCCGGCGGATCAACGGCTCGCTCAAAGCCCAGGGCTGACCAAATCCGGCCCCGAGAAACTGTCCGCAGCTAAATCACAGCCTTTGTGCAGCGTTGGGACAGTGGCGTTTTCGGCCGCACCGGCTCTTTGCCGAATGGCTTTCGCGCGACGTTACGCGTGGGGAGACGGCCGGCTAGCACATGTTGCATTGTTAGGTTATATAGCAAACTGTCAAACTGGACCTTTACAGCCTATGAGCTCTATGTTAAGGTCTGCACAGCAAGGGACGGGCAACTAATTTAACGCGTTGAAACATGTTTCAATACTGGCGCGTCAAATGCTTTCCCCTTGAACTAGATGATTCAATCCAGTTGTTTTCTGACCGGGATAGAAACGCCCTATGACCAGCGTGTTAGTACCGTCGAAGCATTGCCGGCCGGCCGCGGCGGCCGAGGGATCCGCTGCCGCCGCGGAGTTTGCCGAAGTTTCATCGCCGATCCGGGCGCATCGTTGGATACCGTCGCCCGCCGTGGACGACGACGCGGCAGATGCGACAGAAGCGGCAGACGCGCCGGCGCATCGCTTGCCGGGCCTGGACGAGACGGAGCAACAATGCTGGCGGGATTTTCGGGAGTCGGCGACGCAGCTGTGTGAGGGGATCAACCGGCGGCTGCTGGCGCGGCACGCCGAGATCGCCGCCTCCCGGGATCAACTCCTGGACGCCATCAGCCGGCTGTTCGATGTTGCCCAGGCCGGTGAAGTGATCAGCTGTGACGAGCGCTCGCTGCTGCCGCGCAATCAGCTTCGCTGCGCGCAGCGGGCGGTGGCCGCCGTCGATGCGATCTTCGCCGGCTCGGGCGGCAACGCCGCATGTAAAAGCAATCCACTGCAACGGTTTTGGCGTGACGCCCACGTCGGGCTGGGGCACGCTGTCCACTTGTCGGACATGATCTATCAGTCGAGCGCGCTCACGGCGATGGGCGGGCAGGCACCGTAGGGGCTGCGGACGACGATCTGATGGGTTGCTTGCCATGCCGGGGTTCGTTTGGCTACCTGCCGGGGCCCGCCATGTTGCTCCCCATACGCGATTGGCGTGACATTCATGTCACGCATTGAAGAAGGGTTTGACCATGTCGGAAGCATTTAACGCTCTCCTCGTCGAGCGGCTCGCAGATCCAGAGTTCGCTCGGAGCTACGCCGCCGAGACAGCGCGCATCACCGCGATCGACGCCGTGGTCAACCAGCTCGATGACGCGCGGGAGGCGTCCAACCTCACCAAGGCGCGGTTGGCTCGGGCGATCGGCGCCCGTCCGAGTGCGGTGCGCCGACTGCTGTCGGCTCAGACTGTGAACCCGACCCTTGCCACGGTGGCCGAACTTGCCGCGGCTCTGGGGTTGAAGGTCACGCTGACTCCCATGTCAGCCGAGGAGCGTGAACGGATCACCAAGCCGATGCTCGCGGTCAGTGCCTAACCTGATTTCACAGAACGCGGGTTGCGGCTGAAGTACTCATTTCCCAGCTCGCGTACTTTGACGTAGTCCGCCTCGCTGAACGTCGGTGCAGGGTCATCGCGGATTATGCGGTGGCGCAACGCGACATCTCGTCGCTTCGGTTGGCGACGGAGGTGAGGGTCGCTGATATTACATCGAACCGGGCGGTCGGCTTCGGTGTCAGCGCCGAGATCTTCACGACGCTCGATTACGGCGTGTGCCAGCTGTGGGCGGCCGCGCTGCGCCGGGCGGGATTCGGGGGTATTCGTTACTGGGCCCGGCACGACCTGGAGCACACCGCCGCGTGCGTAGCGGTGTTCGGTGCGGCGGGCGCCCCGGGCGAAGGCGTTCGGGACCCGCTGCAGTCCCCGGTGACCGAGCACTTGTCAGCCCGACCGGATCTGATCGCCGCATTCGAATCGGCAACCGGAGTCACGGTGCTGCCCGTACCCGACGTCGATGCCATCATCAGCCGTGGGGATGCTCGCGACGGATGACGAGCGGTCAGCTGCCGCCGATCGCGACCGTGATCCGTTCACGGATGCTCGCCAATTGGCCAGCGGTGACTGCGGAGCCGGTCGCGCTGACCAGCCGCAAGGAAACGCTGGTGACATGGTGCGCCAACGCCCAGCACGTCGCCTCGGCGCCGTTCTCCGCTGTCGGCTCGATCCGCTCGGCAAAGGATCTGTGCGCCAACCCCTCATCCCGGGTCAGCGGGACTACCAGCAGGTTCGGATAGCCGTCGGGAAACAGCTCGTGGTCTTCGACCACTACCGCCGGACGCAGCTTGCCGGGCTCGTCGGGAAGTGCGCCGCCGCGCCAGTCGACGACAACGATGCTGCCGGCCCGGTGCCGGCTCACGGCAGGTCGGTGAGCGGCGTCCCGAGTTCGTCGAGCTCGCTGCGCGCATCGGGGTGCTCGGCCAGGTGGGCCATCACGCGCTCGCCGTCCGCCCGGATCATCTCCCGTCGGGTCTGCCGCGCCTGGGCTTCGGCCAGCTCTCGAACGAATGCGCTCAGCCCCTTGCCTTGCTTACGGGCCGCTGCTTCGAGCACTGCCCGATCGTCAGCGTTGAGCCGAATCGTCAGCGTCTGTGCCATACACGCGAGCGTACTACGGAGTCGTCCTACATCTGGGCCCCGGCCAACTCTGACTTGCCGGGCTCGACCTCCTGCGGCGTAGTGTCGAACATTTGTCGAACGTCCGCTAGCGTGGGTGTCATGGCTGGATCAATCGGTTTCCGTCCGACGCAAGACGACGAGCGCATCCTGCGCGAGGCCTCGCGCCCGGGCGAGAGCACGTCGGACACGTTGCGCCGAGCACTGCGGCTGTTGGACCACGAACGGTGGCTGGCACAGTTTCGCGCGGACGCGGAGGCGCTCAAGGACGAGGATGTCAATGCGGAGCCCGAAGCCTGGTGATCCGCGGAGCCGTCTATCGGATCGATCTCGGGCGGCCCCGCGGCCACGAGCAGGGCGGCAAACGCCTGGGTTTGGTTGTTTCCCCGTCGGATTCGCCGCTGTCGCTCGTGGCCGTGGTCCCCACGTCGACCACGGCTGGCCCGTCCATTCACCGTCCCGAAATAGAGATCGCCGGTCGGCCGACGCGGATGCTGGTCGACCAGATCCGCTCGATCGACACCCACTATGTCGTGGGCGACCCCGTCGACTACCTGACTGGCGACCAGCTCGTCGAGGTCGAGCTCGCGCTGGTCCACTATCTGGGTGTTCAAGACGCCATCCCCCCGCGACCTTCGTGACGCCCCGCAGCACTGGGGATGAGCGCAATGGCGGAGGTCCCACCCGCCCGAGTCGGTGTTGTGTGGCGGCGCTGTGCGGACCGGAGCGTGCCGTAGCACTTATCGCTACGCTCGGGGAGATGGCCAGGACAATCCCGCAGCGTGAGCTGCGCAACGACAATGCCAAGGTGATGGATGCCGTTGTGGGAGGCGAGACGTTCATCGTGACCCGCAACGGCGAACCGGTGGCCGAACTGCGGCCGATCCGGGTCACTCGCCGCACGTTCATCGCGCGGGATGAGATCGCCGCACTGGCGGACGCGGCGGTGCGCATTGATCACCGCCGGTTCCGCGCCGACCTCGACCGGGCGATCGATCAGCGTGTCTGAGCCGACGTCCGGGCTGCTGGACACCTCGGTCGTCATCGACTGGCACGACCCGAAGGTCGTTGCCGCGCTTCCCGACGAGGTCGCGATCTCGGCTATCACCGCAGCGGAGTTGGCCGCCGGCCCACTGCTGGCCACCAGCGCCGTCGAAGCGGCCAGACGCCAGGCGCGGTTGGATTTCGCCGGGCTCAACGACCTGATTCGCGTCGTCGCGGTCTGATCGCTGGCCCGGGGGCCGTCGCCGAAACCCGCCCAGGGGCTTCGCGGCCTGGCTAAACTCAGGCCGGCATGCAGGGGGGAGCCACCGTCATCGCGCCGATGAGACCCCAAGGAGTAGGCAGTGAACCGTCACCTTCTTCTCGCCGCGGCAGCCGCGAGCACAGCGGCCATGGGCGTCGTTCTCGCGCCGGTCGTCTCGGCAGGCCCGCCGTACAAGAACTGCTCCGAGGCTCACGCCGACGGCCGGTACAACATCCCGGAAGGTGACGACGCCTACTCGTCGAAGCTTGATCGCGACGGCGACGGCTTGGCCTGCGAACCCAAGCGCTGAGGCCGGGCAGCCGGGAACCCCTGCTCGGATGTTAGGCGGCGGCGATACGGATGGTGAGTCGCTGCCCGCAGGCGCGGGCGAGGCCTTCGAGCAGCTCGACAGTCGGAGTGCGGGCCCCGGATTCGATGGAGGCGATGGCCGACTGCGTGGTGCCCATCTCGCGGGCCAGCTCAGCCTGGGTCAGCCCAGCGGTCTCACGGGCACGATAGACGGTCTCCGCCAGCTCCATCGCCAGACCGGCGATCGCGTAAGCCTCGTCGAACGCAGCCCGATCCTCAGGGTCAAGTTCGGCCAGAATCTGCGCGCGACGCTCGCTGTAACTGCTCATCAGTTCATCCCTTGCCTTGTCGGCGACGCTGGCGCTATATCGCGACAACGATATGCATGATCGGGCTGTTCGGCACTCTTCGCCTGGCCGCCACACCGCGTGCCTCGCGTCGTTGGAAGAAGTCGTGGCGGCGAGCTGTCGCCACCGATGTCCGAGGCCGCCCCTATCCTGAACGCCGTGGCGGACACGAACGGCGTGGAGGACGACGAACTGCCCGACGGCGGTCCGGCCGATCACTGGGCTTCCTACCTGCCGGGCCCTGATCTGGTTCCCGCGTACCTGGTGGTGAAGTACGCGGCACAGTATCGCGCAGTCGTCGACGTGTTGCTCGAGGCACAGGACACCAGCTTGACCGGGCTATCCCATGACGATGTCCGCACGCGCGTCGCGGCGTATCTGGCCGAGCGCATTCCCGCCGACGCCGTCGAGGAGATGGTGGCCCAGGACCGGTTCAACCTCGAAGCGCGCCTGGAGCGACTGGTTCAGTGGGGGGTGCTGACCCGGTGGCAGGAGCCGGCGCGCACCGGTGAGGACTTCCTGCGAAAGCGCGACCGCTACCAGCTCACGCCGAAAGCCGCACGACTGCATACCTTTTGGACTGAGGAACTGCACGCCGAGGAGGCGTCGGCCGCCGACCTCACGCTGGCGCCCCGCGCGATCCACGATCGGCTCGCCATGTTCGGCGACGCGATCAAGGACCGGCGCTACCGGGATGCCGCAACGGAATACCAGGTCGTCATCAGCCTGCACCACGGCATGGCGACCGCGGCGCGGACCTGGCAACGCAGTCTGGCGCACGCCCTGTCCGGCGGTCCCGACCCGGACAAGCAGGAAGTGTTGTGGCGCACGTTGCGCTCCTACATCGGCATGTGGGGTGAACAGGTCGACGTGCACAGTCCGCGGATCGCGGCCCTGATGACGCAGTGCACGTCGACGCTCACCGAGTCGGTGTGGCGGGCCTGTTGTCGCGCGGCCCTCGAGGACGCCGATGACGAGCAGATCGCAGTGCAGGCCGAGCGCTGGCAGCGGACGTGGGCTGCGCTGACGGCATGGTTCGGAGGCAGCGAGGGTCAGGCCCGGCGGCTGCGGCGCCAGCTGCGCGACCTGGTCACACCGTGGGCGCGCAACATGCACATCCTGATGGACACCGGCGGCACGGTGACCCGCCGCACCGAGCTGCTGCGGCTGGCGCGCGCCATCGAGCGGGCGCCCGACGACGAAACCGCTTGTCGGCTCTGGGATACCGCCACCGGGATGTTCGCGGCACGGCACCTATTGTTGGCATCCGACGGGGCCGACGACCACACCCGCGCCTGGGCTGATGCGCCGGCGGCCCCGGTGACGGCCCGGTTCCGTGAGCACGGGGTGCGCGCCGCGGTGGGCCGGCGCGCCCAGGTACCCGACTTCGGGGCGGGCCGTGCGGCGGCGCGACGGGCCAGAGCGGCCGCCGTGGCTGCTCGCGCCGAAGCCGAGGCGACATTGCGGCAACGCTCCGGGACCCGGTTCGACGGGTGGGACCAGTTATCGCAGGCCGAACTCGACCTGCTGCTGGAATTCCTCGCCATCGCCCGCGCCGCCGACGGCGCAACCCGTACCGGCGTGACCGGCGACGGACGGTGGCGGGTGACGCTGACCGCACCGGCCGACGGGCCGTCGACGGTGTCGCTGCCCAGCCCGCGCGGGCAGCTGGCGGCGCTCAACTGGCGATTCGACCTGGAGCCACTGCGATGACACGCGACACCGTTGAGCGCCAGCGGGCCTTCACCGGCTTACTCGCCCATCCGGTGCTGGATCGCTGGCGCTATCCCGAACTGTTTGCGCTGGTGCGTAATACCCGTCACCGAACGGTCCTGGTGGACTGGTTCAAAGCTCGGCTCGATTACGACCTGGTGGTCACCGAGTCGGCGGCTCGCTTGTTCCGGCGGCCGATCGGCAACGGAGTAGTCGCGCCACCACGGTACGGAGCGCCGGGACGCCGCGTGCTCACCCTCGCAGTCCTGGGGGCAGCGGTCGCCGAGGACGCCGAGGATCTCACCACCACCCAGGAACTCTCCGACCGGGTTCGGGTTCTCACCCGCCGCGACGACGTCGGCCTGGCGGAGTATGACGCGGACCGTTTCGTCGACCGGTCGCAGTTCGTCAAAGCCGTCGGCTTGCTCGTGGATGCCGGAGTACTGCGGCCCGTCGACCGCAACGACGAGGACCGTCGCGAGGGCTGGGCCCACCACAAGGACGCCGTCGGCGGCGCGTATGAGGTGGTCCGGCCGCTGCTACTTCGGCTGGTTGATCCGGCCGCGCTGGCTGCGGCGCTGGGCGAGAGCAGCGATGAGGTCGACGCCGCCGCGCTGAGCGATGCCACCAGCCGGCACGTGATCATGCGCAGACTGGTTGAGTTGCCGGTGTGCTTGATTGCCGACCTCGGGGAAGCCGAGCGAGCGTATCTGGTCAACCAGCGCCACCGCATCGTCAGCTGGTGCGCTGAGATGACCGGCTGGATCGTGGAGCAGCGGGCGGAGGGGCTGGCTCTGATCGCGTCGGAGGAGGCCGACACGGACCTGCCGTTCCCCCGGCTGCGGGCCGTCGATTTCGCCAGCCTGATGGTGCTCGACGAGCTCCGAACCCTGGCCGACGAACACGGGCGGGTGAGCGAGGATCAGCTCATGGTGGCCGTCGCCGAGGTGCGCTTCCGCTACCCGAAAGCCATGACCAAGGAGTTGGAGACCGATCTCGCGACGCGCGACCGCGCGGTCGAACTGCTACGTGCGCTGGATCTGTTGCGTCCCGTGCACGACGGCGGGTGGTGGCTGTCGCCGGCGTCGGCCCGGTTCCGCAACCCCTCGGTGGTGTCGGTCACCGCGCGACTCGGCGACAATGAGGCGCCATGACCGCTTCCGGTTGGGGACACGAGTGGCTCGCCGCCGCGCTCGAGGGTGGTCTACCCGAGCCGCACCGCGACCGCTGGCAGCCGCTGCGGGTGGGCATCATCGGGCTGTGGGAGTACGACGACGCCGAATTCTGGTTCGCCGACGGTCGGTTGGTGCTTCGGGGCGGGAACGGCGCCGGCAAGACCAAGGTGCTTGAGCTGACCACCCTGATGTTGCTGCGGGGCGAGGTCAGTCCCTCCGTGCTCGACCCGTTCGGCTCCCAGCACCGCACCATGCGGTTCAACCTGCTGCCCACCGGGGAGGGCGACGACCCGCGGCCACCGGCCGATTCCGGGCTGGGTTATGCCTGGGCGGAGTTCGGGCGGCTGGACGGCGACGGCGAGGCCCGCTTCTTTGTCTGCGGCATGGGGATGAGCGCACGGCGAGGCACGGGCACCACCGGCGTCACCACCTGGCAGTTCGTCACCGGGCTACGGCCCGGCAAGGAGCTGCAGCTGACGGCCGGCGGCCGCGCCCTGGAGCAGAAGGAGTTACGCAAGCTCGACGGCGTGTACCTGCCAGGCAGCGCGGCGGCTTACCGAGAGCGGCTGGGCCATGAGCTGTTCGGCCTTGCTGCGGCCTCGTACGACAACCTCACCGATCTGCTCAAGCAGCTGCGCAAGCCGAAGCTGGGTGAACGGCTCAGCCCGGCGTTACTCGAAGAAACACTGCGGGATGCACTGCCGCCGTTGGCGACTCACGAAGTGACCCAGCTCGCCGAAGGGTGGGACCATCTTGAGACGCTGCGCGGGGCAGTGGAGCAGACGCAGCAGGCGGCGGCGGCCGTGGCGCAATTCGTCCGCGAAGGATGGCGGCCATGGGCGCGGGCGGTGTTGCGGCAGCGCGCCGACGAATTCACCCAGGCCACCACCGCGCTGGACAACACCACCCGTGCCCGAAACG
>Ga0164242_10007766_pt1 | contig 11712 bp, 11 predicted proteins | sample OricomgcompostMG_FD_108783 | JGI IMG/M metagenome (GOLD analysis project Ga0164242, IMG submission 108783) | Miracle-Growth compost microbial communities from Emeryville, California, USA - Original compost - Miracle growth compost (MG) ... | reverse complement strand
TCTCGCGGCCGTCGAGCAGCTCACCACCACCACGCTCCGCAACGTCGTCGGCGCGCTCGACCTCGAGGAGACGCTGACCAGCCGCGATTCGATCAACACCCAGCTGCGCGGGGTGCTCGACGAGGCCACCGGCAAGTGGGGCATCCGCGTCGGCCGCGTCGAGCTCAAGGCGATCGACCCGCCCGCCTCCATCAAGGACTCGATGGAGAAGCAGATGCGCGCCGACCGGGACAAGCGCGCCGCGATCCTGAACGCGGAGGGCTCGAAGCAGTCGCAGATCCTCGAGGCGGAGGGCCAGCGGCAGTCCGCCATCCTCAAGGCGGAAGGCGACGCGAAGGCCGCGGTGCTGCGGGCCGAGGGCGAGGCGAAGGCGATTGAGACGGTCTTCAACGCGATCCACGCCGGGAATCCGGACGAGAAGCTGCTCGCCTACGAGTACCTGCAGACGCTGCCGAAGCTCGCGGAGGGCCAGGCGAACAAGCTCTGGGTCATCCCGAGCGAGTTCACCGATGCGCTGAAGAACGTGGCGAAGGGGTTCGGGGCGCCGAAGCAGCCGTGAAGGCCTACTTCGATCCCCCGGCGCCGCGCATCCTCGCGCACCGGGGGCTCGCCCTCGAGGCGCCGGAGAACACGCTGCTCGCCTTCGCGCACGCGATCGCGGCCGGCGTCCACTACGTCGAGACCGACGTGCACGCCTCCGCCGACGGCCACGCGATCCTCTCCCACGACCCGGACCTCCGCCGGCTGCTCGGCCGGCCGGAGCGCATCGCCGACCTCGGCCGGGCCGAGCTGGCCCGGATCGAGCTCGGCGAGGGGCAGGGCTTCGCGACGCTCGCCGAGGCGCTCGACGGCTTCCCGGAGCCTCGCTTCAACATCGATCTGAAGGACGACCGCGCCGTCGAGCCCGCGATCCGGGCGATCCGCGAGGCGGGGGCGACGGATCGGGTCCTCATCGCCTCCTTCGACGAGGCGCGGCGCTCCGGCGGCGTCGCGGCGCTGCCCGGTGTCGCGACCTCCGCCTCGTCGCGGCGGGTCGCCGCCGCCCTCGTCGGCGCGAAGCTCGGCTCGCGCGCGCTCGTCCGCCGCGCCCTCACCGGCATCGACTGCGTCCAGATCCCGATCCGGGCCGGCGGGATGTCGACGGCGACACCGCGATTCATCGACGCCATGCACGCCGCCGGGGTCGAGATCCACCACTGGACGATCAACGACCCCGAGCAGATGGCGATGCTGCTCGCGCGCGGCGTCGACGGCATCATCACCGACCGGGCGGACCTCGGAATCCCTCAGGCGAACCGATATACCATTCCTGCGAAGCCCCTGTGATCCGCTGTCCGGCGGAATCGCGGGTGGGCCGACACGGTTGTCACGGGTATCCGCCGGAGCACAACTCGATGCGCGGAACCCCAAGTTTGCAGGGAGGGCCACAAAAATGGCGGATCGCAGTCTGCGCGGGATGCGTCTCGGCGCACAGAGCTTCCAGTCCGAGGAGGGTGTCGACTTCGTCGAGCGGATCACGGCGCGCTATCGCGCCGAGGACGGCGGCGAGTTCGAGGTCCATTTCGCCGAGGACGCCGAGGTGCCGACCCACTGGGAGAATCCGCGGACCGGTCACACCGGGATCCTGCTCGACGCGGCCGGGACGCCGGTCGAGGAGGAGCCGAGCGACGAGAAGCCGGCTCGCACCCACTGGGACATGCTGCTCGAGCGGCGCACCATCCCCGAGCTCGAGGAGCTGCTCGAGGAGCGGCTCCAGCTGCTGCGCGCCTCACGCGGCCAGGGCCGGGACCTCACCTCCGTCTCCTGAGGCCGCTCAGCCGCGGTCGGCGGCGGCCCGCCGCCGCACGATGCCGCCCGAGAGCCCGCCCGCGGCGAGCAGGGCGATGCCGAGGCCGCCGAGCAGGAGCTCGATGTCCGCTCCGGCGACCGCGTCCGGCGTGATGGTGTCCGCGAGCGGGACGTCCGCGACGATGCTCCCGACGGTGTGCCTCGGCAGGCTCGCGGTGACGCTGCCATCGCCCGCGATGACGGCGGTGACGCCGACCGTCGACACGTTCGCGACGCTCCGGCCGAGCTCGATGGCGCGGATCCGGGCGATCGCGAGCTGCTGCTCGCTCTCGTCGCTGAAGCCGAAGTCGGCGGTGTTCGAGGAGGCGAGGATGATCCGCCCGCCCTCGGCCACGGACTCCCGCAGCAGGGCGTCGTCGACGATGTCGTAGCAGATGTTCACCGCCGCCTCGACGGCACCGGAGCGGGTCGGGATCGACATCACCGCGTCGGTGGTCCCGGGGGTGAAGCCGCGCTGCACCAGGTCGATGAGATCGGGGGCGAGCGCGCGGAAGAAGTCCCGGTCCGGGATGTACTCGCCGAACGGGACCGGATGCCGCTTGTCGTAGCTGTCGAGGACGCCGGAGCCGGCCTGCCACAGGATCGCGGTGTTGTAGTCGTTCCCGTCGTGCTGCGTCGTCGCCTGGGCGAGGAGCGGCGCCGCCATCCGATCCGAGACGTCGTCCCAGATGCGCGCGGTGCCGGCATCGGTCGCCGGATCCCAGTCGCTCGATCCCTCCGGCCAGAGCACGAGGTCGACGTCGAGGTCCTCCCCGAAGAGCGGCGCGGTCGCCTGGTACTGCGCGGCGAGGAGCGCCCCTGCCGGATGCTCGTCGAAGTAGCCGGCCGGGCCGTTCCCCTGCACCATGGCGATGCGCAGCGAGCCGGTGGCGGCGACCGGCCACGCCGGCCAGATGAGCATCGCCGCCGCGAGCCCGACCGGGGCGACGGCCCGCTGCAGGGCCGGGACGCCGCGGAAGCGGAGCGCCTCGACGACGAGCGCGACGAGCCACACCATGAGGAACGTCATGCCGGAGATCCCGACCCAGGCGTAGAGCGGCGCGATCGGGGCGTCGACGACCGCCTGCCCGAGCCGCCCCCAGGCGAAGCCGCCATAGGGCCACACCGAGGCGATCGCCTCGCGCGCCGTCCAGAGGCCGGCCACCGCCATCGGCAGCAGCAGCATCCGGCCCGCGACCCCCGGCCAGGCCCGCGGCAGCCAGCGGTAGCCGCACGCGATGAGGCCGGAGCCGAGCGCGAACCACGCGGCCATCAGCGAGCACAGCGCCGTCATCGGCACCCAGCCGAGGAACGTCGACGTCCAGGTGACCAGGGTCAGGTAGTAGCCGAGCCCGAACACGAATCCGACGAGCGCCGCCGACCAGAACCGCCGGCCGATCAGCGCGAGGAGCAGCACCCCGACGGCGACGAAGGCGAGCGGCCACCAGCCGCGCTCCGGGAACGCCGCCGACAGCACCGGGCCGTCCGCGGCGGCGGCGAGCACCGCCGCCCACAGCGGCAGCGGCGCGCGCGCGGGCCTGCCGTTCGCCGGCTCAGTCAAGGGTCGCCACCACCCCGCGCCGGATGGCGTCGACCGCCTGCCGGGCGGCGCGGGCGACCGGACCGTCGGCGACCTCCCGGATCTGCTCCAGCAGATCGACGGTCTGCCGGCTCCAGCGCACGAAGTCGCCGGGCGCCATGTCGGTCTCGCGCAGCGCCTGGTCGAGGCTGCCGCCGCGCGCCCAGCGGTGCATCGCCGGCACTAGGCCGGTGCTGAGCGGCTCGGAGCCGGGCAGCCGATGCGCCTGCTCGAGGTCGTCGAGGTCGGCCCAGCGATCCCCGGTGGCGTCGATGGCCTCGGAGAGCACGCGGCCGCCGGGCAGTCGCGGCCCGTGCTCCCCTGAGGTCTCGCGCCGCGGCTCGTAGACGAGGCAGGTCGCCATCGCGGCGAGGCCCGCGACGTCGAGGCCGTCCCAGAGCCGCAGCCGGAGCGACTCCGCGACGAGCAGATCCCGTTCGCCGTAGATCCGGCGCAGCCGCCGGCCGTCCGGCGTGAGTCGCGTGGTCCCCGCCTCCTCGACGAGATAGTCGAGGGCGAGGAGGACCTCGGTGACGCGATCGAAGACGCGGGCGACGGCGCCCGTGCGGCCCTCGATCTGGCGCACCAGCTGATCGGTGGCCTTCCGCAGCTGCCAGTACCGCTCGGACCAGCGCGCATGCGCCTCCCGGTCCGCGCAGCCGTGGCAGGGGTGCCGCCGCAGCTCCAGTCGGAGCCGCTCGAGCTGCTGGGCCCGCCGGTCGCGCTCGGAGCGCTTCGCGTCGGAGGGCACCTTCTTCCGCTCCAGGTCGGTGAGCTCGCGCCGGATCCGCGAGTACTCCCGGAAGTCGCCGCGGTCGCAGGTCATCGCGGTCGCGTAGCCGGCGAGCGACTCCTCCTGCGTCCTGACCCGCCGGGCGAGGTCGACGACCGCGCGATCGGCCTGGAACTGGGCGAAGGACGACTCCAGGATGGTCCGCGTCTCGGCGCGGCCGAACTGGTCGATGAGATTCGCCGCCATGTTGTAGGTGGGGCGGAAGCTGGAGTTCAGCGGGTAGGTGCGCCGGGAGGCGAGCGAGGCGATCGCGGCGGGATCCATGCCGGCCTGCCACTGCACGACCGAGTGGCCCTCGACGTCGATGCCGCGGCGTCCGGCGCGGCCGGTGAGCTGGGTGTACTCCCCCGGCGTGATCGGCACCCGGGCCTCGCCGTTGAACTTCTCGAGCGACTCCAGCACGACGGTGCGGGCCGGCATGTTGATGCCGAGCGCGAGCGTCTCGGTGGCGAACACGACCTTGACGAGCTTGCGCTGGAAGAGCTCCTCGACGATCTCCTTGAAGGTCGGCAGCAGTCCCGCGTGATGCGAGGCGACGCCGCGCTCCAGCGCCGCGACCCACTCGAAGTAGCCGAGCACCCCGAGGTCCTCGTCCGGCAGCTGCCGGGCGCGCTCCTCGACGAGTTCGCGGATCTCGGCGCGCTCCGCGGCGCTGGTCAGCCCGATGCCGTCCCGGATGAGCTGCTGCACCGCCTGGTCGCAGCCGTTGCGGCTGAACACGAAGAAGATCGCCGGCAGCAGCCGCTGCTCCTCGAGCATCCGGACCACCTCCGGCCGCGGCATCCGATCGCTGTCGCGCGGCAGGTTCCGGCCGCCCTGGCCGCGACCATAGGCGTGGCGACGGCCGTGGTCGAGCCGGCCGCCGTGCGACATCCGGATCCCGCTGCGCCGGACGAGCTCGACGAGCTCCCGGTTCACCGTCGCCGCGCGGCCCTGCTGCACGGCGAACGGGTCCTGGAAAAGGTCGACGAGCTGCCGCCGCAGCAGCACATGCTGATCGAGCGGCACCGGCCGCTCCTCCGAGACGATGATCTCGGTCTCGCCGCGCACCGTCTGCAGCCAGTCGCCGAACTCCTCGACGTTCGACACCGTCGCGGAGAGCGAGACGGTGCGGATCCGGCGCGGCAGGTGGATGATGACCTCCTCCCACACCGCCCCGCGGAAGCGGTCGGCGAGGAAGTGCACCTCGTCGAGGACGACGACGTCGAGATCGCCGAGCAGCGGCGAGTCGGCGTAGAGCATGTTCCGCAGCACCTCGGTCGTCATGACGACGATGCGGGCGTCGGCGTTGATGTTGACGTCGCCGGTGAGCAGGCCGACGTCGTCGGGGCCGTACACCGCGGCGAGCTCGCCGAACTTCTGATTCGACAGCGCCTTCATCGGCGTCGTGTAGAACACCTTGCCGCGGGCGGTGCGCATCGTCTGGAAGATCGCGAACTCCGCGACGATCGTCTTGCCCGCCCCGGTTGGCGCCGCCACGAGCACCGAACGGCCCGCTTCGAGCGCCGCGCAGGCCTGCCGCTGGAACGGGTCCAGGTCGTGCGCGAGCCCATCTGCGAACGCCCGCAGCACCGGCGAGCGATCGCGCGCTCGTGCCGCGGCGTAGCGCTCGGCGGGACTCGTCTCCGTCTCGCCGCTCATTCGATCACGAGGTCGGACTCGAGATAGGCGGCCTGCCGGCGGGCGCGCCGTCGGTCGTTCAGCAGGGCGATGCCGACGGCGAGGAAGTACAGCACGAGCATCGGGACGGCCAGGGCGAGCATCGACATGATGTCGGTGGCGGGTGTGGTGGCGGCGGTGAAGGTCACGATGGCGAGGATCGCGATCCGCCAGCCCTTCAGGATGCCGCGGCCGGAGAGCACGCCGGCGAAGTTCAGCATGACGAGGAAGACCGGGAGCACGAAGCCGACGCCGCAGACCATCATGAGCTTGAGGACGAAGTCGACGTAGTAGCGGGCGGTGAGGTTCGCGACGGTGTCGGCCGGCTGGAAGCTGAGCAGCACCTCGACGAGCCGCGGCATGACGAGCCAGCCGACGACGCAGCCGGCGAGGAAGAGCGGGATCGCGGCGCCGAGGAAGCCGTAGGTGTACTGCTTCTCCCGGCGCTTCAGGCCCGGGGTGATGAACGCCCAGATCTGGTAGAGCCACACCGGCGAGGCGATGACGACGCCGATGGTGAGCGCGAGCTGGAGGGTGAGGTCGAAGGAGGAGGAGACGGTGTCCCAGCTCAGCACGATCTGGTTGCCGGACTCGGCGGCCGCGGTCCGGATCGGCAGCAGCAGGCCCTCGAAGACGTACTGCGATGCCCACCAGCCGACGCCCGCGCCGACGAGGATCGCGAGGACCGCGATGAGGAATCGGCGGCGCAGCTCGCGCAGATGCTCCGCGAGCGTCATCCGGCGCTCGGGGTCGCGCCTCCGGCGCTTCGAGGGTGCGGCCACGGCTCGCCTCAGGCGGACGGGGTGGTGTCGCCCTTGTCGGAGTCCTGGCCCGGCTCGTCGGTCTTGCCGTCCTCTTTGAGGTTCTTCACCTCGCCGCGGAAGATCCGCATCGACTGGCCGAGGCTCTTCGCGAGGGCGGGCAGCCGGGGCGCGCCGAAGAGCAGCACGAGGACGATCGCGACGATGATCCAGAACCATGGTTCACGCCACATTGCTCGGCTCCTTCAGGCTTGTTCGACGGGCTGGCACAGTCTAGCCGCGACGGGCCGCGTACCGACTGAGGGCGTCGGCGCTCCACTCCCGCACCGCCGCGACGACGCCGGGCGGCGCGACGACGACGGCGCCCGGCACCTCGGCGAGGATGCGCCGGACCACCGCGACGGCGCTCACCACCAGGGTCATCTCGGCGGTGCCGGCGGCGGTGTCGACCTCGAGCGTCTCCGGCCGGTAGCCCTCGACGAGCTCGGTGCCGACGGGGTCGAATCGCACCGTGATCGTCGTGGCGCCCTCGCCGGGCGCGAAGCCGCTGATCGCCTCGTCGAGCTCCGCCGCGTCGTGGCCGACCGGCGCCTCGAGCAGCTCCAGGGCGTCGATGCGGTCGAGTCGGAAGATGCGGAAGTCCTGCCGGAGGTGGCACCAGGCGCGCAGGTGGTAGCTCGCGTCGATGCCCTCGATCCGCAGCGGGTCCACCGTCCGGGTCTCCGCGGCCGCGGCCCCGGACGATCGGTAGCGGAATCGCACCTGCCGGCCGGCGGCGATCGCGCCGCGGAGCTCGGCGAAGCCGGGGATCTCGATCGCGGCGACGGCCGGCGTCTCCGGCTCGCCGGCGGCGCTGCTGCGCAGCCGTTCGCGGAGGCTCCGCAGATCCTCGGAGGCGCCGAGGACGGGGTCCTGGCCGAGGATCTCGAGGCCGGCGATGATCGCGGCGGCCTCCCGGGCCGAGAGCCGCGGCACGTCGTCGATGGCGACCCGGTTCGTCAGGACGAGCTCGTCGAAGCGCTCCAGCGCGTCGTAGTCGATGTCGAAGAGGTCGTTCGAGAGCCCGTAGCCGGACTCGCCCGGCAGCCCCATCATGGGCAGCTGCGCGGCCGAGCGGCGCACGAAGTCCTCGGAATAGCCGAAGTGGGCGGCGGCCTCGGTGACCGTCACCGGCCCGTCCTGGGCGATGAGGTACGGCACGAAGGCGGTGAGGAAGGCGACCTTGTCGAGGGCGAGCCGCGGCTCCCCCTCGGACGCGCGATCAGGCATGCGCCACCTCGATCTCCTCGAGCCGTTGCACGACCCTGGCGACCAGCTCGGGCGGGTCGAGCACGAAGGCCTCCGGCTGCAGCGCGACGAGCTCGTCGGCGAACAGTGCGAGATCGGTCCAGTGCACCTCGAGCAGCTGCGGCTCGATCACCCGGGTGTCGCTGCGATGGCGCAGCCGGATCTCGGCGTCGGAGCCGGCGACGACGCGGATCCGGGCGGTGTTGCCGGCGCGGAAGGCGGTGAGCCGCTCGAGCGCGCGCGCCTCCTCGTCGGGCTCCGGCGCGATGGCGGGTGCCCGCGTGATGGCGACCTTCCCGACGATGCGGCGCAGCAGGTAGCTGAGACGGTAGCCGTCGGACTCGGCCGCGATGAGCAGCCAGCGGCCCTCGTGCAGCGCGAGCGCGAGCGGTGACACCCGGCGGCGCGTCGAGACGCTCTCCCTCGCCTTCAGATAGTCGAACTCGACGACGGCGCGCGCCTCGATGGCCGCGCGGAGCGGGTCGAGCGCCGGCTCCACGGCGCGGACGAGCGGACGGAAGCCGACGACCGGCTCGGCGGCGGCGATGCCGAGCCCGCGGAGCTTGGTGAGCGCGCGTCGCGACTCGGCGCTCAGCGAGCCCTCCTGCCATACCGTCGCGGCGAGCCCCAGCAGGGTGAGCTCGCCGGGGGTGAAGGCGACGCCGGCCGGCAGCTCGTATGCCTCGCGCGGAATGCGATACCGGGTGCGTTGATTGTTCCCGGGGTCCCCCGGGTCGTCGACGGTGTCGATCCGGATGCCGAGGTCGCGGAGCGTCTCCTTGTCCCGCTCGAACTGGCGATCGAGGTTCTCCAGCGCCCGGCCGCGGGCCGTGGCGAAGCGATCCCGGTAGCCGCTCACGGTCTGCAGGATCTCGCCCTTGGTCAGCCCGTTCCGGGACGCGACGAGGGCGAGGATGAGATTGAACAGCCGCTCCTCGGCCGGTGCCTCGCTCGTCACCCTCGCGATGGTAGCGCCGCGTCCGGCTACTGCCCGGAGGACGCCGCGGCGGGCGCAATACCGAGGACGTCGATCACGAAGACCATGGTGTCGCCGGCGGCGACCGGCGAGCTGCTGGAGTCGCCGTAGCCGTCGGCCGGCGGCACGACGACGAGGATCTGGGATCCGACGGTCGCGCCGACGATGGCCTGCTTGAAGCCGGAGACGACGTCGCCGGTGCCGAGGATGGTCGGCCGTCCGTCCTGCCAGGTCGAGTCGAAGACGTCATGCGTCTCGTAGTCGATGCCGGTGTACTGCAGCACGACCTGGTCGCCGTCCTGCACGGTCGCGCCGCCGCCCTGGATGAGCGTCTCGATGCGGAGGTCGCTCGGCGCCTCGGCGCCGGTGAACGACACGCCCGGCCGGCCGTCCGGCGCGAGCGAGACGGTCGGCAGCCCGTTCTGCGGCAGCACGCTGCGACCCTCGGCGCGGCCGAGATAGGCGGCGTCGATGTCGATGGCGACCACGACGGTGTCGGTGTCCCCGAGGCCGGTCTGCGAGGTGTATCCGGCGAGCAGATCGGCGGCCTGACCGACGACGGCGACGCGGGAGCCGACGGTGGCGCAGACGGCGCCGCTCGCGAGCGGCAGGTCGCCGGCCGTGGTGGAGAGGGTGAGCTGGCCGCCGGTGACCGCCTGGCCGCTCGCGCCGTCGAAGATGGTGAAGGTGCCGGTGACGACGTCGCCGGGCTCGACGAGCTTGCCGTCGCCCTTGGTGAGGACGTTCGCGGTGGTCGCGGTGGCGACGAGCGGCGTCGGGAAGGCCGCGGTCGCGGGCAGCGCGTCCTGGTCGCCGGTGACGCTCACCGTCTTGACGATGTCGGAGCTCGGCAGGCCGCCGGTGCAGGACGCCGCGGAGGCGCTCGACGTGCAGGCCGTCAGCGTGGAGATCGTCAGGAGGGACAGGGCCGCGATGAGGACGCCGGCGGTCGCGTTGCGCACCGGCCTACTCTACTGACTCGCGCTGTATGGATTGGCTCTGCGCGCCCGCCTCGGCGATGGCGGCGGCCTGCCGCACCGCCTTGCGGGCCCGCTTCGGGGAGCGTTCGCGCTCCCCCAGGGCGCCCGGCGTCCAGGCCTCGACGTCCTCGTCGCGGTACTCGTCCTTGGATGCGCGGCGGGCGCGGCGCGGCGTCGTCACGCCGGGCGCGAGCCGTCGCGCGGTGAGCAGGAACCCGGTGTGGCCGGTCATCCGGTGGTCCGGCCGCACGGCGAGGCCCTCGACGTGCCAGGTGCGCACGAGCGTCTCGCTCGACTCCGGATCGGTCCAGCAGTCGAGCGCGCGGATCGCCTCCACGGTCCGGGAGAGCTGCGTGACGGTCGCGACGTAGCAGCACAGCACGCCGCCGGGCCGCAGCGCCTCGGCCGCGACGCCGACGCACTCCCACGGCGCGAGCATGTCGAGGATGACGCGGTCGACGGAGCCCGGCTCGGTCGAGGCCGGCACCGCCTCGGCGAAGTCGCCGAGCTCGACGGTCCAGTTCGGCGGCGGCGCGCCGAGGAAGGCGGTCGCGTTCGATCGCGCGATCTCCGCGAACTCGGCGCGCCGCTCGATCGAGTGCAGCCGGCCCGTCTCCCCGATCGCGCGGAGCAGGTAGAGCGAGAGCGCGCCGGAGCCGACCCCGGCCTCGAGCACGATGGCGCCCGGATAGACGTCGGCGGCCACCAGGATCTGCGCGGCGTCCTTCGGATAGACGATCGCGGCGCCGCGCGGCATCGACATCACGAAGTCGCCGAGCTGCGGCCGTAGCGCCAGGAACTCGTCGCCGTTGTTCGCCAGCACGATGCTGCCGTCGCTCAGCCCGATCACGTCGTCGTGGCGGACGAAGCCGCGGTGGCTGTGGAACGCCTCGCCGGGGACGAGCGTGACGGTGTTGCGCCGGCCCTTCGGGCTGGTGAGCTGCACCCGCTCGCCCGCGACGAAGGGGCCGCGCCGGGCGTTCACGCGAGGGCTCCGACGGCGAGCAGGTCGGCGATGTCGCGTCCCGCGAGACTGTCCCACTTCGTCCACCTCGGGTCGTCGGGGACGGGCGCGATGAACGGCACGGCCACGACGCGCGCGCCGGCGGCGGCGGCGGAGGTCGCCCCCGTCGCGGAGTCCTCGATGGCGACGCAGTCGGCCGGGTCGAGGCCGAGCGCGGCGGCGCCGCGGAGGTAGGGGTCGGGGTGGGGCTTCGCGTGGGCGACGTCGTCGCCGGCGATGACCGCGTCGAAGCCCTCGAAGCCGAGCTGCGCGGCGACGTGGAGCGCCATCGAGCGGTACGACATGGTGACCAGCGCCGTCGGCACGCCCGCCGCGCGGAGCGCCCCGAGCAGCTCCCTGGCACCCGGGCGCCACGGCATCGAGGCCGGGTGGAGGTGCGCGGTGACGTGGTCGGTCAGCCAGCCGATGATCTCGGGGCCGGACATCCGCACGCCGGCCTCCTGCAGGATGCGAGCCGACTCCTCCAGGCCGTTGCCGACGAGCTGCACCGCGTCCTCGTGGCGCCACGCCCGACCGAAGGACTCGACGAGCTCGGTCTCGGCGGCCATCCAGAGCGGTTCGGAGTCGATCAGCGTCCCGTCCATGTCCCAGAGCACACCGACACGCCGCTTCTCACTCATCGCGAACACTGTAGTTCTATCCTTTCGGCATGGCCGACGAACCGTACTCCCGCGGGCGGGTCCTCGTGGTCGCCTTCGAGGGCTGGAACGACGCCGGGGAGGCGGCGAGCAGCGCCGTCCGGCGGCTGCGGGACGAGCTCCCGGTGCGGCCGGTCGCCGAGATCGACCGCGAGGACTACTTCGACTACCAGTTCACCCGTCCCGTC
>Ga0164242_10007765_pt1 | contig 11713 bp, 14 predicted proteins | sample OricomgcompostMG_FD_108783 | JGI IMG/M metagenome (GOLD analysis project Ga0164242, IMG submission 108783) | Miracle-Growth compost microbial communities from Emeryville, California, USA - Original compost - Miracle growth compost (MG) ... | reverse complement strand
TGCCGATCAGTCAACTTCTGGAGACACTTCAACGCCGTCTTCGTAATTCGTCAAAATGGGAGTGATAATGGCGGGTATGATCAGCTTCTCGTCATCTGGCGACTTCAAGAACATGACCAAGTTCCTTAACTTCGTGTCTAACAATAGCTACATTACAAATGTTCTGAATCAGGCCGGACGAGAGGGTGTGTCTGCCCTCCAGAATGCAACTCCTGAACTTACTGGTTTAGCTGCTGAATCGTGGGGCTATTCTGTCACCTCAACAGCGGGTGTTCACACGATAACCTGGACTAACGATGACATCGAGAACGGCTTTCCAGTGGCAATCATGCTTCAGTATGGTCACGCCACTGGTACTGGCGGTTATGTTCAAGGTCGAGACTACATCAACCCGGCTATCAAGCCTATCTTTGACAAAATTGCTGAAAAGGTTTGGAAGGCGGTGACTTCAGCATGAGCAGTGTCGACAATCGCGTCGTCAATATGCAGTTCAACAACTCTAAATTTGAGAGCGGCATTTCGACGACCCTGGCCTCACTTAGCAAGCTGAAGGATGGCCTCAATCTTGACAATGCTGCTAAGAGCATCCAGGGTCTCACCAAGGCTGGAGATAACTTCACACTTGGTGTTATGGGTTCTGCCATCGATGGAATTCAGGCTAAGTTCAGCACTCTTGCTGCAGCTGGAGCCGTTGCTCTTGGTAACCTTGCTGCTACAGCTGCTCAAAGAGGTGCTGAGATCATCAAGAGTCTGACTCTTGACCCGATCACTGAAGGTTTCGACCAGTATCAGGACAAGATGCAATCGGTCATGATGCTTGAGACGTCCCTCGGTAAGGGTGCTCAGGGTCAGATCGAAGCCACGATGAAGGACCTGAACAACTACGCCAAGCTGACAATTTACAACGTCAGTGACATGAACTCTGCTCTTGGGCAGATGGTGTCTCAGGGTGTTAGTCTGGGCGATGCATCTACGGCTATTAAGGGTTTCGGTAACGCAGCCGCAGCTGCTGGTGTTAACACCAACGTGTTCTCCAGCCAGCTGCAGACAGCTCTTCTTCCGGCGCTTGCTCTTGGTAAGTTGCAGGGTCAGAACTGGATGCAGCTTAGGCAGTCTGGTATTGCTACCGTTGCATTCAAGGATGCTCTTAAGGCCGCTGCTAATCAGCAGGGTCTGAACATCAAGACCGAGGCTGACTTCCAGGATGCACTGACTCAGGGTTCCATCTCGACGAGCATCATGATTGCTGCTCTGAAGAACATGGCAACCAATAAGTCTCTTCTTGATGCAGCCACTCAGTTCCACACCTTCCGGGAAGTCTCTTCGGCTGTCTCTGAGGGTGTTGTGTCCGATTGGTCTGACTTCTGGGAGAGCTTCCTTGGTAATGAGGATCAGGCTACGCCTTATCTTACTGCATTGGGTAACACTCTTACAGGTGTTGAGGACAAGTTTGACACTTTCCTCATTAGTGTGGGTACGAACTTCAACAAGTTCGGAGGTATGAAGGCCGGTATCGACCTCGTCAAAACTGCTTGGAACGATCTTGGTTCCATCCTTGCGCCTATCGGTAAAGCATTCAAGGATGTCTTCCCGACTAACTTCGGAGTAACTCTAGCCAATATTGCTAAGTATCTTGACAATCTGTTCAAGAGCTTCAAAGTTGGCTCAGACACTGCCAAGGGTTTGGAAGGTACTTTCAAGGGCATCTTCGCTATATTTGACATTGCGGGGCAGATTATCGGAGGACTCGTTCGCTACTTCGCGAGCATGTTCACGCTGATGACTGGTGGAGCTGGTGTGGTTACCCGTGTTACGGGCAACTTCGGCGACTTCGTTGCAATGATTGATAAGTGGCTGAAAAATACTGGCGCCATTGGAAAATTCTTTGATTCCATTGCGGCTGGTCGTACGGCAGTTATTGGCCCTCTGATCGACTTCGTAGGTCGTTTGGTCAACGCCTTCACCGCGCTGGTTCATGGTGATGTTCCTGGATTCTTCAAGACACTTCAGGGAAGCCTTGGGGCACTTGCTCCTCTTGGCGATTACATCGCCTCCAAATTCAAGGCAGTAGCAGATCTCTTCGACAAGCTCGGAGTGACTCTTCAGAAGCTTGGCCCGGTTGGTCAGTTCTTCGCGACTGTCTTTGGTACTATCGGTGCTATATTTGGCCAAGCGGGTAATGGTGTCACTGGGTTCTCGGATGGTCTTGATAAGCTTGGTGGTTTCCTTAAGCCGGTCGCTGATTGGGCTAACGATGCTGCTAATGCTATTAAGGCATTCTGGGAAGCACTGTCCTCTAAGGTTGCAGATACGGGCAATGCAAGCCTTAAGACTGCCGCCGATACTGGTGATCGCATCTCTCAGATTGCCAATGGGATCACTACCGCGTGGAAACTGGTTGCTGCGGCTCTTGCAGCTGCATTCGCTTGGATTCAGCCTGTATTCTCAGCAATTGGAGACTCGTTCGACTGGGCGTGGGGTAAGATCAAGCAGCTGACTCAGGGTCTCACGGCTCAGGATGCAGCTTCTCTGGTCGCTACGGGATTCTTCGCGGCCTTCTTGGCTGGTGCTAGTAAGTTCACCAAGAACCTCAACCGGATCCTCGATCCTATCGCGGAAACCGCTGAGAATCTCGGTAAGACATCTGGTCGCTTCGATAAGATCCTGCAGTCGATCGCCTCAGCTATTACCAACTTCGGTAAGTCGCTCAAGACCAAGGCTAATGCCGAACTGATCATGAATATTGCCATCGCGCTTGGTGTTCTGGCTGCAGCGGCGTTGGTCCTCAGTCAGATTCCTGCTCAGAAGCTTGCAGTGGCTATGGGTACTCTCGTTACAGCGATGGGCTCCCTGGTTACTATGATCGCAGTGCTGAATAAGAACCTTACCGGTGACAGCGCTCTTGGTAGTACTAAGCTTGTCGCCTTGGGCGTGTCTCTGACTCTCATGTCTGGGGCAATGCTCACATTGGCGGGTGCTGTTGCTATTCTGGGTGCGCTGAGTCTTCCTCAGCTTGCTCAGGGTATGAGCGGTCTAGCTGTTGGTATGGGGCTCATGGTCACGGCCATTCTCGTCATGTCCAAGAACACTGAAGGCACGCTCACTGGTGCGGCAGCTATCTATACGATGGCCTCTGCTATGTTGATCATGTCTGGTGCGATTCTTGCTATGTCGCTGATCGGGCCGGATAAACTGGCAGTTGGTCTTGCAGGACTTGCTACAGTGATGGCTATCATGGTCATCTCTGTGCAGGAGCTTGCTAAGAACACTGCTGGATCTCTGGCAGCAGCTGCAGCGATCTATGTCATTGCGCAGTCTATTCTTGTCATGTCTGCCGCGCTTGCTGTTATGGGAGCACTCGGACCTGACAAGTTGGCGGTTGCGTTGGCAGGTCTCGCGGGTTCTATGCTGATCATGTTGGCTGCGGTGAAGGAACTGGGAGCCAGTTCTAAGGATGCGGTCGTTGGTGCTGCCGCTATGGCTGTGATTGCAGGGGCAATGCTGGTTCTGTCCAGTGCTCTTGCAGTCATGGGTAACCTCGGTAATCCTGTACAGGCGCTCACTGTGTTGGCAGCTTCTCTTCTGATTCTGGTGGTTTCTCTGAATGCGGTCGAGGATGCTTTGCCTGGTGCTGCAGCTCTGCTTGTGGTGGCAGCAGCTCTTGCTGTATTTGCCCCCGTGTTGGCAGCACTTGGTGTTCTGCCTTGGCAGGTTCTGGCGCTGGGTCTTGCTGCAGTAGCGGTGTCTCTTGGCATCTTCATCGCGGCAGGCTACGCGGCAATTGCCGCAGCTCCGGGTCTTCTGGCTCTGAGTGTGGCGCTTACGGCGTTCGGTGTAGCCGTGGCTCTCATGGGTGTGGCATTCCTTGCTGTGGGTTCGGGCATGCTCGGATTCGCACAGGGTATGGCTATTCTGGCTACAGTCGGCACGGCAGGTGTTGCGGCAATAACTGCAATTCTGGCGGCAGTCATCGGGCTTATCCCCGAGTTCGCGACTCAGATCGGTCTGGGTATCGTTGCGATCGCTAAGGTGATCACTAATGCTGCTCCGGTGTTCTTCAATGCATTCATTGTGCTGATGGACAACCTTCTGAACGCGATCAATGTGGAAGCGCCTAAGTTGATCACGACCGTTGGTACTCTTCTAACTGACCTGCTCAATATGCTTGCGGCCAATGTGCCTAAGTGGGCTGATGCAGGTCTGAAGTTGCTGATCGGACTTCTGAATGCGATCGCGAACAACATCGGTAAGGTTGTGACGGCGGCAGCCAATGTCATCGCCAACTTCATCAATGGTATCGCGAACAACCTCGGTAAGATCATCAGCGCTGGTACCAATCTTCTCATCAGCTTCATCAATGGTGTCTCGAACAACATGGTGAAGGTCGCAGATGCGGCTGAGAAGGCTGTTATCAACTTCATCAACGGCGTGGCCAACTCCATCCGGTCCAACCAGGGCGCTCTTAACGCAGCAGGTGCAAACCTTGCCGGCGCAATCGTCGATGGTCTTACGGGTGGTCTAGGGTCCGCGATTGGTACGGTTGTCCAGAAGGCTAAGGATCTGGCGGGTAGTGCTCTGAGCGCTGCGAAGAAACTTCTTGGTATTCACTCTCCTTCGAGAGCGTTCTACGAGGTGGGTAGCTTCTCAGGTCAGGGTCTGTCCAATGCTCTTGAGGATCAGGCTAAGCCGGTGTCTGCTTCGGCAGAGACTATGGCCACGGCTGCTCTTAACAAGGTCAAGGACACCATGTCTCAGCTCTCTGATGCTATCGACCAGAACGTTGACATCAACCCCACGATCACCCCGGTCCTTGACCTGTCGGGTGTTCAGAAGGATTCGACCAAACTCAGTGGCATGCTGACTCCGGCTAAGATCTCTACGACTGGCACTTATGCTTCTGCTTCGGCAACGGCTAACCAGATCGATGCGGTTCAGGCTCAGCGAGTCAGCACTGATGCTGATGGCTCTATCCGTCAAAATGGGAGCTCTGTCACGTTTATCCAGAACAACAACTCTCCGAAGGCTCTGTCTACGGCTGAGGTGTACCGTCAAACCAACAACCTAATTTCTAAAGTGAAGAAGGGATTGCCGACCAATGCTGACGCAGGTTGATGTTCGTACTGACTCGGGCACTCTTCTGCAGTTGCCCCTCGAGGATTACTCAGAAGGTGTACTTGTCAAAGACATCACCGGCCTAGATCCGGTGGCGGCGACTATCGTTTCCTCTAGTTTCGCACAGCTTGATGGTGAACAATACCAGACGGCGCGACGTGAGAAGCGAAACATCGTCTTTACGCTAGGCCTTGAGTCGGATTACAGCTCCTTCACTGTGAGGCAGATTCGGAGTAGCCTCTATAAGTTCTTCATGCCGAAGTCCAATGTGAACATGACGTTCAACATGGATGACGGGCCCGCGCTTCAAATCTCGGGCAGGGTTGAGTCGTTTGCGGCTCCACTCTTCACGAAGGATCCAGAGGCTACTCTGAGTCTGCTTTGTTTCGACCCTAACTTCGTCGATCCGAACGTAGTAACTGTTGAGGGTAACACCACTGACAGTACTAATAACGACCAGATCGAGTACGATGGTACGGTCGAGACTGGATTCCAGTTCCACATGGTCGCTGATCGGGACATCGCTCAGTTCTCGATTTATGCTCAGGATGAGTCTGGATCACAGACTTCGCTTGATTTCGATGCGGCTCTTAGCTCCGGTGACACGATCGACATCTCGACAGTTGCTGGGGCTAAGAGCGCTCGACTCACCAGGGATGGAGCTCAGAGTTCTATTCTCTATGGTGTTTCACCGTTCTCAGCCTGGGTGAATCTCTTCCCAGGAGTCAATCAGTTCCGAGTGCAGGCGGCAGGTGATCCCGTGCCGTACACGCTCAGCTATACGAACAAGTACGGAGGGCTCTAAGTGGAGGTTTACACTCTCGACGAGCAGCTTCGTCGTACAGAAGTATGTGACTGGTTCAACTCTATGATTTGGACTGAGCGCTACTCTGAGTATGGTGATTTCGAGATGGTCATCGATGACACTTTGTCTACTCGCAACCTTTTCACTTATGGTACTAAGATCGCCATCAACCTCTCAAAGAGAGTCATGACGGTTGAGACTATTGAGGCTAAGACTGATGACGAGGGTAATGAGATTCTCGACATCACAGGTCGTTCGATCGAAGCCGTTATGGATGATCGGCTTGCAAGGAATGCTGTTAGTAACCTAACTGATACGCCCAAGTGGACAATCACAGGATTGCCGGCTGACATTGCTAGAGAGATCTTCCAGACCGTTTGTGTTGATGCAGTAATTGACCCGGGTGATGCAATCCCATTCTACACCGAAGGATCTCTGTACCCAGCAAGTACGATTCCGGAGCCTACGGACTCTATCTCGTACGATGTAGATGTGTCTACCGTATATTCGGCTATCAAGACTTTGTGTGATACGTACAATCTCGGCTTCCGACTTGTTCGTAATCAGGATCTGTCTGAGCTGCACTTCGACGTGTATTCAGGTAACGATCGTACCACTCAGCAGACGGCTAACACAACTGTTATATTTAGCACCGCGCTTGACAACCTCGCCAATCCTTCCGAGCTGACATCTATTGCTGCATATAAGAACGTGGCTTATGTCATTGCTCCGAACGGTACTGCGGTTGTCTACGCTGACCTTGTTGACCCCGGGGTGGCTGGTTTCGAACGCCGTGCCCTGGTCATCAAGGCTGACGACATCACCACCGAGGCTGGAGCAGATCTTGACGCTTCTCTACAGCAGCGCGGTAAGGATGAACTCGCCAAAAACCGTAACACTTATGCCTTCGACGGCGAGATTCCTCAGTTCGGAACCTACAAGTATGGTACGGATTACGAGCTTGGCGACATCGTTGAGATGCGCGGTAAAGACGGTGCTGCTAACGACATGCGTGTCACTGAGCAGATCTTCGTATCTGATGAGAATGGCGAGCGGTCTTATCCGACACTCGTTATCAACCTGTTCATTACACCCGGTTCTTGGGACGCTTGGCCGACTGCACAGCAGTGGGGCGACCTTGATGCAGACGAGACCGAGTGGGCCGACGCCTAGTAAGGGAGATGATTTTAGATGGCAGTTGGAGACGACGCAACCGCAGATGGCTATCCTACTGTACCAGATACTGGTAGTGATGACGCTCGTGTTCGTTGGGGCGCACGTGAGATCAACCGCACCCGTGACTTCATTGCTCAGTTGAAGAACCTGATCCCAACTAGTAAGGCTGGATTCAGGACTTCATCGGGTATTAGTTCGGGTACTACAGTTCCTGCGGACACAACTGGAGCAGATGGCGACATCTTCTTCAAGACTAGTTAGGAGCTTCGGTGACTGATTGGTCTGTAGGTACGGGTCAGTATGGTTCTTTGATCCTGCGTTTGACAGGTAACACTCTGCAGGCCATTATCCATAATGGATATTCTGGAACCTACGTCAATGGAGGTACTGGTACTATCCATGTGGGTGCAGGTGCAGCGGCTTTTACCTTCAGCGTTAATGGTGTTCAAGACGTTGTGGTGTGGCAGGGCACACTAGGTGCAGGATCAACTGCCGTTAGCTTCACCATGAATGCTACAGGAACGCAGGGTCTTGGTGGTCCTACAACTCTATCGGTGACCATCAACACTGCTAACGTTCCTAGTGCTCCGGGTACACCGACCGTTAGTTCCATCACCAATAACAGAGCAAATGTCAACTTCTCAGCCCCAGCTAATAATGGTGCTGCGATCGACGAGTATCAGATTCAGTACTCCACTAGTAGCTCGTATAGCTCTTACTCAGCTCCTACGGGATCTGGCAGTCCTATCGCTGCTACTGGTCTGGCTGCGGTAACGACGTATTACGTTAGAGTTAGGGCTCACAATTCAGTGGGTTGGGGTGCTTGGTCTGGATCTCGATCCTTCAAAACCCTAGGCGCTCCTGCAACTCCTACTCTCAGTTCTGTTGATCAGATAACTCAGACGTCAGCCAGAATTAACTTCTCCGATGGAGCTAATAACGGCGCGGGAATTGACAGTAGACAAATTGCCTATAACACCAGCAACACTACCTCAGGTGCTACGGTTGTAACCGGTAATAGCGGTACTGTTATATCTGGACTCGATCCAAATGTGACATACTACTTCTGGGCTCGCACCCATAACACCTATGGCTATAGTGCATGGTCAGCAGTTAAGAGCGCAGCCACAGTTGCTGGAGCCTATGTAAGAGTAGGCGGTACTTGGACGAAAGCAGTACCTTACGTCAAGGTAGATGGCGAATGGGTTCTTGCACAACCCTATGTGCGAGTATCTGGCGCCTGGAAAGCAACCACATAAAACACTGAACGGGGAAGGGGGTTTTATGAAGACACTTTTCGCACGACGAGAGAAGCCATGGGAGCATACGAATGAGATCGCGGTGTATTACTTGCACGTTGCTGCATTCGTAACATACTGCATCTATTTCACATGGGCAGTATTAGCTCTGCTCGAGGCTATCCCACAAGGAAAGACTGAGCATCTCTTCTGGTTTGCATTGACCTTCCTTCCTCTCACGACCGGAGCAGCTATCTCCTGTCTCTTCTATTATAGTGGAGGTGCTAGGTGGGAGCTGTCTTTCGATACGATACTGATCTGCGTCCTAGCGATCTTTATCGGTTACAACTTCATTGATTATCTGCAGGATCATACTAAGGTGTCCCTGCTAACCAATGCCGTGCTTGATCTGCAGTTCGCGGTAGTACCTCTACTGAGAATTCTGTACATCACACTTGTAACCTTAGTCGCCGGGAGGAAGATCCGTAATGAATGAAACACTCAAGGCGATTATCGCAGCACTAGTAGCGTCCGGAGTGTTGGTTCCTCTCTTGAACTGGATCCTGAATAGGAAAACCGAGAGCAAGAGAGTGAACTATGAGGGTCTCGATCGGCAGACAGACGCCTTCGTCCAACAGCGAAGAGCATATGACTCTATTATCGAGAATCTAAGAGGGCAAGTCACGGATTCCGACGCAGCTCGTGACAGGGCCGATAAGGCTCGAGATAGGGCAATGGCCGAACTTGAGGAAGCCAGACGAGATCGCGAGGAATTGCGACGTCAGATTGGTGAACTTAAGGACAAGGTTGAAAGCCTCAATCGAGCAGATCAGATCAGAGAGCACCGCTTTGCACGTCTTGTCTTGGTATTCCAGGATTATGTGCGTCGTGTTGCTATCCCTCTGAGCCAGTCTGAGTGGGAGATTGTCGATGACACCATTCCTCCAGACATGCTTTCTCTGAAAAGGCCAAGATTCTAGTGTTCCTTAATTCCGTCAAAATGGGAGTAAAATAGATGACCAATCAAACAAACACCAATGCGAAGTCTCCGTTCCTAGGTAATTCGCTTTACAACTTTCTCAAGTGGACTACAGCGGTAGGACTGCCGGGTGTGAATACTCTGTACTTCACGCTCTCTGGCCTCTGGGGTTGGCCCGATGCTGAGAAGGTGATCGGCACCATTGCTGCAGTCAACGTCTTCCTTGGACTCGTTCTGGCTGCGGGCACGGTCTCTTACAACAAGAGTGATTCAAAGTACATCGGTGCTCTGAACGTCTCAACAGACGAGGATGGTACTGCCTCGCATTCGCTGGAGTTCAATGCTCCTTTGGATGTGCTTTCGCAGCAGAAGGACCTGACCCTTAAGGTTCAGAACGTTGCAAGTGGGACCCCTCCTACGACGGGCTCTATGGATCCGCGCCTCCTTAACAAGTCCTCGGACACTGATACTTCCGAGGGTTCTGGAGCATCGCAGTAGAAACACGTGGTATAATGAGACCTCTTGAAAGGAGACCACGTGTCTAAGAAGAACCTCGATCCTAAACTGGTATTGCTCCAGGAGGAGATTGAGCGTGTGCATTCCGAACTCAAGAATTACGAACCCGACTCACCAGAGTATGCAAAGGTGCTCAAGCGACTCGTCGTGCTGCACGGTTTGCTCCCTAAGAAGGAGCGACTGTTCAGCCCTGACGCAATCCTTGGGCTCGTGAGCAATCTGGTTCTCGGAGGCGGCATTCTTGCGTTCGAGAAGAGCCACGTCATCACCTCCAAGGCATTCAGCTGGATCAAGCCGCTCTCGACCAGCACTCGGTCGCTAGGTAAGTGACTCATAACCGTGAGCCTATGTATACATAAAACTGTACGTAGGCTCACGGTTTAAACATGTCCTATAAAAAATTGCCCTGGGAGGATTTTCCGGAAACCAATCGCACTTAGGACATGGCATATAGTAGAACCCACTTGAAAGGAACTACTATGGACGAACAACCCGATAGGACTTTCTATCTGGCAGCCATCATGAAGATTGTTGCTGACGCTACCGAAGTAGCCGACGAGTTCGAAGCTTTCCTCAACAAAGAGCGCCCATCTATGAAGCGCTCGACCGTTAGGAAAGCCGCGAGCCTCTGTCGCTTCGTCGCTGAGTCACAGCAGCATCTCTTCGAGGATGACGCCAAGACAGGAATCTTCGACAAGATCATGGATCAGTACGATCATTTGGAAGACTAAGCTGCTGAGCCCCACAAGGGCTCTCAGTTTTCGCATAGTAAACATAGGGTATAGTAGAACTATACTTGAAAGGAATACTATCATGGAAGCTGAAAACGCAACCGTCAATTTCCTCTCCATTGTACACGATCTCAGCGCACGCGCAGACGCCATCATTGAGTTGAACACGATCGGACTCCAGCATGGAATCGAGTTGGGCGTACTAGACGACGCTCAGCAGGTTTTCATCCAGGAATCCACATCAGTGCTTCGGCTCCAGAAGGAGCTCATCGCCAAGCTGATCGAACACCAGATGGAGATCGACGACTGGGTTAGCAAGATGAAAGAACGCCTCAGTAAGTAATAAGCTGTTGAGCCCTACCTGGGCTCTAGTTTTGTCCTCGCAGGTTTTACATACCCTATAATAGACCACCTAGAAAGGAACATCATGGCCCAGTCAAACTACGCATATTGCGGAACCCGACTTCACCTGCTTCTGGAAGAGGAGGTCGCTGACGGCTACAACCGTTTCATGAAGGCATACTTCGACGCACAAAAAGCGTTTATGGATACTCACCACCGACCCTGGTCGGCTGAGGACCCCATCTACATCAAGTGCTCGCAGGCCGACATGGACTCGTACCACGCCGTTGGCGACATCATCAACCTGTACTGCAAGGTGAATGGCGGATCCCTCGAGATCACGCAGGAAGACATCACCTCTGACTACCTCGTCAAGGTCGACTAAGGAGTTGAGCCCACACGGGCTCTCTCTTTGTCTCGCAAGCTATACCCGTCCTCTAATAGAACCCAATCGAACACCTCTTGAAAGGAACCATTATGGAGAAGATGGAAACCTTCGAAGCCGCCAAGCGCGACGCCAAGAAGATCAGGAAGACGCTCAAGGACAAGTTCAAGACCTCCCTCAAGGTCACCGCATTCACCGCCCTCACCATCGGCGTTGGATACCTGGTGGTCAAGAAGGCCGTCGACGAATCGATGTCTGACAAGCTGATCATGGTCCCGGTCGTCAGCGACGAGGACGGCTCGCAGTCCTACATCCCTCTGAAGCTCTCAGACAAGATGGCTCAGACCGACTGAGTTACAAGAGCTAGGGCCCTTAACACGGGCTCTAGTTTTGTCCTCGCAGGTTTTACATACCCTATAATAGACCCCT
>Ga0164242_10007764_pt1 | contig 11713 bp, 13 predicted proteins | sample OricomgcompostMG_FD_108783 | JGI IMG/M metagenome (GOLD analysis project Ga0164242, IMG submission 108783) | Miracle-Growth compost microbial communities from Emeryville, California, USA - Original compost - Miracle growth compost (MG) ... | reverse complement strand
TTGGGGTCGTTCTGTGGCAGAGAAAAGGGAAATACAGGGGTCTCTCCACTGCGCTTCGCTCCGGTCGAGATGACGTGCGTTTGTGGACTGCCGACCGGAGCGGCTTGGGGTCGTTCTGTGGCAAGAGAAAAGGGAAATACAGGGGTCTCTCCACTGCGCTTCGCTCCGGTCGAGATGACGTGCGTTTGTGGCAGGGCCTTTCCGCTTGCCTTGTGCCTCCAATGAGCAAGCTCGTCGTCCGGAATGCCACAAGCTCCGGTCGAGATGACGTGCTTTTGTGGCGGGGCCTTTCCATGGAGCGGCAAAGAAGCTGTCGTGTAAGTGCTGGCCCCAGAAAATTTGAGAATTATTTATGTATTGGACATTCAGCCTGTGGGCGGCGGATGATCAGAGACGGGACTTGAGATCATCATCCGGTCCTGACCTCTGCCCCTAAGGAACCTGCTGATGCCTATCGAGCGCTACTCCCGCCGCCGCTTCAACTCTCTTATCGCCTCGGCCCCTTTCTGGCCGCTTGCTGCCAAAGCCTATGCCGCACCGTCTCGCGAGCTGCTCATTACGAAGTCCGGCGCGGTCGCTGACGACTCCACCGTGAACACGAAGGCCATTCAGTCTGCCATCGACCAGCTTGCCGCCAGGGGCGGCGGCACAGTGGTCGTGCCCAAGGGCGTCTTCGTCTCCGGCGCTCTCTTCTTCAAGCCGAAGGTCAACCTTCGCCTTACCGAAGGCGCTGTCCTCAAGTGCTCCACCGATCTGTCGAACTTCCCCGCGCAACGCACGCGCATCGAAGGCCACTTCCTGGAGCACTTCACGCCCGCCTTCATCAATGCGACCCGCTGCGACGGATTCGAGCTTACCGGCGACGGCACTCTGGACGGCGCCGGTATGCCCATCTGGGAGGCGTTCTGGAAGGGGCGGGCCGAAGACAAAAACTTTGCGAATACCGCCCTGCCCCGCGCCCGGCTCGCGCTGATCGAAGGCTCGAAGAACGTCAGGGTCGAAGGCATCACCTTCAAGGACTCGCAGTTCTGGAACTGCCATCTGTACAACAACGACGGCGTTCTGGTGCGAAACGTCCACTTCCAGGTGCCGGACGACTACAGGCAGGCGCCGAGCACCGACGGCATCGACATCGACAGCTCCCGCGACGTGACCGTCGATGGCTGCGTCTTCTCAGTCACGGACGACTGCATTGCCTGCAAAGGCTCCAAGGGGCCGCGCGCCATGCAGGACAAGGACAGCCCGGCCGTCGAGCGCATCCGCGTCCGCAACTGCACCTTCAAGCGCGGCGGCGGCGTTCTCACCTGCGGCAGCGAGGCCACCGTCGTCCGCGACGTGATTGCGGAGGACTGCAAGATCACCGGCAGGGTCCGCATCGCCACTCTCAAGCTGCGCCCCGACACCCCGCAGCACTACGAGGACATCACCTTCCGCAACATCACCTCCGAAGGCCCCGCGAGCGGCATCATCCAAATGGCGCCGTGGTCGCAGTACTTCGACCTTCAGGGGATGGCGCCGCCGAAATCGATTGTGAAGAACCTGAAGATCATCGGCATCAAGGGCACGTTCAACTCGTTCGGCACCATCAGGCCCAACCCGGGCCAGACGGAGATCAGCGACGTCCTCTTGAAAGACTTCGACGTCACCATCAAGAACGACAGGCTCAACACCTCCGGCGTCACCGATCTCAAGCTGGAAAACGTCCTCGTCAACGGAAAGCCCTACACGGTATGAGCGCGCCGCATGAGAGCAGGGGAAATGCTCTACACTCGAAACCATGACTCAGTCTCCGGTACGGTTTGCGATCCTTGGCTTTGGGCACCATGCGGTGCGGCGGCTTCTGCCTGCTTTCTCGAAGTGTGAAGAGTCGACGCTGGCAGGCATGTGGCGGCGCGACCAGGCAGCGGCGGCGGAGAACTGCGCGGCCTACAAGATCCAGCACTGCTTTGCCACGCGCGAGGAGCTTTGCGCTTCGCCCGAGGTGGACGTGGTCTTCATCACGTCGCCGGACGCGATGCACAAGGACGACACGCTGCTGGCGCTGAAGCATGGCAAGGCCGTGCTGTGCGAGAAGCCGGTGTCGATGAATACCACCGAGGCCGAGGAGATGGCCCGCGCCGCAAAGGCGGCGGGGCTGCTGTTCGGCGTGGCGCAGAACTTCCGCTTCAACCATAGCCTGGACTGGATGCGCGAGCAGGTGGCGGCGGGACGCATCGGACAGCCGCAACTGGCCCATGCGCAGTATTCGTACCCGGCGGCGAACGCGCCGAGGAAGTGGATCACCGATCCGACGCTGGCGTGCGGCGGCCCGATCGCCGATGTGGGCGTGCATTGCATCGACGCGCTGCGCTATGTGCTGGGCGAGGACGTGGTGAGCGTGAGCACGCTGGCGCGGCGGGACGACCGATCGGGCAAGGTGGAGGCGGTGGCCTCGTTGCAGATGGAGATGACCGGCGGGGCGTATGCGAATGTGACGGCGAGTGCGCGCGCGCCGTATCGCACGCTGATCGAGATCAACGGCAGCGATGGAGTGCTGGTTGCCGAGAATGGGTTGACGGTAGACCGCCCTGTGCAATTGCAACTGCGGCGGGCAGGAGAGCTGGTCGAGACGGTGACGCTTGAAAACGGCGACGGCTACACGCGGATGCTGGACGGGTTTGCGCGGGCGCTTCGCGGCGGCGAGGCGTTTGCCGCTTCGGGCGAGGACGGGGTGAGAAACATGCGGGCGCTGGATGCAGCGTATAAGAGCTGGCAGAGCGGGGCGCGGGAGCGAGTTTAGAGGCTGGGGGCTTGCGGCTTGTTGGAGAAAAGACGAAATACAGGGATCTCTCCACTCCGCTTCGCTCCGGTCGAGATGACGTGCTTTTGTTCTGAAACGCAACTCACCTTTGGAGCAGGTTAGCGGATGGCCGCCGGCAGAGCGCTGTCGTCGCCGCGGCGGTGAGCGGCGAGGTCGCGTGTGGGCGCGTCGGCGGGCGGCAGATAGCGCTTGTAGACGCTGATGTGGAAGCAGGACTGCTGAAACTCCTCTTCGACGTCGATCTTGCCTTCCTGAATCAGCGGAAGAAGGTAGCCGCGCATCCAGGCGATCTCGGTACGGGAGAGACCGTGTTTGGCGATATCGACGGCCTGACCGGTGAGATGAGGCGAGGCAGTATCGCCTTCCGCGGGAGCGGCGTTGCCGTTGATGCGGATGAGGTGCTGCTGGAACTCGACCGTGCGGACGGCGGAGTTGATCTGTAACGGCGTGTGGAAGTGAGCATAGTGGGCACGCGCCATGCTGGAGAGGAAGACGGCGGTCCAGGGCCGGGTGTAGCGGCGGTTCACGGGCAGACGCTCATCGACCTGCAAAGCGTAGCTGGTGGGCAGCGGAACCAGCATCCGCTTGCTGCGCATGTCGAGCAGGTCGGCGTCGTTCTGGATGCGCTCGAGGCCCTCGCGGTCGGCGACTTCGTTCTGGTGCAGAAGGATCTCGTGCGATCCCTTGAGAGGCGGCGGGACGATGAGGCGGCCGCGCTTGTTGTAGAGCACGGGAAGGATGGCAGGCGCGGCGGCCTCGTCGGAGATGCTCTTGAGCTGGGGCTTTTCGACAGCGGGCCGGACTACGTTGACCACGGAGACGGGACGGGATACCGAACGCGACCGGCGAGTGCGGCGGGAGCGGGAGGAAGCGGCAACCTCGGTGTGCTCGATATTTCTGGCGCGTGCGGCACGCCCGGCCCGACGCGGCGCTGGAGCTGCGGCGGCCTCGTGAGCATCCTGCCTGACTGCCTTGACTGCGGCGGCCTTCAGGAAGTCGCTCGATGTGGCCTTGCGCGGAGCGGAGGCTCGCGCCTCGGTTGTGCCTGTACTGGAGAGAGGACGACGGGTGCGGCGCGCATGAACGGGAGCGACACGAGGCTCTGCCTTGTGACGCCGTGCCGCGGTGCGCTGGGGCTTTGCAGCGGCCTTGTGATGAACAGCCGCCGCCTTGCGCGCACGGTGATGCGCAGGCTTGGCGAGGAGCGTGGCAGGGATGAGATACAAGACTGCAAGCGCCAGAAGGGCCGGAAGTGGAGCGTTCAACCGCATCATGTTTTGAGAGGCGCGGAACGCCAGAGCAATTCCTACCTTAGAGAGTCTCTAGAGATAGTGTAAGTAATCAGGTGGGTTCCGTATACTCATCAGTAAATAGGGAGGATCGATGCGGAAGTTGCCGGCGGGCCTGGGGGTGGCTGGAGTTGCCTTGATGGGATGGGCATTGATGGGGTGGGCGTTGCGGGTGGGAAGCGTACAGGCGGCGCAGGACCCGGCGGCGTCGCCGCAGTTCTATACGACGCGGGTGCAGCCGATCCTCAAACAACATTGCTATCGCTGCCATGGCGGATTCAACCACAGGGGAGGACTGAGCCTGGCGACCCGTGCGGGAATGCTGAAGGGGGGACATGATGGCTCGATTATCGTTCCCGGCGATCCGGCAAAGAGCCTGCTGGTGCGGCTGATCCGGCATGAAGGCCCGGCGAACGATCCGATGCCGATGCCGCCCAAGCTGCCCAAGATCTCGGACGCGGACATTGCGACGATCACGCAGTGGGTGAAGGCGGGAGCGATCATGCCTGAGGATGCGGCGCGGCGCTAGAGCGGCGCTTCTCCAGATGTGGCCTGGGTGGTTCGAGCCAAACGCGGATTCCCTTCGGGAATGACAAAGGAAGGAAGCTGCGCCGGAGAGGCGGTTGCCGGAGCGGTCGGCTTGGGAAAAGTCGGCGCGGATGGAGTACAGGCGACGGCAAAGGCGAAATACAGGGGTCTCTCCACTGCGGCGGCAAAAGCGCCGCCTTCGGTCGAGATGACGTGGGTTAAGGGCAGGGCGAGTGATTGAGATGCTTGCGTTTGGGGTGGAGAGAGCGGTTGAGATGGCGTGGTTGGGTGCTTCGGTGGGCTGAGGCTATGCGCCGGGGAGTCTTTGGGGGAGGGATCTCAGGTGGCGCCGGTAGTGGGCCAGTGAGCGCTCGCAGCGGCGGGCGAAGGTCTGGGCGAGGCGCGAGGAGCCGCCCAGCTTGTGGCGGGCGATGTCGGAGAGGGTGAGCCAATCGTGCCATTCGCCGCCGGATTGCTGGAGCGACTCGAAGGTGCGGGCAAGGGTGCGAGCTGAGCTGCGGGTGGAGGTTGAAGCCGCCGACTCCGCGATATAGCGGGCGAGTTTAGCGGCTTTGCGCGTGCTGTGAAGCTGGCGATGGTTTTGCCTTGCGGCAGCGGGAGCGGTGCGGGCGTACCAGTCGAGCGCGAGCGCCGCTAAACGTTCTGCGGGGAGGGCGAGGGATTCGGCGGGAGCAAGCGCCTCCAACAAGTCTTCGAGAGCGCGGGTGAGTTTGGCCTGCTGTTTGTGAAGAGTGCCGATCAACTGCTTTGCGGCCCGTTCGCGCTGATGTTTGAACAGGCTTTGGAGCCGGCCGGCTTCGTCGGATTTCGATTCGATGAGATCGTGCCGGACATCGAGGTCGCGGACGCGCCCGGCGGCGCGGCGCAGCTTGCGGAGCCGCTTTCGCGCCTTTCCGGCAGGCTTGTCGTGCCTGGGCAGGCCGGGCAGAAGGGCGAGAAGTTCAAGCTGCGCCTCGATGCGGCGGGCGCCGGTGCGGAGATGGTGGACGGGGCGGGGTTTGGGATCGGCGAGCGCGAGGGTGATGGCGGCCTCGAGCGAGGTGACCAGATCGCGCAGGGTGCGGACGGGATGGGCGGCGCCGGCCATGGGAGTTGGATGCTTGCAGGGATCGTGCGGGAATCTGCATCCAAGGAGAGTGCGGCAGCCGCAGAGAGCGCGGGTTGGCGTGAGATACACTTATGCCGCTGCGATGGGCAAATGGGAGACAGGATGGCCACAATGGTTGAGCAGGAGCCGCCGAAGAACTCGGCGAAAGGAAAGATCGCCGGGTTCTTCAGGATTCTCGGCCCCGGCCTTATTACGGGCGCAGCGGACGACGATCCGTCCGGCATCGCCACTTATTCGCAGACGGGCGCGCAGTTCGGGTTCGGCCAGCTTTGGACCTCGCTGTACCAGGTACCGCTGCTGCTGGCCGTGCAGGAGGCGTGCGCGCGCATCGGCGCGGTGACGGGAAAAGGGCTTGCCGGCGTGATCAAGGACCATTACTCGCGGAAGATCCTGATCGGCGTTGTGGTGCTGGTGGCTGTGGCCAACACCATCAATATCGGGGCGGACATCGGCGCGGTCGCGGCGGCGGCGCAGTTGGTGGTCAATGTGCCGTTCTGGTTGCTGGCGGTGGCGACGACGGCGCTGCTGGTGGTGTCGGAGGTTGTGATCAGCTATAAGACCTGTGCCAATGTGCTGAAGTGGCTGGCGCTGGCGCTGCTCTCGTATCCGGCGACGGCATTTATCGTGAAGCAGCCGTGGAAGGAGATTCTGTATGCGACGGTGGTGCCGCACATCGAGCTTAGCTTCGCCTTCTTCTTCATTATCACCGGCGTCTTTGGAACGTCGATCTCGCCGTACATGTTCTTCTGGCAGGCCTCGCAGGAGGTGGAAGAGGAACGCGCCGTAAAGATGAAGTCGGACGGGGACGGCAAGCCGCGGCTGCCGCGAAGATTTCTTCGGGACATGCGGATCGATACGCTGGTCGGCATGGCATCGGCGGAGCTGGCGCAGTGGTTCATCATCATTACGACGGCGACGGTGCTCTTCAAGCATGGGACGACGACGATCAACACCGCGGCCGATGCGGCCAAGGCCATCGAGCCGCTGGTGCGCTCGTTTCCCGACTCCGGACAGGTGGCAAAGGACGTCTTCGCCATCGGCATCGTCGGCCTGGGGTTGCTGGGGATTCCCGTGCTGGCCGGCTCGGCCGCGTATGCGTTGGCCGAGGCATTCGGCTGGAAGGAAGGGCTCTCGAAGAAGTTCAGGAAGGCGCGGGGCTTCTATGGCGTCATCATCGTGTCGATGCTGATCGGATTGCTGCTGAACTTCATCGGCATCGACCCGATGAAGGCGCTGGTCTTTACCGCTGTCTTCAATGGAATCGCCGCGGTGCCTCTGCTGTACCTGATCGCGAAGATCAATGCCAGCCGGGAGATATTGGCGGACGAGCGCGGAGGTGGACTGTCGCGCACCTTTGTCTGGCTGACCTTTGGGGTGATGGGACTTTCCGCCGTGGCGCTGCTGTATACACTGATCTACCAGCATTTAGGACATTGAGAAAACGCTGAGCTTGTAGAATGGTCGCGCAGCCGGGAAGCCCCGGCTGCGAACGTCAATCTGAGATGGCGAGGAGACACGATGGCAGGCAAGTTTGTGCTCAAGACAGCGAAGGATGGGCAGTTCTACTTTGTGCTGGAGGCCGGCAACGGCCAGGTGATTTTAACCAGCGAGATGTATACCGCCAAGGCTTCGGCGGAGAACGGGATTGCGTCGGTGCGGAAGAACGCCGGAAACGATGCGAACTACGAACGGAAGGAGCAGCATGGCGGCCATGCGATGTTCACGCTGAAAGCGGCGAACCATCAGGTCATCGGGGTCAGCCAGGGTTATTCTTCTGCGGCGGCGCGGGATGAGGGGATTGCATCCGTCAAGGCGAATGCCGAGAAGGCTGTTCTGGAAGATTTGGCAGTTTAAAGCCTTACATTTAAGGATCAAAAGGGTTCCCCCTGGAAGGGGAACCCTTTTTGAGGTTGCGAGAGATTACTTTGCAGCGGCGGGCTGGCCGACCTTGCGGACGGCTGCGTCGACGATAGCGTAGAGAAGCTGGTCATGGTCAGCTTTGGCCTGGGTCTTGATGTCATTGCCGACCTGCTGGCCTGCGGCTTCGCTCTGGGGCAGGGTGAGGTCGCGGTTCTGGGCGGAGATAGCGGCCAACTGCTGAACGATATCGAAGAAAGAATCTTCGCTCTTGTTGGCGAGCTGCCAGCACTGCGAGACGGTGCAGGTGAGGATCTGCTGGTCGGTCCAGGGATGAGACTGCGATGTCTGATTGGCGTCTGAATTGATGGTGACCGGCGACTGGCCGGGAGCGGCGCTTGGCGAAGTTGTTGAAGTGGTGCTGGATGTTTCGGTAGTGGGGGCCGGCGTCCTGGGGTTGCAGCCGGCGGTGAGCAGAAGCGCGGCGGCGAGGGTGAGGCAGGCGGGGAGCGGCTTCGAGATCATCGTCTTCATTTTGTTCACGGTCATCCTGTTTGCGGTCTTCATGGGTCGAGTTCCCTTTCTTTCAGAAGTTGAGGGCTAACGGCGGTGATAGCGGTTGTCGCGTTTGCTGTCCTGATTGGCCTTGCCGACGATTGCGCCGATGCCTGCGCCGGCCGCGCCGCCGATGAGGGTTCCCTTGAGGCCGCCGCCGAAGACAGCGCCGAGAACGGCTCCGCCGCCTGCGCCGATGAGGGCACCTTTTCCGGGTCCGATTCCGCCCTGATCGCGGCGATGGTTGTCATAATGGCGATTGTTGTCGTAGTACTGACCGCCGCGACCGCCGTTGCGCACTCCGTTATAGAAGTTGGGATTCTGATTTCGATACTGAGCGCCGGCGGTCACGGGAAGAAAACTCGTGGCCAGCATGAGAGGGGCGATGAGTATAGCTTTTCGTATCTTCATCATGCGGGGTTAGATGCGGGTTTGGCTGGCCGCGTCCGGATTTTTTCATGGGCCGCCCGGCACCTTCGGTTCTGGGACTTTTGCAACAAACTATTCATTCTTTGCGGCTTAAGCCGGAGGCTTCCTGTAAGCTATTGATTTTATTGGGATCTCGATGCAACCTTTCGGCAAACTCTTGATTCCAAAGGAGGAGTCTTGGGTTGATGCCGAGGGCGCAAGAATAGGTCTTCCGAGTTAGGGCGGAAATAGCTATATTATTGATAATAAATAGGATGATTGGAATTTCAGGCTTGACGTCTTTTTGCGGGGTGGAAGTTGGCCGCAGATTTAGCTTGTCTCGTTTAAGAGGTTAGGGTACGGTTGGGCGTTTCAGATTTGGTTCCCTGGAGGCTTCCATGAAGATGATGCTTGCTGGTCCGCTGGTTTTATTCGTTGCCCTGAGCCCGGTGGGATTGGGTCAGGCTGCGTTGGGGCAGGAGAATCCGGCAGCCAATCCGGCGACGAACCCGGCGGCCAGCCCGGCGACGGCACCTCCTACTGCGGGAGAGGCTCCGGTTGAGCCCAACCGAAAGGACACGTATACGCTGGCCGAGGGAACGGACGTCGAGCTACAGTTTGCGCAGGATTTGAGCTCGTCGACGTCGTTCGAGGGCGACCCGGTGGCGCTGACGCTGGCGAAGGACCTGAAGGTGGGGGATGTGGTGGTGGCGAAGGCGGGCAGCAGCGCGTATGGCGTGGTGACCAGGGCGCAGAAGTCGGGGCGGATGGGCAAGTCGGGGCAACTGGATATTCGGCTCGACTACCTGAAGGCGGGCGATAAGAAGATCAAGCTGCGCCAGACCAAGGAGAAAGAGAGCGAGAGCGGGGTCAAAGGGGCGCTGCTCTCGCCGTTCGGCCACATCAAGCACGGCAAAAATGTGGAGATCAAAGAGGGCGATCCGCTGCACGCCTATGTGGCGCAGGATATTTTGCTGTCGCCTGCTTCGTAGGAATAGCTTCGCGGGAGAGCTTTTGTAGATTGCCCGACGATAGGCCGTTGTCCGATTAGCTGCCTGATTCGCTAATCGATCCTGGCGTATCGTGGGGAACCTTTCGCTTACAGCAGCCGTATTCAGTCACGTATCAGATCAGGAAATCCGGCTTCCGTAAAAGGTTGCAGACCGCCGCTGCCATGACGCGGTGGTGCGTTCTGCGGCAGTCTTCGGTGAGCCGTTTCGATTGAGGCATTCCACACAACACCGAGTAGCAAGGGAGGGGTAGATCGCATGGCTCAGGTTACGCAGTCCCGGATTAATTACAAGAGAGCGATTGGGATTTTTATTCCCGCATATATTGCGGTGACGATACTTGCCATTGCCCTGTCGGTTTCGATCGGCATGGTGGAGCATCTTCCGCCAACGGCTGAGCCTCTTCAGAATCAGGCTTACCTTCTGTCGGAGCGGTTTCTTCCGCTGCTGAACCTGCTGGTCTGGGGGATGTTTGCCTGGGTCTATTTCCGGGGGCGGACGACGACCGATCGCGCGGCCTTGCGCGGAGAGGCGTTTGCGCTGGGCATTTTCTGGATGGTGGCCGCAATCGTCGTCGATTATGTCGGCTTCGTGCTGATCAAGAACCCTATCTCGCTTACGCCGCATGATTTTTATGTCGGGCAGTTGCCGTGGATCTATCTGATCTACGCCGCTATATTTTTCGCTCCGCTTTGTGAGAATTTGCTGTTGCCTGTCTCGTAGGGTGGATGTCTCCGCCAGTGGGGTTGGGAGTTGGTTGTTCTTAAGTTGCTCGTCTAGATGTTTTTGTATATACATACTTGTATAGGTGGCGCTTGCGATTTGAATGGGACGTTGCAAAGAGTAAGAGCAATGTACAGAAGCATCACATCAGCTTTGAGACGGCTACCGGAGTGTTCGACGATCCGAACTATGTAACCGAGCAGGACCGAGAGGTCGATGGCGAGGAGCGTTGGCAGACAATCGGCCGGGTTGAAGGCGTGATGCTGCTGCTGGTGGCGCACACGATTGTGGACGAGCAGGAAGATGTGATCTTCCGGATTATTTCGGCGCGACGAGCGACAGCGCATGAGAGGAGACGTTATGAAGCCAAAACCAATTAAAGGACGGCCTGGAATGGTCGAGTATCGGCGTGAGCCGGGAGATCCGCTTACGAAACGACAAAAGGCAGAGTTGGAGAGGCTGGCGCAGATGCCGGAGCATGAGATCGACACGTCGGACATTCCGGAGTGGACCGATGAGATGTGGAAGAATGCGGTGCGGGGGAAGTTCTATCGTCCGGTGAAGAAGGCGGTAAGCCTGCGGCTGGATGCGGATGTGATTGCGTGGCTGAAGAAGGATGGCGAGGGATATCAGACGCGGGCGAACCGGATTTTGCGAGAGCGGATGCTGGGGGATAAGGCTAGTTAGGGGGATGAATCGCAGGTTTCGCGCTTTGCGCGAATGCCCATATCTCAAAATCGAGATATGGGGCACCCACAGACAGCGTGCGATTGAGTGCGGACATGGGAAAGGAAAAATGAAATGGCGCGAGCTGAAGCTTGCGCCATTTCATTTTTAGAGAACATTTGCGGCGCGGCTGAAGGCGTGCCCTTAACAAAGCTACTGAAGAAGTGTTCCCTCTTCGAGTTGGGCTTTGGCTTCTTCGGGGGGGATGACTACGGCGGCGGCTACTTTGTCGTCGCTGTCGAGGTCGAGGAGCTTGACGCCTGAGGTGCTGCGGCCGGCGGAGCGGACGCTCTTGGTGTCGATGCGGATGATCTTGCCGAACTGGCTGATGACCACCAGCTCGCTGGTGTCGTCGACCAACTGGATGTTCGACACCTTGCCGATCTTGGGGGTCGCCTTCATGTTGATGACGCCCTTGCCGCCGCGGGTTTGCAGGCGGTACTCGTCGACGTCGGTGCGCTTGCCGAAGCCGTTTTCGGAGACGGACAGGATGAGGCAGGGGGTGATGTCCTTGCCTTCGGCCTGAAGCTCCTTCTGGCGAGCCTTGCGCGAGTCGTCGTTGGGAGTGACGGCTGCGCCGACGACGTAGTCGCCCTTGCGGAGGTCGATGCCCTTGTTGCCGGTGGCGGGGCGGCCCATGGGACGAAGGTCGGTCTCGCTGAAACGGATGGCCATGCCGTCGTGGGTG
>Ga0164242_10007763_pt1 | contig 11714 bp, 6 predicted proteins | sample OricomgcompostMG_FD_108783 | JGI IMG/M metagenome (GOLD analysis project Ga0164242, IMG submission 108783) | Miracle-Growth compost microbial communities from Emeryville, California, USA - Original compost - Miracle growth compost (MG) ... | reverse complement strand
TGGTTTTTGACTTATTTTATAAAAACAGCGTTCTACATCTAGTTGTTCCAGGACCTGAACTACATAATCATATTCTCCAACACTAACACCTCCCGTCAATATAATCAAATCAGCCTCTTTTAAACCCTGCTTAAGAGCAGCCAATATATCCTCTCTATTATCTTTAACTCTTTTCAGAAAAACAAAGTCTACTCCATCTGATTTTAAAGCTGCCATTAATTGATAAGAATTCGCATCATATAATTGACTTCCGACCAGTGGCCTACCGGGAATTTGCAGTTCACTGCCCGTAACGATTAAAGAGACCCTGGGTTTTTTATAAACTCGTACCTGGTCTACACCGGCACTTGCCAATAAACCAATCATGGCAGGTGTTAATCTTGTTCCTTTTTTTAATAATAGTTGCCCTTTTTTGATGGCTTCACCCTTAATCCGAATGTTTCGTCCCCTGGTCAGGCTTGGATCTTCTGCCCGAATATAATTATCCACTCTAACTACCTTCTCCTGAACGACTACTGTATCTGCTCCATATGGAATTGGGGCACCGGTAAATATTCTAACCGCCTGACCTGGTTCCAATTCCCCAGGATGCAATACACCTGCATAGTTTTCTTTATCGACTTTTAATGCATCGCCTCGTTCTGCCATCCTGATGGCATAGCCATCCATGGCTGATTGGTCAAAGCCAGGAACATCCGTTGAGGCCACAGGAGCGGTGGCTAAATAATAACCTAATGCGTCCAGGAGCCTACGCTCCTCCTGCAAAAGAATTCTGTCCAAAACTCCTTCCTTAATAATAGATCTAGCCCTTTCAACACTTATCACAGGTTAGCATTTAAATAATTAAATAATACTTCTACGCTTCTTTTGACCGCGATCGTTCCGTATGCCCCAGGGGCTTATCCTTACAAATCAAATCACGAATCATTATCTTATACAATTTAATATCCTCAAACCCACCATTTCTCTTTCTATCAAATAATTCTTTTTTATCTAAACGGATTTGGAATCGTCCCGTCACAGGCGATGGCACCAAGGTCACTCCACCTAGCTCATCTGCAAAAGTGGTCAATAATTCCTGGGCCACATAGGCGGAGCGGAGCAACCAACCACATTTGGGGCAATATTCAATTTCAACAATTGGTTTAATCTTCATCATATTTACATTTTCAATTCTTCTATTACTTTGGTCTTTAATTATTTATCCGTCAATATACTGCAATGCGACAGGACTCGTACAAGTAAACCCAGCCTTATCCTTTCCACAAACAGCACATTGGTAATTCATTGGCACCTCTTCCCAAGGCGTCCCCGGTTCAATATTGAAAAAAGAATCTCCCTTTTCTGGATCATATACACTCAGACAAGTATTACACTGATAAATCTTTCGGTGATCTTCAATAGCCGTCTGATCATTCGTCTCAATTTCAATCTGGGCTTCCTGATCTAATTTCCGGTTATAAAACTCCTTACACAAAGACACTAAATAAGTACCTATATATTCTTTTTTTACATCTTCTCTAAATACCATCCATTTTTGCGTATTAGGATTAAAATCAATGGTATGTAAAATATCATAACGATCCAGCGATTTTAACCGGTGTGGATTTCTTACGGTTTTCTTCTTAATTAAAACTGAAGCAAACAATTTTGAAAGCGGCTTAATCTGCACCCCAAAGCAAAGTCCATAGGTACGGACATCTTCTTTATCAAAATGACGGATAACCGCTCTTTTAATACTTAAGCCCTCCTCAGAACAATCTTCAATTTGCCAATTCAATTCATTAGCCGCATGGCGAACATTCACCCGGTATTTACCCAATACAAAATCCCACATCGGTCTTAAAGACGGATCTATATCTTTAATTATCAAACTTTTCCAGGGAGTTGTATACATCTCCGCAATCCTATTTTTTAAACAAAGCTGACAAATCTCCAATAGAAAAGCCAGATCAAAATATTCATCACGTCGATAAATCCCCAACCAATAATTATTCCCCATCTTATTAAACCCTTCGTAATAAGGCAAATAAAATCGGGCAATTTTTTCAGTTCCCTCTGCCGCGATATGAATATGGTTTACTAATGCTAATTTCTTTTTGACTAACCTTTCAAAGAACACAAGGTCTCTGCGAAGCGAAAGGGCAGTATCTTCAAATACCTCCTCAATGGCACGCGTAACCGCACCAATATTATTCGTATAAATCCATTCATCCAGATGCAGGATTTCTTCCGTCTCAGGTAATCTGAGACTTAAACGCCAATAATGATTCTTATCGGTCGCGACCCAATTAATATGCCCAGTATAAAGCGGTACAAAACTTTGACAATAGGCTATAATATTCACCTTATACTTGGGGGACTGCTCAAACTGGTCAAAAACATCCTTATAAACACCTTCCCTTAACCAACTATCCTCCTGGTAAAAATGAATAACCGGATAAGCACTCATAATTCCAGGTTTAGCCAATCTTTTTTCCTCCAATACAATGCCGGCTGCCTGACATGCCTTTTCAAAAATAGGTTGGCTACTTTCCTTTACATCAATAATAAGCTGTTGTCTGAGGCCCAGTCTTACCTTACGCACACCTGACGAATTTGCCAATTCTAAAATATTGGCCAAATAACCCGGGGAGACTATCCCACCCTTAAAGGAAATACTGTAGGTTTTCAATTTCTGCATAGCTATTCATTTGTACTTTTTAATACCCTTTTTAATTCCTTAACTCAGACAGAGGATGCCGCAAGCGTCCGTTCCAGTATAGCCTGTACCTCAGGCCGACAACTGCCACATCCCATTCCAGCACCACTTGCCTGACAAAGTGATTTTAGTTCACAATGTCCATCATTGATTTTATTGATAATATTTCCTTCACCCACATTTCCGCAAGAACAAACAATTTTCCCTAATACAGGTTCTGCAGCGCCCCCACTCCTTAATAACGCCAGCCTTTTTTCAGAAAGCTCCGTTTTATTTTCAATGAGTGTTTTAAACTCTAAAAATTCGGTTTTATCTCCTATTAAAATGGCACCAACCAGTTTATCCTGATGAACAATACACTTTTTATAATAACGTTTAGCACGGTCTAAAAAAATCACTTCTTCATAGCTAGAATCTCCTTGAGGTGCATCAGAAATCCCGACTGAACAAAGTTGTATTCCATGTACTTTTAATAGATTCATAGGGAGTGAACCATCGTAAAAGGAGGCAATATCCCCATTTAAATAAGACGCCACGATTGCAGCTTGCTGCTCTGCGGCTGCCGTAATCCCAAATAACATTCCATTATGTTCAGCTATTTCTCCAATTGCAAAAATATTAGGTTCACTGGTCTCTAAATAAGAATTAACCACTACGCCACGCTTACAATTAAGTCCTGCCTCAACGGCCAGCTCCATATTGGGCCTGGTTCCAATAGCCATCACGACGGCCTGGCAAGAAATTTCATTGCCGCTTCTTAACCGAAGTCCTGTCAATTTCTCGTCCCCTAAAAACCGATCAACCTCCTCATTAAATAAAACCTCAATTCCTTTTTCAACGAGTTCTTCATGCAGCAATTGACATCCCAATGTATCTAATTGCCTATCCATCAATCGGCTAGACCTTTGCAAAACACAGGATTGTACCCCAATTTCCATTAAAGAACCCGCTAGTTCTATCCCTAGCAATCCTCCCCCAATAATAACCACCCGTCCCCCATTTCTGTCCAAATGTGCCATAAATTGGTCCGCATCCATTCTGGTTCGCATCGCAAATATTCCAGGCATTTTTGGCGTATCTTTTAGAATAAAAGGACGACTCCCGGTAGCCAATATCAAAATATCATAAGAATGCCATAATCCCTTATTGTCCTTAATTCGTTTATTAGTCTTATCTACAGATACTATACTTAAACCTCGATGCAATTGAACCTTAAAGCCGGATTCCTCCTCGTCTTTCATCTTGACAATTTGTTCCCAACTCTGCGTCCCGCTTATATAGTCAGGCAACATTACCCGATTATAAAACGGTTGATCTTCTTTGCTGAAGACCTCAATTTCATCGATATTGTTGAGTTCCCTGTACCTTTTTACAAAACCAAATGCACCGGCACCCGCCCCAACAATTAAGATCCGCTGTTTGGCCTTTTTATATTTTTTGACCTGAACAGCTGCATATTTAAAATCAGGTTGTTTGGAGACTTTATCCAACAGCGCATTTGTGATATTATTCGCCCTGTTTAAATCGCTTCCCTGCATCTTGCCCCAATGCATGGGTAAGAACACAACCCCTTGTTTGATATCTGCCGTTAATTTAGCCTTGACTCTTACGGCACCTCTCTGTCCATAAACTTCAACTAAATCATCCTCTAGAATTTCTCTTTCACGGGCATCTTCTGGATGAATTTCTAAAAAAGACCGGGCAATATGTTGCTTTAATTTATTGACTTTACCCGTCTTTGTCATAGTATGCCACTGATCTCTGATTCTACCTGTGGTAAGAATCAAGGGTAAATTATCTGATAGCGGTTCCGACTCATTTTCATCTTTAGGGTCATTAATGACCGCTTTTCCTGATTTTGTAAAAAAACGTCCATCCGCAAATAATCTGGGTATATTCTGCAGTGATTTATCTTTGGGATATGGCCATTGGACGGAACGCTTTTCTTTTAGAATACTATAGTCCAGACCTGCAATATCCATATTGGTACCTTCAGTAAGCCTACAATGTTCCAAAAATATCTCTTCGCTATTTTTAAATTCAAATCCATGAAACCCCATTCGCCTGGCAAAATCACAAAGAATCTCTGCATCAGGGCGCGCCTCCCCGGGAGCTTCGGTAATTTTACTTAAATATGTAATCCGTCGCTCAGCATTGGTCATTGTACCCTCTTTTTCAGCCCACGCAGCGGCTGGTAAAATAAGATCAGCATACTGTAAGGTTTCAGGCTTACTGCTTACTTCCTGCACCACCACAAATGCAGCATTTGCGAGCCCTGCTTCTGCTTTTCTCACATCGGGCAAACTCACTAAGGGGTTGGTTCCCATGATCCAAATACCCTTTAAATCCCCCCTTTCCATTGCATCAAACATCTGGGTAGCGGTAAGCCCAGGCGCCTCCTTTATAGGTTTGCCATCCCAGAACTTTTGAACATACAGGCGATCGACTTCATTGGATAATAATCTATGCGCCGGTAAAATATTGGCGAGTCCGCCAACCTCCCTTCCTCCCATTGCATTAGGTTGACCCGTCAGAGAGAATGGTCCACAACCAGGTTTACCTATACGCCCTGTAATTAAATTGAGATTAATCAATGAAAGATTCTTATCCACACCACGAACGCTTTGATTGAGCCCCATTGTCCACATTGTAAGCAAGCCTTTTGATTGGGCAATAAGAGTAGCTGCTTCGTAAAGATCTTCCACAGGCACGTCACAAATAACAGCCGCCTGTTCAACCGTTCGCTCCATTACCTTTTTGGCAAGTGAATCGAATCCCTCCGTATATTTCTTTATATAATCCAGATCAATATCCCCGTTTTCTATGAGCACTCTTGCCAATGCATGATGCAACGTAATATCAGTACCCGGCCGGATCTGCAGATGTACATCCGCCAAGGCGCAGGTTTGGGTTTTTCTAGGATCGCTGACAATGATTTTAAGATTCGGATTGGCTGCTTTAGCAGCTTCCACCCTTCGCCAGACTATTGGATGGCACCAGGCGGGATTAGCTCCTGCCACAAAAATAAGGTCTGTTTGTTCGATATCGTCATAACAAATTGGAACACTATCCTCACCCAGACTCATTTTATAGGCAGCAACAGCACTACTCATGCAAAGCCTGGAGTTCGTATCAATGTTGTTACAACCAATAAATCCTTTGACCAATTTATTGACGATATAGTATTCTTCCGTCAGACACTGTCCAGAGGCATAAAAGGCGACACTATCTGGCCCATACTTTTCAATAATGGCAGCAAAGACTCTGGCCGCTCTTTCCAAAGCCGTTTCCCAGCTGACCCTTTTTCTCGGCATTTGTTTATGATAACGCATTTCAGGATAAAGCAACCGGTCACTTTTGTCAATAACCGTATAATGCAGATTCATTCCTTTGCTACATAACATTCCTTTATTTACAGGATGCTCCTTATCTCCCTCGGCCAGCAGCATACCATTACTATCCTTATGGACAATAACCCCACATCCAACGCCACAGTAACAACAAGTTGTTTTAAAACTTTCAGGCATACCTCAGCTCATTTACACGGTCCTTAAAATTAGACTAGTAAAGGACTGTCCTCTGACAGTCATTCCCTATAATACTCCTTTTTAGCGCTGTATAATCATAATTCACGCAATATTCAGATGTTTAAATATCAGGAAGCGCATTCCAGGCAATCCTTATCGATTTCCACATTACCAGTAATTGCGTGTTCTCCGATAAATACTTTACCATCTTCCACTTTCACGGGGTATACTTTTATATGATAATCCTCACCACTTAAGCATTTTCCCGAGTCCAAAGAAAAAGTCTTTTTATGGAAAGGACAAGCTACTTTAGGTTCCTGTGCTTCCCCCGCAGATCCAGTCATGCCCCGGCTAAGTGCCATTTGATGACGATGAGGACAAAGATTCTGGGTTGCATACCATTTATCAGTTCTGGCGAAATAGAAAAGCGCAATTTGATCATTTCCTTTTTTTACACAGACACCGCCATTATGCGGCACATCCTCGACCTGACATGCGTGAAACCAGTTAATATCCTTTTTATTTATAAATTCTGAATGGTTCATATTTTTTGTTTTGATGAGTAATGATAAGGGGCTTTAATTTCTCTGATTCATTATTATTGCCATTCCAAAACCCTTTTTTGCTCACGCATCGGGACAAATTCGATAGATGGATCCTTTTCATCCGGCGCATTGACGAAATGTGAAAATCGTTTACGGATATTTGGATCTTCAATGGCGGCTTTCCACTCACACTCATATTGACTTAATATCGTTTGCATTTCAGCTTCCCACTCCAGACATTTCCCAAGACTGTCTTCCACTACGACTTTACGTAAATACTCGATGCCACCGTCCAATTTATTTAACCAGGTTGCAGTACGAGTCAAAGGATCAGCAGTTTTAATGTAATACATCAAAAAACGATCAATATACCGGATACAGGTCTCGCTATCTAAGTCCTGTGCCAATAATAAAGCGTGTTGCGGTTTACTACCGCCATTCCCACATACATAAAGGTTCCATCCTTTTTCCGTTGCAATGATTCCAAAATCTTTACTTTGTGCTTCTGCACATTCTCTTACACAGCCAGAAACTGCAGATTTAATCTTATGTGGCGCCCTTAATCCTTTATAACGATTCTCAATTTGAATCGCAAAGCTGACGCTATCATGCAATCCAAAGCGACACCAGGTGCTTCCCACACAACTTTTTACCGTTCTCAGAGATTTACCATATGCATGTCCACTTTCAAATCCCGCGTCAATTAACTCTTTCCATATAAATGGCAAATCACTCAGATGGGCTCCAAACATATCAATACGCTGGCCTCCAGTAATCTTTGTATAGAGGTTGAATTTTTTTGCTACCGTTGCTATGACTAATAACTTGTCAGGTGTAATTTCTCCGCCTGCGATCCTTGGCACAACCGAATAAGTTCCTCCCTTTTGTATATTGGCCAAAAACCGATCATTACTATCCTGCGCTGTATCATTATTCTTGCGCAAAATCATTTCATTGAGCGTGCTGGCTAATAAAGAACTGACAACTGGTTTACAGATCTCACAACCATCCCCCCGGCCATGTTTATCCAAGACCTCCTCAAAGGAGCTTAATTTTTCCAGTTTTATTAAGTCATAGAGTTGCTGCCTGCTATAAGTAAAATGTTCACATATGTCTTTACGAACTTCTTTGCCCATCGTCTTAAGCGTCATTGTCGCCAAATCTTTCAACATCGGGACACATCCACCACAACCTGTACCGGCTTTCGTACATTTCTTAATCGCATCAACGGTTTCGTTTCCATCTTTCACTGCCTGACAGATATCCGCTTTTGTAACCCCTTCACAGCTGCATATCAATGCTCCATCAGGCAAAGCAGCCAGACCAGCACCAGCAGGCTTGTCCCCTTTTTGCTCTGGAAATACCAAACTATCCAAAGACTCGGGTAACAGCATACTGTTTTTATAATATTGCAATAAATTATTATATTGCGAAGCTTCACCAACCATTACCCCGCCTAATAAGTATTTGCCATCTAAAGAGACATTTAATCGCTTGTAAATTCCATTGACCTTATCCTCATAAATAACATGTTGGGCTTTATCAGCGGTTAAGAAAGGGTCTCCAAAACTGGCTACATCCACCCCGATTAATTTTAACTTCGTACTCATATCAAATCCCGTAAAGGTTCTATCCTTCTTTTCACCTTCCAGATGATTTGCAATGATATGCGTCATCGCTACCTCGGCCATATCATAGCCTGGCGCCACCAGACCATATACCATCCCTCCATGGGCAGCACATTCTCCAATGGCATAAATAAACGGATCTTCAGTTACCATTTGATCATCCACTATTATCCCCCCTCTCGTTCCTGTTGGCAATCCTGCAGCTTTGGCCAGCTCATCCCGGGCATTGATACCCGTCGAAATAACCAGCATATCCAATGATAGTTCACTTTCATCCACAAACTGGATTCCGGTAACTTTATCCCTACCTAATACCTGATAGGTATGTTTACGGGTATGTACCCTTAGACCTAAAGCGGTCAATTTACTCCTTAATACCGCTCCACCGGCATCATCCAATTGTCTGGGCATCAATTTTGGGGCAAATTCAATGACATAAGTCTTTTCTACCCCTAAATCCACCATTGCCTTAGCTGCCTCTAATCCCAATAACCCCCCGCCTAAAACAGCGGCCTTTTTGACATTGTGGGCATAATCCATGATTTTATCCAAATCGTCAATGGTTCTATATACAAATACCCCTGTTTTTTCCACTCCGTGAATGGGAGGTACCATCGCAGCTGAACCAGTTGCCATAACGAGTATATCATAAGCCAACTCCAAACCACTTTGGGTGACCAGTATTTTATTTTCACGATCAATTCTTACACCTGCATCCCCTAAATGCAGGTCAATTCCTTGTTCTTCATACCAGGAAACCGGAGCCATTGTTAACGCTTCGGCTGAATTTCCATTAATATAAGATGTCAGGTGTACCCTATCATAGGCAGGTCTATGCTCTTCCCCTAATACAGTAATATGATAAGACCCTTTAGGAGCCTTTGCGACCATTTTCTCGCAAAACTTATAGCCCACCATCCCATTGCCAACGACAATTATTTTTTTCATATTATTATATTATTTTAATTTCTATATTTAATATTTTAATCAAAACAACATATTTTTTAATTATTTTGCTTTAATTTCGATGTAAATTTAAATTCATAATTTGATTTTAGATAATTTTTTAAGCAATTTTATTATATTTATTTTTTTATAATTTATACAAATGAATACAAGTCCTACACTAACATTAGTCGGCGCCGGTCCCGGAGACCCTGATTTAATTACAGTTAAGGGCATAAAAGCCTTAAAGGAGGCCGATATTGTCCTATATGACGCGTTAATTGATCCAGAATTATTATATTATTGTAAAAAAACATGTATCAAACAATACGTTGGAAAACGCGCCGGCCTTCATTCCTTAACTCAGAAGGAAATTTGCAATCTTATAATTAAATTATCTAATAAGTATAAAAACATTGTCCGGTTAAAAGGTGGAGACGCATTTGTATTTGGAAGAGCCACTGAAGAAATCGAGGCTGCCAGATCCGCAGGAATGGAAGTTAAGGTCGTACAGGGGATATCCAGTGCCCTTGCTGTGCCAGCTTCGGCTTTAATACCACTTACATCCAGGGGTATTAGTCAAAGTTTCTGGGTAGCCACCGGAACCACAAAAGAAGGTAAACTTTCTAAGGATATTTATTTAGCGGCTCAATCCTCCGCCACTATTATTTTATTAATGGCCATGAATCACCTCCCTGAAATCATGTCTGTTTTTTTAAATTTCAATCGAGGTAATACACCCGTTGCCATTATTCAGGAAGGCTGTACAGCCAGACAAAAAATGATTTCCGGCGAAGTCAATACCATCTGCCACCTCGCACAGGAGCATAAGATGTCCAATCCGGCAGTGGTTATTATTGGAGAGGTAGTACTGAGTCAACAAGAATTAGCTGGTGTCATTACTTTAAAAGAGGCTATATAAGATAATATGGCATGATAATCCCCAAGCAATTCATAATCAATAATATAACAAAAAAAACAGAGATACAGTTCCGGTATATATTATACACCACCACTATATCTCTGTTTTCTAATATTTCCTGGCATAATCAATAAAATCATATCTCCGTGGAAATATATTGTGGAGCTGAGGAGAGTCGAACTCCTGTCCAAACGCCGCTACCATAAGCTTTCTACATGCTTAGTTCTTTATTACTTGTCGGAAAAAGGCAGGGAAAGAACCAACCAACCTCTTCCTTAGCTGTATAAATCTTTTGTCATCAGCACAGCCTAAGATGACAGCATCCTGTGTTTGATTTTGAGTCGGCAGCGGAGCCTGGTATCAGGACGACCTGCTCAACGCGGCCCAAATGGATGTCTAATTAACTAATTAGGCAGCCATAGCAAACTGTCTGTTGCCATTTGAATTTTGAGTATTCAGATTAAAGCGCTAATTACACAACGCGCTGCATGCTTACACCTACCGCTACTAGCGCTGTCAAAACCAGGTACAGCCCCATAACATGTCTGTTGTAGTCATTATTGACTCAAAGAACTTTTACAAAGATACTGCTTTTTTTGATCAATGACTAAAGTTTTGTTTCCTATTAACCTCCGTTACATGGACCCTTTTTACAATTATTAACACTGGTGGATTAAATTGTTTTTAATTAAACAAAATTTTGCTTTGCTTTGTCCTAATCATTTTCACGAAGCACCATGCACCTGAACGCTGAGCTAAATGCCTTATTTTCTTTAATAGACGATCCAGATGAAGAAATCTTCCATCTGATATCTAAAAGAATTGTCACTTATGGAAGGGATGTGATACCATGCCTGGAAGATCTTTGTGAAGAAACCCCAGATAATAAAGTTCAGCGAAGGATTGGAGCAATCATCCGTCAGGTTCAGTTCGACAGCCTGATCAGTGAAATCCAGTTATGGAATGCAGAAAGCACACATGATCTATTGACTGGCAGCCATCTTATTGCCAGTTATTCCTACCCTCATCTTTCTTTAAAGGCGCTACGAGAGAAGATAGCCCATATTAAAAAAGAGATCTGGTTAGAAACCAATAACTTATTAACTTCCCTGGAAACTGCCACTTTGGTATCCAAAATTCTGTTTCAGTTTCAGAAGATTCATAGTGAACGTAATAATTATCAGCATCTTGAGCATTTTTGTCTCCATTCCGTAGTGGAAAAGAAAAAAGGCAACGCCTTATCTACCGGCATTTTATATCAACTGCTTTGCGAAATGCTGGAAATTCCCATTCAGCAAATATCCGTTCCTGATCAAAATATACTGGCATGTTTTCAAAGAGGTTTTTTTGAAGATCCGGCCAGTGCAGCATCCTATCAGGCACAGATTCTATTTTATATTGATGCCACAACAGGTACGCTCTATGGGCAATATGATCTGGACAAAT
>Ga0164242_10007762_pt1 | contig 11715 bp, 11 predicted proteins | sample OricomgcompostMG_FD_108783 | JGI IMG/M metagenome (GOLD analysis project Ga0164242, IMG submission 108783) | Miracle-Growth compost microbial communities from Emeryville, California, USA - Original compost - Miracle growth compost (MG) ... | reverse complement strand
GAGCGACCCGGATCGACACGCCATCGACCGCGCGCACGGCCCCGAAGGACTTCACGATGCCCTGGGCATCGACTGCGAGTGGTTCTGTCATGCCGAGGACGGTAGGGAGCGGCGGATGAAGGGTGGATGAATCGGCCCTTCGGTCTTCTTCCTGGCGTAGCGCGGGGAGCGCCCGGCCCGGCCAGCCGCCTCAGACCGACGGCAGCAGCACCGTGACGGTCATCTCCGGACCGTGGTCGCACGCCACCGGCGCGGTGGCTCCGTGAGAGGAGTGGTGGCCCGCGTAGCAGAGGCGGAGCTCGCCGCCGGCACCGGTGACCAGCGCATCGACGAGGGAGAGGCCGAGGCCGGCACCGGGGCGGGCGCGGGCGTCGTCGGCGCGGGCGAAGCGCTGGGTGGCGCTGGTCAGCAGCTCGGCCGGCATCCCGGGACCGGCGTCGGTGATCGCCAGCCGCAGCCAGTCGGGCGCGGGGCGGTCGAGCACGATCCGGTACGGCGCAGCACCGTGCGCGCGAGCGTTGTCCAGGAGGTTGGTCAGGATCCGCTCGACCTCGATGTCCGACAACGTGACCGTTGCATTGCCGGCGGCGAGCTCCATCGCCGTCTCCGCCGCCGACGTGGTCCCGGCGAGCACCCGCGTCTCGACGACCCGGCTCACGACGCGGCCGAGGTCGGCGTGCCCACCCACGCTCACGCCGTCTGCAGCACCGCTCGCAGCACCGCCTCCAGCACCGGACGCCGCCCCCAGCTGCAGGAGCCCCTCGGCCAGCTGCGCCAACCGGTCGAGGTCGATCTGCAGCTCGTCGAGGGTCCGCTCGTGCTGGGCGACGGTCCGGGTCCGTCGCCGGGCGAGCTGGAGCCGACTCGACAGCAGCGTGATCGGTGTCCGCAGCTCGTGACTGGCCTCGCTGACGAACTGCCGTTCCCGGTCGAGCGCCCGCTCCAAGGTGCTGAGCATGTCGTTGAACGTGTGTCCCAAGCGGGTGACCTCGTCGTCCCGGTCCGCCGGCACCTCCAGCCGAAGGTCGTGCGCGCCGGCGGCGATCTCCGCCGCCCGCCGCCGGTAGCGCTCGACCGGCCGCAGTGCCGCCCGGGCCAGCACGTCGCCGACGAGCGCCGTGACGACCAGTGCGCCGAGTCCGGCGAGCGCCAGCTGCGCAAGCAGCTCGCGCAGCGCCTCGTCGCGGTGGTCACGGCGTACTCCCACCATCAGGTAGTGGGCGCCCACGCGACTCACCCGAAGCCGGTACGGCGCGGGCGAGGCGGGCAGCATGTCGCCGATCTCGAGCGTCCGGGCCGTGTTGCCGACGTGGTCGAGCTGGCGCGCGCTGACCATCGCGTTCCCGGCCGCGGGGCCGCCGTGGTCGATCACCGTGCCCGAGGGCGCGAGCACCTGCCAGGCCACCCCTGTCGCATCGGCCGCGGTCCGACTGCGGACGGTGCCATCGGCGCTGACGAGCGGTCGCAGCGTCGTCGCGGCCTGGATCAGCTCGGTGTCGAGGCCGCGGTCGAGGGCGTACTCGACGCGCCAGTACACGAAGGCGCCCGCCCCCAGCAGCACGACCAGCATCGCCGCCGAGAACCCCGCGACCAGCCGTATCCGCAGCGGCAGCCGGGACAGCCTCGACCGCAACCGTCCCGACGTCACCGCGCCGCCGGTGGGTCGAGGCGGTAGCCCACCCCGCGCAGCGTCTTGATCGTGTCCGTCCCGAACGGCCGGTCGATCTTGGCCCGGATCGCAGCGAGATGTACGTCGATGACGTTGCTGCGCAGGTCGGTCTCGCCGTCCCACACCTCGTCCAGGATGGTGAGCCGGGTGACGACCTGGCCGGCGCTCGCCGCGAGCAGGTGCAGGATGTCGAACTCCCGTGCCGACAGGGTGATCTCCACCCCGCCACGGCTGACCCGTCGCGAGACCGGGTCGACGAGCAGGTCGCCGACGTTGATCGGGGCCTCCCCGGAGATGCTGCTCCGCCGGTAGAGGGCGCGGAGCCGGGCGAGCAGCTCGTCGAGGTCGAACGGCTTCGGCAGGTAGTCGTCGGCGCCGGCGTCCAGGCCGTCGATCCGGTCGCGGACCTCGCCGCGCGCTGTCAACATCAGGATCGGTGTGGCCACCCCGAGGTCGCGCAGCCGCCGGGCGACGCTGACGCCGTCCATACCGGGGAGCATCCAGTCGAGGAGGGCGACGTCGTATCCGGCACCGGTCAGGATCGCCTGGTAGGCGCTCTTGCCGTCGTGCACCACATCGGCTTCCCAGCCGACCTCGGTCAGCGACTCCTCGAGCAGGGCCGCGAGGCGGAGGTCGTCCTCGGCCACCAGGATCCTCATCGCACCGCCTCCTCGGTCTGCTGTGCGCTCGCCGCACGGCGACGGCGCCGTACCCGCACGACCTGCACGGTAACGAAGCCGGCGGCCACCAGGCAGGTGAGGACGAGCCCCGCCCCCGAGAACAGGTGCGCGATCGTGTGCCAGCTGTTGCCGGCGAGGTAGCCGGCGACCACCATCAGCGCGCCCCAGATCAGTGCCCCGGCGACGTTGAAGCCCAGGAACCTCCGATAGGGCATCCGACTCATCCCGGCCAGGCCGGGGATGAGCACGCGTAGGGCGGCGGTGAAGCGCCCGACGAAGACGGTCCAGCCACCGTGTACGGCGAGCGCGCGCTCGGCTTTCGTCAGGTGCTCCGCCTTGATGAAGCGGCCGAGCGTCGAGTGCAGGATGAGCCGCCCCCAGCGTCGGCCCACGGCGTAGCCGATCGAGTCGCCGACGATCGCGCCGCCGATGCCTGCGGCGAGGACGGCGGCGAGCGATGTGTGACCCTGCGAGGCGATCACCCCGCCGATGATCAGCGCCGTCTCGCCGGGGAAGACGAAACCGAGGAACGCCGAGGCCTCCAGGGCGGGGAGGGCGAAGATCAGGAGCAGTGCCAGCCAGGCCGGCATCGCCAGCAGATGGCCCACCACCGTGCTCATGTCTCGAGGCTAGGACCGGCTGCATGAAGACGCCATGAAGCCCGGCCCCCGCCATGTGGAACGCGCCAGCGCCTCCCGACGGACGCGCTGGATAGGCTGAGCGCGATCCGCAGCACCTGCAGTCAGGAGAGCATCATGGGCGTCATCATCGTCGGAGTCGACGGAACCGAGCCGGCTGCGCAGGCGGCGCTCACGGCGGCACGGTTGGCCGCGGCGTTGGGCTCCGAGCTGCGGGTGGTGTGCGGCTACGGCAAGTTCGAGGTCGAGCAGGTCGCGGACGACCAAGAGCTCAACGTCAGCACCGCCGAGTCGGCGGTCATCGTGGGCGAGCAGGCCGTGCGTCGGCTGAAGGCCGTCTACCCCGAGGTCAACGCGACCGTGCAGGCGTCCGGTGGCAAGCCGGCCGACGCGCTGCTCGCCGTCGCCGAGCAGGTGGACGCCGAGCTGATCGTGGTCGGCAACAAGCGCGTCCAGGGCGCATCGCGCATCCTGGGCAGCATCGCGACCGAGCTGGCCCGCAAGACGCAGTGCGACCTGTACGTCGCCTACACCCACGCCCGCAAGTGAGCGCGTAGACGCTCCCCAGGAGCCGGCCCCTGCGCTACGACGCCGCGATGGTCGAGGTCGCGAGCGCGTCCAGCGCGATCGCGAGCTGACCCATCTGCGCGACCATGTCCCGCTCCGGCTCGCCCTGCCAGGCCACGAACGCGCCGTCGAAGCCGGCGATGGCGAAGTAGCCGAGCTGCTCGGCGATCGATCGAGCACGCTCGGGTCCGAGGTCGACATACGCCGCAGCGATCTGCTCCTCCATGTACGCGCGGCCGTCCCGCCTGACCTGTCTGATGACCGGCTCGACCTCGACGTCCGCCGCCTCGTTGCTCATCATCAGCACCAGGTGCAGCCGCAGGAAGTCGGGTCGCACCATGAAGACCTTGGCGGTGCTCTCCAAGAACCAGGTCAGCCGCTCCAGGTAGGTGCCCGAGGCCGGTGGCTCGGCATGTGCCGTCCGCATCGCCTCGAAGAAGTCGTAGGCGCCGCGCTCCATCACTGCCGACAGCAGGCCGCCCTTGGAGTGGAAGTGGTGGTAGATCGCCGACTTCGGCAGTCCCGTCTTCGTGATCAGGGTCGAGATCGACGTCCCGGCGTACCCGCGCTCCGCCATCACCCGCGAGGCGGCGTCGAGGATCTCTTCGCGCGATCTCTGCCCGCGACGGTTGCCGGTGCGCTGCGCCTCGCTCATGTGCCGCGAGTCTAGGCCCGCTGAGAGTTCTTCGAATGTTGCCGCTCGGGGGTTGACGCGATGGCGGCTCCCATGTGACCCTCGTCATGAATGAACGGAACGTTCGGTCCAAAACCGAGCGTAAGGGACACAGAGGCGGCTCCATGACGCAGCAGTACGACGCCGACGTCGCGATCATCGGCTACGGCCCGACCGGTCTGGTCGGCGCGCTCACCCTGGCCAGCAAGGGTGCGAAGGTCGTCGCGTTCGAGCGAGACCAGGACATCTACGCCCGCGCCCGCGCGGTCACGGTCAACGACTGGACGATGCGGATCTTCCAGGAGCTCGGCATCGACGAGCGGATCGAGAAGGTCATCGAGCCGCAGCGCGCGCTGCGCTGGGTGACGTACGACGGCCAGGAGATCATGCGCGTCGTGCACCCGCCGTCGACGCTGGGCACCCGCGACACCAAGCCGCGCTTCTACAACATCTACCAGCCCGCCATGGAGGCCGAGCTGCGTCGCTGCGCCGAGGAGCTGGACGGCCTCGAGGTGCACTACGGCACCGAGGTCGTCGGCGTCGAGCAGGACGAGAAGGGCGTGACCATCACCGCCCGTGACCGCGAGACCGGGGCCGAGACCACCACCAAGGCCCGCTACGCGATCGCCGCCGACGGCGGTTCCAGCCCGACCCGCAAGGCGCTCGGCATCGCGATGCACGGCGAGACCGTCGACACCCAGTGGATCGTCATCGACTGCAAGGTCAAGCGCTGGTGGCCGGACCGCGACTTCCTCACGTTCTGGTCGGACAAGGAGCGCCCCGTCGTCGACATCGCCCTCTCCGCCGGCAACCACCGCTGGGAGATCCCGCTCAAGCCGGGGGAGTCGGAGGCCGACTTCCAGACCCAGGACCAGGTCTGGCCTCTGTTGGAGGCGCTCGGCGTCACCACCGACGACGTGGAGATCCACCAGTACGCGTTCTACCGGCACCACGTACGGGGGGCCGAGACCTACCGCCAGGGACGGGTCTTCCTGGCCGGCGACGCCGCGCACCTGATGCCGCCGTGGGCCGGTGCCGGCATGCAGTCCGGCATGCGCGACGCGCACAACCTCGGCTGGAAGCTCGCCCGCGTCCTGCGCGGCGAGCTGGGCGAGGAGTGGCTCGACACCTATGAGGCGGAGCGGCGTCCCAACGTCGAGTTCTTCACGGGTCTCGCGGTGGGTCTCGGTCGGGTGATCAAGCAGGAGGCGACGCCCGAGGAGATCGAGGCGATGAACACGGTCCCGGAGAACACGGTGACCCCGTTCGAGCCGCCGCTCGTCGCTCCGCCGACGATGGTCGCCGGCTGGCTCACCGGTGAGATCGGCGATGCCAGCATCGTCGGTCGCATGCTGCCGCAGCCGGTCGCCGGCGACGCCGTCGGCACGATGGCGCGCCTCGACGAGCTCCTGCCCGACGGCTTCGTCCTGCTCGGCGCTCAGGTCGACCCGGCCACCCTGCTCAGCCCCGAGCAGAAGGCCGGGTGGGACGCGCTCGGTGCCACGTACGTCGCGGTCCGTCCGCGCGACGTCCACACCCAGGCCTCGACCGATCTGGTCGACCTGCAGGGCGTGCTGCTCGAGTGGTTCGACCGGTACGGCGTCCAGGCCGTCGCCGTCCGTCCGGACAAGTTCATCGCCGCGGCCGACAAGACCGGCCTGTCGGTCCCCGCGCTCTGAGAGAGGAAGAGAAGATGACTGGAGTCAAGGAACTCGCCTACGTGGTCTACGAGGTCAGCGACCTCGCTGACTGGGAGCACTTCGGCTGCACCCTGCTGGGCATGCAGCTCGGGGAGAGGCTCGACGGTGACGTCGCCGGTTTCACCCTGCGCACCGACGAGAAGGCGCACCGCTGGATCATTACCGAGGGCCCGGCGGACGACCTGGTCCGCAGCGGCTACGAGGTCGAGTCGGCCGATGCGCTCGACGCGCTGATCGCCAGCCTGACCGCGGCCGGCGTCGAGGTCACCGAGGGCGATGCCGCTCTGGTGGCGGCGCGCAAGGTCGACCGGCTCGTCCTGGTCGCCGACCCCATGGGCAACCAGATCGAGCTGGTCACCGGCCTCGCCGACGCGGAGACGCCGTTCGCCTCCGACGTACTGCTCGGGGACTTCGTCACCGGCTCCGGCGGCGCCGGCCACCAGGTGCCGCTCTCCAAGGGCGTGAGCCGTGAGGAGTACCTGGCGTTCTACCAGGACCTGCTCGGCTTCAAGATCAGCGACATCATCATCGAGGAGCTGGCTCCCGGCATCGTCGCGGACCTCATCTTCCTGCACTGCAACCCGCGTCACCACAGCGTCGCGCTGGGCGACATGCCGCACCCGAAGAAGACCCACCACTTCATGGTCGAGGTCACCGACATCCGCGACGTGGGCCTGGCCTACGACCGCTGCATGGATGCCAAGCAGCCGTTCGAGATGACGCTCGGCATGCACCCCAACGACCACATGTTCAGCTTCTACGTCCGAACGCCGTCCGGCTTCTCCGTCGAGTACGGCTGGGGTGGGCTGCTGATCGACGACGCGACGTGGGAGGTCCAGACCCTCGACCGCCTGCACTGGTGGGGCCACCGGCCGCCGGAGGTCGTCCACGAACTGCTCGGCCAGGCACCGTTCACCAACATGATCCCGGAAGGCGCGAACCACTGATGGCTCTCACCCAGGCCGATGTCGCCAAGGACGTCACCACCGCTGACTTCACCATCCACTACAACGAGGCCGGCCCCGCCGACGGCGCTCCTATCCTCCTCATCCACGGCGGTGGCCCGGGCGCTACCGGCTGGAGCAACTACAACCCCAACATCGGCGCGCTCGCCGACGCGGGCTTCCACGTGATCGCTCCCGACCTCCCGGGCTGGGGCGACTCCTCCGAGGTCGACTTCCTCGACTACGAGCCGCTCGACGCGATCTGCCAGCTGCTGGACCACCTTGGCATCGAGAAGGCCGCCTTCGTCGGCAACTCGATGGGCGGCCACACCTCGATCCGGATGGCGATCGAGCGGCCCGAGCGGGTCTCCCACCTGATCACGATGGGTGCGCCGCTCCAGCTCAAGCCCTTCCTCTTCGGCGCCACCGGCCCGAGCGAGGGCATCAAGATCATGTATCAGGGCTACACCGACTACACGCCGGAGGCGATGAAGCGCCTGGTCGAGATCATGGTCTTCGACGCTGAGCGGTTCGCCACGCCGGAGCTGTGCCAGCAGCGCTCCGAGGCCGCCTCCAAGCGCCCCGAGCACCTGGCCAACGTGGCCAAGGCCGGCATCCGCGGCCCGATCCCGAAGTGGGCCGACCTGGACCGGCTCGGCGAGATCACCGTTCCGTCGTTGCTGATCCACGGCCGCGACGACCGCGTCGTGACCTTCGAGGGCACGCTCTTCGCCTCCGCTCGGATCCCGAACAGCCGCGTCCACATCATCAACCGGTGCGGCCACTGGGCGCAGCTGGAGCACGCCGAGGAGTTCAACCGTCTGGTGGCGGACTTCGTCGGCAACTTCTGATCCTCTGATCAGCCACAGGCCCGGGCCGGGTGCGATGACCTCCGTCGTCGCGCCCGGCCCGTTCCAACGTCACCCGCCTGAGATCAGGTGCGCACCAGCTTCGCCAGTACGGCGAAGACGACGGTGTTGTCCTGGTAGCCGCCACGTGAGCTGACGTAGGGGCCGCTGCAGGTGATCAGCCGCAGGCCGGCGACCTTGAGGCCGCCGTAGACCTGCTTGGTCGGGAACGTCTTCTTGGCGAACGCCTGCACCCGCGTGATCCGGAAGACCGCGGTGAGGTGGTCGCTGCGCTCCACCCGCACCTTCTCGCCCGGACGGAGCACGCTGAGGTTGTAGAAGACCGCCGGCCCCTTGTCGGAGTCGACATGGCCGGCGATGATCGCCGGGCCCACGTTGCCGGGCGTGGGGGAGCGGCGATACCAGCCCGGTGTTCCCGCCCGGTCGAGCGGCGGAGCGGCCAGCTGGCCGGTCGAGGTGAGGTCGAGCCGGAGCAGCGGGCGGTCGACATGGATGCTCGGGATGATCAGACGCACCGGCTTCGCCGTACTCCTCGCCGGCTGGACGCGGGCCGGCGCCGGCCCCACCTCGGTATGAGGCAGGACCGGCGCCGCGTCGGCGTGGTGCGGTTGGTGCAGGGCGAGGGCCGTGCCCACCGCCGCCAGCGCCACGCCGGACGCCAGCATCACGTTGCCGCGGGTGCGGCTCACGACCCGCTCTTGGGGCTGAGCAGGTGGGTCGCGGTGGCGAACACGATCACGTCGTGCGCGCTGGCGCCGGTGCCCCGGTAGCCGATCAGGCGCAGGGTCGAGCTCTTGCTCTTCTGGTAGACCTGCGCGGCCGGGAACGCCGAGCTCTTCACCTTGACCACCTTGTCGACGAGGTACTGCACCGTGGTCGAGTCGGTGCGGGTCACCAGCACGGTGTCACCCTTGACCAGCTGACCGAGGTTGCCCAGCACACCGCCTTTGTGCGCTTGGCCGAGCGGCCCGAGCAGCATGGCCGGGCCGGCCTGGCCGGGTGCCGAGGTCGACTGGTACCAGCCGATCTTGCCCGGTGCCGCCTCCTCGATGGTCTGGGCCGCTGTGAGACCGACCGGCTGGGTCTGCTGCTGCAGCTTGAGACGCGGGATCGTCACGGCGTAGGGCTGGACCGGCTTGTGCGTGTTCCACGTGTTGGCGACCTGCTGGGATGCCGGTGCCTGCCACGCCTGCGGCTTCGGGCCGCTCGGTGCCGCAGGCGCCTTCGCCGCCGGACGCGGGTGCACTGCCTGGGCCACGTCGGCCGGCGCGTTCACGCCCTGGCCGTGCCGGTCGGTGCCCAACCCGATCGCGGTGAAGACCCCGAACGTCAGCGCGAGCGCGCCCACGCCGACGACCACGACCAACGGCCGGCGCCGCCGGGCGGTCACAGCCACAGCGGGACGCCGCCGGCTCTTCTTCCCCGGGCCACGGCCGGTCGGGGGCCGCTTCGTGGCAGCGGGACGTCGGGTCGGCGTACCGGACGACCCGCTCGCGTCCTTGCCGGAGCTGGCGGCGCCCGCGGCGACCAGGACCCGCTCCTTCACAGGCTCCGCAACGAGTGTCACCGGTGCGGCCTTCGCGGCCGGGGTGGCGAGCGAGCGCCGCGCCATCAGTCGGCCGCCCTCGAAGCGCCACGAGGGGAAGAGCACCCGCAGCGGGCCCTGCTGGAGCAGCCAGCCGAGGATCCACGACGCGGCGAACAGGATGTTGTACTTGCCCCACTCCATGTGGAACGGGAGCACCGAGAGCCACGCCAGCACGACCTTGCCCACCAGCGCCTCGGGCACGCCGATGAGGAAGGCGAGCAGGCTGGGCCAGTCCTTGTCCCAGCGCAGTTGCTGCACGCTGTGCCAGAGCAGCTCCCACAGCAGGCACAGGCCGCCGATGACGAGGCCGACCTTGGCGGCGCGGCTGGCCTCGACGTCGAGCAGCACGCCGAGGATGACGGTGACCGGGACATCGATCACCAGCACGATCAGAAGCCGGGTCTGCAGACGTCCGGCGAGGGTCGGGATCACAGCGACCTCCCTCCCATCCAGCTCCACCACGACCGGAGCGATCGCAGCGGGGTCAACGGTTGGCCGACACCCGAGTCGGAGAGTCGGCGGGCAATGGTGAGCGCGGCGCTCTGCAGGCCGAGGAACGAGTCCACCGGTGCGTACGGCGCGCCCTTGGCGGTCATGCCGGAGGCGACGATCCCGGTCGGGCCGCCCTCGTCGTCGGGCGAGCAGGTGACGACGAAGTCCTGGTCGACACGCAGGCAGTCGAGATCGTTGAGCTCGGCCAGGCCGTCCTCCACCAGCGCCTCGACGAGCGGGTGATGCGCCGCCGTGGTGTCCATGCCGGTGGCGTCGATGACGACGTCGAGATCCAGGTCGAGCCGCTCCTTGGTGGCGAGCAGGATCGCGGCCGTCACGCCCCCGGGCCGGGGCGCGAGGCCGGCCAGCTCACCGACGACCGCGTCGTACCAGCCTTCGGTGCGGCCGCGCCGCAGCTGGGCCGCCCAGTCGGAGCGGTACGGCGTCGACGTGCTGCCCAGCCGTCGGATCAGCTCGATCCGCTCGGCTTCGTCGAGTCTGCGGATCTTGTCCCGGATCTGCCCGCCGAAGGCGGCCTTCGGGAAGCTGTAGGCCTGGTAGTGGAACCCGTGGCCGGCGTCGTACCGCTCGGTGCGGGGGCCGGTCGGCGCGGAGTGGTAGGTGCGGAAGAGCTGCCAGATGTGCACGTCCTTGCCGCTGCGGTCGCGGTCCTCGATCAGCCGCTCGAGGACTCGCGAGGAGGCGATCCCGCTGCCGCGGACCAGCACCCGACCACCCTGGCGGCGCAGCAGCTGGTAGGCCTCCTCGTGCTCCTCGTAGGCGTGGACCACGTACTCGTTGCCGAAGTGCTTGCGGAAGGTCTGGCTGACGTCGGAGAGCTGTGGTCCGGAGGAGCCGAGCGCGAGGTGCACCCAGCGTGTCCGGATCGCGAGGTCGGGTTGGCCGTCACGGCTGACCAGCACGACGTAGCCGCCACCAGGCAGCCGGGCGATCCGGTAGGCGTCGCCGAGCGCGACCATGTCGGTCCAGCCGATCCGAGCCGCTTCGCGGGTGACGCCGTCCACCATCAGGCCGACCGTCGGCGTGTAGGGCTGGGCGGCTATCGGCTCGACCAGCGTCCGCAGCAGCGGGCCAGGGGTCCGGCGGCGTACTGCTTCCGAAGCGGCGTAGCCGGGGAAACCCCAGATGTTGTCCATCCGCGCCGCGGAGTCGCTCCGGAGCCGGTCCCCGACCAGCATCCCGGAGGCACGGCACACGTCGGCGAAGGCCGCGGTCGGATCGGCGCTGCGGCCCACCACGCGGATGTCGTCGGTCGGTACGCCGGCGATCCGGAGCCGGTCGATCAGGGCGAAGGAGCCCAGGCCGCCGCCGATGCTGACGACGGTCGCGGTGTCATGTTCGAGCTCGTCGCCCATGGTGGGGTCGGGCTCGATGTGCAGGTCGGTCATCGCGCCTCCTTGACGCCGGTGGGAAGGTGGATCGACTCGAGGTCCATGGCTCGGGTCTCGATGGCGGCGGCGACCAGGACGAGGACGCCCAGCGCGATCGGCGCCACTGCCACCCAGGCCGAGGCGCTCAGACCCGGCGGCGTGACCTTGGCGACGGACATCGCCAGCGCGACCACGCCGCCGAGCTTGGTCGCACCGGCCGTCAGCGCGGCGCCCCGGGCCCGCACGGCGGTCGGATAGATCTCGGTGGAGTACGGCGTGATGACAGCGGTAGCGGCCCAGACGCCGACGAGGATCAGTGCCACCGTGCCGACCAGGAGCGGCGTGGTGCTGGCGAGCCGGGTGCCGAAGACCGCGACTGCGAGCAGCACGATCGCTGAGATCGCGACCGCGCCGATCAGGGTGAGGCGGGCACTCCAGCGGGTGTAGAGCCAGGCGACCAGAGCACTCACCGGCAGCGCCACCAGGGCGCTGTCGCTGATCAGG
>Ga0164242_10007761_pt1 | contig 11716 bp, 8 predicted proteins | sample OricomgcompostMG_FD_108783 | JGI IMG/M metagenome (GOLD analysis project Ga0164242, IMG submission 108783) | Miracle-Growth compost microbial communities from Emeryville, California, USA - Original compost - Miracle growth compost (MG) ... | reverse complement strand
TTTCATGTCTTTCTTCGTGAAAGCCGCCATTGACGCGCTGAAACATTATCCGGCGATGAACGCGGAAATTCAAGGCGATAATATCGTCTATAAAAATCACTACGACATCGGCGTCGCCATCGGCACCGGCAAAGGCCTCGTAGTTCCGGTTATCCGTGACGCGCAACGTTTGAGCTTTGCCGAAGTGGAACAATCCATTGCCGATTTCGCTACGCGCATCAAAAGCAATAAATTGAATCCCGACGAATTGGCTGGTGGCACTTTTTCCATCACCAATGGCGGCATTTTCGGATCGCTGCTGTCCACGCCGATTGTCAATCCGCCACAAAGTGGCATTTTAGGAATGCATTCCATTCAGGAACGCCCCATCGCGGTAAATGGCGAAGTGGTAATTCGTCCCATGATGTATGTTGCGGTGACTTACGATCATCGCGTGGTAGATGGCCGTGAAGCGGTTTCTTTCCTGGTGCGTATTAAAGAATGTATTGAAAATCCAGCGCGTATGTTGATTGAAGCGTAACCCCGAAATAGAAAAATTATTTTATACCAATAGACAAGATAACTATATTGTTATCTTGTCTATTGTCTATATGGTGGAAATATATAAAAGTACTTTTACTCCTCAAACCGTCTGCTGTGCTTTTTTATTTCGTTTACGTTCGGCAGATTTCCATTCGGATTGCTTGCGTTTCCACCACATCAGTAAACCGGTGACGGTCAGGAAAAGCGGCATTAATCCGGCGAATGTATAGAGCAACTGCGTGATAACGCCACCAAAAAAGCCGTAATGCAAATCCGTCGTCCACGCCATTACCTTTTCGGCACTTTCGGCGTTGGAGACATAATCTAACCGCAACACTTTGCCTGTGTAGGGATCAAGCAACAACTTAGCGCCAGCAGCAATTCCGGTCTGAGAGCCGAAAGTCGCTTCGAATGGCACGCCGGGTTCCAGGGCACGTTCTACTCCCGTCATTTGCCGCCCGGGGACGGTTTGATGGGCGATCTCCACCAATTTATTGTCGCTGAGTGGCTTGGCATTTGGAGACGGCGGAATCACTTTGACAGGAACCGATTTTTTGATGCCGCCCAGCGCATCTTCCACCTGGTGATCAAATGCCAACATGACCGACGTCCATGTGGTGGCAAACAAAATGATGAAAAGATAAATGCCGGTAACATTATGTAAATCCATCACCAACCGACGAAAGGAAACTTTGCGTTTGACACTGAGACGGATTTTCAATTGCCGCCAGGTGGAAGGCCACCACAGCCACAATCCCGAGAGCAATAAAATCAACCCCGCGATGGAGGCGATGCCGTTAAACACTAATCCTTTGGCGCCCAAAAGCAAGTCGCCGTGAAAACTGGAAATCTTTCCTACAATCATGTCCGATTTATCGAAAGGTTTGCCCACAGTTCCCGTAAAGGGATCAATCGGAACCGATCCGAGTTTCCGCTGAAACACCATATAAACGGGAAAACGAAAATTGGGCGTGATGACATAATCTGGATTGGGCGCATCCGGATAAGCGGCGCGGAACGAGTCCACCGCATCGGTCAAAGTGATTTGCGACTGGCCCGGCTGCGGCGAATCATAGAAACGCACTTTCATTTCATAGCGAAGCAATTCCGGCAACCACGCCAGAACGCTTCCCGAAACCCCCACCGCCACAAACCACAGTCCCAGCACAACGCCAAACCAGAGGTGCAGGAAAAAGAACACTTTGCGCAAAACGCGGGACGTAGAAGGTGGAATTCGCATGATAAAAGTACTTTTGGGAGAGTTGATGAAAGCCGTAAAAGTACTTTTCGTGTTATCAAAAGTACTTTTACGGCTTGAGTTGCGGTTTTATGATCCGGGTTTGTCGAGCATGAAATAATAGTCTTGATCACAATCCGGCGATGGAGCGGAGTCGGTTGTGCAAGTGTTCCAGCTGCTCAAAGCTGCTAAATGATTCGCATAATTGGGATGAACTAATGTCCCTAATTGGTCATCTTTTTGAGTGGCACTGCTAAGAGCATAAGAAACTTTCATTGCTTTCACGTGGCCATCGGCCCAGAGGACATTAGCCATGCCACTGTGTCGCGCATGAATACGGTAATCTCCGGAAGAAGGTCCCCAGGCGTAACCTGGTCCGCCCCAAGCTCCACCTGAGACTCGCCGCGCTCCATCAGCTAACAACACTGTTTCCGAGGGAGATTCAATAGCAGCAATGCTAACGCCAGCGCGACCACCGCCAGTATTAGCGACGGTGAGGTAGCTGTAATTATATCCGTAAGCCACCGGAGGAGCGAAAGCTGAGGATGACATTTCGGGGGCACTGGGACATTCTTCGACCTGGGCATTTTTCATGTAAGGCTGGATGAGCTCTTTTTCCGGGTGATGCTTACTATCTTCTGACGAGTAGAAACTTCCCCACGTCATGTAATCAACAACCCCATCACCGGTAACATCCACATCATAGTTAAAGGGACACATCCGTTCATCATAATCCTGACTATACATCATAAATGCAATTCCCATCTGTTTGAGATTACTCATACAGCTGGCCTGCCGCGCTTTCTCACGTGCGCGGGCAAAGACCGGAAAAAGGATTGCGGCCAGAATCGCTATAATAGCTATAGTGACCAAAAGTTCGATTAAAGTGAAACCTGTGCGAGTCAATCTCGCTCTGTGCTGTGTCATCGGATAATTCCTGTGCTTGTAATTTATTGCCGATAATTTTAATCGGAATTAAGCAAGGAAAATTATGCCAGAGTCCTGACGTGGGTGCAAGAGTAAAAAACATCAAGTTAATAAAAATATAATTATATCTTTAATAAACTCTAAAGAACTCGTGAATTTGATAGATTGTCGCAAACAGAAGTACTTTGGAGCATTTTTCATTCTAAGAGACTGCCTGAGAATTCCGCGCGCGCGGAATGGGGAAATTTTTGCCTTAAGCTCTAAATAGATGTCTCGACTACGCTCGACATGACACATTTTTACATTCGCAGATAGTTTCTAATAAGCAGATAGTTTCTAATGATTTGTTGCATACGAAACCCGCCAAATTTTCCCGCCTTTATCATCGCTGAAGAGCAATGAGCCATCTGGCGCAACGGTAATATCCACTGGACGCCCCCAAACGTTTTGGTCTGATTTGAGAAAACCGGTGACAAAATCGCTGATGGAAATGGGTTTGCCATTTTTAAAATGCACCCGCGCGATTTTATATCCGGTGGGTTCGCTGCGGTTCCAGGAACCGTGAAACGCCAGAAAAGCATCGCCGTGATATTCTTTGGGAAAGTACTTTTGGCCTGTGGTTTTAAGAGGATAAAAGGTTAATCCCAGGGCTGCCGAATGCGCCTGCACCGGCACTGTTGGCGGTGTGGTGGATTTTACTTTGTCTGGATTTTTTGCACCGAAATCCGGATCCGGATGCACCTGACGATTTAAATCTGTATAAGCATAAGGCCAACCATAAAAATTGTCTTGTTGCACTTGCGTCAAATAATCCGGCGGTGTGTCGTCGCCCAGACGATCACGCTCATTAACGGAAGTCCATAAATGATCCGTGCCCGGATAAAGCGCCATTCCGACGGGATTACGAATGCCCGTTGCATAAGGCTTGAAATCACTGCCGTCGGGATTGGCCACATTAATCGCAGCGCGATTATCTTTATCTTCGCAAACGTTACAGGAAGAACCAACGGCGATATACATTTTTTTGCCGCCATCGGCAAAGAGCAAATTGCGTGTCCAATGTCCGCCTGTAGGTAATTTTATTAATGTTTGTGCGTCGCCGCTGATCGATGTCTGGCCAGTTTTATAAGGGAAACGTACGACAGAATCTGTATTTGCGGCGTAAAACCAGCCGCCGTTAAATGCCATTCCATATGGCTTTTGCAGACCGCTGACAAAAGTACTTTTATTATCCGCTTTGCCACTTCCCGTGCTATCCAAAACACTGATTCTTCCTGCAGCGGATTCAGCGATTAATACTTTATAATGCGCCGCCGTGGAGCCAGGCATTATCAAAAGTCGGCGCGGATTGGTGAGACCCTCGGCGAAGACGTTTACGGAAAAACCTTTTGGAACAGTTAATCCCAAATTTGTTTGGTTTCCACTGTCTATTCCCGTGTTGCGTTGAATCGAGGAAGATAATGAAACTGCAGGCGTGCTTTTATTATTTTCATTCTGTGCATTGGCGCAACCTAATGCTACCAGCGCGAAGCTGCCGATAATGCCGAACCGGAAGAAGAAAGGTTTCATAACCCTGGCAAAAGCTGCAATTTTTATACCGTAGACAAATTCTCAGTATTACCTGTTACACTTACCCAAAATGTAACTGGAGAAGTACGATGAGTGTACCCTTTGAAGCGCCATTGCCTTCCGGATTGCCTCCCACATCTTCTGAAGAAGGGGATTCCACAGGAGGAATTATTCCTTACAAAAATCTTAATGCGTTACTTGCTTACTATTTCGGTGTGTTTTCGTTAATTCCCGGTATTGGCTTGTTCCTGGCGATTGCTGCGTTGTGGTTGGGGATTATTGGCTTGCGGTTTGCCAAAGAAAATCCTGCGGTCAAAGGCAAAGTGCATGCGTGGATTGGCATTGTTTGTGGTGGTTTTTGGATTTTGGTTTACGCTGCACTTGTCATTTTTATCTTGCTCTTCAGCATTAGTAACCATTAATTGTACTTTTCAACTAAGAAAGCCGTCTGAGAATAACAACGTGTGTCATTTCGACCGAAGCGAGGAACGAGCGCAGTGGAGAAATCTTGCTATTCAGTTGTGATAATGCTAACGGCAAGATTTCTCCACTCCAAAATTTGCTTAGACAAATTTTTCCGGTCGAAATGACACACGTTGCTATTCTCAGACGGCTTCTAATTCCTAATTCGTAATTCTCTATCTTCTCACATACTTCCGCTTATTCCGCTTGAATCCTTGATCCACTTTTTCTTCGTCTAATCTCCACAAAATTTGCTTGGGGCCGCGTTGTTTGAAATAGAAACAATGATAGCCGCATAATACCGAAACCAACAAACGCTTGGAGGTGCGACGCACCTGATTCACTTCTGCCCACAAGCCGGGCAATTCCATGCCGTTGTGATGTTCGGTCATGATATTTTGGAGCACTTCATAAAGCGACATATAATTGGCAGCGGCGCGGAGGCGTTCCAATTGCTCGGCGCGGTCTTCGGTAATAAGCGTCATTGGGTCGTTTTTGCCAATCTCCGCTTGCAGTGTTCCGTCTTGTTTATTGAATAAAATTACGCCGCCGGAAACGGGCGTTTGTGGCTTGAACCAATCTCCCAAACCGGAAATCAAACTGCTTTCGCGGCTGGCCCAGGCTTCCATATCGCCTTCGGGCGTTTGCACATTGAGCCGCGTCAAAGGCCCGCTGATGCCGAAGAATTCTTCATCGCTGCGACGCAATTTGAGCGTTCCCGCGCGGTGATGATGCGCCAGAATAATATAGCGCACTTGTTCATGTGCAGCCTGTTTGCTGGGGACGAATTTGACTTCGATTTCTTCGCTCACATCGCCCCATTGCGGATCGTGCACGAAATCGGCGGCGTTGCCTTCCAGCCCATCATCGCTCATTTCAAAATCCACCGGTTCGTTGGTCACTGGATCCGTGACGGAAAGCTGCACCGGTCGCAATTCTTCGGGAACTGTGGTGACATTTGGCGGCACTAATTCGCGCAGCAGAAACCGTCCCACGCCTGCTGTGATGAAATCTTTGTCGCCGCGTAGTTGGCTATTGACGGCAACTAATGTTGGAATAAATTGCGGATCATCGGCTTCCAATTCCATCGCTTCAGTAAGCAACGTTGGCAAATCCACGGCGTCTCGCGCCACGCGCGCGAAGGATTTTATTTCTTCAATATCGATTTCACGCGCGTTGGCTGCTGTGTCATCTTGCGGTTTGTGTTGACGCAAAATCGCGGCAACATCAATCGATGCCAAAGCAGAGCCGGAGAGACTTCGTGCCCAGGTGAGAAAGCTGTTGCGCCAGGTGGGCAATTGATCGACAGCGGTGATAAATCCGCCTGTCAATGAATGAAATGTTTTGCGATTTGCCAGCACTAAAAGTACTTTTGCATAGTCAAACGGCGCGGGATGTTGCTTCCATAATAGAAACGTGAGAAGTTTTCGCGGCACCGGCGTTTGCGCGGCGCGCAATAATTGCAGGGCGTTTTGTTCAATAGCGCCGGGATCGGCGAAAGTGATGGCGGATATTTGGTTGAATTTCGGAAAACTATCCAGATGATTCTCGGCGACAATGCGCTGTGCATCGTCATCGGAACTGAATGCGTGATCTAATCGCAAAGTATATTGCGCGTGCAAAAAAATCTCGGGCGCCACTTCCGTCACATGTCGCGCCGCGCGCAATGCGCCTTGCACCAGTTCCGGCATATTGGGACGCCAAACATCACGGATGGTGCTGACTTCGCGCGCAATCACCGGAGTGGGCAATGGCTTTCCCAACGCTGCTAACAATTCGCCGACGGTGGCTTCCATGGGCTGGCGGTCGCGTTCTTCTTTGGATTGATTCTGCTTGGAAAGTCGAATGCGCAACGTCCATTCGCGATCTTCATATATTACCAGCGGATTATCCTTCAGCGCTTCGTGCAAAGCGCTACGTGAAAGGTGAAAACCTTCGGCGGCGTCTGCCAGTTCAGTGCTTTTGAGACGTTTGCCTTTGCGTAATAACTGCGTTACAACAAAATCTTCAAGAAAAAGGGAGGCGGTTGTGGGGATATTTGTTTCGCTCATGAATAGTGTAATTCCTTATAAAAGTCATCCGAAAATAAAAAGCCCCGGCAGCGCTCACGCGTCTCCGGTGCTCAATTCTTCGGTGTCGATTTTGCAATCAATTGTGAATTTTGCATAATTGTGTCATTTCGACCGAAGCGAAGAATGAGCGTAGTGGAGAAATCTTGGTTTAGTTAAGATTGAAAATCCGCAAGATTTCTCGACTCCAAAATTTGTTGAAACAAATTTTTCCGCTCGAAATGACACAATAGATTTTTCTGTGCAATGTATCAAGACGCACTAAAAAAGGATAGCGTCTTCCCAGCGGAGCGGCAACCGATTAAAGTATTGACTATGAAAAAATTACTGCGTTTATGGATGTTGGGGTTGTGGTTGCTGGCGCTGCCGGGTTTGGCGTCAGCCGCGGATGCGCCTTTGTCGTTTGTGCAAAGCATGCAAACCGCGACAAGTGATTGGCGCGGACAGCAAATTGAACTGCGCAACACCGCTGATGAAACGGCGGCAAAATTGATTGCAGGCGGCAATGTCTATGTGGCGCCCACGCAAAAAAGTTTTTCGCAGGAAGTGTTAGGGCGTGCGGGTGGTTTAATGTTGGTGAAGTCGCTCAACGCAAAAACCATGTTGACATCGTTGGACACGGTGCTGGCTGCAATGGATTCGGGATCTGATCCCGCAGCGCTGGATGTTGTAATGCAACAGGCCAAAGATGCTGGTGCAAAAGTACTTTTATTTGCCGGCCCTTCGCGCGGCAAAGTTTCTTCCGGCGCTGGCGTGCAAGTTTTTCCCACGCACACTTTTGATAATTTGACATACTCTCAATCTGCGGGCGAAGAATCGGTCAGCAATGTCATCGGCGTCTGGACATGGATGGCGGAAGTGGTAGCGTGTTCGGTGCGTCGCGGTCACATGCCCGCAGCATTCACCAGCAATTTTATGCCCAACGGAAAAGATCGCAATGCGCCGTTCCGCAAAAGTACTTTTCACACCGTAACAGATGTCACGCCCGCTTCTGTTCGCGGTTTAAGCACCAAATATCTCGACGCGCTCAGCGTGGCTTTGTCGGCCATGAATCAGACGCAATCCGCCTCATTCACGCGCGGCGCAAAGATGATTAAAGATGCCACGGCAAATGGGCATCACGTGGAAGTGGAATATTTGGCGCACATGTTTCCCTATGAAATCCAAGGCCCCGGACGTCCCGATTGGCGAGTGGCAACGAAATATAGAATTGATGACACCATGCCGGAAGGACTTAGCAAAGGCGACGTCGTGCTGTTTTTGCAATATCAGGTGTTTCCCTACAATTTCACCACGGAGTTACAAGCGATAGGCGTGCAATCAATCATCACGTCGGCCCAGAAGCCGCTGGATCACTGGGCGACGGACGCGGATATTGACTACATCAACCCCTTTTGGAAAGTGCAAGACGCCGCAGTAGATGTGCCTGGATACGATATTGATATTTTGCCAACATCAGGGATTTTGCAGAGTACGGTTTATTGGCAGTTGGTGAGATTGACGAAGTAAAACATAAAATCTGTAACATCGATAGGATATTACGAAGAAGTGTGTCATGTCGAGCGAAGTCGAGACATCTTGTTGTGCTTTATGTCATAACGGCAAGATTTCTCCACTCCGCTCCTTCCTCGCTAAGGTCGAAATGACACGCTGCATATCTATAATCTATAACTTCGTTAGATTAAAAAGTACTTTTTAATAAATCCCCAACTCCCGACAATTCTCCTCATGTCGTTTCTGTTCCTCTTCTCGTTCCGGATATTGATCATTAAAATGTCCGGTTAAAAACACACTCAATTTCTTCGTTGCATTACAAACATTATATGCCGTAAATTGTCCCGGCGGCGGCACGCTGGGATCGAATTTGGCGCAGGCGAATACTGTGGGAACTTGTATTCTCTTTGCCGCAAACGCGCCGTCGAAATAGCGCAATACTTCCATCACCTCGGGATGGTTTTCGTAATAGGTTTTCACCGCCGCGCCAGAACCTCCGCATTCGCATTGCACGCGAATCGGGTGATTGCAGAAACTAATCAATCCCAAACTTGCTTTTGTATAGCGCTTATCCCACGGCAACATTAAACATCCCATGCCGCCGCCATAAGATGAACCGCAATAATAAAGCGTATTTGCACATTCAGGGAATAGCTCCATCATCACAGAAGCCGCCGACCACAACGCTGCCGCGCAGATGCGGAAGACATAAGTTTCTTTCGATTCAATTCCGTATAAAACATGTTCTTTGGAATTTCCGGGAATATCTTTCCACGATGAAATGCCAAATCCAGGAGCGACGGGAAATAGCACGGCAGTGTTATCAGGAATAGCCAAATCCGGCATTTCACGTCCGCCGTATCCGTGGCCTTGCACTTTAATTCTGGTGATTTTTTGATGACGCGGAATAGCCAGCCAACTGCCTATTCGCGTTTTATCCAAAGTGTCGTAATAGACTTCTTTCACCTCTATTCTGTCGTTGCTAAAATTGCTGGGCCGCGTTTCGATATTTAATTTTGTGGAGAGCGTTTGCTGATAAAGCTGTGTCCAGAAAGTATCGAAATCAGCAGGTTCGTTATCGGGTAATGGAATAACCAAAAGCTGTTCCAGATCATAACCGTAAGTGGGATCAAAAGGTAAGTCGTGTGTTATTCCATAAGTAGGCATATTGATGGTTCTTGTAAAAGTACTTTTATCGCAGTGTTTAAAATAGCAAAACACAAAAATAAATCTCAAATAAAATTACAACATTCAAATTCAAAATACCAAATACCGGCAGTTTGATATTTGATGCTTGCTGTTTGGAAGTTATTTGTTATTTGAATTTGTCATTTGATATTTTATCCTTTATTTTCTACCGAATGCTACACTAAAACTGTTATGTCCACCCCAACCAAAGAAACTCCCAAAACACCGTCTACGTCAGCGGCTGATTATATTAAACATGATCTATTAATGGATTGTGTGCACTGCGGATTATGCCTGTCAGATTGCCCCACGTACGCCGAAAATGGCAACGAAGCCGATTCGCCGCGTGGACGGATCTACCTCATGCGTTCACTGGTGGAAGGCCGCGCTGAAGCGACGCCTTCGCTGGTGGAGCATTTGGATTTGTGCCTGGGTTGCCGCGGCTGCGAAACTGCATGTCCATCGGGTGTGCAATACGGTCAGCTGATCGAACAAACGCGCAATTATTTGCATGATAACTACGAACGTCCACCGCAAAAGCGGTTGGTGACAAAGCTGGTGGAGATGTTTTTCCCCTATCCCAATCGGATGGAATTTGCATTGGCACCCGTGCGCATTTTGCGGCGTACAAAAGTACTTTTGCTGCTGCGCAAATTAGGCATTATGCAAAAATTCGGCGAGCTCAATGATATGGAACAGCTATTGCCGCCGTTGCCGCCGATGCAGACGCGCTTGAAATTCGCCGAGGATTGGCCGGCACAAAAGGAAGAACTGGCGCGCGTGGGCATGATTACCGGCTGCGTAATGCAGGTGATGCAATCGGATGTAAATGTAGCTACGGCAAAAGTACTTTCACGCGCAGGTTGTCGCGTCATCGCGCCCAAAACGCAGGGTTGTTGCGGCGCGCTGCATGCGCACGTGGGCAATATGGATCAGGCGCGATTATTCGCGCGACAAAACATCGTGGTTTTTGAAGAATGGGAAAAACAGAACGGCCCGCTGGATGCGATAGTGATCAACGCGGCAGGTTGTGGCGCGGCCTTGAAGGAATATTATCACTGGTTTGAAGGCGATCCTGAATGGGAAAAACGCGCCGAAGCCTTTGCGCATAAGGTGCGCGACGTGAGCGAATTTCTGGCGCAAGAACCGTATGTGAATCGCCTGGAAGAGTTGATGGAAAAGAATGCCGCGGGAATGCATTCTTTGGGGCGAGTGACTTATCACGATGCTTGCCATTTGGCGCACGGGCAAAGTATTCGCGAGCAACCGCGCGAATTATTGGCACTATTGGAGAAGTATGTTCCCAATATGGTGATCGTGCCATTGAGTGAAAGTGAACTGTGTTGTGGCAGCGCCGGCAGTTACAACATCACGCAGCCAAAGATTGCGATGCAATTGCTGAATCGAAAATTGGACCACGTGGAAGAAAGCGGCGCGGATGTGGTGGTTACGGGGAATCCCGGTTGTATGATGCAAATTAGATTAGGGACTTTGAAACGCGATTTACCGATAGAAGTGCTCCATCCCGTGGAATTGCTGGATCGCGCGACAGCGTAAAAGTACTTTTACTTTCAATTAAGTCAGTGGGGTCTGGCCTCCGTGCCTGCTTAAATAGAAAAAAGTTCCTTGTTGCCGTTTGTGAAAATAACGAGCCAGCAAGCTGGCATTTTTTTGAGCAGGCACGGAGGCCTGCCTCCACTACGTTAATTTTTAAACTATTAAAAAAATATTTTCAAATACCCCTTGACGAAGTCATCCCAGAGAGTTAAATTATGTTGTCCGTGGTTGAGCAGCTTTGAAGTTTTGAGAAGCGTTGAAAAAATAAATTTTGAAACGCCCTTGACAAGCTAAACGCCACACAGTAGAATGTAAAGCCGCCGACGCGCTGAATTGTTGATTAGAGTTTGTTCTTAGAGTATCAAAAACATATTCCAATCAGCCACTCACGCAACGAATTAAAGAAGTTATTCCTGCGTTCGTGGGCTGTGTACCTTGAAAACTGCATAGGGTTAAAAAGAGAAAAACAAAGCGATAATTTCGCCGAGGAAAATTAACAAATCAATGATTCGAAAGAATCATCTTGATGGTTCGAAAGGACTATCAAACTTTGCGTAGTCAAGTTAGGAAGAGCGCATGGTGGATGCCTTGGCACTTGGAGCCGAAGAAGGGCGTAGTCAGCAACGATACGCTTCGGGGAGCCGCTCACAGGCTATGATCCGGAGATACCCGAATGGGGAAACCCACCACG
>Ga0164242_10007760_pt1 | contig 11717 bp, 9 predicted proteins | sample OricomgcompostMG_FD_108783 | JGI IMG/M metagenome (GOLD analysis project Ga0164242, IMG submission 108783) | Miracle-Growth compost microbial communities from Emeryville, California, USA - Original compost - Miracle growth compost (MG) ... | reverse complement strand
TGACCCGGTGCTGATCGCCGAGGACTTCTCCATGCTCCAGCACGTCTCGGACGGCCGCGTGGACCTCATGATGGGCCGCGGCAACACCGGCCCCGTGTACCCCTGGTTCGGTAAGGACATCCGTCAGGGCATCCCGCTGGCGATCGAGAACTACCACCTGCTGCGTCGGCTGTGGCGCGAGGAGGACATCACCTGGGAGGGGCAGTTCCGCACCCCGCTGCGCGGCTTCACGCTGGCGCCGCGGCCGCTGGATGACACGGCGCCGTTCGTGTGGCACGGCTCCATCCGTTCGCCCGAGATCGCCGAGCAGGCCGCGTTCTACGGCGACGGCTTCTTCCACAACAACATCTTCTGGAACATCGAGCACACCGCCCAGATGGTCAAGCTCTACCGTGAACGCTACGAGGCCTACGGGCACGGTGCTGCCGAGGCCGCGATCGTGGGGCTGGGCGGGCAGGCGTTCATGGCGGAGACGGAGAAGAAGGCCAAGGACTTCTTCCGCCCGTACTTCGACAACGCGCCCGTGTACGGCCACGGCCCGTCCATGGAGGACTTCACGCGCATGACGCCGCTGACGGTGGGCACGCCGGAGCAGGTGATCGAGCGCTACCTGGGCATGGCGGACGCCGTGGGCGACTACCAACGTCAGCTGTTCCTGCTGGACCACGCCGGCCTGCCGGAGGAGGTGGTCCTGGAGCAGATCGAGATCCTGGGCACCGAGGTGGTCCCCGTGCTGCGCCGCGAGTTCGCCGCGCGCCGCCCGGAGGGCGTCCCCGACCACGCGCCGACGCACGCGGAGCTCGTCGCCCTGCCCTCCGACGCGGACTACCGCCAGGTGATCTCCTCGCCGGTGGCGCGCGCCGCGCAGGCGGAGCAGGCGGGGCAGGCGGGGCACGACGCCGCCGGGTCGGCTTCCGCCGGCCAGGGCGCCTCGGGTGCGGAGGCGGTGCGCAGCGATGCTGCCGAGGAGGCGCGCGCATGAGCCTGCGTCTTGCCGTGGTGACGGCCGGGCTGTCCCAGCCCTCCACCACCCGCCTGCTCGCGGACAAGCTCGCCGCGGCCGTCACCACCGAGGTGACGGCCCGCGGGGAGGGCGTGCACGTGGACGTGATCGAGCTGCGGGAACTGGCCCAGGACCTGGCCACCACCCTCACCACGGGTGGCCTGCCGACGCCAGCCGTGGCCGCGGCCCGTGAGACGCTCGCGTCCGCGGACGGGGTCATCGCCGTGACGCCGACGTTCACGGCCAGCTACTCGGGGCTGTTCAAGCTCTTCTTCGACGTGCTGGACACGGACACCCTGCGCGGGGTGCCCGTGGTCATCGCGGCGACCGCCGGGACGCCGCGGCACTCCTTGGTGCTGGAGCACGCGCTGCGGCCGCTCTTCTCCTACCTGCACGCGCAGGTGGTGCCCACGGGCGTCTTCGCGGCGACGGATGACTTCGGTTCCGTGGCCGGGCCTGGTTCTGGCTCCGGTTCCGGCGACGCCGGGGCGGCGTTGAGCGCTCGCATCACCGAGGCTGCGGGGGAGCTGGCCACGGCCATGCTCTCCGCGGGCACAGCGGTGGCCGGCTTCACGCAGGCTCAGGGCGCCTCCCGTCCCCGCAGCTCAGGCAACACGCTGGGCACCAGCCCGGACTTCGCAACCCTGCTGAAGGGACACACCGGTACGCGCTGAAGGTGGCGCCCGTGCGGCATTTCGCCCATGATCGCTGCATGAGTTCCCCCGAGGACCCCGAGACCAACCCGACGCCGCCCACCGAGCCGCTGGCTCGTTCGCAGCGCCCCTACGCGGGCTTCGGACTGTCCGTGCCGGGGGACGAGGACGATGTGGCACCGCGGACGGCCGCGCTGCCGACCACGCCCATGCCCTCCGCCGCCCCTTCTGCCGCGGGCACCCAGGGGAACGGGGCGTGGCCGGGGCAGCCCGGAGCGCCGGGGCAGCCCGGCGGACCCCACGGGGCGTACGGGGCCTACCCGTACGGGCGCACCCTGGATCCGGGCCGGCGCGGCGCGAGCGGCGTGGCCCGCTTCTTCTCCGTGGTGCTGGCCGTCCTCGGCACGGCGCTCGGGTTGCTCATGTTCTGCGGGGCCGTGCAGATCGGCGCCCAGGACCTGGTCCGGGGAGACGCCGCCTCCGGGACGTTCACCCTGGCCCTGGCGGTGGGCGGACTGGTGGTGCTGGTCCTCAGCGCCTTCACCTCGGCCATGTCCGGGGCAGGCATCGGCGTGGTCGGGGTGATCCTCACTGTGGCCGGGGCGGCGGGGCTGGTGCCGGTCACGCAGGGCGGGATCACCATCCCGCTCGCGGTGCGCAGCTACCAGTACTTCCATCCTGGCTCGCTGCTGGGGGACCAGGCGTACTGGCTCAGCGTCACCGGGACCCTGTTGGCCGGTGGCCTGCTGCTCCTCTTCGTCTCGCTCCTGGAGCGTTTCCGCCCGCGACACGCTTCGGTGGCGGGCGGCGTGCTGTGGGGGATCCTCGGCACCATCTTGGGGCTGGCCGCATGGGGTGCACTCGCGCCCGCATCGGCCCGCTTGACCACGGAGATCTCCCGCATGAGCGGAGGCGTGCTGACGTGGCTGATGGCCGTCGCCGGGTTGACCGTTTTGCTGGGGCTCATGGGCCTCTCCGCGCGCTGGACGTCCGTGCCGCTGGTGATCATCGGGCTGGTCGGTTGCGTGGTGGCCGTGTGGATCCTGACCGATCCGGCGGGTGTCATCTCGCTGCTGGCCAAGCTCGGCTCGGCGCGCATCGTGGCACAGAACATCAGCCCGGTCCTGGTGCCGGAGCTGGGCATCTGCGCTGCGCTGGCGCTGGGAGCCGGCGTGGGCACCTGGGTGCGCTCGCGGCGCAAGGCAGCGATGCCCCTCTGAAGCTGCCTGCGCTTCCCGTGGGATTCCCCGTGTGCCAAGCCATTGGCGCGGAATACGGGGAATCCCGCGGGGACCCAGCGCACCGTCGGGGCCGCGTCCGCTCCCGCGGCGCCTACGCCGCGGGACGGGCGGTAGAGGTGCGCACCACCAGGTGGTGCGGCGCCTTCTCCTCGCACAGGGGGGCACCCTCATCCAAGTGGTTCACGAGGTGGCGCGCGGCCGAGGTCCCCAGGGCACTGACGTGCTGGTCCAGCGTGGTCAGCCCGAGGACCTCGCCGAGCGGATGCCCGTCGATGCCCACGATGCTCAGGTCCTCGGGGACCCGGAACCCCATCTGCTGTGCGGCGATGAGCGCTCCGATCGCCATCTCGTCGCTGGCAGCGAAGATGGCGGTGGGGACCGTCCCCGATCCGAGCAGCGCCCTGGTCGCACCCCTGGCACCGGCCACGGTGAAGTCCGCCGTGACGTGCAGCGCGGGCTCTGGCTCCACGCCGGCCGCGCGCAGGGCCTCCTCCCACCCCGCGCGGCGCTGCCCAGGGACGTGGAAGTCGACGTCGAACTCCGCCGAGCCGCCCAGGTGGGCGATTCGCCGGTGTCCGAGCCCCAGCAGGTGTTCTGTGGCCTGCCTGGCCATTCCCGCCTCGTCCGTCGTCAGGGACGGGAAGCCGGGGAGCCGGCCGCCCACGCCGAGCAGCGGCAGACCGATCTCGCCCAGGGCCCCCTGCTCGCTCGGCTGCAGATCCACGGCCACCGCCACGAGAGCGTCCACTCTCCGCCTGCGCATGACCGAACCGAAGAGCGCCTCACGCTCCGCCGCCTGCTCGGTGACCGAGTACAGCGTCGTGTCGTATCCGGCCCGTGTCAGCTCATCCGTGATGGCGCCCGCCAGCGCGGAGAAGTACCACCGCCCAAGGGTGGGGGAGAGCAGGCCGATGCTCCTGGTTCGCCCCGAGGCCAGCGAGGACGCGGAGGAGGAGACCACATAACCGAGCCGCCCCGCCGCCTCCTCGACCTTGCGGCGGGTGGCGGGGGAGACATGACCCCTCCCGGACAGGGCGCGGGACACGGAGGCGGTGGAGACCCCGGCCTCCGCTGCCACCTCGGCGATCCCCACCCCCTGCGGCGGACGTGAGGGGCTCATGCCACGCCCAGGAGCCAAACCGTGGTCTCGCCCGGCAGTTCGGCGGCGCCGTCCGTGACGGCGGGATCGCTGGAGAGCAGGAGGCTGTCGTACGGGGGCAGGGGCAGCGCGGTGGCACCGGTGTTGGCCAGCACCGTCACGCCGGCCACGTCGAAGCCGAGCATCGCCTCCGGCAACTCCTCACGCCAGATCAGGTCGGCGTGCCCCAGCCCGTGCTCGCGGCGGGCGGCGAGCAGGGAGCAGTACAGCTGCAGGGTGGAGGAGGGCACCCCACGCTGGGCCGCCCGGGAGAGCGGAGCCCAGTCCGCCGGCTGCGGCAGCCAGGAGCGGCCCGTCGTGGAGAAGCCGAGGGATGCGCCCGTGGGCTCCCACGGCAGCGGGACGCGGCAGCCGTCGCGGCCGTAGCGCTCGCCGCCGGTACGGAACCACGTGGGGTCCTGCCTGGCCTCGTCGGGGAGGTCCACCGCCTCCGGCAGACCCAGCTCCTCGCCCTGGTACAGATACGCTCCGCCCGGCAGGGCCAGCATCAGCGTGGTGGCCGCGCGGGCGCGGCGCAGGGCGGGACCGGGCTGCGGGAGGCCGGGGCTGCGCGGGCCGACGCCGTCTCCCTGCGGGCTGTCGACCCCCAGGGAGAGTCGGGTGGTGTGGCGGACCACGTCGTGATTGGAGAGCACCCACGTGCTCGGCGCGCCCACCGCGCCGAACGCGTCGAGCGATGCGTCGATGACCGCACGCAGCGCGGCGGCGTCCCAGGCCGTGCCGAGGTAGGAGAAATTGAAGGCCTGGTGCATCTCGTCCGGGCGGACCCACCTGGCCATCTTGGTCAGTGGCGCCACCCAGGCCTCCGCGGCCAGGACTCGCTCGCCGTCGTAGTCCGCCAGCACCCGGTGCCAGTCGCGGTAGATCTCGTGGACCCCGTCCTGCCCGAAGAAGGGAGGGTCCTGCTCGCCTCCGCCCATGGAATCCGCGCCAGCCAGCGGCTGGAAGTCCGGCAGGCCCGCGGCCTTGATCAGGCCGTGGGCCACGTCCACGCGGAAGCCGTCGGTGCCGCGGTCCAGCCAGAAGCGCAGGATGTCCCTGAAGTCGGCCCGCACGGCGGGGTTCTCCCAGTTCAGGTCCGGCTGGGAGGTGTCGAAGACGTGCAGGTACCACTGCCCTGGTGTGCCGTCCGCCTCGGTGACCCTGGTCCAGGCGCTCCCGCCGAAGATGGACTCCCAGTTGTTGGGCGGGAGGTCACCGCGCTCGCCGCGGCCGTCGCGGAAGATGTAGCGCTCCCGCTCCGGGGAGCCGGGGGCGGCCGCCAGTGCCGCCGTGAACCACTCGTGTTCGCTCGAGGTGTGGTTGGGGACCAGGTCGATGATCACGCGCAGGCCCAGCGCGTGGGCGCGCTGGACCAACGCGTCGTAGTCGGCCAGGGTGCCGAAGAGGGGGTCCACGTCCCGGTAGTCGGCCACGTCGTACCCGGCATCGCGCTGCGGGGAGGTCATGAAGGGCGAGAGCCACACGGCGTCCACACCGAGCTCGGTCAGTGCGTCCAGGCCCTGCGTGATCCCGCGCAGATCGCCCACTCCGTCCCCGGAGGCGTCGCGGAAGGAGCGGGGGTAGACCTGGTAGATGACGGCGGAGCGCCACCATTCATGGCCGGGGGCGGTGGGTGTGGCTGCGGTGAGATGCGCTGCCCCCACGACGGGGGACGGGCTGCTGGCGCTGGTCATGCCGGTCACGATAACCGCAACGGAGACGGTATGTAAACGCTTGCAGGACGGTCGGGAGAATTTGGCTGGTGTGGTTGAGATCACGTCGCAAACTGTGCAACACTCCCACAGACCACTCAATGCAAGCGCTTACAGAAGCCGCGGGGTCTCCGCTCGGCAGGCGCTGGCACACCCCAGACGAAAGGCTCGTCATGTCGATCAAGATGCGGGCAAGGAACCTGCTGGCCCTCGGGGCGGTCGCGGCCGTCACCGCGCTCTCCCTGAGTGGGTGCAGCGGCTCCGGTTCCTCCAGTTCCTCCCCCTCGGACGCCACGTCCTCCGCAGCTTCCTCGCAGGCAGGAGGCAAGGGCGGCGCCCTCACCGTCTGGGTGGACTCGGAGCGCGCCTCCGCCCTCTCGGCCGTGGCCAAGGACTTCCAGAAGAACACCGGCATCACGGTGAAGGTGGTCTCCAAGGCCACGGATAAGATCAAGGACGACTTCACGCAGCAGGGCGCCTCCTCCGGCGGCCCCGACGTGGTGATGGGCGCCCACGACTGGATCGGTGAACTGGTCACCAACGGCATCGCCGCGCCGATCGAGCTGGGCGACAAGGCCTCGGAGTTCTCCGACGTGTCCATCAAGGCCTCCACGTACCAGGGCAAGACCTACATGCTCCCCTACGCCGTGGAGAACCTGGCGGTGCTGCGCAACACCGAGCTGGCGCCCAAGGCGGCCACCTCCTTCGACGACATGATCGCCAAGGGCAAGGCCTCCGGTGCTACCTACCCGTTCCTGGTGCAGCAGGGTGATGAGGGCGATCCCTACCATCTCTACCCGTTCCAGACCGCCTTCGGCGCCCCGGTGTTCGGCACCGACTCCAAGGGTGACTACGACGCGAGCAAGCTCGAGCTGGGCAAGGGCGACAAGTTCGCGGACTGGCTCTCCGCCCAGGGCAAGGCCAAGACCATCTCCACGGAGATCACGGGCGATATCGCGGCCGACGCGTTCGCCAAGGGCAAGGTGGCCTACTGGCTCACGGGCCCGTGGAACGTGAAGGCGGCCCAGAAGGCGGGCATCAAGCTCGCCGTCGACCCCATCCCGTCCCCCACCTCCTCCCCGGCGGCCCCCTTCGCCGGCGTCAAGGGCTTCTTCGTCAACGAACACAGCGACAACAAGCTGGCCGCCACGGACTTCCTGGTGAACTACCTGGGCACCGAGGACGTGCAGACCAAGCTGTTCGAGTCCTCCGCCGTGCTGCCCGCCCTGAAGACCGCGGCGGACAAGGCCGCCCAGGACCCCGTGATCGCGGGCTTCCAGAAGGCCGGCGAGAACGCCGTGCCGATGCCGGCCATCCCCGCCATGGGTACCGTCTTCGAGCACTGGGGCGTCTCCGAGGCCGCCATCCTCAACGGCAAGGACCCGCAGAAGACCTGGAGTGACCTGGTCACCAAGGTCACCAAGGCCATCGCCAAGGGGTGAGGCCGGGGGACCGCCGCGGGCGGTCCCCCGGGCCACCGCCCGCGCGAAGTACCAGCGGCGCGTGAACCCGCCGCAACACCCCAGAACCCGAGGAAAGCCATGTCGATCACCTCACCGCCGCAGCGGACCCCCGAGCTGCTCACGCCCGGCCGGACGCCACGCGGCCGCGCCCCGGGAACGCGGGTGGGACCGTTCCTGCTCAAGATCGGCATGCTCGCTCTGCTGGATGCCTTCGCCGTGGTGCTGGCCATGGTCCTGGTGGCCAAGCACGAGTGGGTCATCCTGACCCTGGTGATCGTGGCGTTGGTGATCATCAACGTCGTGTACCTGCGCAAGGGGCTCCTGCCCGGCAAGTACCTCACGCCGGGGCTGGCGTTCCTGCTGATCTTCCAGATCTTCACGATCGGCTACACGGGCTACATCGCCTTCACCAACTACTCCTCGGGGCACGTGCTCACCAAGGACGAGGCCGTGCAGGCACTGCTCAGCCAGAACCAGGCCCGCGTGCCGGACTCCCCGACGTACCCGCTCACCGTGGTCTCCCAGGGCGACACCCTTGGCTTCCTGGTCACCGACCCCGACACGGGGAAGGCGGAGCTGGGGACCACGACGGATCCGCTCCACGAGGTGGCCGCGCAGCGGCAGGACGGCAAGGCCGTCTCCACGGACGGCTGGACGTCGCTGAGCTTCTCCGACGTGCTTGGCAGGCAGAAGGAGATCTTCGCGCTGAGCGTGCCGATCTCCGACGACGCGGCGGCCGGCACCCTGCGGACCCAGGACGGGCGGACCGGGTACCAGTTCGTCTCCTCCCTGAAGTACTCGGACGGGACGCTCACCGACTCCAAGACGGGCACGGTCTACGCGGACCGCGGTCAGGGCGCGTTCGTCAGCGAGAAGGGAGATGCGCTGCTGCCCGGCTGGCGGATCAACGTGGGCGTGGACAACTTTACGCACGCCTTCACCGACCAGTCCATCCGCGGTCCCTTGCTCAAGGTCACGGCCTGGACCATCGTCTTCGCCCTGGTCTCGGTGGCCTCCACCTTTGTGCTCGGCATGTTCCTGGCCATCGCCTTCGACAAACGGGGGATGCGCGGGCGGAAGATCTACCAGACCATCATGGTCCTGCCGTACGCGTTCCCCGCGTTCCTCGCCGCCATGGTCTGGGCAGGCATGTACTCCAAGAGCTTCGGCTTCTTCAACCAGGTGCTGCTGGGAGGCGCGCAGATCCCGTGGCTGGAGGACCCCACCCTGGCCAAGGTGGCGGTCCTGCTGCTGAACCTCTGGCTCGGCTTCCCCTACATGTTCCTGGTCTGCCTCGGTGCGTTGCAGTCCCTGCCGGGTGAGGTCCAGGAGGCGGCCCGGATCGACGGAGCCAGTGCGTGGCAGACCTTCCGCTTCATCAAGTTCCCGCTGCTCCTGGTCTCGGTGGCGCCGCTGCTGATCTCCTCCTTCGCGTTCAACTTCAACAACTTCAACCTCATCTACATGCTCACCGGCGGCGGCCCGCGGGACATGGACGCCTCCATCCCCGTGGGGGAGACGGACATCCTGATCTCGCTGGTCTACAAGGTGGCCTTCACAGGGCAGGAGCGGGACTACGGCCTCGCCAGTGCCTTCTCCATCATCATCTTCGTCATCGTCGCCGTGATCTCGATCGTCAGCTTCCGGCGGACCAGGGCGCTCGAGGAGGTCAACTGATGTCGCTCGCCCCACCGACCACCCGCACGCAACCCGACCCCGCGGCGTCGGGCATCACCCGGAACCGCCGCTCCCTCGGCACCTGGCTGCGCACCGCCTCCTGGCGGCACGTGGTGGGCGTGGTGTTCTCCCTCTACGCGCTGCTGCCGATCCTGTACATCGTCTCCGCGTCGCTGCAGTCCCACGGCACGCTGACGGGCTCCAACCAGCTCTTCTCCGAGGTGTCCTTCCAGGCGTACGGGCGCATCCTGACGGACCCCGAGCACCCGTTCGGGCGCTGGTTCCTGAACTCGCTCTGCATCGGTGTGGCCACCGCGGTGGGGACCGTGTTCCTGGGGGCGTTGGCCGCGTACTCGTTCTCGCGCATGCGTTTCAAGGGGCGCCGCGTGGGGCTGCTCTCGCTGATCCTGGTGCAGATGTTCCCGCAGCTGCTGGCCGTGGTGGCCGTGTTCATGCTGGTGACCAAGTTGGGCGAGCTGGTGCCGTGGCTCGGCGTGAACTCCCCGGTGGCGCTCGTGCTGGTGTACCTGGGTGGAGCCCTGGGTGTGAACACGTACCTCATGTACGGCTTCTTCAACACGGTGCCCGTCTCCATCGACGAGGCGGCGAAGCTGGACGGGGCCGGGCACGCGCGGATCTTCTTCACCATCATCCTGCGGCTCGTGGCGCCGATCCTGGCGGTGGTGGCGCTGCTGAGCTTCATCGCCACCATGAACGACTTCGTCATCTCCTCCGTGATCCTGGTGGACCCGGACCGGCAGACGCTCGCCGTGGGGCTGTACAACATGGTCTCCAACCCGAACTACGCGGACTGGAGCGCCTTCGCGGCGGGCGCGGTCATGGCCGCGCTGCCCGTGGTGGTCATCTTCCTGGCCCTGCAGCGCTTCATCGTGGGTGGGTTGACGGCCGGGGCGGTCAAGTAGCGTCGCCGCGTCCTCGGTGCCCGACGACGCGGGGCCGGGTCCCGCGCGCCGCGCCCGTCCCGGGTGGGCCACTAGGCTTGGACGGTGACTGAAGAGGCTGCCGGGACGACGCCGGAGGTGGGAGTGGGCCCGTGGGAGGGCCCGTGGCCCACGGACGAGCGCTACGACCCGGAGCTGTTGGCGGCGGGGGACCGGCGCAATGTGCTGGACGAGTTCCGCTACTGGCGGCTCGAGGCGATCGTGGCCGAGCTGGACACGCGCAGGCACCCGTTCCACATCGCGATCGAGAACTGGCAGCACGATCTGAACATCGGGACCGTGGTGCGCACGGCCAATGCGTTCAACGCGGCGCAGGTGCACGTCGTGGGGCGGCGGCGCTGGAACCGGCGCGGCGCCATGGTCACGGACAAGTACCTCTCGGTGGTGCACCATCCCACGGTGGAGGACTTCGTGCAGTGGGCGTCCGAGGCCGGGCTGCCCGTGCTCGGCGTGGACATCTTCCCCGACTCGGTCCCGCTGGAGAGCTACGAGTTGCCCCGGGAGTGCGTCCTCGTGTTCGGGCAGGAGGGGCCGGGGTTGTCTGAGCAGATGCGTGAGGCGGCGCAGGCGACCCTGTCGATCGCCCAGTACGGCTCCACCCGCTCCCTCAACGCGGCCTCCGCCGCGGCCATCGCCATGCACGCGTGGATCAGGCGCTGGGAGTTCGGCCAGCGCGTGTGACGGAACGGCTTGGGGGCGAACGTGACCCCGGTCGCTACGATGGACGCGGACGGTTCCGGCGGCAGCGCCGCCGCCGGCCACCGGATCCCCAGCCCGAGCCAAGGAGTGTGCAGTGCCCGTCGCAACCCCGGACAAGTACAACGAGATGCTGGATGCCGCCAGGAGCGGCCAGTTCGCGTTCCCCGCCATCAACGTCACCAGCTCGCAGACCGTCAACGCGGCGCTCGCGGGCCTCGCCGAGGCCGGCTCCGACGGGATCCTGCAGGTCTCCACGGGCGGCTCCGCTTACTTCTCCGGCTCCTCCGTGAAGGACATGGTCCGCGGTTCGCTCGCGTTCGTGGCCTACGTGCGTGAGGCAGCCAAGTCCTACGACATCAACGTCGCGCTGCACACCGATCACTGCCCCAAGGACAAGCTGGACGGCTTCGTCCTGCCCCTCCTGGAGGCCTCCGAGGCCGAGGTGAAGGCTGGGCGCGACCCGTTCTTCAACTCCCACATGTGGGACGGCTCGGCGGAGACGCTGGAGGAGAACCTGCGGATCGCGCAGCAGCTGCTCCCGCGCACGGCCGCGAACCACCAGGTCCTCGAGGTGGAGATCGGCGCCGTGGGCGGGGAGGAGGACGGCGTGGTCGGCGAGATCAACGACAAGCTCTACACCACCACTGCGGACGCCCTGGCGACCATCGACGCGCTCGGCGCCGGCGAGAACGGCCGCTACATCACGGCCCTGACCTTCGGGAACGTGCACGGCGTCTACAAGCCGGGCAACGTGCGCCTGCGCCCCGGGATCCTCAAGCAGATCCAGGAGGAGGTCGGCGCCAAGATCGGCAAGCAGAACCCCTTCGACCTGGTCTTCCACGGCGGCTCCGGCTCCTCCGAGCAGGAGATCGCCGACGCGGTCTCCTACGGCGTCATCAAGATGAACGTGGACACGGACACGCAGTACGCGTTCACGCGTCCGGTGGCCGGGCACATGTTCTCCAACTACGACGGCGTGCTGAAGGTGGACGGCGAGGTCGGCAACAAGAAGACCTACGACCCGCGCGTGTGGGGTGCGGCCGCCGAGTCCGGCATGGCCGCCCGCGTGGTGGAGTCCGCCAAGGGCCTCGGCTCGGCGGGGAAGTCCGTCAAGTGAGCATCGGGGAGAACCTCCTCGGCATCCCGGAGACCAGGCTGCCGGAGGA
>Ga0164242_10007759_pt1 | contig 11717 bp, 7 predicted proteins | sample OricomgcompostMG_FD_108783 | JGI IMG/M metagenome (GOLD analysis project Ga0164242, IMG submission 108783) | Miracle-Growth compost microbial communities from Emeryville, California, USA - Original compost - Miracle growth compost (MG) ... | reverse complement strand
TCCGGGGCAGACTGCACCAATAGTTCCTGGCCCTGATTCATGATCTGAAAATTATGAATCATCAGCCCCGAGGAGTCATATTGAATTAAATTATCTTTTGCCACCTGCCAGGGCATATAATCCAGTAAAAGGCTATCGGGCATCAGTTTTAACTGCAACTGCGGCCCGTTGACGGAGGCCACGGCTCCCAGTTTATAATAATCCTTACCCGCCTGATCCTCAACATTCAGTACAGAGGTCAGCTGGTTGTTGGTAGCTTCCCCGCTTACAGAAGGGCTGGCCAGCTGCACCATGTCTCCCACTGCGACATGCTTAAAGCCCGCCTGATAGCGCAGTGCCTTTTGGTCCCCATGGACATTTACCAGGCCTTCGGTTAAAGTATCCGTTCCATACACCGTACCAGGTAAGCTCGCCTCCAGATCTAATACAGGCGTCAAATTATCAAACTGTCCATTGATATGAATGGTATCCAGTCTTTTTAAATCCGGTAGAAAACCAGCAATTAAAGGAGTTCTGAAAATCCGGGCATTAAATGCTACTGTTTGGTGACCTGTAGCGGTATCAGCAGCTTTCAGGCTGTCAGCCTTAGGGGCCGCATTACCGGTTAGCGCCATTGCCTGATCCAAAATTCCTGGCTCAGACTCAGACTTAGCCAGCTGCTTTTTCGCCTGCAGACTGTCCACAGGCAGGCCAGGTAAGCTATCCACTGCCAGATAGCGGTTGAACATGTTTTGCAGTGCTGGTGCCAGCTTCGTTAACTGGTAATGCCCCTGCATGGTGGCAACCAATCCCAGACTGGCTGCGTCTAATAATAAGCTACTGCTGTCATTTGTAGCAGTCGACACAAAACGGATAGAATCTGATTGTAATCTTCTGTTACCACTGATCAGAACCAGGTTATTTATGTGAACCGCTCCATTTAAGGAATCCGGATCAGCGCTGGTGAAGCTGGCTTGAAGATCCGTATGCATCTTTAAAGTATCCGTCGTTAAATGCAGCGCCTGAAAATCCGCACTATCTAAGCGAAGATCCATATTTAAGGCAGGGGCGTTACCGGTCATATCTGCATCCCCTGCTAAGTTAAAGCTAAGATTCGGGTCCGCCATCTGGGCATCAATCGTATACTTACCCTGATCGGCATCCGCCTTAAAAGTCAGATCCTGGTAATTATAGCCCTTCAGCTCCATCTGCTGGATAATACCATTTAAAGCGAGGCTGGCTTTTTTGGGATTAAAACTTTCCCCTTTTAGATCTGTTTTAAGACTGAGTTTACCCATCATATCCTGCATACCCGTCATTTTGCCGACATTCAGGTTGGTCGTCGTAAGACTACCCTGATAGGTTTCATAATCAGGACGGCGCATATCAATGCTGCCTTTAAAGCTAGCGTCTCCATCGCTGGATTTTAAAGCCAGATCCGTATTGAACTGACTGATGGTCCCTTTAAAATTTCCGGATGCCTGCAGGCTCGATGGTAAAGTATATCCCTGTGGCATAACACCTGCTGGCATCATTTTCATAATATCGGAACCGGTCGATTTAAAGTCACTAAGTACCAGATCCATATACGTCTTATCCGGATCAGGCAGACCGATCAGATGGCCGGAGGCCTTTAGGCTGGTATTGCCCAGGCCGCTTACAATAAGGGTGGGAATATGCAAATCCCCCACTTTTCCCTCCAGTTTCGCCTTAAGCTTTAAGACAGCATTCGCAAAATTGGTAATGGCCGGGTATTCACTTAAAAAAGGGGCCGCCAGCAAGATATCCTGCATCCCGATTTCACTGTTATCAATATTAGCCTGGATACCCAGTAAGGCAGGGTTGGCAGCTACTGCGTCCAGGGAGGGGTAGCTGATCGCGATCTCATCTTGAATTTTGGTATGCGGCAGCCCTAAATAGAACTTTTTCAGATAGGCTGCCTGAGGTCCATAGAAAAACAGCCCCCTTAAACTATCCACCGCAAAACCGCTCTTATCGGTCAGCCGTAGTTGACGCAGCTTTCCCTGCATGCTATCGGCCACAAACCAAAAGTCTTCGACCCGGGCATAGATGCCTTGCATATCCATATGATAATAGTCCAGCCCCTTAGGCACCGCTGGCATATCTTCATTATCAAAAGCGACCCGGTTATTTAAGAGCGTTAGCTTTTTAATGCTCAATTGCCAGGGCAGTGCTGCTGCAATGGCTGTACTAGGGGTTATTAAAGTATCAATATGCCTGGCAGTCTCTGTTATCACCTTACCCACCGCTTTAGGGCTACGCATCACAACCTTAGCGCTCGTGGTATCCAGCAAGACTTCACCAACCGCAATTTTTTGTTTAGGTAAATCAATGTTATCAAAGCTGACAAGCAGTCTGCCCAGATCCAGGCCTGCATCCATTTCCAGGGAACGGTAGTTCATCAGGATCTTTTGCATGTCCACCCGCCCGATACGCAGCGTCATATTTAAAGGCGCTGTAGCGGTATCCGCTACCGGGGCTGCGTCAGCAAGGGCCAGCTGCTCAATATTGGCCCTTACATTGCTTAAATGCGTCTCTGGGATGGCAAAAGCCATCTTATTCAGATCAAATTCACCGATTCTGGTATCAAAATGTCCTAGAAATACATGCACATAATTTTGGTCCACGGAATCATCATAGCGAAGCTGGATTCTTTCCAGATTAATCTTTCCCAGATCAATGGCAAAACTACTGGCAGATGTATCTGTTGGTTCAGGCGCAGTAGCCGTATCTGCAAACGCCTGCACGATATAGTCAAAATTATATACGCTGTCTTTGTTTTTAGCGATATTAGCCGTTACCCCCTGCCAGTCAATCTGATCAATGACCAGTCTTTTTTCTAGCAGTTTCCATAGGTTCATCCGGGCCTCCAGGTCTTCACTGTATAGCAAAGTGTCTTTATGCTGATCTTCCAGATACACCCCTTTAATGGATAACGAAGTCGGGAACTTTAAGTAAACAGAAGCAATCTGAACCTTTGTACCCAGTTTGTTTTCCAGGTAGCTGACTGCTTTTTTACGGATAAAATTCTGGACAGAGGGGACTTGCAAAAGCAAGATGACCAGTACCAGGATTACGATAATGGATCCCAGTATCCACAAAATGGTCTTGAGCGCTATTTTAAGGGTCTTTGTCAATACCTAATATTTCCGGTAAAGGTAAATTATAGGCATCGGGTTAACAAGGATTTAAAGGACATTTAAGAACTAATAGCCTCCTTAGAACCAAGTTGGCAATAACTGGGCAATTTTACAGGACAAATCGGGTAAATTTCTCTACAAAGATGGGCTCAATCAACGAAGTCGTCCACAAAAAAGAACCAACTAAACGATTGTTTAAAGTTAAGATCTGGTCTGGTTCTGCTAAAATTACACAAAAGCCCGGGCTAATGATTGGCCTTCAACAACGGACGAACGCTTTTATAATCCATTTGAATCAATGCAGGCACTTTAGCATTCGCATCCAGCGCAGTCCTCGCCTTGTTTTTAACGGTAGCCGGCACAAACCTAAAAGCAATTAAATAGGTTTTTCGGGGCGCAACTTTCTGTGCGCTGTTATGGGCATGAAACACATAATAAAACTGACCCTTTGTATCCTGAAATACATCTCCGTGGCCACAGCCCGCAAGTCCGGTATTTTTTCTGGAAATCACAGGACTTACCGCAGCCTTTGTCCAGGGCCCGGTCGGTGAACTGGAAACCGCATATCCCACCGCATAGTCTGGATTCCTGAAATCATTGGCGCTATAAAATAAATAATAAAAACCGTCGTGATAAACAACCGTAGGTCCTTCTGTCACCGGCCAGTCCGCCCCCGCTGTATTCTCCCAGCTCTCAGTGGCTTTAATGCATGGCGTTTCTGTCCCCGGGACAATGCTATAGGGATAATTGGGAGCGGCTTGCCCGCTTTTCAGCTTGCGGGTCTGCTGCAGCTCACTGACATAGATATTATTGCCGTGATCCAGCTTGACATAATAGATATAGGTCTTTTTAGAGGCAGGGTCGGTAAAGATAAAGGGATCAATATGTTTAAACCCGTCCTTAAATAAAGGGGCAAATCCAGATGTATGGTCCTTCACATCTGCTTGCGTAAAAGGCCCCGTAATCTGTCCGGCCCGGGCAATGGCGATCTGTTCATTGGCCGTGTAAGCTATTAGGAAATATGGTAAGCCAGGACCCTTTGTGGCAGTCTTTAAAATCTGTGGTGCCCAAAAGCCCTTATTGCCGAAACTATGGCTACTATCCAGTGCCAGATAATCAGGATGCCCTGGTTTTACCACCCTGTGCCAGGTCTTAAGATCTTTGGAGCTATATAATTTAAAACCCGCTCCTACCGTTTTATCCCCCGAAGTCCCAATTAAATAATAGGAACCTCTGGAAACAAAAATCGTAGGATCAGCAATGGCGAGCGTATCATTAAAAGTGGTGAGATAAACCCTAGGGGCGGCGTAGGCGGGATGCCAGCCAGCCGTTAAAATGAGCATAACCGCACCCAGCGCCAATTGACATGCCCTGAGCAGGGTTATTGGTTGCTTATTGTTTTTAAAGTAGGTCACTTTACGTGTTTTCAGTTTCTTATTCATATTTATTTTTATCTTCATCATCCTTATCTTCTTCTTTAAATAATGCTTTAGTTGTTTAAAAAAGTGTAATTGCTCAATTGCCATAAAGCGGCTACTTTGCGCAGCTGCCGCAAAAAGAAACAGGATGCATTTACCGCGAAAATATACGGGCCTCGCTTCCAAATATAAGCCTGAAAAATCTCATGGGCACAACTGGTATTATCGTTAACAATTGTCCTGACAATTGAACCCATTGATAAAACAAACTGTATCTCCCACTATTGGTCCAATGCAAGATGTAGGAAACCTGCGGTGTCTGGACGATCCGCTCTTATTTATCAGCGCAGACAGACAGTCTATGATTGTCACGGCTAATCGACTTTTACTGGCTCCCTACTTAAATTCCTTAGTCAATACCTCGATGATGGCCTGGATAAATCCCCGGTCAAGGGGCATATCTCCTTGTCTGCGAGGACCGGCGGATAGGCCTGGGTGCCCTTTTCGTTCGTCTGCTGTATAATAAGGCGCCTGATCTGAATGCACCTCATTTGCGTAGCCGTAAGAATCCGTATCTCTATCCCTATCCGTGGAACCGGCAGCTGCTCCCTTATCGAAAGGCGCATATAAAGCCCCCCGGAAGCTGCCCTCTTCATCCGGTTCAAAGACCAGAACTTGCCCGTCGATATGGGTAAATATCTTATAGGTATAGCCCAGTTTCCTAAATACGAAGTCCTGCTCCAGGATACGACCCTTGTAAGGGATTGGTAACGTAAATTCTTGTTCCATCTTTTGTATATTAAATAGTCCTGTTTAAGTTTTCAAAAACAAAATAAGGAAAAAAACGGATGCGCGTCCACAACGGCTGTAAAACTGGCTGTTCCCCAAAGCCGCTCATGTCTCCACAGCCGGCAGGCTTTGACAGGAAAATAAGCGTAGCCAGTCATATTTAGATGAGTGTCTGATAATCAATGTACTCATCAGAATCATCATTATTCTTGAATTTTTATTAATTTCGGGAAAATGAATGATGATATGGCAAGTTCAATTGGTAAAAATATTAGTTTTTAGCGGCAGTCTGCAACCAGATCCAGACCCGGGCCCAGACCCAGCCACCAAGTGGATTTTCCAATCAGCCAATAAAATAAATACACCCATTTAATGATATCTCTGTCACTTCCTACCCATTTAGAAAACGAAAAAGCCATCCTCTATCCATTAGTCGCTGCAGATTTTGAATTACTTTATCAAGTCGCCTCAGATCCAGCCGTCTGGGCTCAACATCCCAATAAAGACCGCTGGAAAAAAGAAGTTTTTCAGAACTTTTTTGATGGCGCCATGCAAAGCAAGGGCGCCTTTAAAATTATGGATAAAGCGACGCAAAAAATAATAGGCAGCACCCGTTTCTATGATTACAACCCGTCAGAACGCAGCATTTTGATTGGCTATACTTTCTATAGCGTGGAATGCTGGGGTAAAGGTTTTAATCCAGCGGTTAAGGCTACCATGCTGGATTATATTTTTGCCTATGTTGATCAGGTTTATTTACATATCGGAGCGACCAATTTCAGGTCCCAGGTTGCGGTCAGCCGACTGGGGGCAGAAAAGGTGGGTGAAGAGGAAGTGGCCTATTTTAAAGAAGCCCCTAAACAAAATTTTATCTATGTCATCCATAAAGAAAAATGGGGCTTATAATCTTTTTTATGAGGATGCAGTACGGTATACAGGAAGCACTTATCGTTGAATTTGGGTTAAAGAATTCAACGATAAGTGCTTCCTGTATAATTTATCATGAAGATTTGCGCTCGAGCGTCGTTATCGACCTTATTGCAAATCGAGTTCCAGCATGTTGACAGAGCTGGCAGGCGCCATAAACGCTATGGAACTGGATCCGGTTTCCTTTTGACCGCCGGTGGTCTTTTGAATAACCGGCAGCGGATAGCCAGATGCAGACATTCTGTTTTTACGGATAGCTTTACCGCCAAATTCCAGATACTGCGGCTGGACCTGCGTCGGATTGATTAGACTGTTGTATGCATAGGCTGAATCGGCTGTCAGCAAAGTCCAGCGCCCTTTGGCTGTCTTTGGCAGCTGCAGATCTGCAAGGCTGAAGTGGACTGGTTGATGATGACTGGATACATTGATCAGTTTAATATATAGTTTATGCTGCATACGGTCAATCGTGGTACTGGCATATAAGCTGTCCTGACCTTTTAAAGGCTGGTTATTGGCGCTGGTTGTAAGGACGTCCGTTCCTTTAGCCAGAGAGAAGATTTGCTGTACATAATAATTAGGGGTCGCGATGCTGTGCAGATTATCAAACCAAATCAGATCCGGACGCCATTGCCAGGCATTGATATTGGCCAGCAGCGGTGCGTAGGAGGCCATACGGACGACGTCCGCATTTCTTTCCAGCCCTGTCATAAAAGCGGCCTCGGTCAGCGCACTGTAAAAACTATTGGCAGATTCTGCAGCAGCGGTAGATTTACCATGGGCCGCATATTCTCCTGCAAATACCTTCGGACCTTTTCGGTCATAATGATCATAGCGGCCTGCATTATTTAAAAGCCATTCCGGAGGTGCATAATAATGCTCGTCCACTAAGCTGGGATGAAGGGTCCTTAGGACGCTCCAGGCGTCCTCAAACCACCTACCGCTGTTATAAGGGCCGCTGCCAGAGACCAGTTGGATCTCGGGATGCGCCAGTTTAAGGCGGTTTTCAAAGATTTTATAGCGGTCAAAATACTGGCTTTCCCACTGCTCATTGCCGACGCCTAAATATTTTAAGTGAAAAGGTTGCGGGTGTCCCATCTGAGCCCTGAGACGACCATAAGGCGTCGTGGTATCCGCGTTGGCAAATTCGATTAAATCAAGCGCGTCCTGGATATAAGGCTCCAGATCCGCGGCTACTTCTCCAGAGTTATATTGGCAGGCCATGCCACAGTTAAGGATAGGCAGTGGCTGGGCGCCCAGATCTTCGGCCAACTGAAAATACTCATAAAAACCCAGGCCATAGCTCTGAAAATAATCCGGTGCATTCCGGGGGGGCTTAAATTCTGTTTGCCATCTGTTGGTAATGGTGGTTCTCTCAGCCACCGGGCCAACCGTGTTTTTCCACTGATATCGATTCACCAGGGTTCTGCCCTCGACGATGCACCCGCCCGGGAAACGGATAAACCCGGGATGCAGGTCATAGAGCTTTTGGACCAGGTCCGCTCTGAGGCCTCCGGGCCTGTTTTTCCAGGTATGTACGGGAAATAAAGACAGCATGTCCATATCCAGCTCCCCTGCTCCTTTTATTAAAATGATTAACCGGCCCTTAGCCAGGGTTTTGTCTGCGGTAAATACCGTTTCAAAAGTGGTCCATTTATCTGCATTGGTGGTCAAAGGCTTAAAAGACGACTGGAACTGCACTCCTCCGGTAGAGTCCACGGCGAGTAACTGTAGCGCCAGCTGGCTGCCATTTTTTACCCTGATATCCGTGGAAAAACGGTAGGGTTCGCCCTTGATAAAGCCAATCCCCCTGAAGCCCTCGTTCTCTAGCCCAAAGTAATGAGAAAGCGTTATATGGGCATAGCGGTGGTTGCCTGTATGCGGTAGCTGCTGTCCCCTATTGGTTATCAGCATTTTGCCGTCAAATTCCACACCGGGCGGATTGTTTTTGTTATTGAGTATACGCCAGCCCATTTCGGGATTATCAAATTCAAAGGAGCGGTTTTTAATCAATTCAGCATAGATACCGCCATCTGCCGCAAAATTGATATCCTCAAAAAAGATACCCCACATTGTCGGCGAAACCGCTATACGCCCTTTCGTTCCATCGATGTGGACGGTAATCGCCTGGGCCTGGTTATTATCAATATTAGACGCAATCGTCTTTTGGGCCTGTAATAGATTTGGGCTACTTACAGCACCTGCCATCCATAACAAAGCTCCCAGTCTCAGATTTCCAGCACGATCCAGAAGGGACCTGAAGGCCGTTTTTATATTTTTACAACAAGCACCAAAGGCATTTTGGGCACCAGACGCCTTTTTTAATATACATGTCTGATCCAGGTCCGGAAATGGGAAGGCGTCCTGGACCTTAACACTTGTAACGAGGGGGCGAATGCCCAGCTTATTTATATCCATATTACAGCTTCTATGCGGTATAATCGTTTCTTCTTGGTTTAAATACAGGGGCTTATATATTTGTCACGGTATTTAGCGATCATTGGATAATCACCCCTATCAACTGTAAATATAACAATTATAAGTTTTATTTGCGGTTTTTCCTGGCATTTTATAAATAATCTTATCGGTTATGGTGCTTCAGTTGTAGAATTTTGTTAAAGGAACCTGTTTGCCGGTATGGTCTCAGCGGCTTGTCTGCATTAAGATCATCTTACCGGGGTATTTGCGGCTGCTCCGGATGGGGGAAGATGGCCATGATTTATCGCAATTGGTTTGTAAATTGCAATAGATTTACCTATAATCCAAGAGCTGAGTAATGCAAGCAGATGATCAAAAATCCGGTTCAAATAGGCAGGATCCAGATATGGAGTCACCCGTCAATAAACTTCCAGATAGGGATCCTGAAACAAATATCGACACAGGCCCAGACAGTATAAGCGCCGAACCTGCTGATACAGCTAAGCCCCTATTGTATACGATTGGGCATTCTAATTATCCGGTGGAACAGTTTCTGGCGCTGCTTGCTGCCTTTAAAATTGAGCTATTGGTAGATATCAGACGATTTGCGGGGTCCAGAAAATGGCCTCAATATGGACAGGAGCAACTTAGGGTCCATTTAAAAAAAGCAGGTATTCATTATCTGCATATGGAATCCCTAGGCGGCAGGAGAAAGTTGAACAAGGCGTCCCGCAATACGAACTGGCGTCACCCTTCCTTCAGGGCCTATGCCGATTATATGGAAACACCTGCTTTTGAAGAGGCGGTGCAGGCATTAGAGGTCCTGGCCAGAAAGCAGACTACCGCAATTATGTGTTCAGAAGTACTCTGGTGGCGTTGTCACCGTGCGCTGGTCTCAGATTATCTCAAAGCCAGGGGGTGGACCGTTTATCATATTATGGGGCCTCATACGATAACCTTACACCCCTATACCTCCGTGGCAAAAATCATAAACGGACAGCTGCGTTACCGGTAAAGGTATATAAGTGGATGGAGGCCTAAGCGTGTTGCCATGCAAAAAACAGGATAATGCCCAAAGATATAATGCCGTAGACAGGAATGGTCAGAGCCGTTCTTTTGGGCCTGACGGGCCTATAGTTTTTCATGAAAATGCTGGCGAGCACAAAAAGCCCCGCAAAATAGAGTAGCGTAGCCAGGCCTATGCTATCCCCATAGATTTGGTCTTTAAAAAAACGGCCGATAATTATAATGTAAACCAAAAGCACAATGGCATAAATCTTAGTTTTCATTTGCAGACGATAAAAGTTAGATGGATTAATAAATAAATAGAATATAAAGTTATAGCATACTCCCCACAAAGCCTGCAGATATTTGCGAAGAACCATCAACAGCGCACTACGCAAGCAGTAGCGGATATAAATTTAAGTGCCTCCACAGCCTGAGTTGCTATATGACAAGCTGGCCATCTCCATTAAGTCCAAATAATACCCCAATCTGGTGGGTACATATTTTCCCTGAATGGCCGATTAGCCTCCATTTTCCGGTCGATTTTAAAAATCATTTTATGATATCATTATAGTATTGTAATTAAACTAATATGTAAGTAAAGTAAATGTAATAAAATATACATTATATTTAATAATTTTTGCATTTTATTTGGTTAATTTAAGTTATTGTTTACATTTGTAAGGAGACAAAATCAATAGCCTGCCCGAAAAACAGGCTCCCAAACAACATCATAAAGGTCAAATGAGTTTTTTTATACCATTAATGGTATAGCAATTATATGTAGCATATACATACCGGTATTTAATAGCGCAGGCTATGAATATCTCTATATAACCTTATCCGGTAGAGTCAGCTCCTACTGGTATTAGCTACAGTGAGAGGAATCCGACAAAACCTCACTCTTGTACTTGTAAATTGCCCCTGGTTCTCCAGGGGCTCTTTCGTTATACACTTTCCTCTGTCAGATCTGGACTATATCCCTCTGATTGTTAAATTTAGGAAAGTCAGTCTTTATTTGGAATACATTTTGGGCTGATATAATAATCCTGCTCTGTATTTTTTATTTAAATCCATAATCATGCGTATAAACATACAACAAAGTCGCCGTCAATACCGATATTCAACATGTGCCACCGCCATTAAAGGCCTGTGGAGATTTTTATGCAGTCTACTACTTGTTTTTGGCAGCCTGCTGGCCCTGAGCAGTTGTCACAGTCAATATGATGATGGTTCCATGGAAGGACATTATGATACCATACAACAAAACAGGACCAGTGATCAAACGATGTCCAGTCAACAGCATGATGGCCTGAATGCAGCTAAACGAGATACTGCAGCAGCGGACACGCTGGGTCAGCGTTAATGGGGAAAAGAAATATGCGTTAAGGGCATATCGGTTATGCTGGATCTGGCGAGAACTGGATGCTTCATGGGAGGCGTATTGTTGTAAAAATCACAACCCATATACCTTGTATCAATTTTTGTCGCATATTTGTCGGGAAAAATGACTCTTTTGTATGCTATTATTATATTTGTACAAATGAAAATTATGAAATTAGTCAAAAATATTTGTGTTATAAAAGATTGCTTAACAATTGCTTAAGTCAAATTCTAGAGAATAGCCTCTGAATTTTCCGCTATTTTTTTTATTTAATAGTTTCTAAATCAATAGAGTTACCTATATTTGAACAGCCATTGATAGCGGTACAATTTTAAAATATAAAATTGTCAATGGTGCTTTAAAAGGCATCACTGGCCGATACTTTGATTGGATGCCTTTTCAACCCAATAGGAGGATTATATTTTTAATGCCATGGCAAGCGCTATAGGCCGTAAATAGTGTTGTCTAAAAATTGAAAACAAATATGCAGGATCTCAAGTTTTACAATGAAAAGCACAAGCTGCTGACCATCGAAGCCGGATTACCCAAACAGCTCAGTGAATACGCCGTCAAAGACGCGGATGGCTACCATGTTAAAGTAGGCCGGGACGGGTATATGCTGTTTCAGCATATAAAAGG
>Ga0164242_10007758_pt1 | contig 11717 bp, 10 predicted proteins | sample OricomgcompostMG_FD_108783 | JGI IMG/M metagenome (GOLD analysis project Ga0164242, IMG submission 108783) | Miracle-Growth compost microbial communities from Emeryville, California, USA - Original compost - Miracle growth compost (MG) ... | reverse complement strand
TCGTGTTGCTCACGCGAAGTCGGCGCCGATGCCCACTTCACTGTGTTATCCCGTGGATTCCAGGTGGATTCGCGGGTGCGAGCCACAGATTTGCACGAAAATACGGTCGGTGCAAGCCAATTCGGGCAAAAAGCCACGACAACATTGCCGAATCGGGCAATATCGGGCAGAGTGAGCCTGTCGACGACGACGAGAGAGGTTCCCATGGTCCGACTGACTTCCGCCGCGCTCACCGCGCTCCCCGCCGCTGTGGCGGTGCCCGGCTACGACCGCTCCGCGATCACCGCGGGCATCGTCCACTTCGGAGTGGGCGGCTTCCACCGCGCGCACCAGGCGATGTACGTCGATCGCCTGCTCGAGGCCGCTGCGGGCGGTGATGCGGATGCCGGCGCAGAGGCCGCCCGCGGGTGGGGCATCTGCGGCGTCGGCGTGCTCGAGGCCGACCGCAGGATGAAGCAGGCGCTCGAAGAGCAGGACCACCTCTACACGCTCGTGCTCAAGCACCCCGACGGCACCCTCGAGCCGCGCGTGATCGGCTCGATCGTCGACTACCTGCTCGCGCCCGACGACCCGCAGGCGGTCGTCGAGAGGCTCGCCGACCCGGCCGTGCGCATCGTCTCGCTCACGATCACCGAGGGCGGCTACAACTTCGACCAGATCACGGGCGAGTTCGACGCGGCGAACCCTGCCGTGCAGGCCGACCTTGTCGAGGGCGCCCTGCCCGGCACGGTCTTCGGGCTCGTGGTGGCCGGCCTCGCGCTGCGCCGGGAGCGCGGCATCCCGCCGTTCACCGTCATGTCGTGCGACAACGTGCCCGGCAACGGCGAGATGGCGCGCCGCGTCTTCACGGCGTTCGCCCGCCTCAAGGACCCGGCGCTCGCCGACTGGATCGAGGCGTCCGTCCGCTTCCCGAACTCGATGGTCGACCGGATCACCCCCGCGACGACCGACGACGACCGCGCCCTGATCGCGCGCGAATGGGGCATCGAGGACGCGTGGCCGGTCGTCGCCGAGCCCTTCGAGCAGTGGGTGCTCGAGGACGCGTTCGGCCTGGGGCGCCCGGCCTATGAGGACGCGGGCGTGCAGGTCGTCGCGGATGTCGAGCCGTACGAGCTCATGAAGCTGCGGCTCCTCAACGTCGGCCACCAGGCCATCGCGTACTTCGGCATCCTCGCGGGCTACACCTTCGCCCACGAGGCCGCGCGCGACCCGCGGTTCGTGGCGCTGCTGCGCCGCTACTGGGACCGCGAGGGCCGCCCCACCCTGCACCCCGTGCCCGGCGTCGACCTCGACGCGTACACGGGCGAGCTCGTCGAGCGCTTCGGCAACGAGCACGTGCGCGACACGCTCGCGCGCCTCGCGGCCGAGTCGTCGGACCGGATCCCGAAGTGGCTCGTGCCGGTCATCCGCGAGCGCGTCGCCGCGGGCGGCGAGGTCGACGCCTCGGCCGCGATCGTGGCGAGCTGGGCGCGCTATGCGGAAGGGGTGGACGAGTCGGGGCATCCGCTCACGATCGTCGACCGCCTCGCCGATTCGCGGCACGCGGCCGCGCTCGCCCAGGCCTCGGACCCGCTCGCGTTCCTGCGCGACGAGAGCCTGTTCGGCTCGCTCGCGACGGAGCCCGCCTTCACCGAGCCCTATCTGCGCGCGCTCGGCGCGCTGCGCGAGCGCGGGGCCGAGGTCGCCCTGGCCGAGCTGCTCGGCTGACTTTCGCCGGTCGTCACTCGTGCACAGTGCACGGGCCCGCGACTGCGCACGAGTGACGACTCGCTGCGGGCTGCTTGGCCGAGTCGGCACCATGGCACAGTTGTCGGGCTGCGCACCGTGCGCGAGTGGCGACTCGCTTAGGGGTGCGTTGCCGAGTCGGCACTACGGCACGGTTGAGGGGCCAGGTACTGTGCGCGAGTGACGACTCGTGGTCGTCGTGCCGCGCCGCGCCGGAGCGGTCGGGCGAGTGGGCCCCAGCCGCGGCCCCGGCCGGGCGTCGGCTACGCGAGGATCAGGTCGACGCCCGCCGCGCGCAGCTCCGCCGCGTGCTCGTCGTCCACGCCGTCGTCGGTGATGAACGACTCGAAGCCGTCGAGGCCGGCGAAGCGCACGAAGGAGTCGGCGCCGACCTTGGAGTGATCGGCGATGAGGATGCTGCGCCGCGACTGCTTCATGGCGGCGGCCTTCACCTCCGCGATCGCCGCGTCGGGCACGGTCGCCCCGCGCTTCACCGAGATGCCGTTGGCGCCGATGATGGCGAGGTCGAGGACCATGGTCTCGAGCATCTCGACGGCCCAGAAGTCGACCGCTCCGAGCGTCTTGGGCCGCACGCGCCCTCCGAGCGAGATGACCTCGACGTTGGGGCGGCCGGCGAGCGAGACGGCGATCGCGAGCGAGTTCGTGACGACGGTGGTGGGGCTCGCGGGGAAGAACCGGTCGGCGAGCACCTGGAAGATCGCGCCCTCGTCGATGTAGATCGCCTCGGCGTTCTCGAGGTGGGCGAGCACCGCCTCGGCGACGCGCGTCTTCTCCTCGATCATGCGGGTGCTGCGCGTCGCGAGGTCGGATTCGAACGACAGCCGCTCGACGGGCACGGCGCCGCCGTGGACGCGGCGCAGCAGCCCCGACTTCTCGAGCGCGGTGAGGTCGCGGCGGACGGTCTCGGCCGAGACGCCGAGCAGCTTCGTGAGCTCGGTCACATCGGCGCGGCCCGTCGACCGCGCGTGGTCGACGATGACCTTGCGGCGCTCGATGGAGAACAGCGACATGCGTCGAGTTTAGTCAGCGGCAGCCCGGAAGAGGGCAGAAAACCACAGAAACGGGCAGTCGGGCCCGCCTAGGCGAGAACCGACTCGCGGAACTGCGTGCCGGTGCCCGCGAGCAGCAGCTCGAGGGTCGTCGCGGCGCTCGACTGCAGGGTGATCAGCTCGAGCGGGCGGCGGATGCCGGCGAGCACGAGCTCGACCGGAAGGCCCGTCTCGAACAGGTCCACGCCGGCCATGTTGCGCACGGCGTCGAGCACGTCGCCCGTCTCGCGGCGGTGGGGCAGGTAGACGAGCTCGCCCTCCTGCGCCTGGGTCGAGACCCAGCGCAGGTAGTCGGGCACGGTCACGAGGCCGTCGGTGGGGCGCGCGCTGCCGAGCAGGATGCGGTCGGCGGGCAGCTCGATCGGGGATGCGGCGGTGCGGGTCCAGCCGAAGTCGTGGCGGACGGCGCGGATGCCGCGCGCGGCGAGCGCCGACATGCGCTCGTCGCCGAGCGGGAACACCGTGAAGATCTCGAGTGCCTCGCGGCCGGCGAGCGCCTGCAGGCGATCGCGGGCGATGTTGCCCAGGACGCGGTTGACGCGGCCCTCGGCGTTGCGCGGGCGGCGGAAGTCGGTGCGGTCGAGCAGAGCGTCGGCGAGGGCGATCGTGTTCGCCCCGTCGTCGAGCAGCACGACCTGCTTGGGCTTCAGGAACGCGGCGGCCATGCGGAACTGGCCGCTGAAACCGTCGCCGATCAGCCATTCGCGGTCTTCCGCGAGCTTCGACCACGGCACGCCGACCCAGGGGGTGACCTCGTCGATGGGAGCGCCGCGGCGCAGCAGCTCGGCGGCGGTCTTCTCCATCTGGGGGCCGCTCAGGCGCATGGCGACGGAGATGCGCCGACCCGCTGCGTGCGCCCATTCGACGGCGCTCAGCAGCTGGAACGGAGACTCCACCCAGGCCAACACGCTTTAAGTCAAGCAGAAGAGCCTGGGATTCGGCTATGGGGTGGCGTCAGGCATCCGCATCGGGTAGCCGTTCCGGGCCGGCCGGGTGCGCCCGGCCGAGCGCGAACACGACGGCGTGGTCGATGCGCGCGGGGTTGCCGGGGTCGGCCTCGGCGTTGGCGGCGCCGCGCTTGCGCCACTTCGTCAGCACCTCGCCGAGCTCGCCGGCCATCTGCGTGGCCTCGTCCTTCGTGAGCAGCGCGCCTGCGAACTGGATCGCCGACACCGCGTCGTCGCTGTCGAGCTCGCGGCCGATGAGGCGGCGCAGCCAGTCGAGCCGCTCGAGGATGAAGCCCGAGATGTTGGGGTCGTGCGCCGGGTCCTCGAACTCGAAGCCGCCCTGGCTCGCGAGTTCCCACACCCGGTCGCGCTTGTCGCGCGCCTTCTCGGGCAGCTCGCGGATGAGGCCGGCCTTGGCGAGGGTGCGCAGGTGGAAGCTCAGCGCGTTCGCGGGCTCGCCCATGAGCTGGGAGAGGTCGGCGGCGCGCGCGTGGTTGCGCACGGCGAGCTCGCGCAGGATCCGCTGGCGCACGGGGTGCGCGAAGGCGCGCAGCATCGCGGCGTCGGTGACCCTGAGCGGCGGGTCCTCCCACTTCGATTCCTCGGCCATGCCAGGAGCCTAGTGAGTCGGGCACCGACAATTGCGCAATTAACATTGCGCAATAGATGTTGCGGAATTATGGTGGGCGCATGAGCGAACCGCCGAGCCTGCTGCGCAACGCGCCCTACCTGCTGCTGATGTCCGGCAAGACCACCCAGATCATGGGCTCCGGCATCGGCATGTTCGCCGTGCCGCTCGTGGCGTTCGGGCTCACGGGCTCGGTCGTCACGGCCGGCGTCGTCGCCGCGATCGGCGAGGCGGGCAGCCTGCTCGCGACCCTGCCGGCCGGCGTGGTGGCCGACCGCTTCGACCGCCGCCGGCTGCTGCTCGGCGCGGCCGTGACCGGAACGGCGCTGTGGGGCCTCGCCGCCGCGGCCGGGGTCGCCGGCATCCTCACCGCCTGGCAGCTCGCCGTCGTGCTGTTCGGCGTCTCGGTCGTGACCGCGGTCTTCAACACCGCCGAGATCGGGGCGATCCGCGCGGTGATCCGGCCCGATCAGATGGCTCCCGCGATGGCGGCCGTGCAGGGGCGCAGCGCCGTCGCCTCGCTCATCTCGGGGCCCGTCGGCGGCGTGCTTTACGCGATCGCCTCGGCGGTGCCGTTCGTCGCGAGCGCCGTCGGCCACGCGGCGGTCGTCGTGTGCACCGCGCTCGTGCGGAGCCCGCTCAACGGAGACCTCGCCGCCGCGAAGCAGAGCCACCCGGTCGAGCAGCTGAAGGAGGGCATCCGCTTCGTCGCCCGCATGCCGCTGCTGCGCACCTCGATCTGGCTCATCATGCTGATCAACCTCACCGTGAACGGCGCGCTCATCGCGATCAACCTGCAGCTCGTGCAGACGCACACCGCTCCCCTGCTGATCGGCCTGCTCGACACCGTCGCGGGCGCGGTCATGCTGATCGGCTCGGTGGTCGCGGCGCCGCTCATGCGCCGCATCGACGCCGGCCCGCTCGCGATCGCCGGCCTGGCGGTCGTCGCCGCAGCGTTCTTCGGCATGGCGATCGCGCACTCCTATGCCGGCTACCTGGTCTTCGCGGCACTCGGCTTCGTGCTGCTGCCGTCGATCAACTCCGGCGTCGGCGGGTACATCGCGGCGATCGTGCCCGACGCGCTGCAGGGGCGGGTCAACTCCGTGAGCTCGCTCGGCTACCTCGCGGTCGCGCCGGTCGCCCCGGTCGTGGCGGGCGCGCTGCTCGCGCGACTCGGGATCCAGCCGACGCTGTGGATCATGGCGGCCGGCCTCGCCGCCGGCGTGATCGCGATCGCCTGCGTGAAGGAGATCCGGCGCGTCGGCAAGCCCGACACGTGGGCGGCGGACGCGATCACCTGGCCCGCGCCGGGCGCCGAGGCGGCTGATGCGGGTGCGGATGCCCCGGCCGAGGCATCCGCATAGGCCGACCCCGTGCCGCTACGGACACAGCCACCCGCGGGCGCGGGCGGCTGTGTCCGTCTCGGCCCGCGGCGGCCGAGTGCGTTCCGAAACGGACGACTGCGCCCGGAACCGCGGGCGGGTTTGTCGATCTCGGCCCCGATCCCGCTTCGCTCAGCCCGCGCGGTAGCGCCGCAGCGCCGGCACCGAGACCGCGATCACGACGGCGAGCACGGCGCTCACCGCGCCGCCGGCCGCCATGCTGAACCAGCCGCTCGTGAACTGGGCGACCGCTCCGGCGCGCAGGTTGCCGAGCTGGGGGCCGCCGGCTCCGACGAGGAAGTCGAGAGCCGAGACCCGGCCGCGGTACGTGTCGGGAGTCACCGCCTGGATGATCGAGGTGCGGCTGACGACGGAGGCGACGTCCGCGGCGCCGGCGACCGCGAGCGCGGCGAGCACCCCGGCGAAGCTAGGGATGAGGCCGCCCGCGCACACGGCGACGCCCCACGCCGCGCTCGCGACGACCATGACGAGGCCCTGGCGGCGGGCGCGGGTGATGCGGCCCGAGAGGAAGCCCATCAGCACGCCGCCCAGGCCGAACGCCGGCCCGAGCATGCCCAGGGTCACGGGGCTGCCGCCGAAGCGCTCGGCGTTCAGCACGGGGTAGAGCGCGTACGGCATCGCGACGACCATCGCGTTGAGGTCGGCCAGCAGGAGGGCGGCGATGATCGGGGTCTTCGTGACGAAGCGGATGCCGGCGGCGATCTGCGCGAGCGCGGACGGGGCATCCGCACCCGCCTCGAGCTCCTCGGCGGCCGGGCGGCCGAGTCGGGGCAGGCCGAACACGCCGTAGATCGCCGCGGCGAAGCTGAGGGTGTTGAAGACGAGGGTCCACACGGGGCCGAAGCCCGCGACCACGAAGCCCGCGACGAGCGGGCCGATGAGCACCGTGAGCTGGCCCGTCGTGTGGTTGAGGGCGAGCGCGGCGGAGCGCACCTCGCCGGCGAGCAGCGTGCCGATGAACGCCTGCGTCACCGGCTGGCTGATCGAGGCGAGCGCCGACTCGCACGCGATCACGACGTAGAAGCACCACACCGCATGCGTCGTCGTGAGCGCCGTGATCGTCATCGCCGCCGCCGCCGCGAGCTGGGTCCAGCGCACGATGATGATGAGCGTGCGGCGGTCGTAGCGGTCGGCCCAGTGCCCGCCGAGCAGCGTGAACACGATCATCGGCACGAGCTGCGCGACGCCGATCAGGCCGACGGCGATCGCGCTGTGCGTGCGCGACCAGACCAGCCAGGTCACCGTGAAGTTCGCCATCGTGCCGCCGACGCCCGACACGAAGTTGCCCGCCCAGAGCCGGCGGAACGGCACGCTCTGCTTCAGCGGCCTCAGATCGACGAAGACGCTGGCGAGACCCACTGAGGCAGTGTGACAGAGAAGACGGTGCGGCCGGGCGCGCTCTCCAGCGCCACCGAGCCGCCGTGCGCCTCGGCGATCGCCTTCACGATCGCGAGGCCCAGGCCCGTCGAGCCGGAGTCGCGGTTGCGGGCCGCATCGCCGCGGGCGAAGCGCGCGAAGACCGTGGGCTGCAGCCCGGCGGGCACCCCGGGGCCGTCGTCCGCGACCGTCAGCAGGCTCGTGCCGCCCGACGCGTGCAGCCCGATCGCGATGTGCGTGCCCTCCGGCGTGTGCCGGCTCGCGTTGGCGAGCAGGTTGGCCACGAGGCGCCGCAGCCGGATCTCGTCGCCGGGGACGAGGACGGGCTCCGCGTCGAGATCGAGGTGCCAGTCGTGTGCGGATGCCGCGAGCCGGGCATCCGCAGCGGCCTCCGCGACCAGGAGCGAGAGGTTGACCTCGACGGGCGCCGGGGCGGCTTCGGCGGTGCCGGCCGGGCCGCCGGAGTGCGCCGCGTCGGCCTCGGCGTCGAGGCGCGCGAGCAGCAGCAGTTGCTCGACGAGCTCGCCCATGCGCCCCGACTCGCGGTCGATGCGCTCGATGTTGCGCTCGAGGTCGGCGGGCAGCTCGGGGTGCTCCCGCGTCGACAGCTGCGCGTAGGCGCGCACCGTCGCGAGCGGGGTGCGCAGCTCGTGGCTCGCGTCGGCGACGAAGCGGCGCATCGTCTCCTCGCTGGCCTGGCGGGCGGCGAGCGCCTCGTCGACGTGCGCGAGCAGGGCGTTGAGGGCGCCGCCGACCTGGCCGACCTCGTGCGTCGACGCGAGGTCCGCGTCGGCGACGCGCGCGCTGAGCCGGACGTCGCCGCGGTCGAGGCGCACGTCCGTGACGGCGGATGCCGTCGCCGCCACCCTGCCGAGGGGGCGCAGCGACCGCCCGATCGCGAGCGCTCCGGACGCCGCTGCCGCGGCGACGGCGAGCACCGCGACCGCGACGATGACCCACAGCACCTGCCAGGTCGTCGCGTCCACGGGGCCGAGCGGCACGCCCGTGACGATCGTCGCGCCGTTCGGCAGCGTCGAGCTCGCGACGCGGTAGCGGCCGAGGCCGGCGCCGAGGTCGACCGTGATCGGGTCCGAGCTGTCGACCTTCGTGAGCGTGCGCTGCGCCGACGGTGCGATGTCGTGGCGCGTGCCGTCGGAGTCGACGAAGCCGTGCACCGCGGGCAGGCCGTCCTCGACGACGACCACCACCGTCTGCGGGGCCTGGCCCGGGACGCCCAGGAAGCTGCGGGCGGTGTCGCCGCCGCCGGTGCTCGGTCCGGTGCCGGGTCCGGTCGTCGGGGCCCCGCCCGGGCCCGTGCTGCTCGGACCGGTGCTGCCCGCTCCGGGGCCGGGCGCGGTCGTGAGCGTGCCGCCCGGCGTGCCGCCGGGACGGATCACCTGGCCGCCGATGCGGTCCACGCGCTGAGCCGACGACACCAGGCGCTCGTCGAGCTGGCCGATGAGGTAGCCGCGGAGCGCCACGAGCGTGACCGCGCCGATGACGATGCTGGCTCCGGCCACGAGCGCCGCGGCGATGACGACGATGCGCCAGCGCAGGCTGCGCAGGGCCGTCCTCACGCGGGGTCCCCCGCCGGGGCATCCGCATCGCGCGCCTCGGCCTTGAGGATGTAGCCGACCCCGCGCACCGTCTGGATGCTCACGCCGCAGCCGGCGGGCAGCTTGCGCCGCAGCGTGGAGACGTACATCTCGACGAGGTTCGACTCGGCGCCGAAGTCGTAGCCCCACACCGAGGTCAGCAGCTGGTCGCGGCGCAGCACCTTGCCCGCGTTGCGCGAGAAGAAGCGCAGCACCTCGAACTCGGTCGCGGTGAGCTCGAGCCGCGCGCCGTGCGCCGTCGCCGTGCGGGCGCCGTCGTCGAGGTCGAGCTCGCCGATGCGCAGGATGCTGCCGGCCGCGGCATCCGTCATCGCGGGCGCGAGGCGCACGAGCGCGCGTGCCCGCGCCAGCAGCTCGGGGATGTCGAACGGCTTCGTGACGTAGTCGTCGCCGCCCGCGCGCAGGCCGCCGATGCGGTCCTGCTGGGAATCGCGCGCCGTCAGGAAGAGGACCCGCACCTCGTCGTCGACCGCCCGGATGCGGTCGAGCACGGCGAAGCCGTCGAGGTCGGGCAGCATGATGTCGAGCACGACCACGTCCGGGCGCTGATCGCGCACGTGGTGGGCGACGTCGCGCCCGCGGTACATCGTCGTCACGGCCCAGCCGTCGCTCTCGAGCGCGAGCGCCACCGCGTCGGCGAGCGCCTCCTCGTCGTCCACGACGAGGGCGCGCGCCGGCGTGCCGTCGGCGCGGCGCAGCGGGGGCAGGTCGAGCGGGGCCATCCGCCCATTGAGGCAGCGGCTCCCGAGAGTTTCCTATGTCGCCGCCATGCGCGCCATACGTTCCACTCAGGCGCCAGGGTTTGGGATGATTCCGACATGGGCTCGGACACCCCGTTCGTCGTCGGCGCGATCGTCGCCGCGGTCGTGCTCGCCGTCATCGTCACGGTGCTCGACCGCCGTCTGGGGTGGTCTGCGCCGCTCATGCTCGTCGCCGTCGGCGCGGGCATCGCGCTCATCCCGGGCGTCCCGTCGTTCACGATCGACCCCGACGTCGTGCTCTACGGAGTCCTGCCGCCCCTGCTGTTCTCCGCCGCGATCAGGGCGTCGCTCATCGACCTGCGCACCCGCCGCGACCCGATCCTGCTGTCGTCGATCGGGCTCGTCGCGCTGACCGTGCTCGTCGTCGGCGGGGTCGCCTGGGCGCTGATCCCCGGAGTGGGACTCGCCGCCGCGCTCGCGTTCGGCGCGGTCGTGGCGCCCACCGACCAGGTCGCGGTGGAGGCCGCGACGCGGCGGGCGCGGCTGCCGAGGATGCTGAGCACGCTGCTCGACGGCGAGAACCTGCTGAACGACGCCACCGCGCTCGTCGCCCTCAACTCCGCGATCATCGCGATCACGGCGACCATCACGCCGGTCGAGATCGGGGTGTCCTTCGTGCTCGAGGTGGTCGGCGGCGCCGCAGCGGGCCTTCTGGTCGCGTGGGTGCTCGGCCTCGTGCGCGGCGCGCTCGGCGCCCCCGTGCTCGACACCTCGCTGTCGCTCGTGACGCCGTTCATCGCATTCCTGCTCGCGCAGCTCGTGCACGGCTCGGGCGCGCTCGCCGTGGTCGTCGCGGGGCTGTATCTCGGCTACCGTGCCCCCAACTTCCAGTCGGCGCAGGCGCGCGTCGCCGAGACCCTGAACTGGAAGACGATCCAGTTCATCGTGGAGAACCTGGTGTTCCTGCTCATCGGCCTCACGCTGCCCCACGCGATCGTCGGCGTGACGGACAGCGGCATCCCCGTCGGGCGGATCGTCTGGATCGCGATCGCGCTGCTGGCGACCGTGGTGCTGACGCGCTTCATCTGGGCGCTCGCGCTGACGCCGATCTTCCGCTTCGGGCCGACGCGCCTGCGCCGGGTCGGCTGGCCGTGGGCGGCGGTCGCGCCGTGGACCCTGTCCGGTGTGCGCGGCGTGGTGACGCTCGCCGCCGTGTTCCTGCTGCCGGCGCAGACGCCGCACCGCGCCGTGCTGCAGCTGCTCGCCTTCGTGATCGTGATCGGCACGCTGCTGCTCGCGCTGCCGATCCCCCGCGTGCTGCGGGCCTATCGCATGACGACGTCGGCGATCGACCAGGAGCGCGTCGAGGCCGAGCTGCTGATGGCCGAGGCGAAGGCCGCGGGGCTCGAGCAGGTGAAGGCGATGACCCGCGGCCTCGCCGACCCGCGCGTGATCGACCGCCTCATCGCGGATGCCGAGTTCGTGTCGTCCTCGGTGAGTGAGGACCCGACCCCGCAGGGCGACAGCCTCAACGCGGCCTACGCCAAGCTGCGCATCAAGCTCTTCCAGGCCGAGCGCCGCGCCGTGCTCGAGGCGCGCGCCGAGGGCCGCTATCAGGAGGCCGCTGTGCGCACCGTGATGCAGATCCTCGACGCGGAGGAGACCGCGGCGCGCGTGATGCGCAGCCCCGAGCTCTGACCGTTCCGGCCGTTCCGGCCGTTCGGGCCGTTTCCGCTGTTCCGGCCGTTCCACCTGTGGAGAGCGGGCGCGGCGATGCGGATGCCCCGGCTAGCGTCTCCGGGCATGAGATGGGTCCCTGCGAGCTTCGTCCGCCAGAACCTCGCCCGTGTGATGGACGACGCGATCCGCGAGCCGATCGCCGTGACCTCCCACGGGCGCGCCCGCGTGCTCATCGTCGACGCGAGCCTGTCCGAGAGGCTGCTCGACGTCATCGCGGATGCCGGGGCGGCTGCACCCGAGCCGCCAGAGTACCCCTGGCTCGACAGGTCGCTGTTGATGAGCGAGCGAATCGCGGCGCTTGCCGCCGCGAAGGAGGAGGTCAAGTCGCGAGCCGCCGAGGAGTGGACGGACGAGGACTGGGACATCCTGTTCGTCTCCCCGTTCAATCTGCCGGAGTGACCGCGCGGCACGAGCCCGACAGGCGTGCCGTTTCGCGGCGACCGATAGCTTTCCCTGCGAATTGATTTGTACAAAAGTCGGCGAGTCGGCCTGTTTTGTACAAATCAATTC
>Ga0164242_10007757_pt1 | contig 11718 bp, 6 predicted proteins | sample OricomgcompostMG_FD_108783 | JGI IMG/M metagenome (GOLD analysis project Ga0164242, IMG submission 108783) | Miracle-Growth compost microbial communities from Emeryville, California, USA - Original compost - Miracle growth compost (MG) ... | reverse complement strand
TCGGCCGGCTTTGGGTAGACTCCCGGGCCATGCCCAACGCACAAGACCTGTTCAAGCGCGCCGAGAAGGCCGAGGCCGAAGGCAAGCACCTCGACGCCGCGACCCTCTACGAGCGCGCCGGCGATTCCGACCGCGCCATCGCCAGCTACCGCAAGGCCGGCCAGGTCGACCGCGCCGCGCTGCTGCTCGATCAGACCGGAAGGGGCAAAGAAGGCGCGGCGCTCTTGATGAGCGTGGGCCAGTTCGAGAAGGCCGCCCAGCTCTACGAGAAGCTCAAGGACTACCCCAAGAGCGCCGCCGCGCTCCTTCGCGTCAACCAGCGCGAGCGCGCCGCGGCGATGTACGAGAAGGCCGAGCTCTTCGAAGACGCCGCGAAGATCTTCGCGAGCCTCGGCAACCACCGCAAAGCCATCCAGCTCTACGAGGCCGCGGGCAACACCGAGAAGGTGGCCGAGCTCGCGGCGAAGAACGTCGAGCCCGCGGCGGCGCAGGCGGCCCAGGGCGTGCTCGCGCTCGATCCCAACCTCGACGTGGCCAGCGCGCAGTACATGGATGCGGCGCACCTCGTCGAATCGATCGTGGCGCTGCTCCGCGCCGGGCGCGCCCAGGACGCGGCGCGGCTCTACGGGTCGTGCCAGGAGGACATCGGCTACAACGTCATCGGCGCGGTGGCCGGCGATCGCGCGGTGGAGATGAAGGCCGCGGAGATGCTCTACCACGCGAAGGATTTCGGTAAGGCCGGCCAGATCCTCGAGAACCTCGAGGACTACGCCCGCGCCGGGAAGATGTACGAGCTCGGCGACGACGCCTACATGGCCGGCGAGATGTACGTCCGGGCCGGCGACATGGCCCACGCGGCGGAGATGTTCGAGCGCCACGGCGATCACCAGCACGCCGCCGAGTTCTACTTGCAGGTCAAGAACTACGACAAGGCCGCCGAGAACTTCGAGAAGAGCGTCAACAACTTCGTGGCCGGCAAGCTCTACTTCCGCATGAACAAGATGAACAAGTCGCTTCAGCTCCTGCAGAAGGTGCAGCGCAGCGAGGGCGAGTACTTCGAGGCGGCGCGGCTGATTGGGGAAATCCTCGCGGCCAACGGCTACCTCGACCTCGCCATCCGCAAGTACCTCGAGGTGGTGCAGACCTCGGAGGTCTCGGCCAAGACCGCGCCCATCTTCTACAACCTGGGCAAGAGCCTCGAGCAGCGCGGCAACCTGCCCCAGGCGCTGGCCGCGTATCAGAAGATCCTCGCGTTCGAGTTCGGCTACGAGGACGTCGCGGCGCGGGTGAAGGCGGTGCAGGCGCGGTTGGACCAGCCCGCCGCGGCCGCGCCCGAAGCCGAACCCGAGGTGCTGCTCGGCGGCGAGGCCTTGCCGGAGGAGGCGCCGCAGGCCGGCAAGGTGGTCTCGATGATGGACGGCTTCGAGTTCCTCAAAGGCACGCCGCTGTTCCGCGACCTCTCGCTCGACGAGATGAAGGCCGTGTACCACGCCTGCGAGACGCGGAAGTTCGCGGCCGGGGAGATCCTCATCGAGCAGAACCGGCCCGGCACCGCGCTGTACGTCATCCGCAAGGGCACCGCGAAGGTGGTCAAGCTCGGACCGCCCGAAGAGGTGGTGGCCAAGATGGGCCCCGGCTCACCGGCCGGCGAGATGGCGCTCATCGACGACGCGCCCACCAGCGCCCGGGTCCAGGCCGAGACCGAGGTGGAGGCGTTCTGCATCGAGCGGGTGCAGTTCGAGAAGCTCCTCCAGCTCAACGAGCGCATCGCCCTGAAGCTGTTCCGCTTCTTCGTCCAGACGCTCGCCAAGCGCCTGCGGACCACCAGCGAAGACCTGGCCCGGGCGGCCGCAGGCTGACCCAGACGGGGCGTAATGCGCCGCCAGCAGGCACAAATCAGCAGGAGAATAGGCTACGCGGCTTTGCTTTTAGCTTAAACGAGCCGTATATTGACCTCCGCAAGCTTCATTCGACCCGCGGAGGGCTGGGCATGAAGAAGTGGCTCGGATTGGGTGGCCTGGGTGTCCTGAGCATCCTTGCGGCCGTTCAGCCGGATGTCCCCGCGCTGCGTGTGGGCGGTCCCATTAACGGTGCGGACACCGCCTGGGTGCTCTGCGCGAGCGCGATGGTCCTTTTGATGACCCCGGGGCTGAGCTTCTTCTACGGCGGCATGGTCCGACACAAGAACGTGGTCTCGACCATGTTCCAGAGCTTCATCGCCATGGCGGTGGTGAGCGTTCTTTGGGTGGTGGTCGGGTTCAGCCTGAGCTTCGGCTCGAGCTTCCATGGCCTCATTGGCGATCCGCGGACCTTCTTCATGTTCCGCGGCGTGGGCGCAAGCACCGAGCCCAGCCTCGCGCCGACCATTCCCCTGCTGCTCTTCGCGCTGTTCCAGCTCAAGTTCGCGATCATCACCCCCGCGCTCATCACCGGCGCCTTCGCCGAGCGGATCCGTTTCAAGGCCTACCTGCTCTTCATCGCGCTGTTCACCCTCTTCATCTACGCGCCGCTCTGTCACTGGACGTGGCACCCCGATGGCTTCCTCCACAAGCTCGGCGTGCTCGACTTCGCGGGCGGGACGGTGGTGCACATGTCGGCGGGCTTCGCCGCGCTCGCCGGCGCGATGGTGCTCGGCCGCCGCCACGTCCACGTGAACCGCGAGGAGCACCGTCCGGCCAACCTGCCCTTCGTGCTGCTCGGGACCGGGCTGCTCTGGTTCGGTTGGTTCGGCTTCAACGCCGGCTCGGCGCTCGGCGCGAACAGCGCGGCGGTGCTGGCGTTCGGGACCACCAACATGGCGGCGGCGGCGGCGATGCTCTCCTGGCTGGCCTGCGATGCGCTGCGCGGCCGGAAGCCGAGCGCGCTCGGGGCGTGTGCGGGCGCGGTCGTCGGGCTGGTGGCGGTGACGCCCGCGGCCGGGTTCGTGACCATCGGTCAGAGCCTGTTCATCGGCTTCGTCGCGGCCGGGGTGAGCAACTGGGCGGTGGCGCTCAAGAGCAAGACCTCGCTCGATGACACGCTCGATGTCTTTCCCTGCCATGGCCTGGGCGGCGTGGTGGGGATGGTGCTCACCGGCGTGCTCGCCAAGGACGTGGGCCTGATTCACGGCCACGCGCACACCTTCCTCATGCACATGCTCGCGCTGGGGATCGTCTCGACCTTCGCCTTCGGCGGCTCGTGGGTGCTCTACAAAGTCGTCGACGCCATCGTCCCGCTGCGGGTGGAGCACCGCGACGAGGTGCTCGGGCTCGATCTCAGCCAGCACGGCGAGAGCGCGACCGAGGTGGGCGTCTCGCCGCTCGAGCCGAGCGGGCCGCATTCCCTTCCGGCGCGCGGGCTCCCGGTGGAGCATCCGGCGCCGGCGTAGCCGCGTGGGCTCGGCAGGATCTCCTCGGGGGGACCTGCCGAGCCCCCGACGACGTACACTCCGCGCCCCCTGACTGGGAGTGCGCGTGTCCAAGCCCCAATCGAAGCCCACCGCCGAGCACCAGCGCCTCAAAGAGGACGCCGACCGCACCCGCCACTGGAAGCGCTGGGGCCCGTATCTCTCGGAGCGGCAGTGGGGGACGGTCCGCGAGGACTACTCGGCAAACGGCGACACCTGGGGCGATTTCACCCACGAGATGTCGCGCTCGCGGGCGTACCGCTGGGGCGAGGATGGCCTGCTCGGCATCACCGATCACCTCTGTCGCATCTGCTTCTCGGTGGCGCTCTGGAACGGCCGCGATCCCATCCTCAAGGAGCGGCTCTTCGGCCTCACCGGCCCCGAGGGCAACCACGGCGAGGACGTGAAAGAGCAGTACTTCTACCTCGACTCCACGCCGACCCATTCGTACATGAAGGCGCTCTACAAGTACCCGCAGGCGGAGTTCCCGTACGCGCGGCTCATCGAGGAGAACGCGCGGCGCGGCAAGGACCAGCGGGAGTTCGAGCTCCTCGACACCGGCGTCTTCGACCAGGACCGCTACTTCGACGTCTTCGCCGAGTACGCCAAGGGCTCGCCGAACGATCTCTGCATCAAGCTCACGGTGCACAACCGCGGTCCGGAGCGGGCCGACCTTCACCTTCTGCCGCAGGTCTGGCTGCGAAACACCTGGGCCTGGGGTCGCGAGGGCGAGGGCTACTACAAAGAGGGGCTCATCGAGCGCACCGGCGAAGGTCAGGCGCGCGCAGCGCACGAATCGCTCGGCACCTTCCGCTTCACCGCCGAACCGCGCGACGGCAAGCCGCCGGAGCTGCTCTTCACCGGCAACGAGACCAACATCGCCCGGTGCTTCGGCGGCAAGAACCGCGCGCCCTACGTGAAGGACGGCTTTCACGAGTTCGTCATCGGCAAGAACGCCGATGCGGTCTCGCCCGAGGGCCGCGGCACCAAGTGCGCCGCGCATTACACGCTCTCGCTGGCGCCGGGAGAGAGCACCTCCATCCGCCTGCGGCTCTGCGCGGAGAACGAGGCGCGCCCTGCGGCGTTCGACGACTTCGACGGCATCTTCGGGCGCCGGCTCGCCGAGGCCGATGCGTTCTACGCCACGGTCATCGAAGAGGACGTCGACGACGTGGCCCGCGAGGTCTCGCGCCAGGCCTACGCCGGGCTGCTCTGGTCGAAGCAGTTCTACAACTACGTCATCGGCGACTGGCTCGAGGGCGATCCCGCAGAGCCCAGGCCGCCGGAGTCGCGCAAGCAGGGTCGCAACCACACCTGGCCGCAGCTCTACAACCGCGACGTCATCTCCATGCCCGACAAGTGGGAGTACCCCTGGTACGCCGCCTGGGATCTCGCGTTCCACACCGTGCCGCTCTGCCGCGTGGACCCGGAGTTCGCCAAGGGCCAGCTCGTGCTCATGCTCCGCGAGTGGTACATGCACCCCAACGGGCAGCTCCCGGCGTACGAGTTCAACTTCAGCGACGTGAACCCGCCGGTGCACGCCTGGGCCGCCTGGCGCGTGTACAAGATGACCGCGCCGCGCGGACAGCGCGACCGCACCTTCCTGGCGCGGGTCTTCAACAAGCTGCTGCTCAACTTCACCTGGTGGGTGAACCGCAAGGACGCCCAGGGCAACAACCTCTTCTCCGGCGGCTTCCTCGGCCTCGACAACATCGGTGTCTTCGACCGCAGCCGGCCCTTGCCGACCGGCGGCCAGCTCGAGCAGGCCGACGGCACCGCCTGGATGGGCTTCTTCTGCGTGACCATGCTCTCCATGGCGCTCGAGCTCGCCCGCGAAGATCCCGCCTACGAGGACCTGGCCAGCAAGTTCTTCGAGCACTTCGTGGCCATCGCCGATGCGGTCAACGACTTCGGCGGCCACGGCCTCTGGGACGAGGACGACGGCTTCTACTACGACCAGATCTCGCTGCCCGGCGGCCAGCTCCCGCTCAAGGTCCGCTCGATGGTCGGCCTGATCCCGCTCTTCGCGGTGGGCGTGCTCGAGCAGGACCACATCGAGAAGCTCCCCGGCTTCGCCAAGCGGATGCAGTGGTTCCTCGAGAACCGGAAAGACCTGGCCAAGCACATCGCCTACCTCGAGAGCCACGACGCCAGACCCGGCCACGGCGGCGGACATCGCCTCCTCGCCCTGCCCTCGCGCGAGCGGCTCACCCGCGTGCTCCGCTACCTGCTCGACGAAAACGAGTTCCTCTCGCCCTACGGAATCCGCTCGCTCTCCAAGGTCCACGCCGAGAAGCCGTTCGAGCTCTCCGTCGACGGCGACGAGTACCGCGTGGCCTACGCGCCCGCTGAGAGCGACTCCGGGCTCTTCGGCGGCAACTCGAACTGGCGCGGGCCTATTTGGTTCCCGGTCAATTTCCTGCTCATCGAAGCGCTCGAGGGCTACCACCACTTCTACGGCGACTCGCTCCAGGTGGAGCACCCGGTGGGCTCCGGCCGGATGATGAACTTGAAGCAGGTGGCCGACGAGCTCTCACAAAGGCTGGTGCGGCTCTTCCTGCCCGACGCCAAGGGCAACCGGCCCTGCCACGGCGAAGAGGCGCGCTTCGCCAGCGATCCGGCGTGGCGCGAGCTGGTCCTCTTCTACGAGCACTTCCACGGCGAGACCGGCCGCGGCCTCGGCGCCAGCCACCAGACCGGCTGGACCGCGCTCGTCGCCCGTTTCATTGAGAGCCGCGCACGCGGCGCATAGTGTCGAACCTCAATCGAGGGGAACGACACATGCGCTTTGCAAACCTTCTGGCCGTCGGCCTGGCGGTTTCGCTCTTCGGCTGCGTAGGCAGCGGCATCGGCAACAAGATCGACTCGTGCGCTCCGGGCGACGACTGCTCGTGCGACCAGATCGGCAACTGCGAGCTCACCTGCACCGGCCCGGGCTGCAACTTCGAATGCGGCGGCACCGGCAACTGCATCTTCACCTGCGACCAGGGCGGCTGCACCGTGAGCGCCACCGGCCAGACCAACGCCTCCATCGCCTGCGCCGGCGGCGGCTGCACCATGAACTGCTCCAACACCGGCACCTGCACCATCACCGACTGCAACGAGAACTGTTCGTGCCACTCGGCCTCGGTCCAGGCGGTGTGCAGCGAGCACGACCAGGCCAACTCCTGCTCCGGCGGCGCCGACGGCGGCTGCTGAGGCTACTGCCGCTCGAGCAGCTCGCCGTACTGCACCAGGTGGCGGACCAGCAGGAAGTGATCGCGCACGCGGAGCCTCGCGTTCTGACCGAGGCGCGCGGCGAGGCCGTGGTCCGTCAACAGCCGGAGCAGCGCGGCCGCGAACTCGCGCTCGTCGGCCGGATCCTCGAGGAGCAGGCCGTTCACGCCGTCGTCGATCTGGTCCTGGATGCCGCCCAGCCGGCTGGCCACCACCGGCCGGGCCTTCCACATCGCCTCGGTGACGGTGAGCCCGAACCCCTCCCGCAGGCTCTTCTGCACCACCACCCGCGCGTGTCGCTGGAGCGCGTTCACGATGGCCGCGTTCTCGTCCACGTCGTGGGTGGGGAGCGAGGCGAGCGTGACGTGTCGGCGCACCTCATGGGGGAGCGTGCGCCAGGCCTCGAGCACCTCGTTGAAGACCTGGGCGCCCTCCGGATCGTCGGCCACGGCGTGTACGTTGGGCCCAGCGAGCACCAGCTCCGCCTCGAGCTGCGGATGCGTCCCGAGCAACTGCTCGAAGCCGCGAAGCACGCCCACCGGATCCTTGAGCCGGTCCCAGCGCGAGACCTGCACCACCATCGCATCGTCGGCGCAGGGCAGCCGGCCGAGGCGCATCACGTCGGCGGCGTGGTGGACCTGGGCGGTCGAGCCATCGGACCGCAGATAGAGCGCCCGGCCCGGCTCCGGTGCGCCCTCGACCAGGCCCACGCACCTCAAGATCGCCAGGCAGGTGGGCGCATCCAGCTCCTCGTTCTTCGGTGAGAAGGGATCGATGGACGGCTCGATCACCACCACCCGGCGGGCGTCCAGCTCGCGCGGCGCGTAGGCCCGACGCGAGAAGATGAGCCGCGGCACGTCGACCAGATCGGGGAGCAGGAAGCGCCAGCCGCGCTCCGACTCCGGACTGGGCTGGTCGGAGCCCACGTGGCAGCGCCAGATGACGCGCAGGCCCGCGGAGAGCAGCAGCGGCGCGAGCCCCGCGGTCTGCGGGTCGTGGAGGATGACCAGCTCACCGGGCTTCATCCGCTCCAGCAACTGGCGCGCGTTCTCGCGCAGGGTCTCGACGTAGATCTCCCGGGCGTGGCTCCCGAGCGAGCTGCCATCGCCGCGTTCGCCGTGCAGCGCGTTGTGCAGCCGCTTGGTCACGTGAAAGAAGTCGCGCCCGCCGGCAATCACCATCCACCGGGTCTGCACCCCCGCGCCGCGCGCATAGGAGAGCAGCGGCCGGAGCATCTCGGCCACGCCGCCGCCGACCGCAGTGGAGTTCACGTTCCAGATCGGCCGTCCGCCCAGCCGGTCGGCCACGCGCCTGGCCAGAGCCAGCGCGGAATCGACCCGCTCCGCCCCGAGCAACGGCCGGAACCGCTCCAGCGGCAACGGAGAGATGGGGATCTCGGAGGGCGCGCCCATGACTTCAATGTGCAGCCCGCCCGCGCGACAGCAACGAGCGCTACTCGGATCGCTCGGGCAGCCAGCCGTACGCCTGAAGGGCCTCGCGCAGCCGCGAATCGTCGGCCGAGAGCGGCGGCATCCAGACGCCCAGGTATCGCCGCTTCCACCAGCCCGGCTCGCCCGGCTTGGCAAATTCGTACCGGTAGAGGCTGGCGCGGATGAACCGCGGCGGCGCAGCCGCAAACGGGTTCGAGGCCATGAGCGAGAGCACGCCCGGGTCGTTGTGCAGGAGCTTCCAGACCAGGTGAACGAACCACGGCTCCTCGTCCACGCTCGACATCGCCGCGAACCACATCTGCCAATCGAGCCGCGGCTGGTACGGGCTGACGATGCACGGCCTGCGCATCGGATCGCCGGGCTTGCAGAGGAACTCGTAGCGCAGCCAGTGCGCGCTGGCGTCGGGCACGGGATCGGAGGTTCCCTCGACGATGATCTCGTCGCGAACCTTCCCCACGCTCCCGAACGCGCCGTAGCTGTTCACCAGCTCCAGCGGTTCGAAGCCGGTGTTCATCATCTGGTGTGCGGAGAGCAGGTTCCCGACCGGCTTGATGCTCAGCACGGCGATGACCGCCACCAGCGCCCAGGCCAGGCCGTTGTGAACCCGCAGCGGCGGGAGCGCGGCGCTGCGCTTCGCCCGCTCGACCAGAGAGCGCGGCAGCACCCGCGCCCAGAGGCCATCGTCGAAGCAGGCCAGGATGGGAACGAGCGTGAGCCAGTTCAGGAACGAGAGATTGCCGCTGAGGATGAGCGTGAGCTGGAGCGCGGCCATGAAGAACGCGGCCAGGTGGCGCGCGCGACGGCCGGCGAAGAGCAAGAGCGGGCAGCCCAGCTCCACGTAGTGATTGAAGAGCACGCCGAACGCATGAACCGCGTGCGGAAGCAGATCAAAACCCGGCGAGAGCGGATTGGGGATGGGCTGGGTCTCGAAGTGGTAGTCGAGACAGGTCAGGTTCCGCCAGCAAGGGTCTCCGCGCATCTTGATGAGGCCCGCGCCGAGCATGATCCGGAAGATGAGCCACCAGAACAGCCAGATGACCTGTCTCGGCGCGGCCCGCTCGGGGAACGGCTTCATCGAGAGCAGCGGGCACAGAAAGATCGCCAGGAAGCCGGTCTCGCAGAGCTGGATCTCCCAGCCGTAGCCGTAGAAGAGCTGCCCCACGTGCACCACCGAGAGGTAGAGCGCCCAGAGGAAGAGCATCATCAACGCGTTCGCGTAGCCGGCGACGACGAACGCCGCGGTGATGAGCCCCACCCAGCCCACCAGCAAGAGCTCGCGGTCGGTGACCCCGGCCCAGAACAGGCTCGGCATGCGCAGGAACGCATCCCAGCGCGATCCGACCTCGCCCACGCTGTCGCGGATGAACTGGTCTGCCGGGAGCAGCCCGTGGTGGCCGATGAGCGGCAGGCCCTGGCGGATCAGGCACCAGAAGGCCACCAGGTAGACCACCCCGAGCAGCCGCAGCACCATGAAGCGGGTGAGCGCGTACGACGGCGGGGCCGGGAGCGGGACAGCGCTTTCGCCGGAGGCCTCGACCATCGGCGCGAGCTTACTTCTGGCGCTCGCGCGCGGCGCGCCCAACGGCCTCGCTCAGGTCCGCGCGATCTCGACGCCGGTGAAGCCTTTGGCGAAGTCCTCGATGGTCATGGCGAAGATGCCGTCGTCCTGGCCATCGCCCACGCTGTTCACCGGCGCCTGCTCGCCCCAGGGATTGCGCAGCTCGACGTAGCGCTGCCCGCCGTCCACCCGCGTTCCGAGCACCGTGTAGGCGTGATCGGTCACCAACCCGGCGTCGGTGTCCGGGACCTTGCCGCCGGTCGTCGCCACCGCGGGCTGACCTGCCGCCGAGGCGCTGGCGATCGCGCTCCAGAGCGCGTCGATCGGCGCCGAGGTCTTCACCCGATCGGTCGGGGCGCCGGTCAGCGCGGTGAGCGCGGTGCCGGGATCGCCGCCGACGCCGATGGCGGTGTAGCTGCCGAAGTACTTGGCAAACGCCTTCTCCATCACCTGCGGCCAGACCTCGCTGGGATCCGGGTCGCTGCCGTAGACCTGATAGCCGGCGACCTGGGGCATCGCGCCGTCGACCGAGACCGAGCGGGTCGCGCTCGCCTGCAACCCCAGCTTCTCGGCCGCGCGCTCGACGTAGCCCAGCGCGCCCGCGCCGGCCATGCCGAGCACGCGCAGCTCCGAGACGCCCGGCACCTCGTGGAACTGCACGTCGTAGCTGCCGTCGGGCTTGGTGGTGATGGCGTTCTGGATGAGCTCGGGATGGCTGTTGGCCACCGCGGCGAGCGAGGCCATGAAGTAGCAGTCGCCGAGCGCGCCCTGCTCGACGTCGGTGGCCTGGACGCCGTTGACCGCCAGCTTGCCGACGCTCGGCCCATAGCTCACGAGACCGCCATCGCCGGCATAGACCGCCGGCTCGACCGACGCCGGCGTCGACCGACCCGAGTTCAGCAGCGGCTTCACCACACCCTGGTCGAAGACATCGACGTCGTGGGCCAGCTTCTGGACCTCGCGCGAGACGTCGCCTTCGAGCGTCTCGGCCGTCTCCTTCACACCGGTGATCAGCTTGCCGAGGGTCTTGCCGATGGAGAACGACATGGTGCCCGCTCGCGTTGGGCCCCCAACCCGTCAAAACATCTTCGTGGCCCCAGCGCCGGAGTTGCTTCGCGCCGCGGGCCGCTCAGTGGCAGCCCGGATCCGACTGCATGCAGATCGTCCCCGGCGGGTCATCGGTCTGGCACCAGGTCCTGCACCAGTGATTGGTGGCGCGGTTCCGGTCCGCGGCGTCGAACTGCGCGTTCAGGAAGGAGATGTTCCCCACCAGCGTGTTGCCTGTTGAGCCCAGGTCCACGAGCAGCCCGTCGCGCGAGGCGTGGTCGGTGATGTTCCCTTTGACCAGGTTCCCGTTCGAGTTGGAGCTGAATGCGATGCCATGGCCGTCGAGCACGTCGTGGACGCGGTTCCTTTCAACCTTCCCGTTCGTGGCCCTGCGCAAGTGGATCGCCGCGGCGTCGAACACATTCGCCGTCGTGAACTCGCGCACGTCATTGCCGAGCACGGCGTAGTCGCTGGTGTCGGTGATGAGGATCCCCGGCCCGATTCCGAAGTCGTCGATTCCCGTCGCGACCATCGAGTTTGCGGTGACCGAGACGCGCGTCGACTGGCTCACGAAGATCCCCGAGCGATCGACCGACGCTCGATTGCCGGCGATCTCGGAGTCTTCTGCGTAGCTGAGCTCGATGGCATCCCAGGTATCGGACAGCTGGTTCAGGTCGATCTTGAGAGGGCCGACTGGCGTGGTGTCGTAGCCGCCCGGGTCCGCGGCGATCCCGATTGGATAGTGTCGAATCACGTTGCCGGCCACGACGGTCTCCGCGCGGATCGCCAGCAGGTGGATCCCGTACAGGCCATTGAACGCCGCCCCCTCCGGTCCGCGGAGGTCGTTCCCGACCACCGTATCCCCGCGCTGGTTGTTGGATTGCAGCTCCACGCCATCGTGAAAGGACCAGATGGCGTTCAGCTCGATGTCGTCATCGGAGGAGGCGGGGCCCGTGCGAATCCCGATGTCTTCGAGAACCCCGGCCTGCTGGCCCCACACGGTGAAGAGCGTGACCTGCGTCGCGTCGGCCGCAATGGTGATGCCGTCGCTGCCGGGCGGC
>Ga0164242_10007756_pt1 | contig 11721 bp, 13 predicted proteins | sample OricomgcompostMG_FD_108783 | JGI IMG/M metagenome (GOLD analysis project Ga0164242, IMG submission 108783) | Miracle-Growth compost microbial communities from Emeryville, California, USA - Original compost - Miracle growth compost (MG) ... | reverse complement strand
CGTATAGCCCTACACCCGTATTATTGCGGCACCGGACGAGATGTCACCAAGTTGTGGTACTTCCGAAGATCTCAGTGACGTTGGACAGGGCGCCCGAGCTTGCCACAAGCCGTTTCTGAATGATGAGCCTGGGGAAGAGGTATCGTCCTCTCCTGCGGTTACGTGTGCAGGCCTTACATCATTCCTTACATTATTCGTTACCCGGCCAATCGTGAGAATATCTCAACTTCGCTGTAACCACATTCCATCCATCTGTGAAGCTAAGTGACGGTGGTAAAGGACCAAAATTTTAGGAGCCTTTGTTGCGACAGCCTCTAGGTATGATGACCGGAAGTACATACGTTAATCCAAACTTCAAGGCTTCGAGACTCACCAGTGGAAACAAACAGGGGCCGGGCCAAGCAGCCCCAGCCAGGTTGAAGCGCCGACGGCTCTCGTTTGTCCATGCATGACACAACCCCAGGTCTCACTTTCCCGGCCGGAAACAGGGGACTTGGTGAGATTTTCGGTAGCTCGAAACGGTTCTTACTTGCTGCGGTACTCATGAAATGAGAGCTAGGATAATATACGCGTAGCTATTGTACTCTTGATTTTACCGAGGACACTGGGTCTCGTTTACCTACGGCCTAGAGCACGGGTTCCTCTCAACCACCCTGGCGCGCTCCGAAGTACCCCGGCCGAGCTGCGCGACGTTGGCTCCTAGTCCGGACAAACGGCCCCGTCATTTCTCACAAAAGCCACGAAGGCCGCGCAGCGAGGGACAAGCTTCCTGCCTACCTAGTGCTTATCAGACACCCGGGGTCCCCAAACACGTGGTCGCCGAACCAAGGATCGTCCACCCTCCTTCCCTGTCTCCAGCTTGGAAGGGCCAGTTATTCAGCTGCTCATTGCCCAACTGGCGCTGGTGGCCGTTCGCCTATTTTGCGCCTCGCCTTCGTCTTCGTTTCCGAGACTTGTCACACAAAGCTGGAAATGCATCGCTATTGGCCGATATTCGTACTAGGTGCGGCGTTAGATCGCTCTGACCCCGGAAGAAAAAGAAAGCAGCCATTTCCAAGTGGGTTTAACTGCTTGAACCCGTCGTCCAAGCTCGATTCGTGTTTGTTATATCCGGAATTGGGTCCGGGGGCGTGAACATATCACCCATCACATTCCACCCATTTGCTGCTCCAGGATCGTGCACCATCGTCACAAGCCAAGCGGCGGTGAACCAGGTTCATTGAAAGGTGGCTTGCCGCCAAGTCTGAACCAGGTGTCGATCAGCACTGTGCAGCAACAGTGAGTAAAAAGTTAAACCCGAGTTTTCATTGCATTGCGTCCTTCCTGTTGCTTCGTCCTAAATTATACATGGTAATTAATCTTGGATAAACTCGAAGTAATGATGGACCTCTGTGCGACCTGAATCTGGGTTAAAACCTTAATTTGACCCCGATCCCTCTCAGTTATCGACCACTGAACAGGCAGTGTCAGTCGGTTAGTCGTTGGAATCGACGCGTCTTGCGAGGATGGGCCAGGGGGAGTGGACCTGATAGTGTACAATAGTTCTGGCCCACTGCTCCCCACCAACAATGTCACTTAGCCGGGGCGGCCCTTGCCGGTAGATGATGCACCTACGGATACTTCTCGTCTGTTGGTCACGGAACATAATAACTTCTCATTCCACCGACAACAGTCGGGTATCGACGCGGAGATTCCCACGACAGTCTTTGCTCCCTTCTCGCTCCGAGTCGGAATTGCACTGACACACAATCAGGATTGTTGAACTGAAGCCGCCCGCTATGTACACTAGGGCAGATTATTAGTGTCCAGGAAGAGAACAGGGAATGTTGGCGTTGCCAGGCTACCCGACGATCCTTGTATTGTAGATCTCGCCAAGATTTGCGCCAGGGATTGAACCACTTAAGTATGCACCGCAGCGTATGTACTGTACCTCGTAACCTCCCAAGTATCTGACTATTTACGCCACGGACTTTGGTTGGCATTCTTGGCCTCTCAGGTGGCCTGCATGCCTTAGTTGGAACTCACCAGCGAGGTTAACTTTCTTCTTTTCCACCAGCCCTAACGCAAGCCCGTCTCGTTTCCCCACTCCGGCAAGGAAACCAGGCACGGAAGCCTGTTGGGCCGTCATTGGGCCGTGGATCGCAGGGATGGATTTTTGAGCCATTGTCTCACGGGTGGCCTTTCGGTTGAAGGGGGGGCGGGGCATTCACGTTTGCAATCACGCCGACCGCTTGCTCGCGTTGTGCAAATCTCTCTGGCATGGCCATGCAGCTTACAAAACAGACGCTCTAGAATAATGCCACACATGCCACAACCAAACCCACCAACCCCGCCATCGCAACCCGTGACGGCTGGCGAGATTCAGCACCACTCTTACCCGAGGTAGTGCTCGGGGTGCCAGTCGTCGACGTGGTTGCCGTGGAGCTCGCCGTCGGCGAACCGGTCGCCGTTGCCGTCTCGTTGCCTCCCGCGCCGCCGTCCTCCTTGGACGCGTTAAACTTCCCGATGATGAAATCCACTGCTACATCGGTATAGTTCGCGAAATAGGTCCCGTGGACCTTCGTGTTGTTACCCTCGTCGCAGTAAACGTCGCCTGAATCGCACCACCCGGCGATTATGTCCGAGTATGGCTCGCACGCCGTGGTGTTCTGGCGGGGGAAGATCTAGATTCGTCCTCGTCAGCGAGGGGCTGCCAGTGCTACACCGTCCTTCGGCGTTCGCTATATGTCTGGAAAACTTACGCCATCATTCTTGCTCGTGCCCTCGTCCCACGTTGTGTTAACGACGTGACTAGGATCGCCGAATGTTACGACCGCAACGACTGATAAGGGGGGGATTTAGTCAAGGTTCCCGTATCCGTAACGAGTCTCAGGGCAGGAATGGCATCTCACTGTTGTGTTCAAACGTCGACGACAGATCGGGCGTCACGTCAAACAAGTTCTCGCTAGTTCCGCATACCACATCCATGGTGACTTGACCGCCCTAGACGACCGCACATCATTAGCACCCGCTCTCAAGAAGCATCACATTGGCCGTCCAATCAAGCCGACCCGGCCCCGCCGCAGTCACCTGCGAATACCCCAGCAGCGCGATCTTCGCATCCGGGCACCTCTTCGCATAGTCGGAGACCATCTTGGCCATAGCGACGGCTCCCTCTCCCTCAGATTCGGTGTAGTCGGTAAGGGTGGCGGGGTAGTCGACAGCCTCGACTGTCGAGCCGGCTACCTGCTCCGAGACGTTGCCCGAGATAACCCCCATCTTGCCGACCCCGGGATCCTCGGTGCTGCCGCGCGCGACAATCATGTGGATGCCCGTCGCGCAGGCGGCACTTGAGCTGGAGGTAGAGCTTTCAGCGAGTGCTGGCGCCGCGAGGAGAGCGGCGGCGACGCCGAAGATGGTGCTCGTCCGCGTCATGATGATCCTATGGAAAGGGGAGAGGGGGTAGGGTGCGGAGAGGAAGAATGACGACAAAGGAGGACGGGAGTACGGAAGGGAAAGGAAGGGGAGAGGAGAGGAGAGGAGAGAAGGGAAGCTTCGAAGGGTCGGGCCCCCGTGGGGAGCACACGATCTTTACATGGTCTCGGCGTTGTCGGGTTAGTTACGTGGTGGTTGGTTGGGACGGTGAAAAGAGTGGCTGCTCTCCGGGAGGACTAACTGAATCGAGGCACTTCCAGTGCAAATATGGACATTCCAAGGAGCCCGACCCGCGGCTCCCGGGCACCCCTTGTGGCTTAGTATCGATAGTATCAAACCAAAGAGGGCCCGGCGATGGGCCATGACGGTGAGACCTGCCAAATTCTCTCACTTGCCCCGCCATCACATGTGGCCGCGGTCCAATATTTCGGGCGCCATCCAACCAGAAGATTGCCCGCAAAATGCGACAGTTGTCGCTGGGACCTGGTGCGGGGGCTTACCTGGCGATTTGTGGGGGATACTTCAGATTTATGCAAACATCAACAGGGGTTCGCTGGCGATGCTTACCTTTCAAAACTTCAAGCGGCCACGGGCCTAGGCTATATTTGGATCACGGGATACCTCGAACCCAATTGACAGGTTAACAGCGTTGATAATCGTGGTTGGGCGCATCTCACAGGTCTTCGCCGAGCTCATATTCGCAGTATTGATCATTTGATATTGGACAGACATGTTTGTCTTCACAGATTTGTACAAGTGGACTTGGAGATAGACTCCTTCACCCGAGAAGATGCTAGGAAGCCATCACGTCGAGATCCCCTACTTTCTATCCCCCCTAGGACCTCATGCCTCGTTGACAAACAGGCCCGCCATACCCATCCCCGTGCCGATGCACATACTCGTAAGGAGGATCTTCGACCCAGTCCTCCTACATTCGCTCAATCCCGTGACGATCTGCCTCGCGCCCGTGGCGCCGAGCGGGTGTCCCAGCGCAATGGCGCCACCACGCGGGTTCATCTTGGCCCAGTCGAGGCCGAGCGTGTCACGACAGTAGACGCCCATGCTGGCAAACGCCTCGTTAATCTCGATCACGTCGACGTCCGAAAGGGCGATGCCGTGCTGCGAGAGCAGTTTCGGGATCGCCACTGTCGGGCCGATGCCCATGATACGGGGCGCCAGGCCGGCCACGGTTGAGCCGACGTACTTGGCCAGGATAGGCTGGCCGAGCTTAATGGCGGTTGACCGCTTCATCAGGAGAACCGCAGCGGCTAGACTATGTTAGCAACGTGACGCATACTCTTGAACATATCCGTTCTGTGACTTACCTCCGTCGGTGAGCTGGCTCGCATTGCCACCCGTAGTTGTCTGTCCCCACTGCGGGAACGCGACCCTAATCTTGGCCAGTGACTCCGCAGTGGTGCCTGGCCGGATACCATCGTCCCGATCTAGCACGACCTCCTTCCACTCCCCATCGGGGCCCTGGACCTTTGTGCGGATAGGCACAATCTCATCGGCAAACCACCCAGCATTCTGCGCCCTCTCCGCGCGCTGGAAGCTCTCCGCAGCAAACCGATCCATCTCCTCGCGCGAGACGCCAAAGTCCCTAGCGACATTCTCACTCGTCCAGCCCATAGGTTCCATACAATCCGCAGCCTGCTGCGACTGGGACGTCACGGCCTCGTCGAAGGGGCGCTCTAGCCGGTCGCCGCCGATGGTCATCTGCTCCGCGCCGATGGCGACACCGATCTCGATCGACCCGCTGGTGATCTGGTGCGCGATGTCCGCCGTCGCCTTCAGGCCGGACGAGCAGAACCGGTTCACGCTCGACGCGCCCGCAGTGTCGGGGAAGCCGGCAGCTAGCGATGCGGCGCGGAGCTTATAGGCAGCCTTGCCGTCGGAGACCTATGTAGAAGGAGGGGCACCGGTTAGCTAGGGGTTTTGTCCGGAGGGAAGCTGCGTGCTGTTCTAGGGGAAATGGTGGTATTAAATATGAAGGCAAAGGGAAGAACGTACGTTTCCGAGGCAGATATCCTCGACCAGAGCCGGGTCTAGGCCGCATCGTTCCTTCACCTCCTTCAAGAGGGCGTAGACCATGTATTCCAACGACGTGTCCTTGAAGCCGCCCTTCTTCGCCTTGACGAGCGGCGTTCGGATGGCGAGGGTGATGACAATGTCGTCGGCATTCTTGGAGGTTCTACAGTGCAAAGTGTTGTCAGCGAAGTCGTCCTATTTTTCCCACAACGAGCCTCCACGTTTGGCAATAGCAGCGAGGTCAAAGTATGTCTCACATTTTCGCAAGGGCATTGCCCGGCGTGAGGTGTTTTAGGATCGATCCTAGTCTTTCGGCCGCCATTGTGTCGAGTGTCTATAGGTGGAGTCTATTGAATTGAGGCCAGGTAATAAAGAAGCAACGAAGGAAAGGAACGCTCGGGGTTGTTTGGTTTCAAGGACGGCCATTGTAGTCGCCAGAGCGGCAACTTGACGGCCCAGGTGGACTGTTTGCCGAGGCATCTCGGACGTCAGAGCAGAGCGGGATTGGCGAAGTTAGTAAATGTTAATGAGAACGGCTGGGGTAAGTTGCTCTACACGCTAAAAGTGGGTAGGACAACCTTGAAGAACTGGGGGCGTTAACTCCGAATATCCCTCAGCCACTCCCCCGCCCTCGGCAGTTGTAGCGCACCAGTCTAAACTCGGCTCAGCAGCTCTGGGTCAATTGATTGCCCGGCCCAAGCTGTCACCCGCTCCGCCCACGCCTAGCTTCCGACAAAGCGCCGGATCACAGCATCGCCGGTCTCCGTGTCCGTCTTCCTCGCCGGTATGCGGATCCAATGGCCCCGCCTGGTGGCGTCGGTTTGATGTTGAGGATGTCTGTCACACCCAATTGCGGCGCACTCCCGGCGTTCTCCAAATGAGCCGCAGCATTAGGTACATCGAGGTCGGCCGAGTGGTCAACCCATCCCATTTGTCATCGCGGCCTTCGAGAACTAGAACGAAGGGAGGCCGTGGCCACAGATCGAGTGTTCTTGGTTCCGCAAGCTGTTGACAACCATGTGGGCGACCAAACCAATCCAACATGTCCTACTTCACTAATTCAACCCTACGGTGGATGAAATGTTGTAATAAATTCGCCAGAGATAATGGGCTAAAGACTAAGTGTTCGCGATCCCCGCCAAGATGGCATCACCTGCATGTTGCTCAACACCAACGTTCAGCGATTCCTACTCACGGAATTACCAATCCGACTCCCCAATAACCCCATCTTTTGTGAGTCGAGCGATAGGACGCGATCCGTTTCTCGCTCTCTCTATCCTGCTTCTATATTCGTTATCGCCATGCGTCATCCCGGCATGACATCCCCTTCATCGCTCGCACGTCAGCGTTCTCCCGTCTTTCATCATCCACCGCGTGTATCCTACATCTGGGCCCGAAGTCGTCATACTGCTAGTGCAGCGATATTTCGCGGCCGAGATGCGTTCGCTCGACCAATGGCGGCGAAATTCCAGATGTGGGTGATATGATGTTCACCATAGTGGTTCTCGCGCCATGGCCTGCTCTCGTTCCTGGCGGATGTCGGTGCTCCTACTCTATTTAGATTCCTACGAAAGATGTCTCGATCTATAAATACATGGTTTTCGTTCCCCAGGACGACCAGTTGTAGTCTAGCGAATGGCAATCTCTGATCACACTGTTAAACAGACCCAGCCATTTAGAATCATTTAACCTATCGTGAAAAAAATGCCTCCCTCAGCAACGGAAACCGTGCAATCGGCTGTTGACACAATCACCGAGAAGGTCCTGCCGACGAAGGCAGACCCAGTTCAGGACAATGGCGCTGTAAAGGCGTCGCAACCGGGCGAGGAGGAGCTCCCAAATCTCGAGATCAACCACAAGGAGCCTCTCAAGCTCAGTGGCGCCTTGGACCAATTCGAATCCTTCGACGTGACTCCAGTGATCGGACGTGAGTTCGCCAATGTCGACCTCGCAGAATGGCTTCACGCTCCAAACTCGGACGAGCTCATCCGTGACCTCGCCATCACAAGTGAGTCCTTCCAAGCAAGCCCAATCCGTAGACGACCACAACCAGCTAACACTATTATCAGTCTCCCAGCGCGGTGTTGTCTTCTTCCGCGCCCAGGACAAGATCACCGATGATCTACAGAAAGAGTTGGTCCAGCGCCTCGGTGAGCTGAGCGGCAAGCCCGCCACCTCGAAGCTGCACATCCACCCCATCAACAACGCCGGGCGCTCCGACGGCGGCAAGGACAACGAGATCAGCGTGATCTCGTCCGAGCAGGCCAAGAAGCTGTACTCAGACCGCTTTGCCGCTTTCGGGTTCGGTAGCAAGCGCCAGAGTGGAAAGAAGCAATGGCACTCGGACATCACCTTCGAGCCCATCCCCAGCGATTACGCGCTGCTGCGCCTGACCAAACTGCCCAAGACCGGTGGTGGTAAGTCTCGACCTAGAAATTGCCAGAATAGTACCCTGGTTTAAACCCTCTGTGGTGCTAACCTCGTCTCGCTTATAGACACGCTCTGGGCTTCCGGCTACGAGCTTTATGACCGCATCTCGCCCACGGTGCAGAAGTTCCTCGATGGCCTAACAGCGCAGTACGCGCAGCCGCTCTTCAATGAGGCTGCCGCGCGCAACAACTTCTCCGTCTACTCTGCCCCGCGAGGAGCCCCCGAGAACGTCGGCGAGGTGCTGGAGGCCGTCCATCCGGTCATCCGGACGAACCCCGTGACGGGGTGGCGCAGCGTCTTCGCCGTGGGCCACCACGTGCAGAGTGTTCACGGCTTGTCCGAGTCCGAGAGCCGGGGGCTGCTAGACTGGTTCGTGCAGCTCATCGTCGAGAATCACGACCTGCAGGTCCGGCTGCGGTGGCAGTCTGAGAATGACCTGGCTATCTGGGATAACCGGAGTGTCTACCATGCCGCAACGCCGGACTATGTGTACGAGGAAGGCCTGGGTGAGAGGAGTGGTAGTCGCGCCGTGAGTTTGGGCGAGAGGCCGTACTTTGATCCGCAGAGCACTAGCCGGCGGAAAGCGTTGGCGAAAGCGAAGGAAACCAATGCTCCCGCAGCTGACGGTGCCACGAGTTGAGTGCTGATTATATTTGGAATGGTCTTCGGTATGTAGGTAGGTACCTAGGTAATTTGGATAACACAATACGGAATTAATGTCACACCGACCATTGACTTGCACGGAAGACATGAGGGCCTATATAGCAGGAGAGATCATGACCTACGTGAGCGATGTGCCGGGACGTTTCGAGGAACGGTCGCGGAGCGTATGTTTGGCGGCAAAGACATAACTTAGCGAGGAATAGTTCCTTTGTGCTTCGTCCTCCTGTAACCGAGGTTCCCGCTTGATAAGACCCGGCTAGTTACTTGTCAAGAGAACTTTCCCGCAGATCTTGAGGGCCTCAAATACCATCATAGGACACCCGGACGTATGATATTAGTATGCACGTAGTCGGAGAGGACAAGTCGTCTTTGCAGAATAGATTGAGATTGGCTGCAGGTCTAAGAGTACCGGCGACAAGCCGCAGGGTCGCGGTAGGATCCGGGAGGATATCAGATATTCCAACCCTCTTCCACGGAGCCCTCCCCATCGAGCCAATACGCGCGCCGGATTGACTCTCTTTCCCCCCAGTGCGCCAGCATCAAAGCGGCCGCTTCGTATCTGGGGACCACGCATAGCAAGCCATGGAAGGCATTTTAAGCCGCAATGGTAACCTCGACCTCGACGCCGGCCTCGACTGCAAGTGGTTAGCAACGGCGGACAGATGTGGTCGACATGGGGCGCGTTCTTACTGTTGACAATGACGGACTTGACAACTTCGGTAGGGGCGTTAAGGCTACATAACCGTATTAGTGATTACCACGAGAACGCGACGAGGGGTTGGGAGGATGTACTCAATCAAGCGCTTGTGGATGCGCAGCTCGAAAAGATCCCAGGTCTTGGAACCCTCACCGTTGGGGGTCTTTCGGGTCATGATCTTAAGCTTCTTGGTCTATGGGGGAGGTCAGATGTCGGCTCTCTCGTTCTGTCTTCGCATCGCCAAAGTGGGGGTGTATTTACAGGAAGCCGGACGGGACCCTTGACGGCGAGATCCTTGGTGCGGGCACGGTCGATGAGCTCAGTGCAGACCCGCTCGAGAGACTGGACCTTGCGGCTCGTGAGGGTGATGCGGATGCGGTGAGCCTTCTATAGAGCAGAAACGAGACAGTTAGCCAGTGCGTCTTGTCGGAGTGAGGGGATCGCAAGTTGGCACCGCTAGGCGGCGCGCGATGAGGGGTACGTACAGGCTGCTCGCCAAAGTCCTTCTCTCCTTTCTGGTAAGACATTTTTCTGGCCGTCAAGACTCGAACGGTATTCGTTGCGGCAAAGTGATGACGGAGAGTTGTAGTTGATAACTGCGAGGGTTGTTCGTGAATCGAGAATTCGAAGAATTTTGAATTTCCGTCGTGGTGGGACCGAACTTTTCGATAGGGCTTTGGGAAAAGAGTGGGGCGCCTTTTGCGTAGGTCCGTGCGTGGCCCGCTTATCGCCAAGTCGATAGGATCACCAAGTTCCGCCTTCGAACCTCAAACAATAGCTCTAGAATGCTATCTGTAGTTCTTCCCTGTAAAATGACTGTAATCAAATACTACGGATCCAAAGCTATCTTAACCCGAATTAGTCCTGGAGTGCTTCTCAAATCACCGTTTGAAACCAACGTTGAAGGTTGAAGGGCCAAATATTGAGGACTTTAAAAACGAGTTCGTCTCGCCTTCGCCGTCGAGGAGCCTATCCTCAGGAGATTAGGTGACCACCCACGGATAGTGCAGTAGGTGTGCATAGGAGTTCTGCTTGCGCAATTTATCTCCCTACCCACCTCCCCACGAAATCATTTCTCACAGTAAGTATACTGAAATGCGGGTTGCAAGATATCTAGGAATCATGGGAATGTCATCCTGCTAAGTGAAGCAAGCCATGGCAATCTCCAAGCCTACCTCGACACTAACAACTCATCAATTACACCATGTCAACGCAGGAAATAGTGCCGACAGGTGGCCAAGGCCATAGTCTACATCCACAACTGCGAGGTGATACATTCCGATATGCGTCCCGAGAACTTCCTCCTCCATCAGTCCGATCCAGAATGTCCGAATTTTTTATTGTGTGACTTCGGCGGAGAGCGAAGTGTGATGATCTCGGTTTGGACGGAGAGCACTTGCCCGATGGCTCTTTTAACGATCCTACTCAAGCGGAATGCTCCCGTAGCGTTGACATATTCAGCCTCGGTTCTTTGTTCTACACAATACTGACAGAGCTCTGGCCATATAGGTCATGCGGTGGGCCGTTCACGTCGGTGGAAGAAATGGTCGACTACGATGTTAAAGTGAGTCATCTTTTCGCGATGGGAAATATCCCAATGTTGCAGACCTTGTCCGTGGGAACGTCATCATGGGGTGCTGGTCGAAGCAATACCAAAGGGCGGAAGATGTTCTTGAGGCGTTGGGTCACGAAGATGTAACAACGGGGACGACATGTTGGACCTGGTTTAATTTTTTAATAGCTAAACCTTAACCAAACTTATATCGTTGATCACAGAACGTGTCCTAAGAATCAGAACATAAACGAGTGGTAATAGGAAGATATCCATCAACAAACTGAGACCCTTCCGTTTTCCAAGGGCAAACATCACCCCTTCGCCAGCTAGGACCGTCCGAAACACGGCCGCAGGCAGATGTACCTGCTTATGGATTCAGGTTAGGGCATCCGAATTTACCGTAGGTACAGTTGGCCCTAGTAGAACTCAAGGCGTGTATCTTCACTTCGTGTCCTGGCTTCTTCTGACCCTGACACACCTCATATTTGGCATCAATCGATGCACTTGCGCTTGAAAGAAGTCATAGCAGACCACTTCTCGCACATACTGCAGCAAGTTTAGACCTTTTTCTGGGCTCCTACTGAGATACACTTACCCTTAGCCAGGCGTAGATGGTTGTTTTAAGGAGAATGACCGCGGGGACATGAATAGGTTTTAGAGGATTTATTTTGTAAAAGCTGTCGACGTTGCTTTCCAGACTTATAGATGGGCGACATGGCATTTATAGTAAATCGATGAGAAACCTAGGTGAGGCCGACCCCCCAAAAGGTGGGTACCACAGCATACATTAGCGGTTTTGACACGGCTTCTAGCTAGGCAGCGATGTTCTACAACTATACACATATCTGCGCTTGTGGAAACCGAGGTGAAATTCGATTGGCCTGGTCGAGGTCATGGACGGGATGGGCGTCAGGAGTAAACATGTAGGACT
>Ga0164242_10007755_pt1 | contig 11721 bp, 12 predicted proteins | sample OricomgcompostMG_FD_108783 | JGI IMG/M metagenome (GOLD analysis project Ga0164242, IMG submission 108783) | Miracle-Growth compost microbial communities from Emeryville, California, USA - Original compost - Miracle growth compost (MG) ... | reverse complement strand
CGGATCAGCCGGTGCAGATCGCCCACCCGGAACTGATCGAGTCGCAGCGCGAGCCTGGGCAGTTCGAGTCTGTCGCCGTCGTGCCGCTCGGCTCGCAGCGGCGCGCTCTTCGCGATGTCACCCTCGAGCGCGAGCTCTCCGAACTGCTCATTGAGCGACGCGACCTCGGCGTCCGACGGCTCGTGGTGCAGCCGCAGCACCAGGGTCTTCCCCACCCAGCGCAGCGAGTCGTAGTTACGCCAGAATCCGGTGATCTCCTCCACCGCGGTGTCGACGGAATCCGTCACCAGCACCCGGTCGAAGTCGTCGGGCGAGATCACGCCGGCGGGGATGAGGTGCTCGTCGACGAAACGACGCAGGCCCGTCCAGAAGTCGCCGCCGGAGGCATCCAACAGGACGATCGGCGACGGCTCCGCCTTGCCGGTCTGCTGCAACGTGAGCAGTTCGAACATCTCGTCGAGCGTGCCGAAGCCGCCGGGCAGGCAGATGAAGCCGCGCGACTCCTTCACGAGCATGAGCTTGCGGGTGAAGAAGTACTTCATGGTGACGACGTTCGGCTCGTCCTGCACCGCGGCATCCGGATGCTCCTCGAACGGCAGCCGGATCGACAGACCGAGCGATCTCCCGGGTCCTGCTCCTTCGACGGCCGCCTGCATGATGCCGGGGCCGGCACCCGTCACGGCCATCCAGCCGCGCTCGGCCAGGGCCGCAGCAGCGTCGGAGGCCTGACGATAGAGCGGGTCCCTGTCGCGCGTGCGCGCCGAGCCGAAGATCGTCACCTTCGGAACGTCCGCATACGGCGCGAACAGGGCGAACGCCGCCCGCATCTCTTCGAGTGCCGCCGACACGATCTTGAGGTCGAGCCGTCCGGGGAGATCCATTCCGAGTCCGGCACCGGTGGCCAGGATGCGCAGCACGAGGTCGCGATCCGCCCCGATGCCCGCCTCGGCGATCGCCGCCGTCAGCTCCTCGGCGACAGCCGGTGGGAGCAGATCGATCGGGTTGTCGGACATGACTTCAGGATGTCACGCGGGCCGCAACGCCCGCGGCCGCGGTCAGTGCCCCAGCGCCGCCACGACATCGGCGACCGCCACCGGGGCACGCTCGCCGGATCGGCGGTCCCAGACCTCGACGACGCCGGCAGCGGCATCCCGGCCGACGATGACGATATGCGGCACTCCGACCAGTTCGGCGTCACCGAACTTCACGCCGGGCGACACCTTGCGGCGGTCATCGTAGAGCACGTCGAGACCGGATGCCTCCAGCGCGTCGACCACGCCGTCCGCGACCGAATACACCGCCTCGTCCTTGCCCGTGGCGACCACGTGCACGTCGAACGGGGCGACGGACTCCGGCCAGATCAGCCCCTTGGCGTCGTTGTTCTCCTCGGCGATGATCGCCAGAATGCGCGTGACGCCGATGCCGTAGGAGCCCATGGTGACGGTGACGAGCTTGCCGTTCTCGTCGAGTACCTTGAGCCCGAGCGCTTCCGCGTATTTGCGACCGAGCTGGAAGACGTGGCCGATCTCCATGCCGCGCGCCAGCTCCACGGGGCCGGAGCCGTCGGGCGCCGGATCGCCGGGGAGCACCTCGGCGACCTCGACGGTGGCATCCCACGAGAAGTCGCGCCCCGCCACCAGGCCCAGCACATGCTTGCCGTCGATGTTGGCGCCGGTGACCCAGCCCGTGCCCTCGACGACACGGGGGTCGACGACGTAGCGGATGCCTGTGCTCGACTTCTCGCCGAGCACCGCGCCGTCGGGAGACCACGGTCCGATGTATCCCTTCACGAGGCCCGGGTTCTTGACGAAGTCCGCATCGGTCGCCGGCTCCACCTCGGCGGGCGCGAACGCGACCTCGGCACGCTTGAGATCGACACCGCGATCGCCGGGCAGACCGACGACGACGAGCTCGCGGCTGCCGTCGAGGTTCGTGAGCGCCAGCACGACGTTCTTGAGCGTGTCAGAGGCCGCCCACGGGCGACCGTCCGGACGCGGGTGCTTCTCGTTCGCGATGGCGACGAGCGCCTCGATCGTCGGCGTGTTCGGGGTGTCGACCACCTGCTGGGGAGTGAGCTTCTCGTACGAGCGTGTCGGCGGAGCGGTTGCGACGTACGCCTCGACGTTGGCGGCGTAGCCTCCCGGCGACTGCACGAACGTGTCCTCGCCGACCGGTGTCGGGTGCAGGAACTCCTCGCTGCGCGAGCCGCCCATGGCACCGGCGTCCGCCTTGACGATCACGTAGCTCAGGCCGAGGCGGGTGAAGATGCGCTCATAGGCGTCGCGCTGGGCCATGTAGCTGTCGTCGAGGCCGGCATCGCTGACGTCGAAGGAGTAGGCATCCTTCATGGTGAACTCGCGGCCGCGCAGCAGGCCGGCACGAGGGCGCGCCTCGTCGCGGTACTTGTCCTGGATTTGATAGATCGTGAGCGGGAGGTCCTTGTACGACGAATACAGGTCCTTCACGAGCAAGGTGAAGGCCTCTTCGTGCGTGGGCGCGAGCAGGTAGTCGCCGCCCTTGCGGTCCTGCAGGCGGAACAGCAGGTCGCCGTACTCCTCCCACCGACCGGTGGCCTCGTAGGCCTCCCGCGGCATCAGCGCCGGAAAGTGCACCTCCTGAGCGCCCGCCTCGGCCATCTCCTCGCGGATGACCCGCTCGATCTTGGCCTTCACTCGCAGCCCGAGCGGCAGCCAGGCGAAGATGCCGGCTGCCTGCCGCCGGATGTAACCGGCACGCACGAGCAGCTTGTGGCTCGCCACCTCGGCATCGGAGGGATCCTCACGGAGAGTACGCAGAAAGAAGTTGCTCAGACGGGTCGCCACGAGCACCAAGCTTATTCGTCCCGGCCGCCCTGCCTGTTCGCTGAGAGTCGAGGGCTCGGCGGCCTTGCCGTTCCGGCTCGGCGGCCTTGACGTTCCGGCTCGGCGGCCCTGCCGTTCAGAAGAACGCACGTGGCATCGAACGCACATGGCGTTCGGCGACCGGTGCGTACTTTGAGAGTGCGGTGCGGGTGGGGCGACGACCTACCCTGAGCATGTGACCACCGCACTCGTGACAGGCTTCGAACCCTTCGCGGGCGATGCCCGCAATCCGTCCGCCGAGGCCGTTCACCTTCTCGCCGAGTCCTGGGACGGCCCCGAGATGCTCGTCACGGCGGTGCTCCCCACGGCGTTCGGGTCCAGCACCGAACGGCTCGCACAGCTGCTCGCCCAGCACTCCCCCGACGTCGTCATCGCGACAGGGCTCGCCGGTGGCCGCGCGTGGATCACGCCGGAGCGCGTGGCGGTCAACCTCGTCGACGCCCGCGTGCCCGACAACGCGGGCGAGCAGCCGGTCGACGAACCATCGCTCGCCGGCGCCCCCGCGGCATACTTCAGCGGCCTCCCCGTGAAGGCGATCGTGAACGCCGTAGCGGCCGCCGGCATCCCGGCACGAGAGTCACTGAGCGCCGGCGCGTTCGTGTGCAACCACGTCTTCTTCCGCCTGATGGATGCCGTCGCGCTGCGTTCCGCAGACGCTCCGCCCGCTGATCGCCTGGTGCACGCCGGCTTCATCCACGTGCCATGGGCCGACGGCTTCGGCGGTCCGGCGGATGCCCCGACCCTGCCGATCGAGGACATCGAACGCGCGCTGCGCATCGCCCTGCGCGTCACGCTGGATCAGGGCTGAGTCGCGTCTTCTCGTCCACAAGGATGTGATTCGCGACGTTCTCCCGGAGATCTCTCCATAAGCCGCGTGGTATCAGTCGCGATACCATATGTTCATGGCCATGACACTCCGCTTGACAGACGACGAGACCGAGGCACTGCGCCGACGCGCAGCGCGCGAGAACCGCTCCATGCAGGAGGTCGCCCGCGAGGCGATACGTCGATACATCGCGTCGACGAGCAAGCGCGAGGTCCTCGACGACGCGATCGACAACACGATGTCGCTCTATGGCGACGCGCTGAGACGACTGGGCGCGGAGGAGTGATCTACCTCGACCTCGACGATCTGATTCACCTGGCGTCGGTTCTTCTCGCCGGAGAACCGCCAGTGCGAGATCTCGGACTTCTCGAGTCTGCGCTTGCACGCCCCGCCGCGAACTACCAGGGCGAGGAGCTCTATGCGACCCCGGCGCTCAAGGCCGCCGCTCTCATGCACTCGATCTCCAAGTATCACGCCCTCGTGGACGGCAACAAGCGGCTCTCGCTGGCCTCGATGCACGCGTTCCTCTGGATGAACGGTTATCGGCTCACGATGACCAACGACGAGGCTTTCGTTTTCACGAAACGGGTGGCGTCGGGCGAATTCGACGAAGCCGAGCGGATCGCCGCGGTGCTCGACAAACACCTTCGCGTGCGATCGTGAGGCCCGGCGTCGTGGGCCGCACCCGGTGCCGACGTTCCGGTGACTCGCTCAGTTCCCGACGTTGACGACGGGCTCGCCGAGCGGAGCATCCTCGCCCATCTCGGCCGCGATGCGGTTGGCCTCCGCGATCAGGGTCTCGACGATCTCCGATTCCGGCACCGTCTTGATGACCTCGCCCTTGACGAAGATCTGACCCTTGCCGTTGCCGGATGCCACGCCCAGGTCGGCCTCACGCGCCTCGCCCGGTCCGTTCACGACGCAGCCCATCACGGCGACACGGAGCGGAACGCTCATGCCCTGCAGGCCCTCGGTGACGCTGTTCGCCAGCGAGTAGACGTCCACCTGCGCTCGGCCGCACGACGGGCACGAGACGATCTCGAGCTTGCGCTCGCGCAGGTTCAACGACTGCAGGATCTGCAGTCCGACCTTGACCTCCTCGACCGGCGGCGCGGAGAGCGAGACGCGGATGGTGTCGCCGATCCCCTCTGCCAGCAGGATGCCGAACGCGGTCGCCGACTTGATGGTGCCCTGGAACGCCGGACCGGCCTCGGTCACGCCGAGGTGCAAGGGCCAGTCGCCCCGCTCGGCGAGCTGGCGGTACGCCTTCACCATCACGATCGGATCGTTGTGCTTGACGGAGATCTTGAAGTCGTGGAAGTCGTGCTCCTCGAACAGGCTCGCCTCCCACACCGCGGACTCGACGAGCGCCTCGGCCGTGGGCTTGCCGTACTTCTGCAGGATGCTCGGCTCCAGCGAGCCCGCGTTGACGCCGATGCGCAGGGAGACGCCGGCTTCCTTCGCACGCCGGGCGATCTCGCCGACCTGGTCGTCGAACTTGCGGATGTTGCCGGGGTTGACGCGCACCGCCGCACAGCCCGCGTCGATCGCTGCGTACACATAATTCGGCTGGAAGTGGATGTCTGCGATCACCGGGATCTGACTCTTCTTCGCGATGATCGGCAGCGCCTCGGCGTCGTCGCGACTCGGCACGGCCACCCGCACGATGTCGCATCCGGATGCCGTCAGTTCCGCGATCTGCTGCAGCGTCGCGTTGATGTTCGTGGTCGGCGTCGTGCACATCGACTGCACGCTCACCGGTGCGTCGCCGCCGACGAGAACCTTTCCCACCTTGATCTGCCGCGATTTGCGGCGAGGATGGAGGACTTCGGGGACCTTGGGCATACCGAGATTCACTGCTGGCACGGCACTCAGTCTAGGTCGCTGGACCGGACCGAGTCTGGGCGCGCAAGTGCACGCCGGAGCGCGCTCACAGTGCGATTTCGAGGTGGGGTTCGGTGGCTGTGGTGACCTGGTCGACGCTGACGCCGGGTGCGAGTTCGACCAGGCGTAGTCCGGTGTCGGTCACGTCGATGACGGCGAGATCGGTGATGATGCGGTCGACGACACCCTTGCCGGTCAGCGGAAGGCTGCACTCGTTCACGATCTTGGGACTGCCGTCCTTCGCTACGTGTTCCATCAGCACGATCACCCTTCGCGCACCGTGCACGAGATCCATCGCACCACCGGGACCCTTGACCATCTTCCCCGGAATCATCCAGTTCGCCAGATCACCGTGGGCAGACACCTGCATCGCACCCAGGATCGCCGCATCGATCTTGCCGCCACGGATCATCCCGAAACTCATCGCCGAATCGAAAAACGCCGCACCCGGCAGCAACGTCACCGTCTCCTTGCCCGCGTTGATCAGATCCGGATCCACCGCATCCTCGGCAGGGTACGGACCCACCCCGAGGATCCCGTTCTCCGATTGGAGCACGACCGTCACCTGCTCAGGAACATAATTCGGCACCAACGTCGGCAACCCGATCCCCAAGTTCACATAACCACCGTCGGGCAGTTCCCGCGCCGCCCGAGCCGCCATCTGCTGACGAGTCAGACCCATCGCCTACGCCTCCGTCCCCGCACGCACCGTACGCCGTTCGATCCGCTTCTCGATATCGGTGCCGACCCCAACCACCCGGTGCACGAACGCACCAGGCAAATGCACCCGATCCGGATCGATCGACCCCGGCTCCACCAGTTCCTCCACCTCGGCGATACACACCCGGCCGGCCATCGCCGCCAGCGGCGAGAAATTACGTGCCGACTCGTGGAAGACCAGATTGCCGTGCCAATCGCCGAGCCGAGCATGCACCAAAGCGAAATCGGTGCAGATCGCCTCCTCCAGCACGAACTCCTTCTCCACCCCGTCCACCTCGAACCGGCGAACATGTTTCGGCTGCGAGACCACAGCCACCGTCCCGTCCGGGCCGTACCGCAACGGCAAACCACCCTCGGCCATCTGCGTGCCCACCCCGGTCTGCGTGAAGAAACCCGCGATACCACTGCCCCCGGCGCGCAGCTTCTCCGCCAACGTGCCCTGCGGCGTCAACTCCACCTCCAGCTCACCCGAAAGGAACTGACGCTCGAACTCCTTGTTCTCCCCCACATACGACGACGTCATCTTCGCGATGCGCCGCGCCGCCAACAAGACACCCAAACCCCAGTCATCCACGCCGCAGTTGTTGCTCACCACCGAAAGCCCACCAACGCCGACATCCAACAACGCCCGAATCAGAACCATCGGATTACCGCACAACCCGAAGCCGCCCACCGCAAGGCTCGCCCCCTCCGGGATGTCCGCCACCGCCTGCGCCGCACTACCGAAACGCTTATCCATCGTCATGCCCGTTCAGCCTCCTTGCTGTGGGACGTTCGCTGTGGGGATGTGCGCCCTCTGAAGAATTCTTGCAGCGAACCGCCCCCGATCGGCAATGACCTGCGCGGACTCTGCGTCCGGCGTGCCGGAAATCGCCGTTCGCGTGCACCCGCGGCGCCGCAATGCCGTGACAATGCCATGGCGCGACGAGAAACGCCACAACCGCAACCGCAACCGCAGACTGCAGCAGAAGGCTCAGCCCGGCAGCGAGATCGGCTTGACGATGTCGGCGTAGGCCAGAAGAAGACTCATGGCTCCGAGCACGATGATCACCGCGTAGGTGACAGGCATGAGCCGCGCCATGTCCACGGGTTTCGGCGACGCTCCGCGTCGCGTCGCCTTGAACCAGCCTCGCTTGATCCACTCCCAGACCGCGCCTGCGATGTGCCCTCCATCGAGAGGCAGCAACGGCACCATGTTGAAGACGAAGAGTGCCAGGTTGAGCGAGGCGAGCAGGCTCAGCATGAGCTGGATCTTCGAGACGAACGCGTACGACGTGCTGTCGGCGATCTCACCCGCCATGCGACCGACACCCACGATGCCCACGGGACTGGACGCCGAACGCTCCTCGGACCCGAACGCGGCGTTCCAGATGCCCACCATGCGCTCGGGGAGATTGATGAACACGCCGAAGACCTGTCCGAGCTGGTCGCCGGTGGTGGTGACGGCCGTCCCGAGAGACTGCGGCTGGTACTCGATCGTCGGCGAGATGCCGATCATGCCGACCGTCTCGGTGGTCGTCTTACCTGTCTTCTCGTCGGTGACCTCGTTGGTCGTGGCCTTCGGGGTCACGCTCAGCACGAGTTCCTTGCCGTCGCGCTCGACGACGACGGGGACCCTCTGGCCTGCGGTGCCCTCGATCTTGGTGGCGAGCTGCTGCCAGCCGGTGATGGCTGCACCGTTGTACTCGACGACCCTGTCGCCGGATTTCAAGCCCGCCGCGGCCGCAGGCGATTCCTCGTCCGATGACGAGCAGGTCGTGCTGGTCGAGGCAGCGGGCTTGAGGCACTCCGAGACGGCCTGCACCGTGGTGCTGTAGCCCTGCACGCCGATGCCGCACAACATGATCGCGATGATCACGAACGCGATCACGAGGTTCATGAAGGGTCCGGCGAACATCACGATGATGCGCTTGAACGGGTGCAGCAGATAGAACGCGCGGTGCTCTTCGCCGGCGGGAATCGTCTCCGCGCTCGCCTCGCGGGCCTCCTGCGCCATCGTGCCGAGCACGCTCCTGCGCGTGCCCGCGCGTTCCTCGGCGGGCGCACCGATGCCGCCGTCGGTGGTGATGAGCGAGTTGTAGAAGCCGGTGGAGGCATCCCTGGCCGCTTCTCCCGGATGCCGGGGCGGGAACATCCCGATCATCGCGATGTAGCCGCCGAACGGCAGCATCTTGATGCCGTACTCCGTCTCGCCTCGACGGAACGAGAAGACCGTCTTGCCGAAGCCGATCATGTACTGCGTCACCTTGACGCCGAACGCCTTCGCGGCCGTGAGATGCCCGAGCTCGTGCAGCGCGATCGACACGGCGAGACCGATCAGGAAGATCAGCACGCCGACGATGAAGGGCAGCACGGATGACATGAAGAAATCGTAGCCAGACGCTCCTGGGGGATGCCCGGACGATCGGAGTAGGCATGGCGATCTGTGTGCTCGCGCTCACGAAACCCATAACCACGTCACGTTAGGGTGAGCATGCTGATGCCCGCGCGTGCGGCGCTCTCAGCGCGCCCCGGGCAGTGTCGACGCTCGCTTCGAGCATCTCGTGCGGTCGACCGATGCCGCTTCGCGGGCGATTCCGACGCTCCCCCTGATCGAAGAGGACGGCAGATGGCTACAGGCCGCGGCGCGAACGGTCCGAGCAAGAAAGACCGCCGGGAGGCTGCGCGCGAACACGCACGCCTTCTGCGCGAGGAGGCGCAGAAGAAGGCGCGTCGTCGCAAATGGTGGGTCCAGGGTTCCGTCGGTGTGGTCATCCTGGCGGTGCTCGCCGTCGTCGCGCTCGTGATCGTGAACTCCATCCCGCAGGGACAGACCAGCGCCGGACCGAAGAACATGATCAGCGACGGCATCGTGCTCACGTCCACCACGAAGGCGGTGCGCACTCCGGGTCTCAAGGCGGGTGAGAAGCCCGTGGCGACCACGCAGTCCGACGAGTCGAGCAAGGCGTACATCACCATCTACCTGGACTATCAGTGCCCGTACTGCCAGCAGTTCGAGACGACGAACTCGAAGCAGATCGGCCAGTGGCTCGATCAGGGGATCGCCCAGCTGGAGATCCACCCGATCGCCATGCTCGATTCCTCGTCGAACGGCCACCGTTACTCCTCGCGCGCCACGAACGCGGCGGCGTGCGTCGCGAACTACGAGCCCGACGTCTATTACGCCGTGAACAACAAGCTGTTCACGAAGCAGCCCGCAGAGGGCACGAACGGTCTGACGAACGCCGAGATCCTCTCCATCTTGAAGAAGGCCGGCGCCAGTTCGGAGAAGATCACGAAGTGCGTGAACAATGAGAAGTTCAAGAGCTGGGTGACGGCCGCGACGACCAGAGCCATGACGAAGCCGCTTCCGAACTCGAGCGTCAAGAAGTGGACGGGCACACCGACCATCATCGTGAACGGGCAGACGTATTCCGGCTCTCTCACCGACGCGTCGACGTTCCTCTCGTTCGTGGAGTCCACCATCGCCGCGTCGTCCACCTCGACCCCGACGCCCACCCCCACCGCGACGAAGTAGCGGTTCACGGCGCGACGAAGTAGCGGTTCAGGGCGCGAGACCAAGGCGCTGGGTCAGCACGAGCGTGAGCGCGTCGGTGTAGGCATCCACGTCGGCGATGATCCCGTCGTAGTGGCCGAACATCTCGAAGCCGAGGTGGCCGAAGATCTGCGACCACGCTTCGACGGCCGCGGCCGTGATCGACGCCGTGGGATGCCGCGGACCCACTCCCCGAACGAGGACGCGGAATTCGGTCGTATTCCCGCGCGTCGCGGGCGGGGAGGGAAGCGGGTGTCCCGCCTCGGCGGCATCCATCAGCACTCCGATGAGCAGTACGCAGACGCGTGCTCGTGGCCCGGTCGGCACGGCGGCGACGCCGTGGGCGAAGGGAGCGGCATAGATCAGAGCGAACTCGCGAGGGTTCTCATGCGCCCAGTCGCGTGCGCCGCGCACGATCGAGCGGAGACGCCCGGAGAAGTCCGAAGGCGCCATCGACGACTCGGCGCGCTCCACGTGATCGCCGAGCGCGGCGCAGGACCGCCCGGCCAGGTCGGCCAGCAGCGCATCTCTGCTCGGATAGTGGCGATAGAGCGCGGAACTGACGACGCCGAGCTCGCGGGCGATGGCCCTCAGCGACACGGCGTCCACCCCGCCTGCAGCAAGCGTGGCCGCCGCCGCGTCGAGCACCTGCTCGCGCGAGATCACCGGCTTTCGTCCCCGGTGGACGGGTTCGGCTGCCACGGTTTCCATCCTGCCATCGCTCGAGACGACGAGCGCGTGCTCATGTTGCGGAAATCCGCCGATACCCCCTAGATTCCGTGGAGAGCACCGCTCACAAATCCCCACCCGATTCGACCCGTCATTCTTCGGGCGACTACCCGATCCGAAGGGAACGATCGCCGCATGACGACTCGACTCGTGCTGGGAGCGGGACTGATCGGCACGCAGTTGACTCGACGGCTGCTCGATCGCGGTGAGCGCGTACGGGTCGGCACGCGGCGCGGTACCGAGATCGAAGGCTCCGAAGCGCTCGCGCTCGACGCAGCAGACACGGATGCCGTCAGCCGAGCGGCCGAGCGCGCCGAGACGATCTTCGTGGTCACCAATCCGCCGTACACGTCCTGGCCACACGACTGGCCGCCGGTGTTCGACGCGGTGATCGCAGCGGCCGAACGGACGGGCGCATCCCTTGTCATCATGGGCAACCTCTACCCGTACGGGACGCCGTCCGGGCCGATGAACGAGCACACGCCCGAGAACACCACGGAGGCCAAGGGCCTCGTGCGCAAGGCCGGTTGGGCCGCCGTGCGCGATGCGACGACCGCCGGACGCATTCGCGGCGTCGAAGTGCGGGCCAGCGACTACTTCGGGCCGGGCGCGGGCCCCACCGCCCACCTCGGCGATGCATTCTTCAGCAGCATTCTGTCATCGAGGATCGCGCACGGGATCGGAGGCGTCGAGACCGACCACAGCTGGAGCTACCTCTCCGACATCGTGACGACTCTCGTGGCCGCCGCGGACTGGAGCGGCCAGTGGGGCCGCGTCTGGCACGTCCCGAGCGGCGCTCCGCATCCTCGGGCGGAGATCGCGGCACAGCTCAACGCGCTCTATGGAACGACGGGCGAGGCATCCGCATACCCGCTGTGGATGCTCCACACGCTCGGGCTCGTCAGTCCGATGATGCGCGAGCTCCACGCCTCGAGCTATCAGTTCACCGTGCCGTTCGTGATAGACGCGATCGAGACCTCGCAGCTGCTGGGCATCGAGGAGACGCCGTGGCATGAGGCGTTGACCACGACAGCGCAGTGGTATCGCGACCGGCTCTAACACCGCAGCGAGAGGGCGCAGAAGCGCGCGGCGCGCAGCGGCGATGCCACAGGCATCCTGTTGTCTCATTTCCATGGGGTGAGTAGGCTCACGAACGGCCGTCCGAT
>Ga0164242_10007754_pt1 | contig 11721 bp, 10 predicted proteins | sample OricomgcompostMG_FD_108783 | JGI IMG/M metagenome (GOLD analysis project Ga0164242, IMG submission 108783) | Miracle-Growth compost microbial communities from Emeryville, California, USA - Original compost - Miracle growth compost (MG) ... | reverse complement strand
GGCGAGGCCTTGGACGGGCGCGACGATGGTGTCAGGGCCAGGCGCGTCTCACCGCCGCGCGACGACGGCTCGGTCACGGGAGCCGTGGGCCGCGGCCCGTTCGACACCAACCGCAGGTGCGCTCGCCCCTGCCGACCGCGGCCCGACACAGCACCGTCGACGCGACGAGCACGGTCAGGAATGAACACACTCGGCGGCGTGTCGGTGGCGACGCTCATGTTCGCTCTCCTTCAACTGATATCGCCGGCGCAGCCGGCGGTTGTCGTATGGCGCTCGCTCGAAACCTGATGGCGCTTCGAACACACATTCTATCGAACAGGTATTCGATCGAACAAGTATCCGAATGTGTATCGCACGCGTACGACAAGACGACGACACGCCATTCGAACAGTTGTTTGAATCCGGGGCCGCTTCACGCTACGGTTGCGCCAGCTGACCCAGGCTGGCGAGGTGCCGCCAGCAGAACGGAGATCCCGTGCCCAAGACGCCGAACACGCCTGCCCGCCGAGGTCCGGGGCGGCCTAGGAACGCCTCGATCGCCGAGTTGCCCGATCATGACCCCGGCGACGGGCTCACCGCGCGGCAGCGAAGCATCCTCACCGTGATCCGGCAGTCGGTGCAGACCCGCGGATATCCCCCGAGCATGCGCGAGATCGGCGACGCGGCCGGGCTGCAGTCAACGTCAAGCGTGAGCCATCAGCTCGCGGTGCTTGAGCAGAAGGGCTACATCAAGCGCGACCCCAACAAGCCGCGCGCCATGGACGTGCGCTCCCCCGATGACGAGCCGGTGGCGGGGCCGGCGTCGCAGGCGGGCATGCACCCGGTGACCGACGACGCCCTCGACGCCGCAACGCCGACCCCGGCCCTGGTGCCCCTGATCGGGAGGATCGCCGCGGGTGGGCCGATCCTGGCCGAGCAGCTGGTCGAGGACGTGTTTCCGCTGCCGCGGGCGGTGGTCGGCGAAGGCACGCTGTACATGCTGCGGGTGCAAGGCGACTCGATGATCGAAGCCGCCATCGCCGACGGCGACTGGGTCGTCGTCCGGCAGCAGCCCAACGCGGACAACGGCGAGATTGTCGCCGCGATGATCGACGGCGAGGCCACCGTCAAGACATTCCGACGCCGGGACGGACACGCGTGGTTGCTGCCACACAATCCTGCGTACTCGCCGATCCCGGCCGACGACGCGACGATCCTCGGAAAGATCGTGGCGGTGCTGCGAAAGGTCTGAGACCTGCTAGCTGGGCTGTTGCTGCGACGGTTTCTCGCCTAGCGTCTGCTCCGCCGATGACGCGCCAGGCCCACCGCCGGCTTGGGGCGCCGCTGGAGCGGCCGGAGGCGGCGTTGGGGCAGCGTCATTGGTGTGACGTGCCTGCTCGTCAGAACTCATGCCCTTCATCTCGGTTCGAAAGATCCGCAGCGAGCGGCCGATCGAGCGCGAGGCGTCCGGCAACTTCTTGTAGCCGAACAGCACCACCACCACGATGGCGAGAACCAGCCAGTGCGACGGTCGCTCCCAACCACTGAACATGAATCGTCTCCTTGCCCGTTCTCGCGATCTGACGCCTTGGCGCCTGACGGCGCGTCGCACCTTCGGTGCAGGTCAGTACCAGCGTACGCGGCGCGGCGAGCGAGCTCGCCTGCCACGGGCGTCCGCATCGGGCCCTCGCTCGCCGACGACGCGGCCGGACGTGAGGATCAGGCGGTCGCGAACTGCGAGAGCACGGCGGCGAGATCCGCGCGCACCCGCGCGCTGATCAGCGTCCCGTCACCCGTGTGGTCTTCGGCGAGCACCTCGCCGTCGGTGTGTATCCGAGCGATCAGGTCACCACGTGCGTACGGGATGAGCGCCGTCACCGACTCTTCCGGCCGGGGTAACAGATCCTCTACCAGCGCAGCGAGGCCGCCGATGCCCTCGCCGGACTTGGCCGAGACGAACACGGCCGACGGAGCCAGGCTGCGCAGCCGCAACTGGGTCTCGGCGTCGGCCGCATCACACTTGTTGAATACGATCTGCTCCGGCACGCCGAGGGCGTCGACATCGGCCAGTACCTCGCGGACGGCGCGGATCTGCGCCTCCGGATCCGGGTCGGAGGCGTCGACCACATGCAGGATGAGATCCGCCTGCGCGACCTCTTCCAGCGTCGACCGGAAGGCTTCGACCAACTGGTGCGGCAGATGCCGCACGAATCCCACCGTGTCAGCCAGGGTGTAGACGCGGCCGTCGGCGGTCTGGGCGCGCCTCACGGTCGGGTCCAGCGTCGCGAACAGCGCGTTCTCGACGAGCACTCCGGCTCCCGTCAGCCGGTTGAGCAGCGATGATTTGCCAGCGTTCGTGTAGCCGGCCAGCACGACCGAGGGCACCTGGGTCCGCTCCCGGCCGGACCGCTTCACGTCGCGAGAGGTCTTCATCTCGCGAATGTCCTTGCGCAACCTCGCCATCCGCGCGGTGATCCGGCGGCGGTCGATCTCGAGCTTCGTCTCGCCGGGCCCGCGGCCGCCGATACCGACGCCGCCCGCGGCGCGACCACCCACCTGCCGCGACAGCGACTCGCCCCAGCCCCGCAGCCTCGGCATCAAGTACTGCAACTGGGCCAGCTCGACTTGGGCCTTGCCCTCGCGCGAGCGGGCATGCTGGGCGAAGATGTCGAGGATCAGCGCGGTCCGGTCCACGACCTTGACCATCACGACCTGTTCCAGCTGGCGCAGCTGGCCCGGAGTCAACTCACCGTCGCAGATAACCGTGTCGGCGCCGGTGAACGCCACTACGTCGCGCAACTCCCTCGCCTTGCCCGAGCCGATGTAGGTCGCCGCGTCAGGTCGGTCGCGCCGTTGGATGAGTCCCTGCAACACCTCGGAGCCGGCCGTCTCGGCGAGTCTGGCCAACTCGACCATCGAGTTCTCAGCCTCGATCAGTGTGCCCTCGGTCCAGACACCGACGAGGACCACCCGTTCCAGCCGCAGCTGTCGGTACTCGACCTCGCTGATGTCGGCGAGTTCGGTGGACAGTCCGGCCACCCGCCGCAGGGCGGCGCGTTCGGACAGGTCGTACTCGCCAAGCGTGTAATCGGTCTCGTCGGAGTCGGCCAAGCTGTACCCGCCGGCGCCGGCATCATGTTCAGTAGTCATCTAGGTTCCATCGTGCCAGCTGGCGACGGCGCGCGCGAACTGTTTGCGCGTACGCCCTCCGCCGCGGCAGCGGGTCTGTCAGCGGTGCTCGGCCAGCCAGTCCGCGGCGAGGCAGATCTCGGCCACCAGCTCGGCGGGCCCCGACAACACCATCGCGCCGTCAGCGTCCCACCTGACCCCGCATCGGCCGCCCGGGATCTCGACCGTCCAGCGCTCGCGAGCGCCCTGCGGCCCGGCCGCCGCGGCGACTGCCGCGCAGATGCCGGTGCCACAGGATCGGGTCTCGCCCACACCCCGCTCGTGGACCCTCATCCGCAGCCGATTCTGACCGGTTCTGACGATGAACTCGACGTTCTGCCCGTCCGGCAGGCTGGGCGTCACCGACGGCGGGCGGGTCAGGTCCAGGCCCGCCAGCGCCGCCGGCGAGTCGATCTCGACGACGACGTGCGGGTTTGGCATGTCGATCGCGACGCCCGTCGACTCCCCCACCAACCCGACGACGCTGACCTTCGGGCGCTCGTCGCGAGGCGCGGGCCGGCCCATCGTCACCGCGACCTCGTCGCCTTCGAACGAGACGTCCTTGGCGCCGCCGCGGGTGGCCACCGAGAACGGCCCGTCGACCAGGCCCTGTTCGCGCAGATAGCGCGCGAACACCCGCACCCCGTTGCCGCACATCTCAGCGATCGAGCCGTCGGCGTTGTGGTAGTCCATGAAGTACTCCGCGACCGGCGCCTGCGCCCGCACGTCCGGCTCGGTCGCGACCTCGGTCCGCACGACGCGCAGCACCCCGTCGGCGCCGATGCCGGCGTGCCGGTCGCACAGCGCCCGGACGAGTGAGGGCGACAGCGAGAGCTCGCCGTCGAGGTCGGGCAGCACGACGAAATCGTTCTCGGTGCCATGGCCCTTCAGCGCCCGCACGGTGTAGGTCACACGCTCAGCGTAGAGGCAACCGCGCCAGCGCGGCGGCCGCTAGCGCGTCGACGTCCTGCGTCGTCGCGTCCAGCCAGCGGATCCGGGGGTCACGGCGAAACCACGACCGCTGGCGACGGACGAAACGCACGGTAGCGCGGACCGTCGACTCGACCGCCTCGTCGAGTCGCGCGTGGTCGCCGCTCAGCCGTCCGTCCTCGTCCAGCACGCCGAGCAGCTGGCTATAGCCCAAGGCCTTGCCCGCCGTCGGGCTCTGCCGCAGGCCGAGCGGGAGCAGGCGGCGGACCTCATCGAGCAGGCCGGCGTCCATCATGCGCGCGACCCGGCTGCGGACGCGATCGTCCAGATCCCCGCGATCCAGACCGATCTGGGTGACCGGGTAGACGGACTCGAATGCCGGCATCGTGGCGATGAACGGCTTGCCGGTCAGCTCGATGACCTCCAGCGCACGCACGATTCGCCGGCCGTTCGTCGGCAGGATCGCGGCAGCGGCAGCCATGTCCACCGAACTCAGCCGGCGGTGCAGCGCCGCCGCGCCGACCTCGGCAAGTTCGGCGTTGAGTCGCTGCCGGATCTGCGGCGACTCTCCCGGGAACTCGAGACGATCGAGGGCCCCGCGCAGGTACAGGCCCGAACCGCCCACCAGGATCGGGATCTTGCCCCGTGAGCGAATGTCGTCGATCGCCGCTCGCGCGAGCGACTGGTACTCGGCGACGGCGGCCGACTTGCTGATCGGCCAGACGTCGAGCAGGTGGTGCGGCACTCCGGACCGTTGTGCTGGCGTCAGCTTGGCGGTGCCGATGTCCATTCCGAGGTAGAGCTGCATAGAGTCCGCGTTGACGATCTCGGCGTCGAGCGCACGCGCCAGCGCTACCGCAAGGTCCGATTTGCCGGTCGCGGTCGGCCCGACGACCGCGACGACCTGCGGGCGGCTGTCGGCGGCGAGGGAGTCGGTCACTGACCAGACGCTAGCCGGTTGCCACGACGCCAGCTGCAGTCGTGTCTAATGGCGCGTATGACTTCCGAGTGGGGACGCATCGACGAAGCAGGGACGGTGTACGTCAAGACCGCGGACGGCGAACGCGCGGTGGGCTCATGGCAGGCCGGCGACGCCGACGCCGGACTCGCCTACTACGTCCGTCGTTTCGCGGATCTGGAGACCGAGGTCGATCTGCTCGCCAACCGCCTCGAGTCCGGCGCGGGCGACGCCAAGTCCACGAAGTCCCAGGCGATGACCCTGCACGCCTCGCTGCCCACCGTCGCGGCCGTCGGCGATCTCGCTCGTATCGATGCCCGGTTGGTCGAGCTGATCACCACTGCGGACGCGAAGATGCAACTGCAGGCGGAGCAGCGCGCCGCCGCCCGTGCCGAAGCGACCGCCAAGAAGGAGGCTCTCGCCGCCGAGGCGGAGCAGATCGCGGAGAAGTCCACGCAGTGGAAGGCCGCCGGGGACCGACTGCGCGCCATTGTCGACGAGTGGAAGCAGATCAAAGGTGTCGACCGAAAGACCGACGACGCGCTGTGGAAGCGCTTCGCAGCGGCCCGCGACGCGTTCGGCAAGCGGCGTGGTGGGCATTTCGCGGCGCTGGACACCGAGCGCGAGGCCGCCCGTGCCACCAAGGAGCAGTTGGTCGCGCAGGCCGAGGCGCTGTCTGACTCCGAGGACTGGCGCGACACCGCGAACGCTCTGAAGTCCTTGATGGCGCAGTGGAAGAGCGCGCCGCGGGCCAACCGCAATGTCGAGGACGCGCTGTGGAAGCGGTTTCGCGCCGCCCAGGACTCGTTCTTCGAACGTCGCTCATCCGTTTTCGCCGCCCGCGACGCCGAGCAAGGCGAACACCTGCGTGCCAAAGAGGCGATCCTGGAACAAGCCGCCGCGCTGGACCTGTCCGATCCACGAAAGGCCCAGATCGAGTTGCACGATCTGCAGGAGCGCTTCGATGCCGTCGGACACGTGCCGCGCGAGGCGATCCAACGCCTGCAGTCGCGAATGCGCGCTGCCGAGAAACGGGTCAGCGACGCCTTGGAAACCGAGTGGCGGCGCGGCTCGGTCGAGACCAACCCGTTCCTCACCCAGTTGAAGGCGCGCCTGGCCGAGGCCGAGGCCAAGCTGGCACGCGCGCAGGCAGCCGGCGATCCGGCGCGGGTGGCGAAGGCGCAGGCCGAGGTCGACCAGCGCCGCTCCCTCATCCCGGACTGAGCAGGCTGACCGAACCCGCGCCGGTCACCATAGAGCCGGGGCCTGGCCTACGGTCGACGCCCGATGACCAGCAACCCACCACCAGCCGGCGCCGGCGCGGCCGCCGCACGGCCCCGCCACGGCCGGATGTCCAGAATCGGCCCGTCGGCGATGAGGTGGTGAGGCGCGGCGTAGCTGACCTCGGCGGTGACCACGTCGCCGGCGGCCACCGTCGTCGTGCCTGCTGACACGTGCACCAGCCGTCCGTCGCGGGCGCGCCCGCTGAGCCGGCCGTTGGCCTGGTCCTTCTTACCTTGATCGGAGCTGATCAGCACCTCCACGATCGAGCCCACGAGGGCCCGATTGTGCTCCCAGCTGATCCGCTCCTGCAGTTCGATCAGCCGGTCGTAGCGTTCCTGGACGATCTCTTTCGGCACCTGGTCAGCCATCGCCGCCGCCGGGGTCCCCGGCCGTGGCGAGTACTGGAAGGTGAACGCGCTGGCGAAGCGGGCCCGCTCGACGGCATACAGGGTCTGCTCGAAGTCGGCATCCGTCTCTCCCGGAAAGCCGACGATGATGTCGGTGGTGATGGCGGCGTCGGGCATCGCGGCCCTGACCCGGTCGATGATGCCGAGGTAGCGCTCCTGCCGGTAGCTGCGACGCATCGCACGCAACACCGCGTCCGAGCCGGACTGCATCGGCATGTGCAGCTGCGGGCACACGTTCGCGGTCTCGGCCATCGCCGCGATCACGTCGTCGGTGAAGTCGCGCGGATGCGGGCTGGTGAACCGCACCCGCTCAAGGCCGGCGACCGTGCCGCAGGCCCGTAGCAGTTTCGAGAACGCCGCCCGGTCGCCGAAGGACCGCCCGTAGGAGTTGACGTTCTGCCCGAGCAGCGTCACCTCGGTCACGCCGTCTGCCACCAGCGTCTCGATCTCGGCGAGCACGTCGGCCATCGGCCGGTCGGTCTCGCTGCCCCGAAGGCTCGGCACGATGCAGAAGGTGCAGCTGTTGTCGCAGCCGACCGAGATCGACACCCACGCCGAGAAGGCCGAGTCGCGGCGGCTGGGCAGGTCCGACGGGAAGTTCTGCAGGCTCTCGTGGATCTCGACCTGCGCCTCGTGGTTGTGTCGCGCCCGCTCCAGTAGGACCGGCAGGCTCGCCAGATTGTGCGTGCCGAACACGACGTCCACCCAGGGCGCGCGGTCGAGGACACTCGACCGGTCCTTCTGGGCGAGGCAGCCGCCGACCGCGATCTGCATATCAGGACGCAGTCGCTTGATCGGGGCAAGCCGGCTGAGGTTGCCGTAGAGCTTGTTGTCGGCGTTCTCGCGGACTGCGCAGGTGTTGAAAACGACCAGGTCCGCGTCCGTCCCGCTCTGGTCCGCGGCGCGCACGTAGCCGGCGCGCTCGAGCAGGCCCGCAAGCCGCTCCGAGTCATGCACGTTCATCTGGCAGCCATAGGTGCGGATCACGTAGCTGGGCCGCTCGGGCGTAGCTGAATCAGGGCAGGCGCTCATATCACTGCCCACGATACTGGCAGCCTCGGCGCGGCCGGCAGCGTCAGTGCGCCACCTCGGTCGCCCGCGACTCGCGAACGACCGTCACCCGGATCTGGCCGGGGTAGGTCAGCTCGTCCTCGATCTGCTTGGCGATCTCGCGCGCGATCACGCCAGTCGCGAGGTCGTCCACCTCGTCCGGCAGCACCATGACCCGCACCTCCCGCCCAGACTGCATGGCGAACACCTTCTCGACGCCCGGACGCGCGGTGGCGATCTCCTCGATCCGCTCCAGCCGCTTGACGTAGGACTCCAGCGACTCGCGACGGGCCCCGGGTCGCGCCGCCGAGCAGGTGTCAGCGGCCTGGACCAGCACCGCCTCGACCGTCTTGGGCTGGACCTCGTTGTGATGGGCCGCGACCGCGTGGGCGACAGCGTCGCTCTCGCCGTAGCGTCGCAACAGGTCTGCGCCGACCATCGCATGACTGCCCTCGACCTCATGCGTCAGCGCCTTGCCGATGTCGTGCAGGAACGCGGGCCGCTTCACGATCGCCGGATCCAGGCCGAGCTCGCTAGCCATGATCCCGGCGATATGGGCGGTCTCGATAAGGTGCGCGAGCACGTTCTGGCCGTAGCTCGTTCGGTACTTCAACCGTCCCAGGGTCGGGATGAGACGCTCGTCCAAGCCCGTGACTCCGACCTCGGCCAGCGCATCACGCGCGGCTCGCAGGCAGAGCTCATCGACGTCGACCTTCGCGTTCTCATAGACCTCTTCGATCCGGTGGGGGTGGATCCGGCCGTCGAGGACCAGCTTCTCCAAGGTCACCCGGCCGATCTCGCGACGCACCGGATCAAAACACGACAACAACACCGCCTCCGGCGTGTCATCGATGATGACGTTCACGCCCGTGACCGACTCGAACGTCCGGATGTTGCGGCCTTCGCGGCCGATGATCCGGCCCTTCATCTCGTCGCTGGGCAGATGAAGAACGCTGACGACCGTCTCGGTCGTCTGCTCGCTCGCAACCCGCTGGACCGCCTCTGCGACGATCGCCCGCGCCCGGCTCGTCCCCTCTGCCCGGGCCTCGGCCTCGATGGATCGCGCCAGGCTAGCCGCGTCCCGGCGGGCGCCGGCCTCGACCGTGCCGAGCAGCTCCTGCTTGGCCTCCTCAGCCGTCAGCCCGGCGAGGAGTTCCAACGCGGCCAGCCGCTCCGCCTCGTGCGCGGCGCGAATCGTGGCGAGCTCATCACGATCGCGATCCAGCGCTGCCCGGTCAGATTCCAGATCAGCGACCCTGCGCTCCAACCGCCCCAGCGACTCAGCCAACTCGCGGTCACGCGTATCCAACTCGGCCGAACGCTCAGCGAGCTGGCTCTCTCGCTGGCTCAGCCCCAGCTGCCACGCCTGCGAGTCACGCTCAGCGCTCCGCCGCGCCTCAGCGAGCAGGTCTGAGGCAGCGGTCTCGGCGCGGCGCATCGCTGTCTCTGCGCTGAGCTGGACAGCGTCGGCCTCACGCTGAGCGGACCGCCGGATCGACTCGACCTCGCTGTCCGCCGCGCGCCGCGCCGCTTCCGCGTCCCGTCGGGCCCTCGCCCGGATGACCTCCGCCTCGGCTTCCGCCTCGGCCAAGACAGCGTCGTCGGCGCCGAGGTCGGAGTCGGAGTCCTCGCCGACGAGGGACCGGACCGAGTCCGCGCCCGCCGGCCGAGCCGCACCACGGGCGCCACGACCCGCGAACAGGGTCAGGGCGCGCCACCCCAGCACCAGAATCAGAACGAATGCCGCCGCGACCACCACGATCTGCGTCCAGTGGTTCATCAACGCCCTCCCTCGCGCAGGCGACGTGTCATCTGACTCGTCGCTCTTGCTCAGCCAGGAGGCCGGAGCCGCCGACAACGACACCACACAGACGGGCAGCCAAGCAACTATGGCCTAGAAATGAACCTTAATCGGGCCGCCATCAACGGCCGGACGGCATCTCCTTCAGTCTTCAGCGGTCGTTAACCGGCAGACGAACATGTGCAGCTATATCCAAGCGCGCCGCGGTGATCGCCACGCATCCATTCTCCTGATCTTTCGAGGCTATGAAGCATGCGCGTCGCGGTCAAGCGTGCTCAGCACTCGCTGTGACCGTGTCGTCCACTTCCGCTACCAGATCACGCGCCACTCGATAGCAGAGACTGGATGGATATCCCTTGCGAGCCAGTAGCGCGACCAGCCGCCGACGCTTGACGTCGGGCCCAAGCGCCGCCATCGAGCGCAACTTGCGCTGCGCCATCCTGCGGGCGGCGGCGTCTTCTTGCTCGTCGTCGATCCCCGCGAGCGCCTCGGTGACGAGATCCGCCGCGATCCCACGGTCTGCCAGTTGGCGTGCGATCTCGCGACGTGCCAGACCTCTGTCGGCATGCCGCGCGGTGACGAAACTGCGGGCGTATTCCGCGTCATTGATGAGCCCGACCTCGACGAACCGGTCGAGGACATGACGTGCCGCGTCCTCGGGAACCGCTCGGTCGGCAAGCGCCTGCGCCAGCTCGGCGCGGCTGCGAGCCCGAGCGGTGAGCAACCGCAGGCAGATCGTCTTGGCCACGGACACGGGATCGGCGTCCGGATCGCACCCTTGATCGGCCGGCGGGTCGGCGGGCCGCCCTGGGAGGCTGCGGCCCACCGACCTCGACCGTGCCGCGCGCATGGCCGTCAGAAGTCGACGGGCGCAGGCAGCGGCGCCTCTTCGGTCAGCTGAGCGCCGACTCCGAGCTTCTCTTTGATCTTCTTCTCGATCTCGTCGGCCAGATCCGGGTTGTCACGCAAAAAGTTACGGACATTCTCTTTGCCCTGGCCGAGTTGCTCACCCTCGTAGGTGTACCAGGCGCCTGACTTACGGATGATCGCCTGATCGACGCCCACGTCGATCAACGAGCCTTCGCGGCTGATTCCCTGGCCGTACACGATGTCGAACTCAGCCTGTTTGAACGGCGGAGCAACCTTGTTCTTGACGACCTTGACCCGAGTGCGGTTGCCCACTGCTTCCCCGCCGTCCTTGAGGGTCTCGATCCGACGCACATCCAGCCGAACCGAAGAATAGAACTTGAGCGCCTTGCCGCCGGTTGTCGTCTCGGGCGAGCCGAACATCACGCCGATCTTCTCGCGCAACTGGTTGATGAAGATCGCGGTGGTGCCCGAATTGCTCAGGGCTCCGGTGATCTTACGGAGCGCCTGGCTCATCAGACGGGCCTGCAACCCGACGTGGCTGTCGCCCATCTCGCCCTCGATCTCGGCTCGCGGGACGAGCGCGGCGACCGAGTCGATGACGATGACGTCGATCGCCCCGGAGCGAACCAGCATGTCGGCGATCTCCAGCGCTTGCTCACCGGTGTCGGGCTGGCTGACCAGCAGGCCGTCCGTGTCGACGCCGAGCGCACGCGCGTACTCCGGGTCCAACGCGTGCTCGGCGTCGATGAAGGCCGCGATACCGCCGGCGGCCTGCGCATTGGCCACCGCATGCAACGCGACCGTTGTCTTGCCGGAACTTTCCGGGCCGTAAATCTCGATCACCCGGCCCCGCGGCAGGCCGCCTATGCCGAGTGCGAGATCCAGCGCGATCGAGCCGGTGGGGATCACCTCGATGGGCACGTGCGGGCGTTCCCCGAGCCGCATCACCGAGCCCTTGCCGAACTGTTTGTCGATTTGGCCCAACGCGACGTCGAGGGCCTTGTCACGATCGAATGCTGCGGCCATTTCCGCTACCTCTCTCACTTCACCGGCAGTTCACTGGATGCGCTGCGTTGGTTGCGACGCTAGAGACGGACCCCGACAACTTTCGCCGGGTGAGACCGCATCTGTGGACGACGACCAGCTCGCATCGAACTCTAGACGAACATCTGTTCGAATGATGGACTTGCCGGCAGAGGCTCGGCGTGTCGTGGCAGGTTCTCAGCGACGCGCGGCCGGGATCTCGAACTCCGAACACACGGCGCGCCAGACCG
>Ga0164242_10007753_pt1 | contig 11722 bp, 8 predicted proteins | sample OricomgcompostMG_FD_108783 | JGI IMG/M metagenome (GOLD analysis project Ga0164242, IMG submission 108783) | Miracle-Growth compost microbial communities from Emeryville, California, USA - Original compost - Miracle growth compost (MG) ... | reverse complement strand
TTCTGGTCGATGCCCTGCGGCACGATCATGCGGCGTCCGCTCATCGCTTCCAGCGCCGCGATCTCGTCCGCCATGGCGTCATATTGCACGCAGACCGGCGTGCCCGGCATCTCGCGCAGGAAGTCGGCCCAGGCTTCCAGCGGCGCATATTGCAGGGCGCGATGCCCGCCCGTCTTGCCGGAGCGCCAGCAGATGCCGATGGCGTTTTCGCCAAGCATCTTTTTCCAGCGCGCCGTTTCCTGCCCATCGGGCACGAGAAAAGCATGCGGGGACGGGAAGCTGTCGATGCGGGGGCGCAGATGCCTGGCCAGGCTGCCCATCGGGATCGCCGCCGTGGCCCCGCCCGCCGGCTTCAACCAGCCATAGTCGGCCAGGATCGCGCCGTTCACGGGTCGCAGCCGCGCCGGCTTCACCGTGGCGCCGGGAAAGGAGCGGGTGAACAATGAAACCAGCCTGGGCTCGCATTCCAGGATGACGCTGCCGCCTTCGCTTCGCGCCCGCGCCAGCAGGTCGGGAAACAGGCTGGCGAACAGGATCTGGTCGCCCACGCCTTGCTCGGTCCGCACCAGCAGGCGGGTGCGTTTCAGCCGGCCGTCCCAGGCGGGCAAACGCTGTTCGCAAACCGGCACCTTGCCGGGGACCGACAGCCGCGCCTCGTAATCGCGCCAGCCGTCCTTCAGGGCGCCGTTCAGCAGATGCAGGATGGCGCGGTTCAGCCGCGCCTGGGCGTTGGCGGGCTGCGCCGCGATCGCGGCATCGTACAATGTTCGGGCTTCCTGCCGCTCGCCCGCGTCGCACAGCAGATCGGCCAGGTTGACCAGCGCCGGGACGAAGCCGGGCTGTGCCGCCAGCGCCGCGCGATAATACCGAACAGCGTTCGCGTCCTCGCCGCGCTCGCGCAAGGCCGAGCCCAGGGTCAGCGCCAGTTCCGGGCTTTGCGGGTTGCGGGCGACCGCCGGGGACAGCAGGGCGATGGCGGCCTCGAACTGGCCGCAGCCGCGTAGCAGATTGCCCAGATTGACCAGGGCTTCGATCCGCTCCGGCGCGGCGGCCAGCACCCGGCGATAGAATTGCTCGGCCGGCCCGGGCAGGCCCAGCGCCTGGGCGGTGTGGCCCAGCGCGAACAGAATCTTCGGATTGTCCGGCGCTTGCGCCAGTGCCGCCTCGAAGCAGCCTATGGCTTCCAGATGCCGCCCTTCGGATGACAGCGTCAGGCCCTGGTCGTACAGCGCGGCAGCTTGCATCGCGCCATTTCACCCTGGGCGCATTAAGGCCGCGTTAAGCACGTTTTCCTCCCCCTCGCCGTTATCGGCGCTTTAACCGCGAAAATGAGACACTGCGCCCATGTCTTCGTCCGGCATCAGCGGTTTGGATTCCTCGGTTCTGTTGGGCTACTACCAGGCCCAGTTGAATTCGAGCCCGTCCGCCATCGCGGCCGGCAATCGCATCGCGGCCCAGACCAGCGCCACCGCCACCGCGACCGCCAACGACAATCCGCCCTGGAACACACCCAACACCAACGACGCCCATCAGGACGCGCAAGTTCTTTCCACCACCAATTTCCTCGACACCTCCAAGGTGCCGTTGTCGCCTGGCGCCACGGCGGACTCCAAGACCGAGCAGGACAACCAGAAGCTTTTCGCGCTCTACAGCGCCGTCAACACCCTGGCCTATATCGCCAAGATGGCGCAGGCCGGCACCATGACCGACGGGCAGCGCGCCGGCCTCGAAACCCGCTTCCAGACCGGGTTGGCGCAGGTGCAGAAATACCTGACCTCGACCACCTTCAACAATTTCACCTTGCAGGCGGCCAAGCCGTCCGACCAGGTGACGTCCACCGCCGGCATCAGCTTCCCGGATTACACCTACGCGACCAAGCAGCTTGTCACCAACGCCAATCTCAACAACCCGTTGCCGGGCCTTTCGGCCTCCGACAGCTTCACCATCGCGGTGAAGAAAGGCGGCGTCACCACCAATGTGGCGATCGACCTGTCGCAGGTTTCCGGCGGCCTGACGCTGAACAACGTCATCAGCTATGTGAACGATCAGCTCTCGGCCGGCGGCTTCTCCACCCGCCTGCAAAAGACCACCCAGGGCGACACCGCCACCAGTTCCAAGAACGCCACCTACGGCATCCAGGTTTCGCCCGGCGGCAACGAGACCATCAGCTTCTCCGCCGCCGCCACGCCCGCGCTCTATCTGGTGGGCAGTTCGGGTAGCGCCACCGAAAGCCAGACGGTGACCAATGCCGCCACCTCGGCCACCACCACCACCGCCGCCGACCAGGCCGGCCGCCTCACCAAATTGTCGGGACTGGACGGCACACCCTCCAGCATCCTCAGCGTCAGCCAGCAGGCCACGACCGGCACCACTGCGGCGCAGAAGACCGTGGTCGATGCCCAGGGCAATATCTATGTCGTCGGCACCGCCACCGGCGATTTCGGCAACCAGATCAACCAGGGCACGCAGGACGTCTATCTCACCAAATATGATTCGGCGGGCAACCAGACCTGGTCGAAGCTGCTGGGCAGCGCCGGCAGCGCCTCGGGCTATGGCCTGGCGCTCGATCCTTCCGGCGGGGTGGTGGTGACGGGCGCTTCCACCGCCGATCTCACCACGACTTCGGTGGCCGACGGCAACAATGATTCCTTCGTCGCCCGCTACACCGCCAATGGCGACCAGAGCTGGATCAAGCAGATCCAGACCCTGGCCACCAACCAGGCCAACAGCGTCAGCATCGATGCCAGCGGCACCATCACCATCGGCGGCAGCGTCTCGGGCGGCGTGATCGGCGCGGGCCAGACGGCCCAAGGCAAGGGCGACGCCTTCCTCGCCCAGTTCGATGCCAAGGGCAAGCTGCTGGCCGAGAACCAGTTCGGCACCAGCGGCGCCGACAGCGTCGCGGCCACCGCCACCGCCGCCGACGGCAGCCTGTATGTCGCCAGCGTGCAGAACGGCCATGCCATCCTGGCCAAATATGCCGGCGGCGACATCACCAGCGCGCCCGCCTGGACCCAGGACCTGGGCGATCTGTCGGCGGGCGGCGGCATCGGCGGCCTCGCCGTCAACGGCAGCAATGTCTATGTCTCCGGCACCACCAGCAACCCGGACCTCACCGCGGGCGGCCAGGCCGGCATCGCCGCCGCCGCCAGCGGCGGCACCGAGGCCTTCGTCTTCGCCGCCACCGACAATGGCGCGTCCGTTACCGCCAGCCATGTCACCTATGTCGGCACCAGCGCCACCGACCAGGGCGGCGCCGTGACGGTCGGGCCCGACGGCACCGTCTATCTGTCGGGCACCACCAAAGGCACCTTCGCCGGCCAGTCGCGCAACATCCAGAACACCAACAATGCCTTCGCCACCGCCATCGGCGCCGACGGCAGCATCCAGTGGACGCGCCAGTTCGGCGGCGCCAGCGGCCAGTCCACCGGCAACGGCCTGGCCATCGATCCGGGCGGCGCCAGCGTGCTGGACGCGCTGGGCTTGCCGCGCGGCACGATCAACCTCGACCAGTCGGTGGAACTGACCTCGCAGACCACGCTGCGGGCCGGCGACTCGTTCCAGATCAAGATCCTGGGCACGGCGGCGCGCACCACCACCATCACCATCGACCAGGGCGAGACGCTGGATTCGCTGGTCACCAAGATCAACGCCCAGTTGGGCAGCCTGGGCAAGGCCGCGGTCAACTACACCGCCGGGGCCGAAAGCCTGAAGCTCCAGGTCAATGCGGGCACCACCCTGCAACTGGTCGCCGGTCCCGCCGATTCCGATGCCCTGGCGCGGCTGGGGATCGACGCCGGCACGCTGACCCTGCCGGCCCAGAACGCCACGGCCAGCGATGCCACGGCCAGCGATGGCGCGCAGACCTATGGCCTGGGCCTCACCGGCACGCTCGACATCTCCACCAAGATGGGCGCCGACCTGGCCCGCTCGCAATTGCTGACCGTGCTGTCGTCGCTGCAAAGCACCTATCAGAAGACCAACGCGCCGCCGCCGGCCCAGACCGTGGGCAACACCAGCGGCACGGTCTCGCCCTATCTGACGTCGCAATTGTCGAACTACAATCTGGCGCTGTCGCTGCTTGGCGGCAGCTAAGGCGTCTACGAAATAGATTCGAACGCGAGCCCGGCGGCAAAGCCGCCGGGCGACCCGCAGCATCCGCTAGGACGGATGGGGGTAATTCAATCAAACGACTCTATTAAACACCATCGCGCCCGACGCTTGCGCGCCATAGCCGGGCCTTGGCCCATAGGTGCGGGTGGGCTGGTTCATCTTGTTCACTTCCTCGGCGATGGCTTTCACCATGCCTTCCGACGCGTTCTTCACCCGCGCCAGCAGGCGGGTGTGAAGCTGCAACACCTCGCGGAATTTCGCCGTGACGGCCAGGAAGCGGGTCCGCAGCGGCAGCGGCGCGGCCTGGGCGATGCGCGGGTCGAAGTTCCGCGCCTCGCGGCCATACTGCACCGTCAGCGTCTGCACGGCGGGATCGGCGCTGGCCAGCGCCGCCGGATTGCCGCTTTTCAGCGCGGCGATGTCGCTTTCCAGCACCGCCACCAGCCGTTCGGCCAGGGCGATCATGCGCTCGATGCGCCCCGAATCCTGGATCAGGTGGTCGCTCACGGCTGGGCTTCCTGCATCTTCAGCATCTGCGCCTTGACCGAAGCCGCCAGGCCGAAGCCGCCCTGGGCGGCCAGCCCGTCGGCATATTGGTCGATCATCATGGAGCGGAACATCTCCTCGCCCTGGCCGCCGCCGAACGGGCCGTCGGTCTTGATGCCGGCGAACATGGAGCCGAGGAATTGCGAGATGAAGACGCTTTCAAACTGCTTGGCCGCCTTGTCCATCGCCGCCTCGTTCTTGAAGCGCGTCTGTACCGTCAGCGGCTGGTTTTGCAGCGCCGTCAGCGCCGAACCGCCGATGTCCATCCCCGTATCCATCACCCGATCACCTCGATGTCGGCCTGCAAGGCGCCCGCCGCCTTGATCGCCTGCAGGATCGAGATCACGTCGCGCGGCCCCACGCCCAGGGCGTTGAGCCCATCGACCAGGCTTTGCAGCGAGACGCCGTCATGCAGCACCGTCATCTTGTTGCCCTTGCTGTCGTCGATCTGGATCTGGGTGCGCGGCACGATCTGGGTGGTGCCGGTGTTGGAGAAAGGCGAGGGCTGCGAGACTTGCGGCGTCTCCTGCACCCGGATGGTGAGGTTGCCCTGGGCGATGGCGACGGTGGAGACCCGCACATCGGCGCCCATCACGATGACGCCGGAATTCTCGTCGATCACCACCTTGGCCGGCTGGTCGGGATCGACCTTGAGCTGCTCGATGTCGGTCAGCATGCCGGTGACGCCGCCGGCGTAGGCGGGCGGCACCTTCAACACCACATTGGTGGGATCGGCGGCGGTGGCGACATGGCTGCCCAGGAAGGCGTTGACCGCGCCGGCGATGCGGCTGGCGGTGGTGAGATCGGGATTCTTCAGCGACAGTTTCAGCGTGGTCAGGCTGGCGAGCTGGAAGCCGGTGCTCTTTTCCACGATGGCGCCGTTGGCGATACGGCCCGAGGTGGGCACGCCGCGCGTCACGCTGGCGCCCTGTCCTTGCGCGGAAAAGCCGCCGATGGCGACGGGGCCCTGGCCGACGCCATAGATGGCGCCGTCGGCGCCATAGAGCGAGGTCACGAGCAGCGTGCCGCCCTGAAGGCTCTTGGCGTCGCCCATGGCGCTGACGGAAATGTCGATGCGCGAGCCCGGCGCGGCGAAGGCGGGCAGGTTGGCCGTCACCATCACGGCGGCCACATTCTTGGTCTGCATGGTGGCACCCTTGGTGTTGGTGCCCATGCGCTCCAGCATGGTCTGGATCGAAAGCTGGGTGAACGGCGCGTTCTTCAGCGAATCGCCGGTGCCGTTGAGGCCCACCACCAGGCCATAGCCGACCAGTTGGTTGTCGCGGATGCCCTGGACATCGACCAGGTCCTTGACCCGGCTGAAGCCCAGGACGGGCCCGGGCGCGGCGGCCAGGGCGGCGCCGACGGCCAGAGCCATGGCGCGAAGGGCGGCAGGACGACGATAATAAGGTGCACGGGCCATGAAGGGCTTCTGCCTTTCTGTTCGCGGCGTTCCTTGCCAGAAGCATGCCGCCCGAAACGCAGAAATAACCAAACAAAAACAATGGCTTGATAATGAAGCGGGAGAGCCGGAAAGCACCCCCGGCAAATCCTGCCCGGCAAGTTTTTTTCCACCCCCGTGCTTCGCGCGCGAAGGGAAGGCGGGGGCACGATCACGCGTTAACGGGCGTTAAATATTTGCGTATCGGCGTTGGGGGCCGCTGCCGATCATCAGGCTGAGCAGGGCCGCCAGCACCGCCACCGCGCCCGCCGTGACGAAAGCGTCGAAATAGCTGCCGGTGACGGTGCGGGTGAAGCCGGCCAGGAAGGCGGCCGTCGCCGCGCCCACCTGGTGACTGGCCGAGATCCAGCCGAACAGGATCGGCGCCTTTTTCAGCCCGAAGGCGCGGTTTGCGATGGCGATGGTGGGCGGCACGGTGGCGATCCAGTCCAGGCCATAGAAGACCGCGAACAGCGACAGCCCCATGAAGGTGAAATTGGCGAAGGGCAGGTAGATCAGCGACAGTCCGCGCAGGCCGTAATAGGCGAACAGCAGTTTCTTGGGATCGACCCGGTCGGTGAGCCAGCCGCTCGCGGTGGTGCCGATCAGGTCGAACAGGCCCATGATGGCCAGAAGGCCGCCCGCCGCCGTCGCCGCCAGGCCATGATCGCTGCACAAGGCGATCATGTGTGTGCCCACCAGCCCGTTGGTGGTGAAGCCGCAGACGAAGAAAGTGCCCGCCAGCAGCCAGAAGTCGCGCACCTTCACGCCTTCGCCCAGCGCCGCGAAGGCGGTGCGGATGGGATTGCCGCCGCTTTTCTCCTCCGGCGGGTGATTGGGGTCCGCGCCGAACGGCACCTCGCCGATATCGGCGGGCCGCTCCGGCAGCAGGAAGAAGACCAGCGGCAGCAGCAATACCATCGCCGCCGCCACCGCCGTCACCACCGGCCGCCAGCCGCCCCATTCCGACAGCGCCGACAGCGCCGGGATGAAGACCAGCGTGCCGGTGGAGGTCGAGGCGGCGAACAGGCCCATGATCAGGCCGCGATGCTTGACGAACCAGCGGTTCACCACCACCGCCGACAGCACATTGGTGATGCAGCCCGAGCCGATGCCGGAGACCACGCCCCAGGTCAGCACCAGTTGCCAGCTTTGCGTCATGAACAGGCTGGCGGTGCTGGACGCCGCCATCATCGCCAGGGCCGTCATCACCGTGGCGCGGATGCCGAAGCGCTGCATCGCCGCCGCCGCGAAGGGGCCGGTGAAGCCGAACAGGAAGATGCCGGTGGCGGCGGCGAAGCTGATGGTGCTGCGCGACCAGCCGAAGGCCGTTTCCCACGGCACCATGAGCACGCCGGGCGTGGAGCGCAGGCCCGCCGCGGCCAGCAGGGCGGCGAAGATGATGGCGGTGACGGCGAGCGCGTAATGCCGCCCGAAAAAGCTACGCGTCCCCATGGCACCGCCGCTGGCCGTTTTTCCGGCCGCCTGCCGGGCCGGTTCGCGCCATCCTAGCAGGCTTGCCGGCACTTGCGTATGCCGGCGCCGCCCACCGGACCCGCGCGGCTGGACAGGATGGGGGCCCCCTCCCTACGCTTGGCGCCATGACGGCCGCCCCCAACCCCTATGCCTATTTGCAGCCCTTCGCGGTCTGGGAAAACGCCTTCACCCCGGCGGAGCTGGACGCCATCGTGGCGCATGGCGACGGCCTGAAGCTGGACAAGGCGGGCGTCATCTATGATCCCGCGCAAGCCACCGACGACAGCAGCCACCGGGTCACGCGCACCGCCTGGATGGCCCGCGCGCCCGCGACCGAATGGCTCTATGACCGCATCGAGCGGCTCGCCCGCGCCCTGAATCACCAAATCTACCGGTTCGATCTGGCCGGCTTTTCGGAAGCGTTCCAGTACACCGTCTATCACGCCAGCGAAGGCGGCCATTTCGGCTGGCATGTCGATCAGATTCCCAACGGCGCGCACCGCAAACTGTCCTTTTCGCTGCAGCTCAGCGCGCCGGACGATTATGAAGGCTGCGACCTGGAACTTCAGTGCGGGCCGCAGGTCCGGGCGGCGCCGCGCACCCGGGGCGCGCTGATCGCCTTTCCCTCCTATGCCATCCACCGCGTCACGCCCATCCGTTCGGGCATTCGCCGGGCGCTGGTGATCTGGACCGCCGGGCCGCCCTTCCGGTAAGAACGCGCATGGTGGCGCCCGACCCGTTCGCGCATGTGCAGCCCTTCCAGGTCTGGGAGAACGCCTTCACGCCGGAGGAACTGGACGCCATCGAGGCGTATGGCGACCGGCTGGACCTGAACCGGGGCACGGTCCTCTCCGACGGGCCCGAGATCACCTATGACGCGCTGCGCATCACCCGCACGGCGATCATGGCGCCCATGCCGGAAATCGCCTGGCTTTATCAGCGCATCGAACGGGTGGTGCGCGTCCTCAACGGCCAGAGCTACCGGTTCGATCTTCTGGGCTTCGCCGAGCCGTTCCAGTACATGGTCTATCGCGGCGAGGAGGGCGGCCATTTCAACTGGCATGTGGACAATGGCCGGCTGCCGGCGGCGCGCAAGCTTTCCGCCACCCTGCAACTGACCGATGGCACGCAGTATGAGGGCTGCGACCTGGAATTCTTCGGCACCCATCAGGTGGAGAAAGCCCCCCGCGTTCGCGGCACGCTGGCGATCTTCCCGTCCTATGTCCTGCACCGCGTCACGCCCATCCGCAGCGGCACGCGCAAGGCCCTGGTGATCTGGTCCACGGGGCCCAATTTCCGCTAGTGTCCCGATTCCGAAATTCGCTTCGCCTCCGGGAATCGCCATGACCGCGCCTCGCCCCGCCCTTCCTTGCATTCTCGACGGCTGGGCCCCCGGCGGCGATAGCCGCCCCGCGAACAAAGGCCAGCCCCGCGGCGAGGTGCAATCGTGAGCCGTCCCCGCCCCGCCCTTCTTTGCATTCTCGACGGCTGGGGCTGCCGCGAGGCGGCCCCCGACAACGCCATCGCCGTGGCGGATACGCCCAACTATGCGCGTCTGCTGGCGGAGTGTCCGCATGCGCTGCTGGCGACCTCGGGCACGGCGGTGGGCCTGCCGCGCGGCCAGATGGGCAATTCCGAGGTCGGCCACATGAATATCGGCGCCGGGCGCGTGGTGTCGCAGGACCTGCCGCGCATCGATCTCGCCATCGAGGACGGTTCGCTGGCGACGCGTCCCGTGCTGCGCCACCTCATCGCCACGGCGAAAGAGAACGGCCGGGCGCTGCATATCATGGGCCTGCTGTCGCCCGGCGGCGTGCATTCGCACCAGGATCAGATCGCCGCGCTGGTGAAGGCCGCCATCGGCGTGCCGGTTTTCGTCCATGCGTTTCTCGATGGCCGCGACACCCCGCCGAAAAGCGCGAAAGGCTTCCTGGAAAAATTCCGCGCCGATATCGCGGGCCTGCCCGGCGTGCGGCTGGCCACCATCGCCGGACGTTTCTATGCCATGGACCGCGACAAGCGCTGGGACCGTCTCGCACGCGCCTATGCCGCCATTGTCGATGCCGACGCGCGCCGCTTCGAGGACGCGTTCGCCGCGCTGGAGGCCTCCTATGCCGACGGCGTCACCGACGAATTCGTCGTACCCGCCGTGCTGGGCGATTATGCCGGGGTGACGGACGGCGATGTCCTGCTGTTCGCCAATTTCCGCGCCGACCGCGCCCGCGAGATCTGCACCGCCCTGCTCGATCCCCGCTTCGACGGCTTCGAGCGCCCGCGTGTGGCGCGCTTCGCCGCCGCCGCCGGGCTGACGGAATATTCCGATGCCCTCAAGCCGCTGATGGCGGCGGTGTTCGCGCCGGAAGATGTGGCCGGCACGCTGGGCGAGGTGGTGGCCGCCCATCATCTCCGGCAGTTGCGCATCGCCGAGACCGAAAAATATGCCCATGTCACTTTTTTCCTCAATGGCGGGCGCGAAACCCAGTTCGCGGGCGAGGAGCGCATCCTGGTCCCCAGCCCGAAAGTGGCGACCTATGATTTGCAGCCCCGGATGAGCGCGCCGGAAGTGACCGACAAGCTGGAAGCGGCCATCCTTTCGGGGACCTATGACCTGATTGTCTGCAACTACGCCAATCCCGACATGGTGGGCCATACCGGCGTCATGACGGCGGCGGTGGAAGCGGTCGCGACCATCGACGGCGCCCTGGGCCGGCTGCGCGCGGCCATCGAGAAAGTCGGCGGGGTGATGCTGGTCACGGCCGATCATGGCAATATCGAAATGATGGAAGACCCCGAAACCCGCGAGCCTTTCACCGCCCATACCACCCTGGACGTTCCCATCATACTGGTGAACGCACCGCGCGGGCATCTGGAGAATGGCCGCCTGGCCGATGTCGCGCCCACCCTGCTGGACCTGATGGGAATTGCCGCGCCGGCGGCGATGACCGGCCACTCTCTTTTCAAGCGGGACCCAAGCTGAGGCACGCCGCACTCCTTCTTCCCGCCTTCGCGCTGCTCCCGGTGTTGCCGGCGCTTGCGGCGGCGAAGCCAAAGCCCAAGCCGCGCCCGCATAAAGTGGAGATGGCCGCGCCGCATCCGCGTCCGCACACGGCGGATAAGGCCGCCGCGCCCGAGCCGGCCATGGACCTCAGCCATGCCTTGCCGGGCAAGGCGCTGGCGACGCTGCCCTCCAGCGCCGAGCAGCTCAAGGTGCTGGACGGCCAGCTCAAAGAGCAGCGCCCGCAGGTGGCGGCGGCGAAAGAAAAAAGCGACACGCTCTCCGCGCAGGCCGCGGCGCTGAAGAAAAAGCTGATCGATACCGCCGCCCGCATCGACCGGCTGGAGCGGACACGGGTGGAGCAACAGGCCCGCGCCGCCGCGTTGCAGGCGCAGAACGCCCGCCTCAGCGCCGGTTTCCAGAACGACCGTGTCGCCGTCACCCGTCTGCTGGCGGTGCTGGAACGCTTGCAGCACGACATGCCGCCCGCCCTGGCGCTCAGACCCGGCGACGCGCTGGGCGCGGCGCGCGGGTCCATGCTGATCGGCGCCTCGCTGCCGCCGGTCTATGCCCGCGCCGCCGCCCTGTCGCGCCGTATTGCCGCGCTCCGGCACACCCGCCTGGAACTGGAGCGCAACCTTGCCGAAAGCGCGGTGACGGAAAAATCCCTGGACGCGGCGCGGGTGGAACTGGCGGCGCTGCTGGCGGTCAAGCAGAAGGAGGCCGACGCGGCGGGCGGAACCTATGCCGGCCTCAAGGCCAAGCTCGACGTAATCGCGCGGCAGGCCGCCGATTTCCAGGCTTTGCTGGCCCGCATCGCCCGCCTGCGCCGCGCGGTGGGCGGCGCGGACGGCGTGGTGACGGTGGCGGCGGCGTCCGGCGGCGGCGGCGTCCTGGCAAAAGGCGCGCTGCGCCCCCCGGTGGTGGGAACCTTGGCGCCGCCAGGTTCCGGCTCCGGCCCGGGTGTCACTTACGCAACCTTGCCCGGCGCGCTGGTATCGGCGCCCACCGACGGCAAGGTTCTGTTTGCCGGTCCTTACCATAAGTCCGGATATGTCTTGATCCTGGAAATCACCCGCGGCTACGATCTGGTCCTGGCGGGGTTGGGTCAGGTTGCGGTGCGTCCGAATGACGAGCTGCTGGCGGGTGAA
>Ga0164242_10007752_pt1 | contig 11722 bp, 10 predicted proteins | sample OricomgcompostMG_FD_108783 | JGI IMG/M metagenome (GOLD analysis project Ga0164242, IMG submission 108783) | Miracle-Growth compost microbial communities from Emeryville, California, USA - Original compost - Miracle growth compost (MG) ... | reverse complement strand
TAAATCCTTTATTTTTAGCGTTGTGTTTTTTTATTCTTTCTTCTAAGTTTGAAGTAACACCAATATAAAATTTATTGGCTGTTTTAGAGAAAATGATGTAAACATGAAACATAGAGGAACTTCTTAAAACCAAAAAAACTCCATATTTCTATGAAGCTTTGTGTGGGAGATGAGGGATTCGAACCCCCGACCCCCTGCTTGTAAGGCAGGTGCTCTAAACCAACTGAGCTAATCTCCCAATAATCTTTCAATTATTAATCCGTCCGTTGACGTTATTGAGGGTGCAAATATATAGTACTAATTTGATTTCACCAATAAAAAGGAGAAAAATTTACAAAAATTCTTCAATTAAGAAAAAACTACCAAAAATCAAGATTAAATCATCTGACTTTGCTTTTGATTTAGCAATTTCATACGCATCTGAAGATGAGGTGAAATACTGTTTATTTTGCGTTAATTTTTGCGTGTTTTCTTTGACGAAATCTATTTCAGCTGAACGTTCATTTTTAAAGGTTGAAAAATATAAAATTGCATTTTTGGGGAAATGATTGACGATATCGGCTATGTTTTTGTCAGATGAAGCCCCGTAAATCAGATGTAATTGATTAAAATTGAGTTCCTCAATTGACTTCATTAATTCAGTAATACCTTCTTCGTTATGCGCTGCATCAATAATGGTTAAAGGAGCGTTTGAAATAACTTCCATTCTTCCTCTTATTGGATTGTTTTGCTGAACCTGCTTTAATCCTTTTAGAATTAGTTCTTCTTTGAGATTTAAAATAGGCTTTAGAATCTTTGCAGCACAATATGCCGTTGATACATTTTTTTGCTGATAACGACCCATTAAATCTGTCGGGAATTGTAAAGAAAAATCTACCCAATGAAGTTTACTCTCCATCTCGTTAGCCTTATCTATAAATACGGAAGAGGTTTCTGAATCTTTTTGTCCAACTAGAACAGGAGTGGATTGCTTTATAATACCTGCTTTTTCTCCTGCTATTTTTTCTCTCGTATCTCCCAAAAATTGTTGATGATCTAATCCAATATTGGTAATTATTGATAAAAGAGGTGTAATTATATTCGTAGAGTCTAAACGTCCACCTAAGCCTGTTTCAATCACACAAATGGTACATTTCGATGTGTAGAAATGAAAGAGTGCCATAGCGAAACTTATTTCGAAGAAAGAAGGCGAGAAATCAATCGGTAGCGTTTTGATTTTAGCTACAAAATCAATAACATCCTTCTCGTCTATTTCTTTTCCATTTACTTTTATGCGTTCTCTAAAATCGAGTAGGTGAGGAGAAGTGAATAATCCAGTTTTAAAACCATGTTTCTGAAAAATACTCGCTAATAAATGCGAAGTAGAACCTTTCCCATTTGTTCCTGCTAGATGAATAAATTGTAATTTTTCTTCTGGATTACCTAAATGATGCAGTAAAATCGTGATATTATCTAAATTCGGTTTATATGCTATTGCACCAACTTTTTGATAAGAGGGAAATTGTTTAAAAAGCCATTCAACAGTTTCTGAATACGAAGGCATTAGTTTCTTCTAATACGAATAGGTCCTGAGAGACTAATTTTACTCACTGGAGCACCTGGACGTTTATCAAATCTCATGCAGTTGGTTACGCCTTTAATAGCAGCATTTATAACTGCTGTAGATGAAGTAGTTGTTTTTGTTGGAATATTTTCTGCTTTAATTACTTTACCGCTTTCATCAATCCAAACGGTTAAATAAATATCTCCTTCTTCAGTTCCAACAGAAGGTGGACAAGGTGATTGAATTACTGTGCGATTTCCGCTTCCGCTCCCACCAGATCCGTTACCTTTAGTATTATCATTTCCATCGCCAAACATAGTTCCTTTTCCAGTTCCTGCTCCACCACCAGTTCCACCAGTTCCAAATGTGAATGTTTCATCAGCATTTTTTATGGGAGCTTGTGGGTCAATGTTTTGGTTGCCGCCTTGTCCAACATTATGAGTAAAATCTGACTCTTCAGTAGATACTACACGTTCTCCTTTACTCGGTGGAGTAGGCGTATCAGATTTTGTATTAGATGGAGTTCCGCCACCTTGGTTGGCTTGACCGTTTGTGCCGATATTTTCTACTTGAAAATCCTCAATAATCATATCATCACTGAGTTCCATAGGAACAGGTACAGTTGTGATAGGAGGATCAGGCTGTGTAAATGATACAAAGAAAAAGAGAAAAAGAGTTATCACCGCATACACGGATGCAGCAACACCTGCCTTTTTCATGTCATTTCGTTCAATTGCTGGAATTTTCATCATCTACTCCTCCTAAATTTTTATCGTAAGCTAAAAGCGGCTTCCAACCTTGCACTTGAGAAAGAGAAATCATTTTGAAAACTGCTTCATAGTCAGAAGTTTTATCACCTGCTATTTTAATTTTCTTATCTTGCTCTTGACTCATGATCGCAATCAGTTGGTCCCTTGCTTCCTCATACGATAATTGTTGAGAATGGTTATTGTTTATGAAATAAGTGTTTTTTGGCGTAACGCCAACTGATGTCGTAGCCTTAGGTGTAATTGATTTTGGCGCCTCTTTTTCTGCTTTAGGCAAATCAAGATCGGTTACGTTTGATTCAGAAGCCAAGGTTGAAATTAACATAAAAATAATCAACAACTGGAATACAAAATCCGTCATAGCAGCCATCGTAAAATCTGGCGTAACCTTATTTCGCATGTTTAACTTCATAGTCGTCTATTTTACCTTTTGTTGTAATAATTCAATGAATTCAACACCACGTAACTCCATTTGGTGTACGATTTTTTGAACTTTAGAAACAAATAAGTTATATCCAATATAAGCAATAATACCTACGATTAGTCCACCTACTGTGGCAATCATGGCTTGGTAAACCCCACCAGCTAAAACGCTAATTTCTACTCCTTTTCCAGAGTTGGCAATACCGTAAAACGTTCGAACCATCCCGATTACTGTTCCAATCAATCCCATTAAAGGTCCAGCTCCTGCGATTGTTGCTAATAAAGAAAGATTTTTTTCTAAATCAAACATTTCAAGTTTCGCTTTGTTTTCCATGGCAGAATTGATATCGTCAATAGAATAACCGATTCTAGAAACGCCTTTTTCGAGCATTCTACCAACAGGTGTGTTAGTAGATTCGCATAAAGATTTTGCTGCATCTATTTTACCATCATTCAAATAGTCTTTTACTTTTGCAATAAATACATCGTCGCTTTTTTTAGCGCGTTGAACCACTAAATAGCGTTCAACAATAATGTATACAGCAATTATAGACATGATCATGATAGGAACCATGACATATAAACTGCTTCCTCCTGGGCCAGCAATTAATTCCCAAAGTGAGATTTCTTTGGTTCCTACTTTCACTAAGTTAGGATCTGCTACTTGTAATAAAATTGGATTCATAATTTAGTTAACGGTTAATTAATACATTTATTTTTTGTTTTTTAAATTTAAACAAGCTGCTTTAAAGCAATTTCAAAAGCTGATTTTGCAATCCCTATTTTTTTAGTATTCAATTGATGTGCATCGTTTAATGCTTTTTTGATTGTTTTGCTGACATCTTCAAAAATTCCATCATCTGTTATTGAAGGTAAATCATTGCTCATTAAGTATGCAAAAACACGCGCCATTCCACAATTAGAAATAAAATCGGGAATGACAGAAAGATTATTATCAGCATGATCAGCAATTGGTCCGAAGAATATCTCAGGATCTGCAAAAGGAACATTTGCTCCTGCAGAAATCACTTCAACTCCTGATTTAATCATTCTGTCCAGTTGATTTTGAGTAATCATTCTCGATGCAGCACATGGAATAAATACATCTGCTTTAACATCCCAAATTTTAGTATCAATTTCTTCAAAAGATAGTAAATTTGGATGAGAAATTTCATTTCCATTTTTGTTGAGGAACAATTGTTTTATTTCTTCAAAAGAAAATCCTTCTTCTGAGATTAAACCACCAACTCGGTCAATAATACCTGTGATTTTCGCTCCAGATTGTGCTAAAAAATAAGCTGCAGCTGAGGCTACATTTCCCCAGCCTTGTACAATAATTTTTTTATCTTTTACAGAACCACCCCAAATTGAGTAATAATGTATGATAGATTCAGCAACGCCATAACCAGTAATCATATCAGCAACCACATATTTGCGGTTAACATCTGGTGAATATATTGGATTAGTTATTTCTTTTGTTACTCCAACGCTTAATTGGTTTATTCTCGTTTGTTTTTGCGCTGCAGATGGATTAAAATGTCCTGTCAAAACTCCTTCTTGAGGATGAAGAACACCACAATTTTCGGTCATTGGAATTACTTCGTGAATTTCGTCCACATTCATATCTCCACCTGTACCATAATAATTTTTTAAAAGTGGAGCAACGGCTTTATACCATCTTTGTAAAACTTCTTTTTTACGAGGATCTTTTGGGTCAAAGTTAATGCCCGATTTTGCACCACCAATTGCTGGGCCTGCAACAGTGAATTTAACTTCCATTGTTTTTGCGAGAGACTCAACTTCGCGTTTATCTAATCCAATACGCATTCTTGTTCCACCACCAGCAGCGCCACCACGAAGAGAATTGATTACGACCCAGCCTTTTGCTTCTGTTTCACTATCCTTCCATTCAAATACTATTTCAGGTTGTTTCTCTTCGAATTTCTTCAGTAATGTTTTCATGCTTTTATGTATGTCAGCAACAAAAGTAAACAATAGATTTAAGAAGTATTTTTTTTGTTGAAAATGTTTTCACCAAAGAATTGTATAAAAGAATGCTGAAAAACAAAAAAGAATGAATTTTTAAAGTGAATCTAATTTTTCGGTCACTTTATCTAAACGCGGAGTGGTGTTATTTATATAAATCACGTTATAAAGATTGTTTCCATATTTATGCATGTATTTTTTCAAGGTTTTAATCATATTTTCAGAATACCAACCAGCCCATTCAGCATATAAAACTACAATAGTGAACTGCTTTGTTTTAGCACTATCTAAAAGTTGTTGTTTTATTTGTTCGTTTGGTGCAAAAAAAATCACATCTTTTTGAAAAGTTAATTTTTTATTTATGGGTAATCGGTCATCATATTTGCACGGAAAGGAATCTAGTATGTCAAAATGTTTTAATGGACCCCAACATTGCGCGTAACCCGTCAAGAGTTTTCCTGTAGAATCGTACATTCTAAATTCGGCAACTGATGCACCTGTACCTCTTGCTAATTTGTAAGTATCTAAAGCATAAGGTAACATAGACATACTATCTGCATATGTTTCTTTTATTTGAAATGATTGTGAAGTATCTATTTTTAAAGAGCTTAAATAGGTATTGTAATTTGGCTCATAACTCGATTTTTTCACGGATAAAAGATGAATAGCTCCAAAGCAGGAACTTAATAAAAATAGTAGCATGAAACAGATGGTTATTTTTTTCTGATACTTCATAGTTCTGTTATTTTAGTCTTAATAATTACGCAAGATACATCGTTCCTCCACAAACATCTTTTGAAGCGCCAGTTACACTCGATAAACAATTAGGCAACCCTTCTAAAAATAAAGTGCCCAAGAATGCAAATACGATTGCTTCTTTGTAATCGATAAGCGTTTCGTCGGGAATAATAAGAGATGATTTTATTTTTTGTTGAATCAATTCTATTAAAAATGCATTTTTCGCTCCACCACCTGTTACAAGTGTTTTTGAAACATTTAGTTGATTGATTACCTGCGCAATTTGATCAGAAATATGTTCGTAGGCAATTCTTAATTTCTGATTACTATTTTCAGAAACATTATCAAAAATAGGTATTAACTCTTTTTCTAACCATTCTGTTCCCAATGATTTAGGAGCTTTTTTCGCGTAATAACTTAAAGCATTCAATTGGTTAAGTAGTTTTTCATTTTGATATTTCTCTTCTCTTCCCAAATGACCATTCTCATCATACGTAAATCCAAGTTGATTAGAAAAATGATTGAGAATAAGGTTACAAGGACTTATATCAAAAGCAGAAATTTGATTTTCTTTTAGGGAAGTGATATTGGCAAAGCCACCTAAGTTTAAAAAAGAATCTGCTAAATCATTGAAAAGAAATTTATCGCCAATAGGAACAAGCGGCGCACCTTGACCACCATTTAACACATCTTTTTCTCTGAAATTACAAATTGTATTTATGCCGGTTATGCTCGCAATTGCTGTTCCATTTCCTATTTGTAAAGTCAATTGCTTTTCAGGTTGATGGAAAACAGTGTGTCCATGAGATGCAATTGCATCAATGGAAGATTTTAATAGTTTATTTTCAAGTAAAAATGAATTCACAGAATTCCCTATAAAATTCCCAAAAGTGATGTCTAAAAGTGTTAATTCATATCCAGAAAGGGTTTTAGATTGAGCTAATTCTTTTTCAATTGCTTCGGGTAAAGGAACTGTACTTGCTGCAATTATAGAATATTCCCATCTATTCGATTCGTTCTCAAACAATTCAATACACGCAATGTCTAATCCATCCATGGATGTTCCCGACATAATTCCGATAATTCTATACGTCTTTCTTCTCATTTTCTTCTAAAAATTCAAATTTAAACTTAAATTTGCCTTTGCTTACGATAAAATTAATAAAACAATGAACTTTGAATTAACAGAAGAGCAACTAGCTGTAAAAATGGCTGCTAGAGACTTTGCTCAGAATGTATTAAAACCAGGTGTAATAGATAGAGATAGAGAACAACGTTTTCCGAAAGAAGAAATGCGCCAGTTGGGTGAACTTGGATTTTTAGGAATGATGGTTGATCCAAAATACGGAGGTTCTGGTATGGATGCCATTTCTTATGTTTTAGCAATGGAAGAAATTTCAAAAATTGATGCCTCTGCATCGGTTTGCTTATCCGTAAATAATTCACTAGTTTGTTGGGGTTTGGAAACTTTTGGAACTGAAGAACAAAAACAAAAATACTTAGTTCCACTTGCTAAAGGAGAAAAAATTGGTGCTTTTTGCTTGTCTGAGCCAGAAGCTGGATCGGATGCAACTTCTCAAAGAACTACGGCAATCGATATGGGCGATCATTATTTGGTTAATGGTACAAAAAACTGGATTACAAATGGAAGTACAGCTTCTATTTATCTTGTTATTACTCAAACTCATGTTGAAAAAGGACACAAAGGAATCAATGCGTTAATCATCGAAAGAGGAATGGACGGATTTATCGTTGGAGAAAAAGAAGATAAAATGGGTATTCGCGGAAGTGATACACATACTTTATTATTCAACGATGTAAAAGTTCCGAAAGAAAATAGAATAGGGGAAGATGGTTTTGGATTTACTTTCGCTATGAAAACACTTTCAGGTGGACGTATTGGAATCGCTGCTCAAGCTTTAGGAATTGCAGCAGGAGCTTACGAATTAGCTTTGGCTTATTCAAAAGAACGCAAAGCTTTCGGTAAACCTATTTGCGAACATCAAGCGATTGCTTTTAAATTAGCTGATATGGCTACAGATATTCAAGCAGCTCGTTTATTGGTTTACAGCGCAGCTATGGATAAAGATGCACATAGAAATTACGATATTTCTGGAGCGATGGCGAAGTTATTTGCTTCAAAAGTTGCTATGGAACATACAGTAGAAGCTGTTCAAATTCATGGTGGATACGGATATGTGAAAGAATACCATGTTGAGCGTTTAATGCGTGATGCAAAAATTACACAAATCTATGAAGGTACTTCTGAAGTACAAAAAATTGTTATTTCTCGAAATGCAATTAAAGGATAAATAAACATTGTTTTCAATAAGAAGCTCTTGAATTTTCAAGGGCTTTTTTTATAATGTTTCTGTTACAATTTCTAGTTTAATTCCTCTCGAACCTTTAATTAAAATCAGTTGATTGTTAATAGAATTATTCGATAGATGTTTTTTTAATTCGGTTGAATCATTGAAAAATTTTATTTTTTCTGTAGGATTGAACTCCATAAAGTTTTTCCCTACCAAATAAATATCCCACTTTTTGTCCTTTAAAAAATCTACTACCTTTTGGTGTTCTTGTTTGGATTCTGTTCCAAGTTCCAGCATGTCGCCTAAAATAACGGTTTTATTTGGAGTTTCCATTAAGTCAAATGATTCTAATGCAGCGTTGACGCTTGTTGGATTCGCATTATAGCAATCTAATATTAACGTGTTTCGAGTAGTTTTTTCTATTTGAGATCGATTATTTGTTGGATGATATTCAGCTATTGCTTCGTTAATCTGATCTGGAGATATATTGAATAGATTTCCAAAACAAACTGCTGCAAGAAAATTATAGAAATTATACTTTCCAACTAATTGAGTTGCTACAATTGGCGATGAATAGTCTTTAGATCTCCAAGAAAACGATACGAACGGATTTTGTCCGATTAATTTTCCTTTAATATCTACTTTTTTTGTCTCACTGTAAAAATGTTTTTCTAGTTGAGAAGGAATTTTGGAGCAAATCGTTTCATCATCTGCATTTGCAATGATAATTCCATTGTTTTTTTCTAAAGAACGATAAAGCGCTGTTTTGGTTTGAATAACACCTTCCAAATTCCCAAAACCTTCTAAATGAGCTCTTCCAATATTGGTAATAATTCCATGAGTTGGCTCCGCTATTTCGCAAAGTTCTTGAATATTTCCCGGTTTATTTGCTCCCATTTCGATAACTGCAATTTCATGTTTATCTGTTAAGTTCAATAACGTTAGAGGAACTCCAATATGGTTATTCAAATTTCCTTTGGTGAATAGTACGTTGTATTTTTTTGAAAGCACAGTCGAAATAAGTTCTTTTGAAGTTGTTTTTCCATTACTTCCTGTAATACCAATGATAGGAATATTCATTTTTCTTCTATGGAAGAGCGCTAATTTTTGTAGGAATACCAACGAATCTTCCACATAAAAAATGGTTGTGTTATTTGCTTTGTCTTTTTCGTCTACAATAGCATATCTAGCTCCTGATTCAATTGCATTTTCTGCAAAATGATTTCCATTGAAATTATCTCCTTTTAAAGCGACAAAAAGAGAATTCGTTGTAATGTTTCTTGTATCCGTACAAACTCCTGAAGTTTGATAAAAAAGTTGAAATAGTTTTTCCATAGTTTATTGCAAAAAAAATACCCGAGCATTAACTCGGGTAAATTTATAGATAATATCTTACGATTTTATTATTTCTTTTTCTTCTTGTGTTTTTTAGCCATTTTTTCTCGTTGCTCTTGAGCTCCAAGTCCAGCAGGGCTACCAACTCTATCCATAGCACAACGGAAACCGATTGTTGCTGTTGATTGGTCTTCATCTAAGAATCTTCTAGTAGAACCAACCAACCAATAAGCTCTATCTTTCCAAGAACCACCTTTGTAAACACGTGATTTATCAGAAATAAGCGTAGTTGGCCATGAAGTTCTGTCGTCTGGTTTTAACTCAGAACCGTCTAGTTTGTAACGTTCGTATTTACTTTGGTACATAACTAAATCTGGATCTAAAGTCGCTTGGTTAATTCCATTTTTACGTTCTTCATTATCGAAGAAAATAGAAGTTTCAATATCACCGTCATTGTAATCTACATAATCAGCCCTACGGTAATTCAAACGATTGATATTTTCTTCAGCAGTTACGTCTCTCCATTTCAAACGTCCTGGGGTATTGATAACGAATTCAGAAATACCTTCACGTAACATTGGGATAATTTCAAATGAATATTCTTCATCTGGACCTTGACGTAAATCATCTTCAAAGATACCATCAAAAATTTCATCTTGAATTAAAGCAGATGCTTCAATATCGTAACGCTCATTTTTCAATTTGATAGCTCTATCAACAACATCATTAATTCTTCTTAATAACGTTAACTCAACCGAATCTTTTACTCTATCATGTGAAATATATAAAGGATCTGGTGCATAACCATCATCTTTCTTTTTATTTCTAGCCATAACTTGAGATGACATGTAAATTGGAATTACAGTATCTGAAGGATCATGTTTTGTAGCAGAAATACGTTGGTAACGAACACGCTCAAATTCATTTAAGTATTCTTTAATACCGTGAACGTCGTATTCTACTTGTGTATTTTTTTGTTCAATACTACCTTGGTTGTTTAATAATTTTGTTTTGAAAACATTTCCTCTAAAAGGTCTGAATTCATCAAAATCCTCAGAAGAAAGTGGACGATAAACATCCATTACCCATTCAGATACATTTCCAGCCATGTTATATAAGCCGTAATCATTTGGCCAATATTGATCTACTGGTGCAGTTACATCAGCATTATCATTTAAGTGACCAGCAACCCCCATGTAATCTCCTCTACCTCTTACGAAGTTAGCACGGATATCTCCTTGAAATTGCTCATTATCATTACGAACCCAGTGACCATTCCATGGATATAAACGTCGTTCAGTAATTACCTCAGCTCCTGGGTTTTGTAAGTTTCCAATCAAACCATAATAAGCAAATTCCCATTCAGCTTCAGTTGGTAGTCGGTAACGTGGAAGAAACATTCCATCTTCCATACGTACTATACGAGTACCTAATTTTTTCTTTTTCTTACCGCTAGCTTGTGCATTTGCAGGGTCTAAGTCTGTTAAATTTTCTTTAACAGCAGCTTCATATTGACCAGCTTCATAAGCTTCTTCAGTAAATGGATCTCCTTGTTGATTTGGATTCATTTCTAAAATTCCTTCGCGAATTAAGATATACTCATTAACACGGTCAGAACGCCATTTACAGAAATCACTTGCTTGGATCCAAGAAACTCCTACAACAGGATAATCTCTATATGCTGGATGTCTTAAATAATAATCCACATATTTCTCATTAAATGCTAATGGAGATCTCCAGCAATTTGTATCAGGCAAAGCTTGTCTATAAATCATTGGATAATCTGGATAGGTTCTTTTTAACCAATACAAATATTCCAACCAGTTAAAGTTAGTTACTTCAAATTGATCCATGTAAAAAGAGGAAACAGTTACTCTACGAGGAACATTATTCCAATCAAACATTACATCTTGTTCGGCACGACCCATGGTAAACGTACCACCTTCTACTAAAACTAGTCCTGGACCAGTTTCTTGATCTATGAAAGGCACTTTCTGAAAACCACCATTTTTAGGATTGTTATAATCCCAACCAGTAGAATCAGATACTTGTTTTGCACAAGAGAAAAGTGTTGCTATTCCTAGCATACTTACCCCTATAAACTGAAGGTATCTCATATTTTTTCCTTTGTTTTTCATTTTCCTTGAATTCACAAATATAAACTCATAAACGATAATCTGCTAATTTAGTTACATCTTTTTTAAAAAGATGGACAAGAAATTGTTCTAAATGTTGCAGGTTTTGTTTTACAATTTAAGTTAAGTCCGAGTGAAACTTCGTGTGAACCTCCCGATTGGTTGGTTAATTTAGACACGGTAACATCATAACTATAACCTATTTTAAACATTCCTGTATTAATTCCTATTGTTGAGATAAATGCATCTCTATTTCTAAACCAGAAACCTACTTGAAAAATTCCATATTTAATGTAGGTTCCAATACATAATTCCATAAATCCTTGTTGGTATTGATAAATAACACTTGGGCTAATAGATGCCGTATTGTTATATTTAGATTGTGCTCCTAATGGAATTTCAGCTCCTGCATGCGCAACAAAACGCATAGGCATTTTATCATTTCCAGTTGGACCTTGAATTAAAGATTCATCCGGACGATTT
>Ga0164242_10007751_pt1 | contig 11723 bp, 8 predicted proteins | sample OricomgcompostMG_FD_108783 | JGI IMG/M metagenome (GOLD analysis project Ga0164242, IMG submission 108783) | Miracle-Growth compost microbial communities from Emeryville, California, USA - Original compost - Miracle growth compost (MG) ... | reverse complement strand
TTGCCGACCGTGAAGCCGGGCGTGCCCTTTTCGATCAGCACCGAGCCGATGTTCTCGACACCGGGGCCGAAGCGGCAATAGACGAGAAACAGCTCGGCTTCCGGGCTGTGCGTCGAGAAGATCTTCGTGCCGTTGATCACGTACTCGTCGCCTTCCTGGCGCGCCGACGTGCGCAGCTCCGTCACCGCCGAGCCCGCGCCGGGTTCCGTCATGCCGAGCGCGATCACCTTGCGTCCGCCCAGCAGATCCTTCAGGAAACGCCGCTTCTGCTCGGCGCTCGCGTATTCGACGAACGTGCGGATCGGCCCGAAGTTGCCCGCCTGCACGACGTCGGCGCTCTTCGGACACACCAGCGCGACTTCCTGGATCGCGATCACCGCGTCCATCAGCGTGCCGCCCTGGCCGCCGTCCGCCTCGCTCATCGTGATGCCGAGCAGACCTTGCTCGGCCATCTGCCGCGCCACGTCGAACGCGAAGCCCGGTTCATGCGCGCGCTTTAACGCGCCTTCCGCGAGCGTGTCCTTCGCGAACCGGCTCACCGCGTCCGCGAACGCCCTCTGTTCGTCGGTCAACTGAAAATCCATGTCCCCTCTCTCCTACGACTATTTCGCCATCGAACTGGTCGGGCCATTATTTCAGCGGCGACATTGACGCACTACTTCGCATACAGTACGGTCCTATGAGTTTTTGGAACATCGAGACGTCATGGCCCGCACCATTCCGCCGCTCAATCCGCTGCACGTATTCGAAACCGTCGCCCGCCTCTGCAGCCTCACGAAAGCGGCCGCCGAACTGTGCGTCACGCATTCGGCCGTCAGCCGCCAGCTGTCGACGATCGAGCAATACCTCGGCGTCGTGCTGTTCGACCGCGAGCCGCGCGGCGTGCGGCTCACGAAGGTCGGCGCCACGTACTACAAGACGATCGGGCCGGCGTTCGCGTCGATCGCCGCGGCCACCGGCAATATCGTCGGCCGCGCGGAGGACGAACCGCTGCGCCTGTCCGTGTACAGCACGTTCGCCGCGAAGTGGCTGCTGCAGCGGCTGAACCGCTTCGAGGTCCGGCATCCGGCGATTCCGGTCGAGATCAGCACGACAGTGTCGCCGATCAACTTCAACGAAATCGAGGTGGACGCGGCGATCCAGTTCGGCGACGGCCACTGGGAGAACATCGACGCGCAGCACCTGTTCGACGACGTGATCGAACCGGTGTGCAGCCCCGCGCTGCTGCACGACGGTCCGCCGCTGCGCTCGATCGACGACCTCGCGCACCATCGGCTGCTGCAGTCGCGCTACCGTCGGCGCGACTGGTTCGACTGGCTGAACGAAGTGGGCCGCGCCGACCTCGAAGGCATCGTGAAGCGGCAGCGCGGCGGCTTCCAGAATTCGCTGCTCGCGTACCAGGCCGCGATCGAGGGGCTCGGCATCGCGATGGGACAGATCCGCCTGCTCGCCGGCGATCTCGCGGCCGGCACGCTCGTGCGGCCGTTCAGGATGCCGGTGCATCGGCCGCTCGCGTATTACCTGCTCGTTCCGGAAAACCGCCGGCATTCGGGCAAGATCGACGCGTTTCGCGCGTGGCTGCTCGACGAGATCAAGGCGATGCCGGATACGGTTTGAGCGACGCGGCTTGAGCGGCTTGAGCGGCTTGAGCCCTTGGGCCGCGCCGCGCGCCGCACGATCCGCCTACGCGACGCGACCGCTCCCGACGCGCGCCGACCGTCAGGCCAGCGGCCGCAACCCCGCCAGCCGCAACTCCGCGACGGACTCAAGCCCGTCCACCTGCCAAAGCCGGTCGAGCAACGCGCTCGCCGCCGCGTCGCCGATCACCGGCGACGCGAGTTCGAGAAACTTGCCGTTCAGTTCGGCGTCGCTGAGCGGCGCTTCCGGATCGCCGCGCCGGTACGGCGCGAACGCGCCGACCGTGCGGCCGTCCGCGAGCGTCACCTCGACGCGCGCGGCGCGCATCTTCGGGAACGCGGCGGTCAGTTCCGGATCGGCGACGAGGTCGATCTTGTCGAGCAGCGCGCGCACCTTGTCGTCGCGCAGTCGCTCCGGTTCGAACGCGGCGAGACGCACCGAGCCATAAACGGCCGCATGGCTCATCACGTATGGCAGACTGAACCGCGCCTCGAACGCCGACTGCGGATCGCGAATCCCCGCCACGTCGAGCGCCGCCGCATACGTATGGACCGTGATCCGGCGAATCTCGCCGGCCGCGAACGCATGTTCCTTCTGCGCGTCGAGCAACGCGTCGATCGCGGCGAACGTGTGCCCGCAGCAGCCATGATTCTTCTGCGTGATGCGCGTGATGTTGAACTGCTCCGCGAGTCCGTCGGTCGCGCCGCGCCAGTCCGGCGACGCGCACAGCGCCGCGCCGAAGCCCGCGTCGCCTTCGAGGATGTCGGCCACGCCGGTCACGCCGGCCGCCGCGCCCTGCGCGGCCGTCACGCCGACCCAGGCCGCGTGGCCCGCGTGCAGCGCCTTCGTCATCGCGTCGGAGCGGAACGCCTGCTGCAAACCGGACGCGAACGTCGCCGCCGTCGCCAGCGCGTGCAGCGCCGTCGCGGCGGACCCCGGATCGGTCAGCACCGCGCCTGCGCCGGCCGCGCCGAAACAGCCGACGGTGCCGGTCGTATGAAAGTACCGGTAGTGCGCGGGCTGGACCGCCGCGCCGATCCGCGTCGACACCTCGTAGCCGGCCGTGATCGCGTTCAGCAGCGCGGCGCCGCTCGCGCCGCGATCCTCCGCGAGCGCAAGCGCGGCCGCGATCGTCGGGCAGCCGGGGTGATAGACCGCGTCCCTAAAGATGTCGTCGAACTCGACCGCATGCGATGCGCTGCCGTTGATCCACGCGGCGGTCGGCGCGAAGGCGGTCGTGAGCGCCGCCGGCAGGCTCGAACGCCCGTGGCCGAGTTCCGACGCATGCGCGCGCCGCAGTTGCAGCGCCGGCGCGGTCGTCGTGCCGGGCAGCAGCGCGGCGACCCAGTCGATCAGCGCGCGCTTCGCCGCGTGCTGGACCGCCTGCGGCAGGGCCATCTTGCCCTGACGGGCGACGTAATCAGCGAATCGGTCGAGCAGCATGGACAACACCTCTCAGATTGCGGCGTGCGCCGCACGGTACGGTTACGGGCATGAAGGACGTGATGGGCATGGCCGACGCAGCGGCGACACCCGGTCGAGAAACCGCGCGACGTTCTCGTTGAACCACTGCGGCGCCTCGAATTGCAGCCAGTGCGCGGCCGGATGCCGATGCACCTCGTTGCCCGCGCGCAGCGACGCGGCCCACCGCGCGCGCTCGTCGAGTTCGTGAAGCTGGTGCGGATCGCGCGTGCCGAGCGCGAGCCACAGCGGCGCGCGCGAGCGCGCCAGAAGCTCGCGCGTCGGATTGGTTCGCGCGATCGGCCGCGTCGCCGCGCGCGTCGCGCGCACGTGCCGCTCCATCAGCGCGCCGAGGCCCGGCAGCCAACGCGCGGCGTCGGACACCATCACCTCTTTCATCGACACGTCGATGCCGCGCGCGACGCCGTGCTCCCTCGCCTGCGCCGCCGCGCGCGCCTGGATGTCGGCGAGTTGCGCGGAAACCGGCCCCATGCCCGCGGGATTCACGATCGCGAGCGAGCGCACCCGTTCGGGCGCGCAGTCGGCCATGCACGCGGCGACACACGCGCCGAACGAGAACGCGACGACGTCCACCTCGTCGATGCCGAGCGTATCGAGCAACGCGAACAGTTCGGCGGCGAGCGCCGGCAGCGACAGCGTGCCGGGCAGCGCGGACGACTCGCCGAAGCCCGGCAGATCCGGCGCGATCACGCGGCGCGTGCGCGCGAGCGCTTCCACGTTCTCGATCCAGTGATACCAGCCGCCGTACCCGCCGTGAATCATCAGCACGGCCGGGCCGCTGCCGAGATCGAGATGGCTGATCCGGCTTTCGCGGGCGGGCGTGAGCGTCGCGCCGGCGGCCAGGCGCGCGAATTGAGCGTCGATCATTGGCCGCGCAGCAGTTCGGCGTCGAGCACCTTGCCGCGGGTCTCCTTCATCCGCAGGAAGGTCAGCAGGCTGATCGCCGAGCCGACGCACACGTAAATCAGGAACAGCTTCTCCTGGCCGCGGCCCTGCAGCCAGGTCATCAGATACGGCGTGGTGCCGCCGAGCAGCGCGACCACCAGATTGAACGGCAGGCCGATGCCGAGCGAGCGGATTTCCGCGCCGAAGATCTCGGCCATCACCGCCGGCGCGATCGCCGTGTAAAGCCCGTACAGCACCATGCCGAACAGCTCGACGAGCGCGATCGACCAGAACGTATTGCCTACCGACAGCACGACCGGATACAGGAAGAACGTATAGGCGGCCGCCATCACGATCAGTTGCGGGCGGCGGCCGAAACGGTCGGAGAACATGCCGAACAGTGGCTGTACGACCGTGAACGCGATCAGGCTCATCGTGCTGGCCGCATAGGCGATGACCGGCGTCGCGTGCGAGCGATGGATCGCATACACGGGCACGTAGACGATGAACAGATAGAACGCGAATGCGCCGAGGATGCTCGTGCCGATCAGCGTCCACGTCTGCCGCGCGTACTGCGTGAACAGCACCTTCAGCGAACCATTGCGCGTCGAGCCGCGCGCGACGCTACGCTGGAATGCTTCGGTTTCTTCTACACGCGCCCGCAGCCAGTAACCGAACAGGCCCGTCACCGCGCCGATCGCAAACGGGATGCGCCAGCCGAACGACGCCATCTGGTCGTGTGTCAGCGTCTGCGTGAGCAGCCAGGTGAGGCCCGATGCGGCGATCAGGCCGATGCCCGTGCCGAAGAACAGGAAGCTGCCGTGCAGGCCGCGGCGGGTCGGCGGCGATGTCTCCGCGAGAAACGAACAGGCGGCCGCGAACTCGCCGCCGACCGACAGCCCCTGCAGCAGGCGCGCGATGGTCGCGACGACAGGCGCGGCGAGGCCGATGGCGGCATAGGTCGGCACGACCGCCATCAACAGCGAACCGAACGCCATCAGTGTGACGGAGATCGCCAGCGCGGTCCGGCGCCCGTGCCGATCGGAAAACACGCCGAGCAGCCAGCCGCCGGCCGGCCGCATCACGAAGCCGAGCGCGTAGACGCCGAACGCGGCCAGCAACGCCGAGCGCTGGTCGGTCGACGGAAAAATGCGGTGGCCGAAGAAAATCGCGAAGTTCGCGTAGATCGAGAAGTCGAACCATTCGAGCGCGTGCCCGACGCAGCCCGCGACTCGCGTGCGCAACACCGGCGACGAGGGCCTCGCGCCAGACGATAACGTCGATACGACATCGGACATGGTGTCTCCTGCTGTCATTTTGTAATGTCGTGCTTTTCCGGCACTGTGCCACCGCCGGCGCAGCCCGTTCCCACGGGAACGGCTCGACACGCTGCCGGGCCAGTCTGCCCGAGCAGCCCTGCAAAGAACACTTCCTATCCGGTACATCGACGTTCTAAAAAGTCACAGCGGAAAACCAGCATGCGCGCACGGGCAGGCGTTGTTCGCCGGGTTGCACGCCTGGATGGCCGTGGGGACGGGGATGGCGGCGGTTCGCGGATTTGACCGTTAGTTGCACAATTGGCATGCAGTGCGCCCACCGACGCGTGCGCCACAGCGGCGATCGACGCAGAAACCGTCAGGCCGCTTCGGCCTCGCGTTCGCGCCCGGGAATCGCCGCCAGCAGCGAGCGGGTATAGGGATGCTGCGGCGCGCGCCAGATATCGCGATGGTCGCCGCTCTCCACTATCCTGCCGCGTTGCATTACATGCACACGATCGGCGATGTAGCGCACGACCGAGAGATCGTGCGAGATGAAAAGCATCGACAGCCCGAGCTCGTGCTTGAGTTCGACGAGCAGATTGAGGATCTGCGCCTGGATCGACACATCGAGCGCGGACACGGGCTCGTCGCAGATCAGCAGCGCCGGTTCGAGCACGAGCGCCCTTGCGATCCCGATGCGCTGCCGCTGGCCACCGGAGAATTCATGCGGATAGCGCTGGAGCGCGTCCACGGGAAGTTTCACGCGCTCCAGCGCCGAGCGCGCGCGGGCGCCGCGTGAGGCGGCGTCGCCCACGCCGTTCGCGGCCAGCACCGTTTCGAGAATGTCGCCGACCGTCCGGCGGGGGTTCAGCGATGCATAGGGATCCTGAAACACCATTTGCACGTTGCGGCGCAGCGGCCGCAACGCACGTTCGCGAAGCGGCACAAGGTCGGTGCCTCCGAGCGCGATCGAACCATGCTCGACCGGCACGAGCCGCATGATCGCGCGCGACAGCGTGGACTTGCCACAGCCCGACTCGCCGACGAGCCCTACCGTCTCGCCGTGGGCGATCGCGAGCGACACCCCGTCCACCGCGTGCAGCGCGGGCGCGCCGTGGCGCTGCGGGTACGTCACGCGCAGATCGCGCAAGTCGAGCAGCGGTGTTTTATCGACCGGCTTCGCGCCCGATGACAGCACGCGTTCAGCCGGCCGTCGCGGCACGACCACGAAGCCGCCCTCGTCCGCTGCCGCTACCTCTGGCTCGGCCGGCGCGGTATGCCGGATCTCCGGCAGAATCCACGACCGATAGTGGAGATCGTCGGCGAGATCGAGTGATGCGCTCAGGAGCCCTCTCGTATAGGCGTGACCCGGCTTCGAGAACAATTCTGCGGTCGATGCTTCCTCGACCTTGCGCCCGGCCAGCATCACTGCGACGCGGTCGGCATGATCGGCAACGACACCGAGATCGTGCGTGATCAGCAGGAGCGCCATCGACAGTTCGCGGCGCAGCGTATCGAGCAGGTCCAGAATGCGCGCCTGGATCGTGACGTCGAGCGCCGTCGTGGGCTCGTCGGCGATCAACAGGCGCGGGCGGCACGCGACCGCCATCGCGATCATCACGCGCTGGCGCTGTCCGCCCGACAGCTCGTGCGGATAGTCGTCGAAGCGACGTTGCGGTTCCGTCATGCCGACGAGCTCGAGCAGTTCGACGGCACGCGAGCGCGCGGCCTGACGCGACAGCGATTCGTGCTCGCGCAGCGTCTCCACAATCTGCGTGCCGACGGTAAGCACCGGGTTAAGCGACGTCATCGGCTCCTGGAAGATCATCGAGATATGCTTGCCGCGCAGTGCCCGCACGTCCTTCGACGGCAGCCCGAGCAATTCGCGACCCTCGAACTGCACGCTGCCGCTCACGCGGCCCGGCTCAGGGATGAGTTGCATCAGCGAGAGCGCGGTGGCGGACTTGCCGCTGCCCGACTCGCCGACCAGCGCGAGCGTCTCGCCCGGCGCGATAGCGAAGCTCACGCCGCGCACCGCCTCGTGCGCCCCGAAATTCACGCGCAGATCGCGCACCTCAAGCAACTGGCTCACGTCGCGTCCTCACTATCGTTGTCGTTGGCGTGGATTCAGCGCGTCGTTCAGCCCGTCGCCGAGCAGGTTGAGCGCGAGTACCGCAAGCACGATCGCCGCGCCGGGTATCGCGGTCAGATACCACGCCGTGCGCAGCGAATCGCGTCCGGAGCCGATCATCGCGCCCCAGCTAACGACGTTCGGGTCGCCCATGCCGAGAAACGACAGCGACGACTCGATCAGAATCGCGCTCGCGACCATCACCGAGGCGGTGACGATCACCGGCGGCAACGCATTGGGCAGGATCTCGCCGAAGATGATGCGCGCGTTGCCGAACCCCTGGCTGCGTGCCGCGAGCACGAAGTCCGAACGCCGCAGCGTGCGGAATTCCGCCCGTACGATGCGCGCGACGGTGGGCCACGACGCAATGCCGATCGCGAGCGCGATCACCACGACGTCAGGCCGCCCGATCGCGACGATCACGATCACGAGCAGGAACGACGGCACGGTCTGGAACAGCTCCGTGACGCGCACCAGCACATCGTCGACGAATCCGCCGAAGTATCCGCCGAGTGCGCCGACGAGCGTGCCGATCACGAGCCCGATGCCCGCCGAGGACGCGCCGATCAGCAGCGACACGCGTGCGCCGTGAGCGATGCCGGCTGCCACGTCGCGGCCTAGCGAGTCGGTGCCGAGCCAGAATTGCGGATCGCTGCCGGGCCATTCGAACGGGCCGCCGACCATGTCGAGCGGATCGCCGGGAAAAAGCCACGGCGCGAGCAGGGCGAGCACCAGGAACGCAAGCAGCAGCACGAGCCCCGCGCACGCCGAAGGATTGCGCAACAATGCGCGCCAGACACCGCGCCGGGAGCGCGGCGCGATTTCGCCATCCTGTTCCCTACCCCGGCGGCCGAGCAACACGAACGCCAATTGTTGCCGCCACGGCGACACGCCGCGGCGAGCCGCCATTTGCGACGCGTCGTGCAGGTCCGGCGATTCGATTGTCATCAGAGTCTCTCCGTCAACGATGCGCGCCAACGCTAAACGCGGCGGCACCTCAGCTCACGCGCGGATCGAGCCACGCCTGCAGAAGGTCTACCACCACGTTCGCGGCGATCACGAGCAGCGACGACAGCAGCAGCACGCCAAGCAGCACGCTGAAGTCGCGTGCGAGCACCGCGTCGAGCGCGAGCCGGCCCAGTCCGGGCCAGTTGAACACCGTCTCGGTAACCGCCGCGCCGCCGAGCAGCGTGCCGAAGTGCAGTCCGACCAGCGTCGTAAGCGGCATCAGCGCGTTGCGCAGTACATGACGCACGGTCACGCGCCACGGATGCAGTCCCTTCGCCTGCGCGGTGCGCACGAAATCGAGCCGCTGCACCTCGATCATCGCGGCGCGCGTAATGCGCGCATAGATCGCCACGAAGAACGTCGCGAGCGTGGCCGCCGGCAACAGCACATGTTTCGCGACATCCGCCGCATACGCGAGGCCGTGCAGGTTCGCGCCGATCGTCGCGTTGCCGCCGCTCGGCAACCAGCCGAGCCGCACCGCGAACAAAATGATCGCAAGGAGTCCTATCCAGAAACCCGGCGTCGAGTAGAACAGCAGGGCGAGCACCGATAGCACACGGTCCGGCCACTTGCCGGCCCAATGCGCCATCACCGCGCCGAGCGCCACGCCGACCACCAGCGCGAGCGACAGCGCCACCCCCATCAGCAGCAGCGTGTTCGGCAGCCGCGACAGGATCAGCTGCATCACCGGCATGTCGTAGCGCGGCGAATAGCCGAGGCTGAAATGCGCGAGATGCTCGAGGTAGTTCCACAACTGCACCGGCAGCGGCTGGTCGAGCCCGAACTTCGCACGCAGCAACGCCATCGATTCCTTCGTCGCCGAGCCGGATTCGCCGGCGATCACGTCGGCGGCATCGCCCGGCATCAGCTTCAGCAGGAAGAAGTTGAGGACTACGATGCCGACCACCGTCGGCAGCGCCTGCCACGCAGTGCGGCGCAGAATCGTTTGCCAGCGGGCGCGTCGGTCCATCGGGAGGCTCCGTCGTTCGCGTGCGGGCGGATCAGGCGCTCAGCCAGACATCGGCGAAATTGCCTTCTAGCCCCTGCGCGCTCACCGTGTGATCATGCACGCGACGATTGGCGAGCGTGACCATCCGCGGCGCGACGAGATTCAGGATCGGCAGATCACGGTACACGGTCTGCTGAAACTGCTTGTACAGATCGGTGCGCCGACTCTCGTCGAGCTCCACCGATGCCGCTTCGAGCAGGCGGTCCGCCTGCGGGCTGCTGTAATGCGGCGCGTTCGAGAACGGCACGCCAGGCCGGAAATTCTTCGACCAGTAAAGACGCTGGACGCCGACGGCCGGATCGAACAGCGTATTTACGCCGATGCTCGTGAAGTCGAACTGGCGGTCGGTATACACGCGCTTCAGGAACGACGGCAGATCCTGCGAACGCACCGTCACGTCGATCCCGACGCGAGCGAGCGCCGATTTCACGTAGTCGGACTGACGCTGATACATGTCGCCGTATGGCAGATAGTCGTGCGTGAGCCTGAAACGCACACCGTCCGCGCCGCGTGGTTTGCCGGCCGCGTCGAGCAGCGCCTCGGCCGCGTGCGGATCGAACGCATACGGCGCGAGCTGCGCGTCGTGATACGGCGATGCGGGGGTGATGGGCGTCGGCGACAGGTCGGCGAAACCGTATGCGACGGTCTTCTGCACGATCTGCGGGTTGATCGCATGCGCGATCGCCTGACGCACGCGCTGGTCTTTCAGGATCGGATGGTCCAGATTGAAATCGATCTCGGAGAGCGGTTCGAGGAAGCGATAGCCGCGCGTCTCGGTGACGAGATGAGGCAGTTTCGTGAGACGCGGCAGATCGGTGAGCGGCACCGGATTCTCGCCGCCGAGATCGAGCGCGCCGGTCTCGAAGGCCGCCGAGCGCGCGGCCGGATCGGGGATGACCTTGTAGACGAGCGCGTCGATGTACGGCTTGCCGGCGTCCCAGTAGTCCGGATTGCGCTCGTAGACGATACTCGCGCCGCGCGTCCACGACTTGAAGCGGAACGGCCCGGTGCCGACCGGCACATTGTTGTGCGGGTTCGAGAGCGGATCGCCCGATGCGTACAGATGCCTGGGCACGATCGGCGACTCGCCGGCCGAAAGCGCCTTGAGCAAAAACGGCGCCGGCTTCGACAACTGGATAATGGCCGTGTGCGGGTCGGGCGTTTCCACCTTCGTCACATTAGCGAACGTGCTGTGCCCACGCGGGTGAATCGCCTTTAGCAGGTCGATCGAAAACGCTACGTCGGCGGCCGTGAACGGCTGGCCGTCGTGCCAGCGCACGTTCGGCCGCAGCTTGAACGTGTAGCGCAGACCGTCGGGACTGATGCTCCATGCGGTGGCGAGCTGTGGCGTCGGACGCATGTCGAAATCGTAAGCAAGCAACCCTTCGAGCACTTTCGAACTGACGGCGAGCGTCGGGCCCGTGGTCTGGAAGATCGAGACCAGCACCGGCGGCTCCGGATTGATCAGCACGTTGAGCGTGCCGCCGGGTTTGCGCGCGCCGGCGCCTCGCGTTCCCGGGGCGCCCTGTGCGCGCGAAAGCGCGGGAACTCCCGCGGTCGCGGCGGCAGCGCCGGTTGCAATGAGAAACTCGCGACGGGTCAAACGTGCCATGCTGATGGGTTCCGATGTGGGTCACAGGAGTCGGGTTCCACGCCGACTGTCGCCAGAACCCGCGGTCCTGCCGTGACGGCAGAGACGCAATCGTAGCAACGGCTTTGTGCCGCGCTAACCAAGCGATGCTGCTATCGATATGACGGTCGGGGTACAGGATGCGTTGTCAACAGGCGGCGCGGGACTGTTCGGCAATTGCCTCTAGCGGGGTGCCCACTCGTCAACTTGTTTGCCATCGTCAGCTTCGGGAGACGATCGGAAAAAAACGGCGCTTCGCATCCGTTGAATATCGAGCGAGATTCGCCGCACGTCGTGCGCGCTAGCGACTATTATGGATTGGCAAATCTTCTGCACGAGCGTCGCAACGTCGTGCCGGGGTCAGTCGTTGCCGTTGCGCCAGCAACAGGGAGCGCAGCGGACGGTCTTGCCACGACGCCGACGCGAATGCGACGGCCTTCGAATATGACGGGCTGGTGAAAGTCTTGCGCCGGACCGACGGCGAGTTCGGTTATGCGGTGTCGGCGGTACCGCGCGCCACGTCCTCCTGAACGTCGCGCCGGCGGTGGCCGCGCAACTGACTAAAAAGCGATGGGAGTCACTTGTGCGTCGCGGCACAGGGGCTGATGCCGCGACGTCCGGCGCCGTCTCCAGCCCTCACTGGAAGGAGACAACGCGATGAACTCGAAGAGCGGGCTGTGG
>Ga0164242_10007750_pt1 | contig 11725 bp, 7 predicted proteins | sample OricomgcompostMG_FD_108783 | JGI IMG/M metagenome (GOLD analysis project Ga0164242, IMG submission 108783) | Miracle-Growth compost microbial communities from Emeryville, California, USA - Original compost - Miracle growth compost (MG) ... | reverse complement strand
CGCTACCCGCACATGCTGGAACCCCTCGATCTCGGCTTCACCACCCTGCGGAACCGCACTCTGATGGGTTCGATGCATGTCGGGCTGGAGGAAGCCGAGAACGGCTTCGCGCGCATGGCTGCTTTCTATGCCGAGCGTGCTCGTGGGGGTGCCGGTCTGATCGTGACTGGCGGAATCGCACCCAATGAGGCCGGCCGTCCTTACCCGGGTGGAGCGATGCTCACCACCCCGGAGGACGCCGCCGCCCACCGGGTGGTGACCGATGCAGTGCACGCCGAGGGCGGCAAGATCGCCATGCAGATTCTCCACTTCGGGCGCTACGCCTACCACTCCGATTTGGTGGCTCCCAGCGCCATCCAGGCCCCGATCAGTCCTCATGTCCCGAACGAGCTCAGCAGCGCGGCGATCGAGCAGACCATCGGCGACTACGCCCGCTGCGCTGCCTTGGCCAAGGAGGGCGGGTACGACGGCGTGGAGATCATGGGCTCCGAGGGCTACCTCATCAACGAGTTCATCGCCCGACACACCAACAAGCGCGACGACGAGTGGGGCGGTTCCTACGAGAACCGAATGCGGTTCCCCGTCGAGATCGTCCGGCGCGCGCGTGAGGCGGTGGGGGAGGACTTCATCATCATCTACCGGCTCTCCATGCTCGACCTGGTGCCCGACGGGTCCACCTTCGACGAGGTCGTCACGCTTGCGGAACGGATCGAGGAGGCCGGGGCGACCATCATCAACACCGGCATCGGCTGGCACGAGGCTCGAATCCCGACCATCGCCACCTCGGTGCCCCGTGGCGCGTACGCCTGGGTGACCAAGAAGCTGATGACCGCCAAACAGGCAGGCAAGGTCACCGTGCCGCTGGTGACCAGTAACCGGATCAACACTCCGGAGAAGGCCGAGGAACTGCTCGCCGAGGGTTACGCCGACATGGTTTCGCTGGCCCGCCCGTTCCTGGCCGACGCCGCGTTCGTCAACAAGTCCGCCCTGGGAGAGCCGGATTCCATCAACACCTGCATCGGCTGCAATCAGGCGTGCCTGGACCACACCTTCTCCCTCAAGATCACCTCCTGTCTGGTCAACCCCCGCGCCTGCCACGAGACTGAGCTGGTCGTCGCGCCCACCCGCGCCCCGAAGCGGGTCGCCGTCATCGGCGCCGGGCCGGCAGGACTCGCATTCGCGGTCAACGCCGCCGAGCGTGGCCACCACGTCACTCTGTACGACGCCGCCGATGAGGTCGGCGGGCAGCTCACCGTCGCCCGGCAGGTGCCGGGCAAGCAGGAGTTCGACGAGACTCTGCGCTATTTCCGTCACCAGCTCACGGCAACCGGCGTCGAGGTCCGCCTTGGCCACCGTGTGACGGTCGACGACCTGACCGGCTACGACGAGGTGGTGGTGGCCACGGGAGTGGTGCCGCGCATCCCAGACATCCCCGGCATCGACCACCCGATGGTGCTGGGCTACCTCGATGTCCTGCATGACCACGTCGAAGTCGGCCGGCGGGTGGCGATCCTCGGTGCGGGCGGCATCGGCTTCGACGTTGCCGAATACCTCACCGACCCCAGCCTCGCCCACGGGCTGGAAGCAGGACCGGACACCAGCCGAGATGTCCCCGCCTTCCTGTCGGCCTGGGGCGTTGATGCGACGCACTCCACGCCGGGAGGTCTGGCCACGGCCACTCGGCAGAAGTCGCCCCGCGAGGTCACCCTGCTGCAGCGCAAGAGCAGCAAGGTCGGCGCGGGCCTGGGTAAGACCACCGGATGGATTCACCGCACCGAACTCAAGCACCGGGGTGTGACCATGGTCGCCGGTGCCGCATATGACCACATCGACGACGACGGTCTCCACTTCCTCATCGACGGCCACAAGCAGCTCCTCGCGGTTGACAACATCATCGTGTGCACCGGACAGGAGCCCAACCGCAACCTGTACGACGACCTCGTGTCCCGAGGAGTATCTGCGCACCTGATCGGTGGGGCCGACGTTGCCGCCGAACTCGACGCCAAGCGTGCGATCGATCAGGGCACCCGTCTGGCGGCCGAACTGTGACCGCCGAGGCAGGCCGAGACGCGCTGCGCTACGTCGCCATCGGGGACAGCCTCTCCGAAGGCGTGGGTGACGAACCCTGGCCGGACGGGACCCTCCGCGGCTGGACCGACCGGCTCGCCGCACTTCTCTGCGCGCGTCACGACGAACGCGGAGTCCGATACGCAAATCTGGCGGTACGTGGATACAAGGCTGCCCAGGTCCGCGACACTCAGCTCGACGCAGCGATTGCGATGGCCCCCGAAGTCGTCACCCTGACTGCGGGTATGAACGACATCCTGCGGCCCCGCGTCGACTTCAACGAGCTCGAGTCCACCCTCATTGGCCTGGTGCAGCCCTTCACATTGCGGGGGAGTCGTGTGATCGTCGTGCCGATCCCCGACGTGAGTCGCATCTCGCCGGTTGGCGCGCTCCTCAACGAGCGACGTAACCGGCTGAACTCGATCTACACGAACCTGGCCCGACGCCACGGTGTACTCCCCCTCACCGACACCACGGGGACTGTTTTTGAGGATCCTCGCGCGTGGGATGCCGACCGACTCCACCTCTCGGCACTGGGTCACGAGCGTCTTGCGTACGCCGCTGCGGCGTGTCTCGGCATTCCGGTCGGTGTCGAGTGGCTTGCTGCTCCGGCTGGTGCGCCGCCCGCCCGGACAGTACGAACTGAAGCCGCCTGGTGGTGGGGCTATGCCATGCCCTGGATCGGGCGGCGACTTCGCGGCAAATCCTCCGGCGACGGACGGGTCGTCAAGCGGCCGATCCTTGCCCCGTTGGAGCAGATGTAGTCCGTCCTGCCCGACTTCTCCGGCGTTCCTCCGGTCGCGGCGAGGTCACGAAGAAGTCTTGAGTTCCCTCTTGAGGATCTTGCCGGTGGCCGTCATCGGGAACTGCTCGACGATCTCGATCATGCGGGGGTACTTGTAGCCGGCGAACTGCTCTTTGCCCCAGGCGAGCAGTTCCTCGGCAGTGGTCGGGTCGTCGTCGCGCTTCACGACGTACGCCTTGACTTCCTCGCCGAACTTCTCGTCCGGGACTCCGACCACGGCGACCAGCGACACCGCCGGGTGGGTCATCAGGACTTCTTCGATCTCGCGCGGATAGACGTTGTATCCACCGCGAATGATCATGTCCTTGGAGCGGTCGATGATGTAGTAGTAGCCGTCGGCATCCTTGCGTGCCAGATCGCCGGTGCGGAACCAGCCGTTCCGGAGCACCTCGGCAGTTGCCTCGGGTCTGTTGAGATAGCCCTTCATCACCGGATGGCCCTTGATCGCAATCTCGCCGACGGCATCGGGTGAGTCGGGCACGTCGCCCCAATCGTCATTGACGAGCTTCATCTCTACGCCCCAGATCGGTTTGCCGATGGAGCCGGGTCGATTCTCCCCGGCGCGGGGAGTGAAACTGGCGCCCGGAGAGGTCTCGGACAGGCCGTAGCCCTCACGGACATTGATGCCGAACTTCTCCTTGACTTGCTTGATGATCTCGACCGGCATTGCCGAGCCGCCGGACAGGGCGAGGCGCAGGCTCCTGGCGATGGTGTCGATCGCCTCCTGATCGGGGAGCGCGGAGAGCAGGGCGTGGTACATCGTCGGGACGCCGGCGAAGTGGGTGATGCTCTCGCGGAGCATGAGCTCGACCGCCTCGGCGGGGTCGAAGCGGGGCATCAGGACAATGGTGTTTCCACCCGCGAACGCCGTGTGCATCTGGAGGGTCTGCCCGAATGCGTGGAAGAGGGGCAGTGCGATGAGGTGGGTGTCGGTTGCCTCGCCGCCGTCGAGCACCCGGTGAGCCGTGAGCGCGTTGAGCGTGAGGTTGGAGTGGGTCAGCTCGGCGCCCTTGGGCTGTCCGGTGGTGCCCGAGGTGTAGAGCACGACCGCGGTGTCGGTGGCATCGGTCGCAACGCTGTCGAACACCGGGGACCGGCCCACCAACGCCTGCGCGAGGGTTTCGATCTCATCGCACGGCGAAGGCGCCTCGGGGTTGGCAGTGACGACGAACATCTGCTCGCAGCCGTCGGCCTGCTCGAATCCGTCGTGACAGATTTGGGCGATCGGCAGCTCCGGGGTCCCCTCGAAGCAGAACAGGGCTCGTGCGCCACTGTCGCGCAAGTGGTAGGCCACCTCGCGGCCCCGCAACAGCACGTTGAGCGGCACGACTGCCGCACCGGTCTTCAAGATGCCGTAGTAGATGATCGGGAACCAAGGGACGTTGGGGCTGCTCAGTGCCACCTTGTCACCGGGCTTGATACCACGGCTCACCAGCAGGTTGGCGACCTGGTTGGCCGCAGCGTTCACCGCCGAGAACGGCAAGCGGGTCTGGCCCAGCACGACGGCATCACGGTCGGGATAGGTGCGGGCGGAGTCCTCCAGGACGATGGCGAGGTTCAACATGGCTGCCTGGTCCTCGATTCGTCAGCGCGCTACTGCGCTTCGGTCCAGGCCACCGCGGCCGCCTGGATGTCGGGGTAGCGCTCGGCCATGCGAACCGAGAGTGCCTGTGCGGCCTTGAGCGGTCGCACCATCACCATGAAGTCGATGATCTTGCCTGCCTCGTTGAAGACGAGAAAGTCGCAGCCGGTCACTTCCAAGCCGTCGACCTTGGCCTCGAAGACCAGTGCGTGCTTGGTGTCGTCGTGGATCTCGCGTACGTAGTGGAAGTCCTCGAAGACCTCGACCACCGAGCGCAGGATCGCGTTGGTGATGGCCTTGCCCGGATAGGGTTTGAACGCCACCGGGGAGCGGAACACGACCTCGTCGGCCAGCATCGACTCCACTGCATCCATGTCCTTGGCGTCGATCGCCTCGCGAAATGTGCCCACAACAACTCCATACTCAACTTATTGACTATCTACACCACGAGTGTATGGCGCGCGCCACACGCTGTCCAGTCCGGAATAATCAACTCTGCCATTAGTATCGGATGCGCGATACGATCTTCTTCATGGCACTTCAGGATGCGATCTTGGCTGCGCTCTCCTATGGCGAGTCATCGGGATACGACATGGCGAAGTCGTTCGACGTGACGGTGGCGAACTTCTGGACTGCCACCCCTCAGCAGCTCTACCGCGAACTCGACAAGATGGAGGCAGCCGGTCTTATCGAGGCGCGCGTGATTGAGCAGGTGAAGCGGCCGAACAAGCGGCTTTTCTCCCTCACGGACCAGGGTCGCGAGGCGCTGCGTGACTTCACGGTCCGCGCACCCAGACCAAGCGCGATCCGCGACGAACTGCTCGTGCAGGTCGAGGCGATGGACCTCGCCGACGCTGCGTCAGTCAAGGTGAACGTTCAGGACAAGCTCGTGGCCTCTGAGGCAAAGCTCAAGCGATACGAGCGCACCCGCGACCACCTGCTCGACGGCCGCAGCGAGGAGGCCTACCTTGCGGAGGAGGACCGCCTCGGCCCCTATCTCACCCTTGCGCGTGGGATCTCCTTCGAGATGGAGACCATTCGGTGGTGCGAGTTCGTACTTGCCACCCTCACGGATCGAGCACCCAATGCAGAAGGCTGATGTGGTGTCTCCGGCCCCGATGAGCAGGCCGGCGAACCCGGAGACGATCTTCACCTACGGCGCGCCGCAGCTGAAGTGCGGATCGGGTGCCTCGGCGGAGATCGGTTACGACCTCAGCCGCACCGGTGTGCGGCGGGTGCTCGTGGTCACCGACGCGGGGGTCGCCGCGACCGGCGCGCCCGGGCGGGTGGCGGAGCAGCTGGCCGAGTTCGGCATCGAGGCGCAGGTGTATGACGGCAGCCACGTCGAGCCGACCGACGAGAGCCTGCGCGAGGCGGTCGGCTTCGGGCGGCAGCAGGGTCCCTTCGACGCGTTCGTCGCGGTGGGTGGGGGATCGAGCATCGACACCGCCAAGGCGATCAACCTGCTGACCACGAACCCGGGCGAACTGCTGGACTACATCAACGCACCGATCGGCGCGGGCCGGGCGCCGCAGCAAGCACTCAAGCCGCTGATCGCGGTGCCCACGACGACCGGAACCGGCAGCGAGAGCACCACCGTCTGTGTGCTGGACGTGCTCGACCAGCACGTGAAGACCGGCATCAGTCACGCCGTGCTGCGGCCTGCCCTGGCCGTGATCGACCCCGACCTGACGGTCAGCCAGCCGCCCGGCGTCACCGCGTCGGCGGGCATGGACGTCCTGTGTCACGCGCTGGAGAGCTACACGGCAGCGCCATACAACAGCTTCGAGCGCAAGCGGCCCGAGCAGCGGGTGCCCTATTGCGGCGCGAACCCGATCGCCGACATGTGGTCGGAGAAGGCGATGAGCCTGCTCGCGCAGTCGTTCCGGCAGGCGGTGCACGACGGTTCGGACACGCAGGCACGCGGCGACATGGCGATGGCGGCGACCTTCGCCGGGATGGGTTTCGGCAACGCGGGAGTGCACATCCCGCATGCGAACGCCTACCCGATCGCGGGCCAGGTCCGTGACTTCCACCCGCGGGACTACCCGGCCGATGAGCCGATGGTGCCGCACGGGATGTCGGTGGCGCTGACCGCGCCGGAGGCGTTCCGCTACACCTTCCCGGCGGATCCGGAGCGGCACATCAGGGCCGCACGACTGCTGGAACCGGGTGCCGAGCAGCCGGCCGACGCAGCGGATTTCCTGCCGTCGGTGCTGATCCGGCTGATGCGCGACATCGGCATACCGAACGGCATCGGCGCGGTCGGCTTCGACACCGGGGACATCGACGCGCTGGTCGAAGGCGCTGCCAAGCAGCAGCGGTTGCTCACCATCTCGCCGCGGCCGGTGGACCACGCCGCACTTGCGGGGATCTTCGAGCGGTCCCTCCGGTTGTGGTGAGCGCCCACGTCACCGGGCCCCGGGGACCAGCTCGATGTTGACCATCGGCGACACCACCTGACGGCGGTCGGTCGGCGCGTCCGGCAGGTAGTAGATCCGGTAGGAGCGCCCTTCGACCAGAGCGGCATATCCCGCCCCGGAGACGAGGAACCGCTTGCCGCCGAGAACGTAATAGTGCGAGCAGGATTCGCTGCTGCCCTGGTAGTCCGGCCAGCCGTCCCGCTCCCGCGTGACCTGCCCTTCGGCATAGGTGACCCGGCCGGCGTCGATGTACTTGTGCAGTCGCCCATAGTGCGGCCGGATCAGGCCGAGCCAGCCGGCAACGGCCGCGAGCAGCCCGATGGATGCCTCCGTGCCGGTCGCCAGGTTGCCGGTGCACACGCCGTAGACGAGCACCGCGAGGGCCAGCACGCAGCAGGTGGTCGGGACGAGGCTGCTACGACGTGACGCGTCCAGCCTGGCCTGAAGTTGTTCCTGCTGCGCCGGACTCAGCAGCCCGGCCCTGTTGGCCGGTAACGCGTCGAGCCGGCAGGTGTTGGCGGCCGCGAGCCGGGTGGTCAGTGCGGGGTTTCGGACCTCACTCTGGGACGGTATGGCGCTGCGCGGCACCGGACTGTGCGGGACAGGGTGCGCAGTGTCCCTGGTCCGCGTCGTCATACCAGTGAAAATAGTTTCCGCCCGGCGCGGCCGCTTCAGTAGTGAGCTACTGAGATTCGGTCGCCGCGGACTCAGCCCTGCCGCATCACGAGGCCCAGCCCGGAGCGCTCGTTGACGCCGAGCTTGGCGAACACGCGGTAGAGGTGGGACTCCACCGTCCGGGTCGACAGCGAAAGGCGTTGTGCGATCTCGGCATTCGTGAGTCCTCCGGCGGCGAGTGACGCCACCTCACGCTCGCGCCGGCTCAGCTCAGCGGCGCGTCCCGTGCCCGTCAGGGCTGGTGTCGACGCGCGTTCACAGCGGCTCGCCAGCACCGCGGACCGGGCTTCCAGGCGGTGTGCGCTCGATGTCAGTCCGGCGTGGTGGTACGCACGGGCAGCGTCTGCTGCCGCCTCAGCTGCCAGCAGCAGCGCGCCGTCAGCTGCGAAATCGTCGGCGACGGCGGCCAGTTCAGCGCCGTCGTGGTCGGCCAACGCCCTGATGTGCGCCGCCTCTCGAGCGATCAGCGGCGTCTGCGTGTTGCTCGCCAGGGTGTGTAGTTGTGCGGCGATCGGGCCCGGTGCGGCGCCCAGCCGGGCGGCAAGGTGTAACAGGTCTGCGCGCTGCACCACCATCTCACCGGCATCGGCTGCGCCCTCCAGTGCGATCCTGGCCGCGCCGGTGGTGTCGCCCTCCGCCATACGGGTCAGCGCGTGCGCCGCGACATGGTCGGTGACGGTGCGCGCCACCGTCCGGCCGGGCCGGTGGCTGGTCGCCTGCGCCAGGTGCCGGCGCGCGGACGTCACGTCCCCGACCAGGGCGTCCGTCTGGGCGAGCAGGGCGGAGAGCCAGCCGATGTGGCCGCTGATGTCGGACTCCCGGAACCCGGCAAGTGACTCCATGAGCGATCGCCGCGCAGTGGCGGGGCGTCCCGCCCGCAACACACTTGCGCCGACGAGGAAGCAGCACAACGCGCGCACGACGGGATCCGGGTCCGTGACGGTCTGCTGGTGCAGTGCTCGCGCGAGCTGCTCTCCGGCAGCGACGTGACCGTCGAGGATCGCGCACATGACCTGCTGCCCGACAGCACTGGCGGTGCCGCGCCGCACTTCGGGCGGTCCGGCCTCGGCCAGGGCAGCCATGATCGGATGCAACGCTCGCGAGCGGTGGGTCAGCCCCTGATAGGCGAGGGCTTCGCCGGCGGTCTCGGCTGCCATCAGCCGGGCGAGCGGGTCCACGCCGTCGACGGCCAGCAACTGTGTCCCGAGGGTGACCGTCTCGGCGAGTCGGCCGTCCTCGATGTAGATCTCAGCTCGGTGTGCGCGTGCCAATTCATGTGAGTGGCGGGCGTGTTCATCGTCGGAGTCGTGCGCTGCCTCGAACCGATCGACCATCGCCAACGCGTCCGAGACCTGGCCGAGGCCCTGCTGCAGTGCGCGCACGCGCGTGGCGAGGTAGTGCGGGCACAGCTCGTGGTGCGCGTGCACGATCGTCGACTCGGCGGTCGCGAGCAGCTTCTCGGCCTCGGCGAATCCGCTGCGCCCCGCGGCGGCGATCGCAGCCTGCACCGCAGCGGCCGGCCCGCCCCCGTGATCGATCGCCGACTGCGCCAGGCGGGCGGCGAGCGCGTGGTCGAAGTTGTGGTTGGCGATGACGGCGGCAGCGGTCAGCAACCCCGGGTCGATCGCCTGACCCAGCCGTAGCCGGCCGGACGCGACCAGGACGGTGTCGCTGTCGGTGCGCAGCCCGGAGTTCTCGACGACGTCGATCAGTTCTCGGAGCAGCCGTCGGCGGGTGCTGCCGGTGAGTGAGTCGCGTGCGACCTCGCCATACAACGGGTGGGCGACCCGGCACTCGGACTCAGCCTCGCTGACCGTGACCATCCCCAGTCGTTCCAGCCGGACGAGTGTGCCTGTGGACAAAAGAAGTTCGGCGATGGGCAGCGCCAGTGGCTCCGCCATCGAAACGGTCGCCAGCGCCTCGAGGTGCATGCTGTCGAGGTCTGCGAGCCGGGCGCTGACCGCATCGATCGGGCGTGGTGCGAGCACCACCGTTCCGTCCCATTGCCACAGGCCGTCCCTCTCCTGCAGGGAGCCGGCCTCCAGCGCGCCCCGGACCAGTTCGCGCGCGTACAGCGCATTGCCGCCGCTGACCAGCGCGATGCGGTGCTTGGCGCGCTCGGCGATCGTCCCCGGCACCATCGCATCGATGAGCTCGCCGATCTGGGCCGGTGAGAGCGGCTGCAGATCCATGCGCTCCGCGAGACCGTCCTTCCACATCGCGGTGATCGGGTCCGGCGGTCGAACACCTTGACGCACGGTGACCAGCACCGTCGCGGACCCGGTCAGCGCCAAGTGCAGCAACAGGGCCGCACTGCCGGAATCCAACAGGTGCGCGTCGTCGACGCCGATGACGGTCGGGCCGCCCGGTGCGGCGCGCAGGGTGTCGGCGACCTCGGCATACCAGGAGGAGACGCCGGCGTGATCGGCGGCGGAGGTCTCCGGTGCGAGTTGTGCGAGTGCGGCATACGGGGTCGCGGCCGCCGCTTGTGTGGCGATGGCAAAGACCGACGGTCGTCCCACGGTGTCGGCGTGCTCCAGCGCCTCGCGGAGCAGGCGGGTCTTTCCGACTCCCGCCGGCGCGACGATGACGGCGCTGCCCTGGTCTGCGGACCGGCCCGGCTCGACCAGGTCCGTCAGCGCACGCAACTCCGCGGTCCGGCCCACGAAGGGCGGGTCCGCTTTCACCCTTCGATGGTAGGGCCGAGTGCGGACGATCGGCCCGTGATGGGCGAATCCGTCCTGCGCACCGCGATGCGGATCTCCTACCCAGCCTCCTTTCAGCGATTTCTTGTATTGATCGAATCAACAATTGGCAGGTGTGCCCCTCGTGAACGACCGGCCACCCGAACCGCGACGGGGGCATACCGTGCGATCGGCAACATGGAGGACGAGCTCAGTCGGTTCCGGGCGAGACGATGCATAGCCTGCTGATCGCGATCGCGATCGTGGCATCGATCGGGATCAGCTACAAGACCAAGATCAACACGGGTCTGCTGGCGATCGTGTTCGCCTACCTCATCGGGGTGTTCGTCCTCGGGATGAAACCCGCGGATGTGACTGCGCTGTGGCCGATCCCGATCTTCTTCACGATCTTCGCCGTGACGCTGTTCTTCTCGGTCGCCATCGAGAACGGCACGCTGGAGAAGATCTCCCACCACATGCTGCACAGATCGCGTGGCCTCGCCTGGGGTCTGACGGTCGTCTTCTTCGTGACGGCCGTGGTCGTGGCCGGGCTCGGTGCCGGTTTCTACGCCGTCATGGTCTTCCTCGCGCCTGCCGCGCTCGTCATCTGTTCCCAGGTGAAGATCGAACCACTGCTCGCCGGTCTTGCCGTGATCGTGGGGGCACAGGTGGGGTCCAATCTGATGACCAGTCTCAACGGCATCGTCTTCCGTGGGTTGTTCCAGAAACTCGGCTACTCCGAGTCGCGTGCGTTCGGGATCTCCTTCGCGATCTTCATCGCCTACCTGGTGCTCACCCTGCTCGTGATCGTTGCGATGACGGTGTACTTCCGCCGGCGAGCTGCCCGCCGGGGCGACGAGGTGCGACGCGACGACATGGAGGTGGCCGAGCCGGAGCCGTTCGACCGTCGCCAGCGGGTGACCCTGCTGCTCATCGCGATCTTCCTGCTCCTGGCGCTGGTGCCGTCAATACTGCACGTGCTCTTCTCGCACGTCGGGGTGTTCGGCAGCTGGGCGACGAACATCGATCCGCCGCTGCTGAGCATCGTGCTGGCCGTGGTGGCGATGTTGTGCGGGACGGCGGACAGCCACCGCGTGATCGCGCGGGTGCCCTGGGGCATCCTGATCATGATCAGCGGGATGGGCATGCTCATCCAGGTCGCGGTGGCGGCCGGGACGATCAAGCAGATCGCGAACTGGCTCGGCGACGGCCATCTGCCGACGTATCTCATTCCGGTGTTCCTGGCCCTGGTCGCCGCCGTCATTACGGCGTTCAGCAGTTACATCGGGGTGACCGCACCGGCGCTCTTCCCCGTCGTGCCTGCCCTGGCCGCCGTGACACATCTCAACCCGACCCTGCTGTTCGTATGCGCCACGATCGGCGGTTTGTCGATGGCGGTCTCGCCATACTCCGAGGGCGGTGCGATGATCCTGGGTTTCTCCCCGGAGGACCAGCAGGACGCCATGTATCGCAAGGAGCTCGCGGTCGG
>Ga0164242_10007749_pt1 | contig 11726 bp, 5 predicted proteins | sample OricomgcompostMG_FD_108783 | JGI IMG/M metagenome (GOLD analysis project Ga0164242, IMG submission 108783) | Miracle-Growth compost microbial communities from Emeryville, California, USA - Original compost - Miracle growth compost (MG) ... | reverse complement strand
GACTTGCCGCCGGAGATCTTGGCTTCCTTGTAGCTTTCGAGCGCGGCTGTCAGTGCCGTCATCGCGGCTGACCGCAGCGACTTCTCACTCGCGTCGCCAGCGGCCTTGCGCGCCTTCTCCAGGCCGCCGGTCACTGGCGTCAGCTGCCGCAGCTCGCCGTTGACGACGGTGATGCTGGTGCTGTCCAGGATCGGGTCGAGGACACCGATGACGGCCGAGGCGATCTCGCCGTCGAGCTCCGGTGTGCCGACCTGGCCCTTGATCGAGGACAGCGCCGCGGTGATGAGCTTCTGCAGGGCGCCACGCTCGACGATCTGCTGGGGCTTGGCGATGAGGTCGGCGCGGTAGGCGGTGAGCTTGCCGCGCAGCACGCCGAGGGCCGCGACCTGCGCCTGCTTCGCCTTGTCGTCGGTGGCGCCCTTCTTCACGGCCGCGGCCTTGTCCGGGGGCGCGTCGAACTTGGTGATCTTGCCGTTGGCGACCTCGAAGGTGGTGAGGTACTTCTGGATCGAGACCTTGGCCGCGAACACGACGACCTGGTCGGCCTCGGCGCCCGGGAAGGCGGCCTGCAGCTGCTTCCAGTGCTTGCTGATGATGCTCTGGACCTCGGCCTGCTTGATGCCGTTGTCGCCGGTGTTGGCCTTCTTCTCGCCGTAGGCGCGGAAGTCGTCGGCGAGGGAGTCGCGGGCGACCCGCCACTGCTCGCGCTGCTGGAAGTCCTCCTTGACGCTCTTGGCCGCGGTGCTCGGCGCAGGGTCGAAGGCCCGGATGTAGCCCGCTTGGACGACGATGGACTTCAGCAGCGGCCCGAAAGCCTCCGTGGCGGCGCGTTCGATGCCGCGGTCGGTCTCGGTGAACGCGAAGGCCTCGTGCAGCTGCCCGGCCCGGTTCTGGATGATCTCCTGGACCCGCTCGCGCTTGACGCCACTGTCGCCGCCGAGCAGCTTCTTGTGCGCGTAGGCGTGGAAGTCGTCGATCACGGTCTCGTAGCCGAGCTTCTCCTTCTTCGCCGCCTCCTTCGGGTCGCTGACCGGTTTGCGGTCGTAGGCCGGTGACGCGTCACCGATCTTGAGGTCGTCGCCCTTGGCGAGATCGCCGACCTCGGCGACGATCACCTGGGCCAGGGCGAGGAAGTCGAGTTCGAGTTCGCCGCCGGCGGTGACGCCGCCCTTGAGCGCTGCCGCGAGCTCGCCGGCGATCTTGAGCTTGCCGTTCTTGATCTCGAACTCGCCGCCCACCTCGACGCCGGCGCCGACGGCGACGCCGACCTTGCCCTTGGCCGACACGATGGTCTTGCCGCGCACCTTCACCTTGGCCTGTGCGTGGGCCTCCACCTTGGCCCCCGCGAAGGCGCTGGCTTTGAAGCTGGCCGAGACGCCGGCCAGGCTGACCTCGAGCTTTCCGGATGCCTCGGCCTTCGCGCCGGCCCAGGCCTCGTACCCGGCGCCGACCTCCAGCTGCGCCTGGCCCAGCTGCAGCTCGGCCACCACCGAGCCCTTCGACGACGCCGATGCTTCGGCGCCGGCGCTGAACTCCGCGCCGAGGCCTTCCTTCCAGCTCGCGAACGCCTTGGCGCTGACCGAAGCGGAGACCCCGATGAAGCCCTCGATCTTGGCCAGTGCGGTGGCGACCAGCGGGCCGTAGCGCGCCTCGACCGCCGCGCTCGCCTCGCCCCAGATGCCGGCTTTGATCGCCGCCTCGAAGGTGGCCTCCAGTGCGGGGATCAAGCCGCTGCGGTCGACCTTCGCCTTCGCCGCCATGGAGCCCTCGACGCCGGCTCCGCCCTTGGCGGAGGCGTTTGCCTTGGCGCTGAGCGCGCCGCGCTTGATCGCCGCCCGTGCCTCGGCTTCGCCGAACGCGCCGGCCCGCGCCATCGCCTCGATGGCGACGCTGAGCTCCTCCTCGGTCGCCATCGAGATCAGCTTGACGGCAGCTTCGGCCCCGGCCAGCCCCTCGACCTTGGTGCCGGTCTGCGTGCTGGTGGTGCCGTCGAACACGTCGGTGCTCGTGGTCCGTGAGCCCTTGGCGCCGGCGCCGACGGTGCGACTGGTCTCGTCCTTGGTGCCGACGATCCGGCCGGTGTGCTCGTCGTGCTCGTACTCGTGGGACTCCTCGTGCTCGTTCCACGTGCCGGTGGAGGACTCGACCTTGGTCTTGGTGGGGTCCGGGGTGGACAGCCCCAGCTGCGGCTTGGCCCACTGCGGCGGGGGTGGTGGCGGCGCTTTCTTGCCCGGGACCGGCGGCGGCGGGCGGCGGGGCGGACGGGTCGGCTTGGCGAGCGGTGCGGTCATCGGCTATCCCTGCCCATCGTCGTGCCCGGCGTGGTCGTGCGCGGCGGCCTGCCGGCGCAGCGAGTCGACGACGGTGTGTGCGACCTGCTCGGCCTCGGTCTCGGCCGGGTCGTCCGCGCGGCCGATCACCGGTGTGCTGCCGCCCGCGGGGCCGCCGCCGCGTCCCTGCTGCACGACGTGGGTGAGTTCGTGGGCGAGCAGGTGCTGGCCGCGCGCCGAGCCGGGGTCGTAGGCGCCCGGCGAGAAGTAGATGTTGTTGCCGTGGGTGAACGCGGTCGCCTGGACGTCGCGGGTCAGCTGGGCCGCGTTGGCGTCGGTGTGCAGGTTGACCGCGCCGAAGTCGGCTCCGAACGCCGACTCGAACCTGGTGCGGACGTCCGGGGTGAGCGCGCGTCCGCCGCTGCCGCCGGCCGCGAGCCGGCGGGCGGTGTCCGGCTCCAGGCTGGTGCCGCCCAGCGGGTCCTCGGCAGCGACGCGCCGCCGGATCGACGACTCGGCCTGGGTGCGAGTGGGGGTGCGCTGAGGGCGCTCGTGCACTGGTCCCCCAACCTGTGTCGCCGCCGCATGACTTATCGCGCACGTTACGCGCGGCCATGATCACCGACAAGGCTGCGCGGGCCGCCCGGCCCTACCGGCGGGCCGACTTTTCGGGCTCATCACCGGAAAGCGGGATGAACCCGTGCTCGGGTATCACCCGGCCCAGTTTGCGGTACTCGCCCAGGGCCGCGTCGATGACGTGCCGCATGCCGACCAGCGCGCCGGCGCTGACCGCGTCGTAGGCCGCGGACAGCACGATGTTGCGGATGTCGCCGCCGGACAGTTCGACGGACTCGGCCAGGAACTCGATGTTCACCGGGTCCTGCTCGTCGAGCGACGGCAGCTGCCGCAGGTGGTGTTCCCACAGCTGGCGACGGGTCGCGACGTCCGGGTCCGGGAAGTGCACGATGAAGCTCATCCGCCGGGAGAAGGCACGGTCGAGGTTGCCACGCAGGTTCGTGGCCAGGATGGTGATGCCGTCGAAGTGCTCCATGCGCTGGAGCAGGTAGGCGACCTCCTGGTTGGCGTACCTGTCGCGTGCGTCCTTCACGTCCGAGCGGCTGCCGAACAGCGCGTCCGCCTCGTCGAAGAACAGCACGACGTCCAGCGCCTCGGCGGTACGGAACACCTTCTCCAGGTTCTTCTCGGTCTCCCCGATGTACTTGTCGACCACCGCCGAGAGGTCGACCTGGAACAGGTCTATCGACAGCTCCTCGGCGATGACGTGCGCGGCGAGGGTCTTGCCGGTGCCGGGGCTGCCGGTGAACAGCGCGGCGATCCCCCGTCCTCGCGAGCGCAGCGGGCCCTGCGCCGCCACCTCGTCGCGGTGGCGGGCCCAGGTGACCAGTCGCCGCAGTGACGCGGCCGTGTGCTCCGGGAGCACGAGGTCGTCGAAGCCCGGCCCGCTGCCGGCCGCCGGCGCCACGGCGATGCGGTCGGCGTCGGCGGCACCCGATCCGCCGATCCGCCGGGCCGCCTCGCGCACCGCCTCGGCGCCGACCGGGCCACCGTTGGCCGCCGCGAGCACCCGCGCGTAGCGGACCGCCTCGGACACGTCCTCGGGGGTCAGCCGGAGCCCGACCAGGGATTCGAGCAGCCCGTCGGTGCCGGCGAGTTCGCCGAGATTTTCGCGCCAGAGGGTCGCGCGGTCGGTGACATTCAGCGGCTCCGCGTCGACGATGAGCGGGAACCGCGGCAGCCAGGCGGGGTTCCACGGCCTGCTGCCGACCGCGACCACCGGGACGGCGGCCTGCTCCAGGGCTTCGAAGGCGGCGCAGTCCAGTGGGTCGCCGAGTGTCTCGGCGCCGAGGACCAGCAGCCCCCAGCCCCACAGCCCGGCCTCGCGAGCGGCGGCGGCGAGCACGGTGGCGAGCTGCTGGCCGGGCAGGTGGCGCCGGATGTCGATACTCAGGCAGTGCAGCCCGAGCCCGGCGAAGGCGCCGGCCGCGAGTGACGCGCCGGTCGAGCCCGGGGCCGACCGTATCCAGATCAGCGGCACCCCGTGCTCGATGGCGCGTGTCACCCGGGGGGTCGCCGGCAGGTCGACCGGTAGCACGGGGGTGCGCAGCCTCGACACGTCCGGGTCGCACGGCACGCCACCGGCCAGCACCGCGGCCACCGACGGGGGCACCGACAGCGTGCGGCCCAGCCAGGGCTCGGAGTCGGACAGCTCGAGCAGCCGACCGCGGCGCAGCGGTCCGTCGAGCCCCAGCCGGGTGAACGGCTCGGCGCCGGCGGTCGGCACGCCGACCAGTTCGAGGGCCAGGCCGACGCTCGGGCGCACGGCCCCGGCGAGCCCGCGCAGCAAGGCATAGGCCAGTCCGACCGTGGCGTCGAGGTCGGGCGCGGCGGACAGCCACAGCAGCGCCGCGTCGACCTCGTCCAGGCCGAACACCTCGGCGATCCGGTCGAGCGGGTGCTCGGCCCCGTCCGTCTCGGCCCCGTCCGTCCCGGCGACGTCGGCGTGCGCGTGATCGGCGCGCAGCACGGCCAGTGCCTGATCGAACTCGGCCGCCCACTCCCACCGACCGCCGGCCGGTTCGGCGGCAGCCGCACGCCGGCGGCCGGCATCGGCCAGCGCCTCGATCAGCCTGGTCATCGGGTGGCCTCGCTTCACTCGGCGTGCGGCGTCACCCACGCTGTGCTCCCGTTCGCTGCGCCAGCGTCGCGCACTGGCTGTGGCATTGTCGGTTCCGTCCTGGTCGGCTGCCGGGCCCGGCAGGGGGCCTCGCCCGACAGCGGGTGGCGGGGCACACTGGGCGGGCGCGGGCGGCGGTTCGTGTCCGGGACGATATCCCGTCTAAGGAGCAGGTCATGTTCATCCGGGTCGTGGACGAGGGTCTCGAGCACCTGCTGCGTGCCGAACTGCCTCTGCCGGAGGACGTCGGCGACGTCAGCTTCGACGCGCCGACCGCCACCTGGGCAGCGCAGCTGGCGCGGATCACGGTGAACCTGTTCCTGTACGACGTCGCGCGCAGCTCCCTGCCGTCGCGGGCCGCGACCCAGCGGATCGCGGCCAACGGCCGGGCTCAGCAGCGACCCCAGCAGCCGATGGTGCGCCTGAGCTACCTGGTCAGCGCGTGGGCGGGCAACGCGCGCGACGAGCACCAGCTGCTCGGCGACGTGATCAGCCGCTGCGCCGCGCTCACCGAACTGCCGCCCGAGCACCTCTTCGGTGAGGTGTCCTCGCCGATCCAGCTGAGCTTCGCCGACGACGAGCGCACCCGCCAGCGCGACGTGTGGAGCGGGGTCGGCGGGCAGCTCAAACCGTCGTTCACCCTGCAGGCGAACCTCGCCGCGGACAGCTTCGACTGGCGTGACGCGGCACCGCCGGTCACCCGCATCGAGGCGCTCGTGCCGCCGCGCCCGGCGCACCTGCCCGGGTAGCCGCCGCACGCGTCCGGGCTCTGGCGGTGACTGCCCGCGAAGCATGGACAAATCGCTGCGCTTCCCCGATCATGAGGGCACCCTTCACGAACATTTGACGTGCTTGCGCACGCACCTGGGGGTTCGTCAGGGGTCAGGGGAGTGGCGGCGGTGCGGACAGCATGCCCGGATGACAGTCCGGACACGGCTCTTCACCGGTGCCGTACGGCCGCAGTCCGTGGCATTTGCCCCGGACTGCGTGGATTCTGATGCGGGTCGCCACCGACTCCCGCTCGCTGAGCGTCGACCCGGGATCGACCACCGCGGTCGTCGTGGACGTCGTCAACAACGACGACGTCATCGACGGCATCACCGCGCACGTCATCGGGCTGCCCACCGACCTGGTCACCGCCCATCCGGCGCTGCTGCCGCTGTTCCCGGACACCAGCGGTCAGCTGACCCTGTCGCTGGCCGTCCCGCAGAACCACCCCGCCGGGCGGCACCCGCTGACCGTCGAGGTCGTCTCGCACGGCGCCCGCCTGCCGTCCCAGTTCCTCGATCTGGACATGGAGGTCGCGGCCCGCCCGGGCCTGCGGGTCGCGGCGGCGCCGCGGGTCATCCGGGCCCGGCGCGGCGCACGCTTCGTGCTCGAACTGACCAACGAGGGCAACGTCGCGCTGGAGGTCGCCCTGCGCGCCGTGGACGCCGAGCGGTCCACATCGGCGCAGTTCGCCCCGTCGGTGGTGCGGCTGGAGGCAGGCGCAGCCGCCGCGGTGCTGCTGAACGTGCGCGGGCCGAGGATGTTCACCGGTGCCGAGATCGACCGCACGGTGACCGTGCAGGCCGACGCGACGCGAGTGGTCGCCGATCAGCGCGGGGTCGCAGCGTCCGAGCCGGTGCCGGGCAACCACGAGACGACGGTGCGGCTGCGGCAGCGCCCGCTGATCAGCCGCGGCATGCTCACCGCGCTGATCCTGGCCAGCATCGTCGCGCTGTGGGCCGGCGTCTTCCTGCTCGGGCTGACCAAGGTGTTCTCCGGCGATCCGATGACCAAGGCCGTTCCGGCGTCGTTCTTCGCCGCGGCCGGGTCGGGCTCCGGGCCGGGCGGTGGGAAGTCCGGCGGCGCCCCCGCCGGGGCACTGCCGAAGTCCGGCCAGCTGCCGGTCGGGGTCGGCGGCGAGATCACCGGGACCGTCACGGCCACGAGCGACAAGCAGCCGGTCGGCCGGATCCTCGTCCAAGCCTGGCGCGAGGGCCGCAGCGGCCTGAGCCTGGTCAGCTCGGCCGCCACCCAGGCCGACGGCACGTACACCATCGCCGGGCTGTTCCCGACCTCGTACTACCTCGAGTTCAGCTCCTCGGGTTACCGCGACGTCTGGTACCCGAACGCTCCGACGCGGTCGGCCGCGCAGGCGGTCAGCGCGGCCGCACAGGGCACCACCTCGGGCGTGAACACCGTGATCACCGGGCTGCCGGCCAGCATCTCCGGCAAGATCGACCCGGGGGACACCCTCACGCCGGTCACCACCACCGTCGTCGCCCGGCCGCTGCTGAGCACCGCGGGCACGCAGGGTAAGTCGATCAAGACCACCACCCGGACGGGCTCGTACTCGCTGTCCGGGCTCGCGGCCCCCGGCAGTTACGAACTCACGTTCACGACGGACGGATACCGCACCGCCACGCTCGTCGACACGGTGAGCGGCGGGGACAAGCGCCTGGAGCCGACCGTGGCGCTCGGCGCCGGCGTCGGGCAGATCACCGGCACCGTGCGTGACCGGGGAACCCCGCTCGGCGGCGCCACAGTCTCCACCACCGTCGGGGGCAAGCCCCTGACGATCACCACGCCCACCACCGGCCAGGTCGGCGCGTTCACGCTCGGCAACCTGACCACCCCGGCCACCTACGTGCTCACCTTCGCAGCACCCGGGCACGGGTCGCACACCGAGATCGTCGACCTGCAGGCCGGGCAGAGCCGCAGCGGACTCACCGTCAACCTCGTCGGCGGCACCGGGAGCGTCACCGGCAAGCTCACCGACGCCGCCGGCCGCGGCCTCGGCGGTGCCACGGTGACGGTCGGCGGCGCCGCCGGCGCCTCGCCACCGACGACCACCACCCTGACCGCGGATCCGGGTCGCGGCACCTTCGTGATCAACGGGCTGGCCTCGCCGGGGGCCTACACGCTCACCTTCACCCTGGCCGGGTACGCGCCGGCCAGCGTGCCGGTCGACCTGACGACGAACGCCGCCCCGCCGGTGATCACCGTGCAGCTCGGCGTGCAGCTGGGCGGGATCACCGGCAAGATCACCGCCGTCGGGTCCTCGACGGGCGTCGTCGGAGCCACCGTCGTGGCCACCGACGGCTCCAAGACCTGGACGGCCACCTCCACCGCCGCCGGGGGTTCGCTACCGCGTGGCGGCTACCTGCTCACCGGGCTGCCCCCGGGAAGTTACAGCGTCACCGCCAGCGTCCCCGGCCGGCAGCAGCAGACCGGCATCGTCACGGTGGTCGCCGGCAAGAACGTCACCCAGAACCTGACGGTGGGTGGCTGACATGCGCGTCCTCGTCACGCCCACCCAGATCGCCGTCGTGCCGGGCCAGCCCCAGCCGGTCGCGATCACCATCACCAACACCGCGAGCATCATCGGCGGGTACGCGGTGCGCGTGCTGGGCGCGGACCCCGGCTGGGTGCAGCTGGACACCGACCAGGTGTCGCTGTTCCCCGACGAGACCCGCACCGTGGTCGCGCACATCACGCCGCCGCAGGGCATCCCGGCCGGCGCGCGCCGGATCGCGGTGCAGGTCCGCGAGCTGACCCCGCCGGAGTCCAGCACCATCACCGAGGTCGAGCTGACGGTGCCGGCTGCCAGGTCGGTTCAGCTGCGCGCCGATCCGCTCGCGGTCACGGCGGGTAAACGAGCGATGTTCAGCGTGATCGTCGAGAACACCGGGAACACGCCGCTGGCCGCGTACCTGGCCGGCGACGACCCCGAGGGCCAGGTCCGGTTCACCTTCTCCCCGGAGCGGCTGGCGTTGTCGCCGGGCGAGCACGCGGTCGTCGACATGCGGGCGCAGGCGCGCCGCCATCTCACCGGGTCGCCCACGGTGCGGATGCTCGGCATCTACCTCGACGAGGCCCCGGGGGACGGCTTCTTCGCCGGGCCACCTCCGGAGCGGGCACCGGCCCGCGCCGAGCAGGAGGCCCTGGCCAACGCCACGTTCGTCCAGAAGGCCGTCCTGTCCCGCGGGCCGTTGTCGCTGCTGGGGCTGCTCGCCGCGGTGACGGTGTTCGCGATCGTCATCGTCCTGGCGCTCAGCCGCCTGGTGGGTCAGTCGACCGCCGACCGGGATCTCGCCCTCCAGGTCGCCGCCGCCCGCGACTCCGGCAGCTCGACGGGTACGTCCGGTGTGGCCGGCACCGTGCGGCTGCTCACCTCGGGCAAGGCGGTGCCGGGCGTCGCGGTCAGCGTGTTCACCGCCGCCGACACCTCCACGCCGGTCGCCACCACCGCGACCGACGCCAAGGGCGCCTACGGCGTGCACAACCTCGCCGCCGGCAAGTACAAGATCAGCTTCCGGGGCGCGGGGTTCGTCCAGCTCTGGTACCCGGGCGCCGCCACCGACGCGAACGCCAGCACAGTGACGCTGGGCGCCGGCCAACAGCAGGCCGGGCTGGACGTGAGCCTGGGTGGCGTGCCGGCGACGATCAGCGGGACGGTCGTCGGCGACGACGTGTCGGCCGCGACGCTGCACCTGGAGACGCTGCCCGGCGGCACCGGGTCCGGTACGAGCGGATCGGCAACCACGACGTCGACCGGGAACGGGAACGCGATCGTGCAGACCGTCCCGATCGGTTCGGACGGGACGTTCTCCCTGACCAACGTCCCCTCACCGAGCGTCTACCAGCTCGTCGTCACGAAGACCGGCTACGCCACCTCGACGCAGTCCATCGACATCGGCGCCGGCGAGAACCGGACCGGCGTGCAGCTCACCCTGTCCAAGGGCGACGGCCTCGTGTCGGGCACCGTCAGCTCGCCGAGCGGGCCACTGGCCGGCGCGACGATCACCGCGACCTCGGGGCAGAGCACCGCCAGCACCGTGTCGCTGACCGGGGCGCAGGCCGGCGCGTTCACGCTGCGCGGGCTGCCCACACCAGCCACCCTCACGGTCACCGCGACCAGGCCCGGCTACGCGACCCAGACGCTGACCCTGACGCTGGCCGCGGGGCAGAAGCTCACCGGTGTCGCGATCACCCTCGGCACCTCGTCCGGGAAGCTCACCGGTGTCGTCACCGAACTGCCCTCGAACGCCGGCGCCGGCGGGGTGTCGGTCACCGTGACCGACGGCCTGCTCACCGTGCAGACGGCCACCCGCAGTCGCGGCACGGTCGGCGCCTGGGAGGTCGACGGGCTGCCGGCACCGGGCACCTACACCGTCACCTTCACCCGCCGCGACGTCGCCTCGCAGACGGTCTCGGTGTCCCTGGACGCCTCGGGCACCATCACGCCCGGGCCGCAGGGCGCGCGGATCACCGCCGCGGGTATCGCGGTCACCGTGCGGTCCTCCACGGCCGTCGTCTGGGGCACGGTCAGCCAGCCCGGCGGTGACACCGTCTGCCCGGGGTCCAGCGCGCTCGGCGAGGCGCAGGTGAACCTCAGCTCCGGCTCGTCGTCCTACACCGTGACCTCGGCCAGCGTGCCGGCCGGACAATGCGGCCAGTACCGGATCGAGCAGGTGCCGCCGGGCACGTACACGCTCACCGTCTCCGCGGGTGCCGGCACCAGCCCGGCGTCGGCGGTCATCACCCTGGCCGGTGGGCAGAGCCTGCGGCACAACGTCAAGCTCCTGTCCCCGGCGTCGATGGCCGGCACCGTGACCCAGGCCGGAGAGGCGCGCGACGGCTGGACGGTCTTCCTGTACGTCGCGACCCAGTACCCCGCCACGGTGACCGCGACGACCACCACCTCCGCCACCGGCAAGTTCACGTTCAAGGACATCGCCGCCGGCAAGTACATCGTCGCGACCGGGCCCACGTCGGACCCGGCCAGCGCCCTCGCCACCGAGCAGGTCACCGTGCAACCCAGCCAGCAGCTGACCGGGGTCAGCATCGAGGTGCCGACCGGATGACCGGACCGCGTTTCACCCCCGACTCCGCCGAGCCCGCCCCGGCCGTCCTGATCGACCCCGAGGTCCGCACCGGTGCGGGCAGCCCCGCCGCGCTCCGGCTGATGATCACCAACCGGGCCACCGAGCCGCGGGTCATGGCGGTGACGGCACTCGGCGTCGATGCCGCCTGGCTGCCGCGACCGGTGCGCAGCGCGCCAGTCATGCCTGGCGAGAGCATCGCTCTCGACCTCGTCCTGGCGCCGGCCGCGGGCACCGTGCCGGCACGCTATCCGTTGGCGGTCGCGGTGGAGGCGCTGGACCCGGGTTCGGGCAGCCCGGCCACGACCGCCGTCGTGGACGTGGTGCTGGTGGTGGACGAACCCAGCCAGATCGCGATCGAACTCGATCCGCCGGCCGCGACCGCCGTCTTCCGCCGCGCGGTCACCGTCACCGTGCGCAACACCGGCACGGTGCCGGCGGCGGTGCGTCTGGAGGCACGGTCCCCAGCCGGCACCGACATCGAGCTGCGCGAGGACGTCGTGGTCGGCCCCGGCCAGGCGCTGCCCGTGCCAGGCCGGATCCGGGTCAGGCATCCGAAGATCCTCGGCCAGCGTGCCCGGCACACCTACACGGTGACCGCCCGCTCGTCAGGCGCGCCCCGGCACGTCGAGGGGTCGCTGACCGTGCGCGCGGTGCTCGGCCCGTCGGCGACCAAGGCGATCGCACTGCTCGGCGTGGTCGCGGTGTGGGTCGCGCTGGCGGTCATCTTCATCCCCAAACTGGCCGACCACGTCAAGCACCAGAACGCCGCGGGCGCCACCCAGACCGCGACGAGCTCCGCGGCCCCCGGTAAGGGCAGCGGCAAGGGCGGCAGCTCCGGCTCCGGCGCGGGGAGCTCGGGGTCGGCCGGTTCGGGATCGGGGGGTTCGG
>Ga0164242_10007748_pt1 | contig 11727 bp, 10 predicted proteins | sample OricomgcompostMG_FD_108783 | JGI IMG/M metagenome (GOLD analysis project Ga0164242, IMG submission 108783) | Miracle-Growth compost microbial communities from Emeryville, California, USA - Original compost - Miracle growth compost (MG) ... | reverse complement strand
GGTGCGCGGCTGACGTCGTCATGGCTGATGGGCGGCGGTTCTGTCATCCCATGCGACTTGTCTGGGATATGCAGAAACCCTGGGAAAGCTCGTGGGCCTTCCCCGTGGGTGAGTCCGGTCATGTTTTTTCAAGCCACTACAAAGACTTTCAAAAGACATGGGAAACCGGGGGACGCTTCCAGGTCTTCGACGACGGCCTCGATTGGAAGTTTGTGGGCCGCTCGCCGCCCGCGCACTGAGAGCGAGTGCGGGGCGGATGAACCAGGCCGGGCGGTCGACCTCAAAAAGGCCGACCGATGACGCCCACCGCCTGCTGGACCTTCTCAAGCTTCTCGCTCGCGAGCCTTCTAGCAGTCTTCGATCCTTGCAGGATGATGTCACGCAGATCGTCCGGCCGCCTCGTGAGTTCGTCGTATCGATCGCGCATAGGACCGAAGGTTTGCTTGATCTTCTCGAGCAACTCGAGCTTGGCGTGGCCGTAGCCATAGCCGCCAGCACGGTACTTCGCCGCCATGGCCGCCGTCTCATCCTTCGTCGCGAGTAGCTGGTAAAGAGCGAAAACATTGCACGTATCCGGGTCCTTCGACTCCTCGAGCGAGGCCGAGCCGGTGACGATCGCCATCACCTGCTTTTTCCATTCTTTATCCGTCGCGAAGATCGAGATGACATTGTTCTTCGACTTGCTCATCTTCTCGCCGTCGAGACCCGGCACCACAGCGACGTCCTCGGAAATGAGCGGCTCGGGCAGGATGAACAGCTCGCCGTAGCGGTTGTTGAAACGCTGGGCGAAGTCGCGCGCCATCTCAAGATGCTGCTTCTGGTCTTGGCCCACAGGAACAACGTCGGCATCATAAAGCAAGATGTCGGCCGCCATGAGAACTGGGTAGTTAAACACTCCCATGTTTACATCGAGACCTTTGGCCTGGGCATCTTTAAAGGCATGGGCCCGCGTGAGCATACCGTAAGGGGCCTGACAGGACAGGATCCAGGCCAGCTCACAGACTTCAGGCACCGCGGACTGGGCGTAGACTAGACCGCGCGTCGGGTCGAGCCCCGCCGCCAGCAGAGTGGCGATCATGTCATAGCTTTGCTGGCGCATCTCGGCCGGTCCGAAGTCGGCGTTCAGCGTATGGAGGTCTGCAAGAAAAAAGAAGAAATCGTACTTATCCTGCAGCTCGATGAGGGGTTTGTAGGCACCAAAGTAGTTCCCAAGGTGAGGACTACCCGAAGGCCTAGATCCCGTTAGGACCCGCTTCTTTCGGTCCGACATGTGGACTCCGTCGTTAGTGGCGGTAAATACTAGATAATGGAACGAGGTTCTGTAAACGGCCCATTTCTCCCCGCCGACGAAAAATAATGAGGGATCTTCTCCCTCAGGCGAGAACCTGTTAATATTTAAGAGTTAGTTAACCATCGGACGTACGGTCCGGCTTGGCTCCAAGCCCGACACCGCCACCGTTCTTAGCGACAGGAGAGTTGCACCCGTGGAAGGTACGCTTACAAAAGACGCTCTGATCGAAATGATTCGCGACAAGGTCGGCTACCCTGTCAAAGAAGCGAAAGAAATCCTTGAGATTATCCTCGAGGAAGTCAAAGCCAGACTCGAAGAAGGCAAAGAAGTGAAGATCTCTGGCTTCGGCAAGTGGACGGTAAAAGAAAAGCGCTCGCGCCCAGGTCGCAACCCGCACACGGGTGACCGCATCGAAATCTCGGCGCGCCGCGTTGTCACTTTCCACCCATCCGACAAACTTCGTGATTCCGTCAACCGCGCTTACGATCTGAAACTAGGCATCAGCACGGGTGGTTGAGACGTCCGCCGCCTTGCGTCGACTCCGGATGAAGGCGACCGCGGTTGAGTCCTCAAATGTTCGTGCGTATCGAAGATCGGCTTAACTAACTTTGCGCCGCTGCGTTGCGTCCGCAGGATGAGAACGTCAGCGGTCATCCGAGCATATACGGCCGTCGGACTTGTTTCAGGCCCGGCGGCTTTTTGCGCCCGTTGACCTGAGCCCGTTGGCCTGGGTTAGTATGGGGCGACCATCACCTCTAGCCAGGCTGGAAGCTATGCGGCTCACCAAAATCTATACAAAAGTCGGCGATAGAGGCCAAACAACGCTCGCTGGTGGCAGCAAAGTCGCGAAGGACTCGCTACGCATCGAAACCTACGGCACGGTCGACGAACTCAACTCCTTTCTCGCCCTCTTGCGCGACACCTTGAACGAAGTCGACAGCCAGGGTTTCGCCGATTTGACGACGCAGATCGCCCAAGTCCAGAACGAGATGCACGATCTGGGTGGCGAACTCTCCACGCCCGCCGAGATACTCGATACGTCGCGTCAACAGGTCGTCACCGCTGCCCAGGTCAGCCGCCTGGAAAGTGAAATGGACGCTTACAACGACCAGCTACCACCGCTCGCCAACTTCGTACTGCCAGGCGGTCACCGCGCCAATGCACTCGCGCACGTCTGCCGAACTGTCTGCCGCCGCGCCGAACGACTCGTGGTCGCGCTCGCTCGCGAAGAAAAGGTCCGCGAAGAGCCGCGTATCTATCTCAATCGCCTCAGCGACTGGCTTTTCATCGCCAGCCGCGAGATCAGCCGAAGGCTCGGCGTGCCCGAGGTGCTTTGGCGCCAAGCTGGGAAATCCTAGATTCCATGCGCATTCACCTCGCTTCCGTGAAGCGCCTGGCGCTAACCGCCTTGCTACTCGCTCCCAGCCTCGCCGCGCTGGCTTGGACATGCCGCCCCGCGGCGTTGGCGCTATGGGGCGTCTATACCCTCGGCCCCATCGCGACACCAGTCGCCGAATGGGGCGACCCTGGCCGCGCACTTGAGCTTAAACGCAAGGTTCAGAAGCACTTTCTCGACGCCCGCACCTACCTGCCGCTCGAGGACATCGTCATCCCCCAAGCCCACGGCAACGAATCGTCTTTACTCATGCAAAAGGCCTGCGGCCGAGGTAGACTCTATATCTGGATCCCGTTCAAATTCGATATCCCCATCTTCGGCAAGAAGGTCATCGAGTGGTGTTGGAAACCGCAAACGAGAGACGTGTGACGGCCGCGGGAAAGACGACGAGCACCCGGAGCGCGGGCATGGTAGCGGGAGGAGGAGCCGAAGATCCGGTGTCCCACCTCGCGTCGCTTGCGGATCCTAGCCTCGACGATCTGGTCGAGGCGGTGATCGCCTGGACCCACCTGGTCATGGGTGAAAGCGAGATCGTCGAAGCCTGCGGGCGTTTCTATGCCGACAACGGCAAGGTGTTCCCCGACGATCCGTTCTACGACACGCGCATGAGCTACTTCTTCGACGTGTTCGTGTTCGAGCGGCCGCTCGCTTCGCCTCGGGCCGCCGAGTACGGCCTAGCCTCGGCAACACCCTATGAACTATTCATCGCACACGTTCGCGACCCGGCTCGCGGTGTTCCTCCCGCCGTCGTCGAACGCTTAGCGCGCCTCGGCGGCTTTCGCCACGCGCTGTTCCAAATTGTGAAGTTGCAAGAACGCACAATGGTCGTGCAGGACCTGACCCGGCCGGAACGCGCTCGCCACGTGGTCACGGCGCGAGCCGGAGACACCTTCCGCGGACTTGAAAAGAAGGCCATCTTCCAAGGCTTTCTCTTCCCAATCGGCGACGTCGATCAGCTCAGCCATGGCCTCGTGCTGCATCCGCAACGCGCCAACCGGATCATCCGACGGTTCGTGCGACTAGGACAGAAAGGTGAAAACTTCTCCCGCCGGATCGCTCTCGCAAAACTCGCGAACGTGCAAATCCGTCACCTCCGTCATCGGCACGTGGATCCGAAGATTATCTATCAGACGGACTTAAAGTAGGCCCTGATTTTGGCTAATTGCATAAGATCCATCTAATTTGCTTTGATTGCTTCTCTCTAGCCGGGACTACACCTTCTAACCATCCGCCCTACATTTTTCCGCTCTTTTGCCGAAACACTAGGTATGTCGAACCCTCTTCGCACATATCTGGTAAGCTCCGGTCTCGTAAGCGAGTCGGACTGCGCGAAAGCCGAGCACAAAGCTGACAAGGAGAAAATCACCTTGCAGCATGCGCTCGAGGCGCTCCAGCTCGCGCCTGAAGAGCAACTCCTCGATACCATCGCGAAGTACTACCGGGTGCCGAAGACGAACCTCGGCGAAATGGATGTCCCCCGCTCGATCATCGATTTGATTCCCAAAGATCTCGCTCAGAAGCACCGCGTCATCCCGATCGACCGCGCCGGCAACAACATCATTGTCGCCATGGGCGATCCCAGGAACCTGGATGCGATCAACGCCATTCGCTTCTCCGCCGGCTTCTTCCCGAAGCCCGTGCTGTCGAGCGAGCTCCGCCTCACCGAAGCGATCGAGAAGTATTACGGCAAAATACTCGACATCGATCCGGTCGATCAGGCGGACCCCTCGCAGCCCCGTAAGCAGGTCAAGCAAGAGCGCCACGACATTGCCGCGTCCGCGAGGATGACGGCCCGATCATCAAGCTCGTGAACCAGGTGCTCATGCAATGCCTGCACCGCAAGGCATCCGACATCCATATCGAGCCCTACGAGTCATTCCTCCGCATCCGCCTCAGAATCGACGGTGTGTTGCATGAAATCGCTAGACCACCTGTGTCCATGAAGGCGCCGCTCACCTCCCGTATCAAGATCATGGCTTCGCTCGACATCGCTGAGTCACGCCTGCCCCAGGACGGCGCCATCAATATCCTAATTGATACCAAACCGGTCGATTTTCGCGTCAGCTCTCTACCCACTGTCTACGGCGAAAAGATCGTAATGCGGATTTTGGACAAATCGAACTTGCAGGTCGACATGACCAAGCTCGGCTTCGAGACGGACGAGCTGGCGAAGTTCAAGTCTTCGATTCATTCGCCGTTCGGGATGGTGCTTGTCACCGGCCCGACCGGCTCCGGCAAGACGACGACGCTCTATTCCGCGCTCGCCGAGCTCAATAAAGAATCAGAGAACATCATGACCGCCGAAGACCCGGTTGAATACAACCTCGAAGGCATCAACCAGGTACAAATGAAGTCGGATATCGGCCTCGACTTCGCCAGCGCTTTGCGGTCCTTCCTCCGGCAGGATCCGGACGTCATCATGGTCGGCGAAATCCGCGACCTCGAGACGGCGGAGATCGCCATCAAAGCCGCGCTTACCGGTCATATGGTGCTGTCGACTCTCCACACCAACAGTGCGCCCGACACGATCTCTCGCTTGCTCAACATGGGCGTCGAATCGTTCAACCTCGTCTCAGCGCTCACTTGCGTCACCGCCCAGCGTCTTATGCGGCGCATATGCGAGAAGTGCCGCGTCGTGGACGAGAGTATCACCCCGCAGGTCATGATCGAGCTCGGCATTCATCCTCAGTACGCAAGCCGCGTCAAGGCCTACAAGGGCGCCGGTTGCTCGGTTTGCGGCAACACCGGCAACAAGGGCCGACTCGCCGTGCATGAAGTGTTGAAGCTTAACGACCCCGTGCGCGAAGCGATCCTCGAGAACGCCCCGGCGATGAAGATCAAGCGCCTCGCCATGCAGACAGGCATGCGCACCCTCCGCCAGTCGGCTCTCAACAAGATGGTGCAAGGATTGGCCAGTGCCAAAGAGGTGATTAAGACGACCACTTCCGATTCGGACGAAGAACCCGGAAAATCGTCGGCTGCGTAAAGACTGAGAGACGACAATCATGAACTATACACTGCCACAACTACTCAAGGCTTTGATCGATCAAGGCGGCAGCGACTTGCACGTCTCGCCGGATTCGCCGCCGCGTCTACGCATCGACGGTCAGCTCCTGCCACTCGACCTACCGCCGCTCACGCCGCAAGATTCGAAGCAGCTGTGTTATAGCGTCCTTACCGAAGAGCAGAAAAAAGACTTCGAAGCCCAAAAAGAGCTCGACCTGGCGTTTTCAGTGAAAAATCTGGCCCGTTTCCGTGCCAACGTCTATACGCAGCGCGGCCATGTGACAGGTGCCTTCCGCGTCATTCCCTTCAAAATCCATACAATCGAAGAGCTGGCCTTGCCGCCCATCGTGGAACAGCTCTGCTCGTTACCGCGCGGCCTGGTCCTCGTCACCGGACCGACCGGCTCCGGTAAATCGACGAGCCTTGCCGCCATGATCAACCACATCAACGAAACACGCCATGACCACATCGTGACGATCGAAGATCCCGTCGAATTCATGCACACGCATAAAAACTGCATGATCAATCAGCGCGAGGTCGGTCATGACACCAACTCGTTCGCCCGCGCCCTGAAAAGCGTGCTGCGCGAGGACCCCGATGTCATCCTCGTCGGCGAAATGCGCGACCTAGAGACCATATCCCTGGCGCTCACCACGGCCGAGACAGGTCACTTGGTATTCGCGACACTCCACACCAACTCCTGTGTCTCGACCCTCAACCGGATCATCGACGTGTTCCCGCCACACCAGCAATTGCAGGTACGGGCACAGCTCGCCATGTCACTCATGGGTGTCCTTTCGCAAACACTCTTGCCCGCCCAAAACGGCGGCCGCGTGTTGGCGATGGAGATCATGATTCCCAACAAAGCCATCCGAAATTTGATTCGTGAGGACAAATTACACCAAATCTACTCTTCCATGCAGAGCGGTCAGGACGACTCCGGCATGCAGACTATGAACCAGGCATTGCTCGCGCTCGTCGAGCGTCGCTTCATCTCAGTCAACCTCGCCCTCGAGAAATCGCTCGAGCCGGAAGAGTTCGAAGATATGCTTGATAAGCGGGCCGGGCGGGTCCCGGGCGGCGGTAAACCGCGTCCAGGCTATACCCCTCCCAAAAAGGGAGCCTAAGAGGGCTAAGTCATGTCCGAATACGCCTACAAAGCCAGAGACCCGCGCGGCAAGATAAAGAGCGGAAAAATCACCGCATCTTCCAAGGCCCAAGCCAAGTCAACTCTCGCGAAGATGCGGCTAAGGCCCACCTATATCAAAGCGACGAAGCTTGACGGCCCGGACAACGAAGAGGGCGGCTTATTCTCGAAGTACGTCTTCAAAGACAAGAACGGCAAACTCCAGATTCAGCTAAGCGAGGCGCAGCCGACCACTAAGGATATCATCGTCTTTACCAAGCAGTTCGCCACTATGATCTCGAGCGGCGTGCCGTTAATTCAAGCTATCGGCATCCTCGCAGAACAACAACAAGTGCGCTCGTTCGCCCGCGTTCTCGAGAAGATCCGCTTCTCCGTCGAGAACGGTTCGACGCTCAGCGAGTCGCTCGAGGCGTACCCCCGCCTCTTCGACACCCTCTACGTCGCGATGGTGCGCGCCGGCGAGGCCAGCGGCAACCTGGATACGATCCTACTCAAGCTGGTCACCTATATCGAGAAGGCCGCCAAGATCAAGTCGCAGGTCAAATCGGCGCTGATGTATCCGGCAGTCGTCGTGGTCGTCGCCATAGGCGTCGTGACGGGACTCCTCGTCTTCGTCGTCCCGACCTTTGCCCAGCAGTTCTCCGACGCCGGCAAGGAGCTCCCCGCCCTCACGGCCGCGGTCGTCGCCATGTCGGATTTCCTTATCAAATCCTGGTACATGCTGGTCGGCGGCATTGTCGGCTCCGCCATTCTGATCAAGGCTTATTTGCGCACGGATCAGGGGCGCGCCAATTTCGACGTCCTCCTGCTGAAGCTTCCAGGATTCGGCAACCTCTTTCGCAAGGTTGCCGTCGGACGCTTCTGCAGCACCATGGCATCGATGTTGACGTCCGGCGTCAACATGATCGAGGCATTGAATATTTGCGCCGCCTCGTCGGGAAACAAGACGATTGAAGCTTTCATCCTGAATATCCGTACCCGCATCGAGCAGGGTTCGAAATTCTCCGAACCGCTTGGGGATGGAGACATCTTTCCCAAAATGGTGGTTTCGATGGTAGCCGTCGGCGAAACGACCGGTGCGCTCGACGAGATGCTGGTCAAAGTTAGCGAGTTCTATGAAGAAGAAGTCGATCTCGCCGTCAAAACGCTGCTATCCATGATCGAACCGATTATGATCGTGGTGATCGGCGGCATCGTCGGCTTCGTCGTGATCGCCATGTACCTGCCGATCTTCGACATGGGTAGCCTCGTAGGCTGACGGAGCTCCGGGCAAGGCGCGACGCTCGCCCAAGCCATTGAAGGCGGCGTCGCCTTGCAACCGTACGAGCGCCTCGACCAAGCGGAAGCGCTCGATGGGTTTGGTCAGGTAATCGCTGAAGCCTACCGCCAAAGCCCGCTCACGCTCGCCTTTGAGCGCATGCGCGGTAAGGGCGATGATCGGCTTCGCGTAGCCGCCCTGCCGCAAACGCGCTGTCGCCTTGATGCCGTCCACCCCCGGCATCTGCAGGTCCATGAGCACCGCATCGTAATAACCCTCGAGGGCCATGGTTACCGCGCGCGCGCCGTCCTCAGCCGTGTCGACGGTCGCCCCCTCCTGTGTAAGCAGCAGATCGAGAAGCTGACGTAGGTCCTCGAAGTCTTCGGCGACCAGGAAGCGACGACCGATGAGGGACGGCCGCGACGACGGCCATGCCGCGACAGAAATGGCGTTGGATGCCGCCTGGATGAGCTCCTGCCGCGGCTGGGAATCCTCCACCTTTTCCGCGGCAATGGTCAGGGTGAAAATACTGCCTTTACCGAGTTCACTGGCCGTGATGGTCAGATCACCACCGAGAAAACGCGCCAGGTTCCGTGCCAAGACGAGCCCGAGACCGGAACCGCCATAGCGCCGGCTGGTGGAGCTGTCCGCTTGAACGAAAGGCTGGAAGAGTCTCTCTTGCTGCTCTTTGCTCAGTCCGATGCCGGTGTCTTGCACGACGAAGGCCACGAGCTCTTGGGACTGCATCTCGACGCGGATATGCACACTGCCCGCATCGGTGAATTTGACCGCATTACCGCCGACATTCAGCAAAATCTGCCTAAGGCGCAGCGGATCGGTCATAATTTGGCGAGGCAGGTCCTTTGCCATCTCGATGGAGAAAGCGATACCTTTACCTGCGGCTTGAAGACTGAGCGACGTCGCCGTATCCTCGACGATCTCGGCTAGCGGGACACGCAGCTTCTCGATGTCGAGACGCTCGGCCTCAATTTTCGATAGATCCAGCAGGTCGTTGATTAGAGCCTGAAGCTGCATAGCATTCCGCTTAATACCCGCCAGCCAACGCTCCTGGTCGGCGGGTGAGGCCGTAGCGTCCTGCGCTAGGTCGGCGAAACCGAGAATTACCGCCAGCGGCGTTCGGATCTCGTGACTGATGTTGGCCAAGAAGCGGCTCTTCGCTTGATTCGCACCCTCGGCGTGGCGAATCGCTTCCTCGAGCCGACGCTCGCTACGCTTGCGCCCACTCACATCGAGAGAATAGCCAATGACGGTGTCGACAACCCCGTCGGCACCGGTGATCGGACGCACGCCGACGTCATAGTCGTGGCCTCCAGCCGTCAACTCGAAGCGTACCGGCACTCCGCTTAAAGCTTGGCGGAGCGCCTCGAAGGCCGGAAGTCCCGAAGAAGAGTCCTCAAAAATTTCCATCACGTTCTTGCCGACCAGCCATTTCGCCGTCTTGGCGAGATAGCTTCCGTCACCGCCCAAGGCCAGCGTGATACGCAGGTTGCGGTCGAACACCCAGAGGATTCCCGGCACCTGGCCGATAAGAAACTGCAGCCTCTCTGTCTGTTGGCGCAGCTCACGCTCAAGCCGGCTGCTTTCCGTCACATCCATGCCGACGCCCATCACGCGCACGGGCTGTCCCTGCTCATCGCGGAAGACGCGTCCCCGCGAGTGCCAGTAGCGCACCGCGCCGTCAGGCCAGACAATGCGGTAACCGATGTCCAGATCGGCCGTGCCATCCAAGGCCTTATCCACTGCCACGCGAAAGGGCCCGACGTCGTCCGCATGGATATACTTGACGAACTCATCGAGGCTGCGCACGTCCTCAGCGGTACCGCCGGGCAGCAGGTAACTGTTCCCCATGCCGGTGATCGTGCGAGTCTTCGCATCGCACTCCCAACCGCGCATTCCAGCGGCATCGAAAGCAAGCCTCAGTCGCTCCTCGCGGTCGCTAAGCCGCCGGCTCAAATCGTCCAGCCGGCGCAACGATTCCTCGTTCTCCTCGAGGCGCGCACGAGCTCTCCCCCGGCTCGCATGCAGAGAGCCGGCGATAAGACAAGCCAGGAAACCTTCGAGCGCGAGCAACCCGAAATCGGTTGCTCCAAACGCTGAAGAATGCGTCCAGTTTCCTTCCGGACGCGCCAAGAGCAGCCAGACGGCGGCAGTCGTTGCAATGTACTGAAGCAGCGCCGGACCGAAGCCGCTATACCACACGCTCAGCAACAGCGGCAGAGTCATAATGCTCACAACGAGCATCTTGTCTTGGCAATTGTAGGAGGCGAGCAGTCCTAAAAAGAACAGCAGCGCGGCGGTGCTATACGCCCAGGGAGGCGACTGAAAATAGGACTTCAGATTTTTCTTGGCTGCGCAGGAAATAACGAGCCTCGCCAGCGTTCGTTGCGACAGGCCGGTGCTATACTCCCATCACTAAGGACTGGCAAGAATTAGCCTCTAAACAGAATCATCCCGAGAGGCTCCAGGTGTAGGTGCATTCGCGGCAGGTGTAATGATAGTGCCCCCCCGAATAGGAAACCCCCTCGAGATCCTGCCGTTTACAGCGTGGGCAAGCGACGTTTGCGTGGTTATTCACGCAAATAGAACGCCGGCAACGCACACCGCTCGGCATCGTCTCGTCCGGTACGGCTTGACCCTGACAAACAGGGCACCTTGACGCAGTGCGTCGGTCCATCGCTTCCTCCCCGCGCGGGTATATATGCACTTTCACCTGATTTTATTACTGTTTTGTCGAGATAAAAAGAGTTTCCGCCACGGCAGCAGCTAGGCTAAAATCCGCGTAAGTAAATCGCCCTCTTTTTAGAGAGGTCATGTCATGACATATCGCCCTGCTTGGCTCGGTCCGGCAGCTCTGGTTCTCGGGCTCGCAAGCTTCGTTCCAGCACAAGCTGTATATGCACAAGACCCACCCGTCATCGGGGCTTTGGGCGACTCTCTCTCGGCCGGTTTCAACGCCAAGCACTTCGGGGACAACCGCGAGCTGAGCTGGGCAACCGGCACCGACCCGGCAGTTAACAGCATCCTGCAACGCCTGGATGCGATGACCGGCAAATCGCTCCAAAGCTACAACGAGGCTATTGCCGGCTCCGTCATCGACGCCCTGCCTCGCCAGGTCGATCGGCTGCTCGTGCATGAACCCGACTATGTGACAATTACGATCGGCGCTAACGACGTCTGTACCTGGGCCCCCGACTATCAAGCGCAGCTCGCCCACTTCGAAAAAGTGCTCAGGAACCAAATCGTCCGCATTGTCGCGGTCAAGCCGCAAGTCCGGATTTTCGTCGCGACGATTCCCGATCTCTATAACCTCTGGACCATCGCCGTCGATCGCCAAGGATGCCAAGCCCGTTGGGACTTATTCAATATCTGCCGGCCGCTACTCGACTCTCATAAAAGTCCCGACGACCGACAAGCTTTCGTCCGACGTTGGGAGCTCGCCAACGAGGCGCTCGACCGCGTCTCTCGTGAGTTCCCCGCCAACATCGTGCACGATCCAAGCGCGGCCCATACCCGTTTCGAGTGGCATCACGTCTCGGGCTACGACTGCTTTCATCCGTCGGTCGACGGCCAAAACCTGTTGGCCGATAAAGCCTGGGACATCTACGCCC
>Ga0164242_10007747_pt1 | contig 11728 bp, 4 predicted proteins | sample OricomgcompostMG_FD_108783 | JGI IMG/M metagenome (GOLD analysis project Ga0164242, IMG submission 108783) | Miracle-Growth compost microbial communities from Emeryville, California, USA - Original compost - Miracle growth compost (MG) ... | reverse complement strand
TCGTCAGGAACCTCGAGCCGCAGCAGACGCATAACGAACCGCGCATGGGCGGACGTCCCCTCGCTTGACGTCGCAGCGATCTTCTCCTCGATTTCGGCCAGCCATTCGAGATCCACAGGTCCCGGGCCGGCGTTGTTGACATAGGTGCGGTAGATCGGGAAGGCCTCGATGACCGCGACGATCGCGCCGCGAAGATCGGTCTCGTTCGCGCAATCCGGCGCCAGGCTGGCGGCCAGATCGAGGGCGCGGCCGCTCAGCAGCGAGAGTTCGCCTTCCAGGTTCCATGTCGCGATCTCCTCCTTCGCGGCCCGCATTTCGGCCGCATAGTCGAGAGGCATGCCGCGAGCACCTTCATAAGCCCGCGTAAGCGCATTTGCCTTGGCGCCGTCGGTGAACACCGTCGCCAGCGAGGCGATGAACTCGTAGCCCGTCGTCCCCTCGATCGGCCATTCCGGCAGAAGGGTCTCACGGCCTTCCAGTATCTTTTCGACAAGGATCGGCACGGCCGGGCCGACGCGCTGCCGCAGACGCTTCAGATAGGCAGTCGGGTCGCTCAGGCCGTCGACGTGATCGATGCGGAGCCCGTGCACGCGGCCTTGCGCGACAAGGTCGAGGATTGTGCGGTGGACGTCGTCGAAGACCCGTTCGTCCTCGACGCGCACACCGACCAACCCCGTTATCTCGAAGAAGCGGCGATAGGTGAGGTGACGGCGGCCTTCACGCCATTCGAAGAGGCGCCAGGGCTGCCTGTCGTGCAGGTCGCGGATGAGGGCCGTGTCGCCGGAGAGCGCTTTGAACTGCCGCTCGAAAGCACCGCCTGCGCTCGCCTCGCGCATCGCTGCATGAAGCGTCTCGGCCGAAGCCGGCGTCGCCTCGTCCGCCATTGCCGCCAGTTCGCCGGCTCCGTCATATTCGAGGCGCGAAAGTGCAAGCGGCCAGGAGGGCGGCGTGAGCGGCCACCAATTGTCGTAATAGGCAAGTACGAGACGGCCATCGGCGCGCACCGCGAGAGCCAGTTCGTCCTTTGCCAGGCATTCTTCGAAAGAATTTCCGAGGAACGGCAGTGTGACGCCACCCTCGCGCCAATCGATGTCGAAATAACTCGCGTAGGCGCTCGCGCGGCCCCATTCGAGAACGTCGGTCCACCACGGGTTTTCGCTCGAGGCGCCCATGTGGTTCGGCACGATGTCGAGCAACAGGCCGAGCCCGTTGGCGCGCAACGCATCGGAAAGGCGATCGAACCCTTCCTTTCCGCCGAGCGCCGGATCGAAGCTGTTGTGATCGACGACATCGTAGCCATGCGTCGAACCGCCGGTGGCGGCGAAAATCGGCGAGGCATAGAGATGGCTGACGCCGAGGCGGCGCAGATAGGGAACGATCGCGGCGGCGCGGTCGAAGGTCATGCCGTTTCGAAATTGCAGACGATAGGTCGAGTCGAGGCGCATTACCCCTCCTTCGGCCGCTCCGTACGCATCGCGTCGCAGACAGCCTGTAACAGTTCGGTCGACGAAAGATCCTCGATCGCAACGCCGAGACGGCGCCGCCAGTTCGGATATTCCAGCACCGTGCCCGGCAGATTGACGGGATCCCGCTCGGCGGCGAGATCCTCGATGCGGATCGCCGAAAGTCGTGAAGCGGCTCGCGCCAGATGGCGATGGACGGCAACCACGAAATCGCGCCGCAGCGGCGTGTCGCTATCCATATTCATCGAAAGCACCATGTCGGCGCTCTGCTGGTCGATCAGGCCGGACTGCACGAGATTGCCGGCGAGTTGAGACCGCTCGATCCGGCGGGATTCGCGCTGCACGCTGGCCGACGCTTCGTCGATCAGGCCAAACCGAAGGCGGAGATCTACATCCGCGCCGCGCCACCATCCTTCAAGTGTCGGAAGGTCGTGGGTCGCAAGGCAAGCGAGCGCATCTCGCGGATAGTCGCGCGGCCAGCGAAATCCGTCATCCGTACGCTCGAAATAGAGAATGCGATAGGATTGCAGCCCGGCGGCGGCCATCACGTCGCGAAACCCTTCCGGTACGTTGCCGAGATCTTCTCCGACGACGATCGTTCGGTAGCGGTCCGATTCCGTCGCGATCGAGGCCAGCATGTCCTCGATCGGAAAGCGCACATAGGTCCCTTCCGCCGCCGGCCGTCCGATGGGGATGAAGAAAAGTTGCCACACCCCCATGGCATGGTCGATGCGAACCGCGCCGGCATGGCGCATGACGGCGGCCATCAGGGCGCGGTAGGGTGCGAAGTCGCGCTCCTTGAGGGCGGTTGGCGACAAGCCGGCGAGACCCCAGTTCTGGCCGTCGCGCGTGAAATAATCGGGCGGCGCACCGATTTCGGCGCCGCTGACGGCGAGGGTGCGGTCGGCCCAGGTCGCCGACCCGTCGGGTGCCTCGCCGACGGCAAGATCGAGGTAGAGGCCGACCCGCATGCCGGCCTTTTTGCAGGCCGCCGCCGCGTCGGCCAATTGCCGGTCGGCGGCGAATTGCAGCCAGGCATGGAACTCGACCTCCGCCGGGTTCTGCCGGGCGAATGTCTCGACGACGGAGCTTTCGGGCAGGCGATACTCTTCCGGCCACGCCTTCCAGCCCATGCGGCCGGGCAGGCGGTCGTCATGCATGGCGAGCGACAGGGCGTCATGGAGCGCATGCAGGCGAAGCCCTTCGCCCTGCTGCGCATACCATTCGGAAAAGGCTTCGTGGGACCATTCTGCCGGCAGCGCAGTAGTGTCGAGCCAGGCGTTGCGGACCTTGCGGAGGGCGTCGTATTTCAACCGCGCAACGAGGCCGTAATCGACCAGATCGCCGGCGCGGGCAGTCTCCAGCATCGTCACGTCGACCATGGAGGGCGCAAAGCCCGGCAGCTTGTCGACGGCGATATAGAGTGTGTTCAGGAAGCGGCGGTTTGACGGGAAGAAAGGACTTGCCCGTCCGGGCTCGGCCGGAAACATGGCATGCAGCGGGTTCGTGCCGACGAAGTCCGCCCCCGCCGCGGCTGCCATCCATACGGCCGCTTCGAGGTCCGCAAAATCGCCGATGCCCCAGTTGCGCGCAGAGCGCAACTGGTAGAGCTGGAGCGCGATGCCCCAGATCCTGCGATCCGCAAGAGCCTCAGGCATGAAGCAGCGCCGGCCTGCGGGCGCACGCATGACCACGTTCTGGAGGCGCGGCGCCGTTTGGAGGCTTTGAGCGACATCCTCATCCGTTGCCGCCGGGACGCCGAAGGCGGCGAGAAGCGCCCGCTTGGTGTCGTCCGAGACGCCGTGATAGGTGCCGTCGATCTCATGAAAATAGAGCGATATTCCATGGCGTTCGGCAAGTTCGTCGAGTGGAGTCGTCATTCGGCGGACCGGTCCTCGTCAAGCCTCAGCACCACGGACATGGATAGCGCGTCGTCATCGCGCGCGCCATCGGGAAAGGCATAGAGAATGCGGCCTTGGGCCGGGGCGTTCGGCTGCTGGCGTTCCGTCAGGTTGGCCCGCAGGCGCAGCACGGCTCCATCGATGTTCCAGTCGACGGCAATCAGGCCGTCATCGGCCTGCACGATCGTGCCGGATCCGCCGGCGGCGCTGGCAAGCCGCGGGACGATCTCACGGCGTCGAAGGTCGAGAAGGCGGCGGTAGAAAGCTCGCCATTCGCTGCCGTCGTCGCTGTCGCGACGGGACCAGTCGATCTTCGATGCTTCGAAGGTGGATTCCGCATTGGGGTCGGGAATCGATTCGCGCCGCGCAGCATTCGTGAACGCGGCAAATCTGGCGAACTCCTTTCGTCGCCCCTGCCGGACCGCCTCGGCCAGATCGCCGTGGAAATCGGTGAAAAAGGCGAAGGGTCTCGTCTCGCCCCATTCCTCGCCCATGAAAAGAAGCGGGATGTGCGGGGAAAGAAGGAGAATCGCGGTAAGCGCCATCAGGCAGCGCCTGTCGGCGAGGTCCATCAGCCGTTCCCCGAAGGCGCGATTGCCGACCTGATCGTGGTTCTGGAGAAAATCGACGAAGACCGTGGGCGGCAGATGCCGGCTCGGCTCGCCGCGCGGCTCGCCCCCGGTGGTGGGGTCTCCCTGAAAGGCGAAGCCTTCCGCAAGCGCGCGGGCAAACTTCCGCCAGCGGTCGTCGGCGAAGTCTTCGTAATAGGATTCCGTTTCGCCGGTTGCGATCGCGTGGGCGACATTGTGGAAATCGTCGTTCCATTCGCCGGTATAGAGAGGGATGAGGGCGCCCTCGTGGCGCTCGTGGAGGAAGGTGACGTTACGGTTGTCCTCAGTCGTCAGGTGGATGGGCCGGTCGAGGATCTGCTGGCGGATTTGTCTCGCCATCTCGATGAGCAGTTCCTCGTCGGACTCGTCGTCGCGAATATGGTCGATCGCATCGAAGCGGAGTCCGTCGAAGCGAAATTCCGTCAGCCAGTGAAGGGCGTTGCCGATCATGAAGCTGCGCACCGCCGGCTTCTCGTAGGCGATTGCCGCGCCCCAGGGCGTATGGCGTTCCGGATGAAAGAACTCCGGCGCATAGGCGCCGATATAGTTTCCTTCGGGGCCGAAGTGATTGTAGACGACATCCAGGAACGCCATCAGCCCCTTGCCATGGGCTGCATCGACCAGGGCCTTGAGGTCGTCGGGCGAGCCGTATGCGTGGTGAGGCGCATAGAGCAGCACGCCGTCATAACCCCAGCCGCGATTGCCCGAAAACTGCGCGACGGGCATGATCTCGATCGCCGTGACGCCGAGTTCGACGAGATGATCGAGCTTGGCGATCGCGGCGCGGAACGTGCCCTCCGCCGTGAATGTGCCGATGTGCATTTCATAGATGACGGTCTCGTGCCACGGGCGGCCCCGCCAATCATCGTGTTGCCAGCCATAAGCCGCCGGATCGACGAGCACTGAAGGCGAATGGACGTCGCCAGATTGGGCCAGCGAGGCGGGGTCGGGTACGGCCATGCCGTCCGAGCGCACGAACATGTAGTGCGCACCGGGCCGGGGGGCCTCCAGCCTCAAGCGCCACCAGCCGTCCTGTGCCCGCTCCATCGGATGATCGACGTCCTCGATGCGCAGGCTCATCGAATCCTGGTTCGGCGCCCAGATCGCGAAATCCGCCTCGCCATCGGGACGCAGCCTGCCGCCCCATCGTGGTTCAGCGGTCGGCGTGGTCATTTGCGCGCTTTCAAGACAAGCATGCTGCGGTCGGCGACCATGGTCTTCCCGTTGCCTTCGAGAACGTCGCCCTCCGGCTCGACGGCTCCCGTTTCGGTGTTGAGCAGGACCCGCCATTCGGGGCACACATCGGCCGGCGGCAGAGTGAATTCGACCGGCTCGTAATGCGCGTTGAAGCAGATCAGGACTTTCCCGGCGTCGTCGGAGAGCATCATGGCGAGCGCGCGCGTCTCGGGATCTTCCCAGTTCTCGTCTTCCATGCGCTCGCCGTCCGGCCGCCACCAGACGACGTCCTCGATGTCCTTGCCGTCGAGCTTGCGGCCATGCAGGAAGTGGTCCTGATGGAACAGCGGATGGGACTTGCGCAGCTCGATGAGCTTGCGGACGAATTCGAAGAAGGCCTCGTCCCGTTCGTCGCGGTTTTCCCATTGCAGCCAGTTCATCTCATTGTCCTGGCAGTAGGAATTGTTGTTGCCGCCTTGCGTGCGGCCGATTTCGTCGCCCATGAGCAGCATGGGCGTTCCTTGCGACAAAAGCACCGTCGCCATCATGTTGCGGCGCATCCGGTCACGGAGGTCGAGGATTTCGGCATCGTCCGTTTCGCCTTCGGCCCCGCAGTTCCAACTGCGGTTGTCGTCGTGGCCGTCGCGATTGTCTTCCTTGTTCGCCTCGTTGTGTTTGTCGTTATAGGAAACGACGTCCTTGAGGGTGAAGCCGTCATGGGCGGTGACGAAATTCACGCTCGACCACGACCTCCGGCCGCGGCGTTCGAAGAGGCCCGAGGAGCCGAGCAGTCCGCTCGCAAGACCTTGGACCGAGCCGGCATCGCCCTTCCAGTAGGAGCGTACGGTATCGCGATATTGCCCGTTCCATTCGGCCCAGCCGGGCGGGAAATTGCCGAGCTGATAGCCGTTCGGCCCCGTATCCCACGGTTCGGCTATGAGCTTGACGCCGGCAAGCACCGGGTCCTGGTGGACCGCGTCGAGGAAGATCGCATTGGTGTCGAAGTGGTCGCGTTCGCGGCCGAGCGAGGTTGCGAGGTCGAAGCGGAAGCCGTCGACATGGCATTCCTCGACCCAGTAGCGAAGCGAATCCATGACCATCTGCAACACGCGCTGGTGGCCGAGGCGCACCGTATTGCCGCATCCGGTCGTGTCGAAATAGTAGCGCGGATCGTCGGCAAGGATGTAGTAGCTGGCGTTGTCGATTCCGCGGAAGGAGAGCGTCGGGCCCATCTGGTTGCCCTCCGCGGTGTGGTTGTAGACCACGTCCAGGACGACTTCGATGCCAGCCTCATGCAGGCGACGCACCATCAGCTTGAACTCGTGCAGGTCGCTCTGGTGGGAGATGTAGCGCGTCGCCGGTGAAAAGAAGCCAGCCGTGTTGTAGCCCCAGTAGTTCGTGAGGCCTTTTTCGGTGAGGTAGCGATCGTCGAAGAACGACTGGATCGGCATGAGTTCGACCGCCGTGACGCCGAGCTTGACGAGATGGTCGATGGCGCGCGGATCGGCGAGGCCGGAAAACGTGCCGCGCGCCTGGTTCGGCAGATCCGGATGGAGGGCGGTCATGCCCTTGACGTGGGCTTCGTAGATGATCGTGTCGGACCATGGAATGCGCGGTGCGTAATCGGCTCCCCACGTCACCGCCGGATCGATGACCACGCATTTGGGCATGACGAACGCAGAATCACGACGGTCGAAGGACAGATCCGCGCGATTGGAACCGACGCGATAACCGAATACCGCATCGTGCCAGCGGATTTCACCTTCCAGCGCCCGCGCGTAGGGATCCAGCACCAGCTTGTTGGGGTTGAAGCGGTGGCCGTTCTTCGGATCGTAGGGTCCGTGCACCCGGTATCCGTAGAGTTGGCCCGGATGCACCTGCGGCAGATAGCCGTGCCAGACCTCGTGAGTGTATTCGGGCAGGGGAATCCGCTTGATCTCGCGCCGTCCGCTGCGATCGAAGAGGCACAGTTCGACCTTTTCGGCATTCGCGCTGAAGAGGGCGAAGTTCGTGCCTGATCCATCCCAGGTCGCGCCAAGAGGAAAGGGCGAACCGGAATCGACGACATAGTCACTTTGGGCCATGAAGCACTTCTTTCCTGAATGGCCGGCGAGTATTCGCCGGACGGACATCAACGGGCATCGTCGTCATCGGATCAGTCGATTGGCCAGCAGCTTCAGCGCCTGTGGCGCATGCCGCTCAGATGGATTCGCCTTCCAGAAGCCTGATCGCACCCTCGAGCGGAATGCCGACCCATGTCGGGCGATTGGCCAGTTCGTAGCCGATTTCGTACATCGCCTTCTGCAACACGAAAAGGTCGATCAGGTTCCGTGCCTCGGCCTCGTCGCGAGAAAAAAGACCGGAGCCGGAAACGCCCGACATATAGGCGGCGATGAAGCTGTCGCTCGACGCCTTCATCCAGTCTTGCGCGCGGGCGAGCGACGCTTCGTCGACGGCTCCGTGGCTTTCCGCATGGCGGCTGAACGCCGTGGCCGCGGCGTAATCGAAGGATCGCAGCATGCCGGCGACGTCCCTCAGGGGGCACGCCTTGGCGCGGCGCTCGTCGAGAGTGCGGCGCGGCTCTCCTTCGAAATCGATGAACATGACGTCGTTCTGCGCCACCAGCACCTGGCCCAGATGGAAATCGCCGTGAATGCGTGTCTTCAGGCCGGTCGGTGCGGCTTTTCGCCATTCGGCAAATTTGTCCGCCAGCCGGGCCTGAAGGCCGAGCAGATGGTCGGCGCGCTCGCCGGCGTTTCCTTCGATGTTGGATTTCACGAGCCTCAACCGGTCGAATATCTGCCTGGCTTCGTCCTCCGCCTGGTCGGTCCAATCGGCGATGTCCTGCGCTCCGACCTGCTCCGCCGAAAACGCCGGATCATCGGTCTGTGCCGCAAATGCCAGATGGAGTTCGGCCGTGCGCCGCCCGAGAAGTTCCCCAATGTTCAGCGGGAAGCGGAAGCCATCGCCGGCCAGCGGATCGTCGTTCGCGTCGGCGCCGATGACATATTCGTCGAGATCGTGCTGGAGCGCTTCCACGATCGCGTTCCAGGCGTCGCCCTGGTTGGGCACGAAGTCGAATGCGGCGGCAAGCGCGGTCTCGTCGCCGTCGCCTCCATGGAAATCGATCGAACCCAGATATTGCGGCGTGTTGGCGAAATGCGCCGTTTCGGTCAAAAAGCGGGCGACTTCCACATCCGGTTGTTCGCCAGCGCGCAACCGCCGATAAAGCTTGAGGATAACTTTGTCGCCGAAGACGATGGAAACGTTCGATTGTTCGACGTCGAGTGGACGGGGCTCGCCAAAGTCCTCCATCGACTTGAGCTTGTCGTTCGCGTGGCAGACGACCTCGCCAGCTTCGCTTGCCATGCGGGCATCGGCGCGCATGGCGTCGAGCGTGGCGACGGCGAAATTCTCGTCGAAGGCGCCGTCGATAAGGGCGCCGAGCCGCGAGGTGCGGCGTATCTTGGCGAGCGTATAGGAAAGCTTCGGCGCACCGGGATGCACGTTCTCCTCGCCCCAGCGAACCGAAAGCGGCAGGAAGTAGCGCTGCCGGTCGCCGCCGACCTCGACATCGCATGCCACCAGCGCGTGACCTCCCTGCGGCAGTTCGCCGAGCGGAACGAGGGTTACGTCGGAAATCTTGTCGTCCTTGGCCCCGAACCACCGTTGCAGCGGCAGGAAGATCGGCAGCACGTCGGTTTCGAGCTGACGGCGCTCACGGCCGGTAAGCGCGGTGTGGATTCGTCCGTCGCGCGCGGTCAGGGTTATGAATTCCGGCAGGATTTCCGGCATTGCCTCGTGCCAGGATGGCGCCTTCTCCTCGTCGGCAAGGACGAACCAGAAAAAGCCGTAGGCGGGCAGTGTCAGCAGGTAAGGCAAATCGCCGACCGGCGGGAAGGCGGAGCGGCCGGTCAACTCGATGGGGACTGCGCCGCGAAAGCGCGCGAGGTCGAGTTCCACCGCCTGCGCGGACCGCGACAGATTGGCGACGCATAGGACGCGCTGGTCTTCGTGCTCGCGCACATAGGCGAGGATCTTGCGGTTGCGGGGATAGAGCAGGGTCATTTCGCCGCGACCGAAGACCGAGAGTTGCTTGCGCACCGCAATCATCCGGCGCATCCAGTTGAGCAGCGACGAGGGATCGCCGGACTGCGTTTCGACGTTGATCGCCTGATAACCGTAGACCGGATCCTGTATCGCCGGCAGGAAGAGCTGCTGCGGATTGGCGCGCGAAAAGCCTGCATTGCGGTCGGCCGACCACTGCATCGGCGTGCGCACTCCGTCTCGGTCGCCGAGATAATAGTTGTCGCCCATGCCGATCTCGTCGCCGTAGTAAACGATCGGCGTGCCAGGCATCGACAACAGCAACGAGTTCAGGAGCTCGATCTTGCGCCGGTCGTTCTTCATCAGCGGAGCAAGCCGGCGGCGGATCCCGAGATTGATGCGCGCGCGGCTGTCTTCGGCATAAGTTTGCCAGAGATAGTCGCGTTCCTGGTCTGTGACCATTTCCAGCGTGAGTTCGTCGTGATTGCGCAGGAAGATGGCCCACTGGCACGGATCGGGGATCTGCGGCGTCTGGCGGATGATGTCGGTGATCGGGTGGCGATCCTCCTGCGCCACGGCCATGTACATGCGCGGCATCAGCGGAAAGTGGAAACCCATGTGGCACTCGTCGCCCTCACCGAAATAAGGGCGGGTGTCTTCCGGCCATTGGTTGGCCTCGGCAAGCAGCATCCGGTCGGGATAATGCGCATCGAGCTCGGTGCGGATCTTTTTCAGGATGTCGTGCGTCTCGGGCAGGTTTTCGTTGTTCGTGCCCTCTCGTTCGACGAGGTAGGGGATCGCATCGAGGCGAAGACCGTCTACGCCCATGTCGAGCCACATGCGCATGACCTTGAGGACTTCTGCGAGCACCTTCGGGTTGTCGAAATTCAGGTCGGGCTGGTGGGAATAGAACCGGTGCCAGTAGAAGGCCTCGGCAACCGGGTCCCAGGTCCAGTTGGATTTTTCCGTGTCGATGAAGATGATGCGCGTTTCAGGGAATTTCTCGTCCGTGTCGCTCCAGACATAGAAGTCGCGTGCGGCCGAGCCGGGCTTTGCGTGGCGCGCCTTCTGGAACCACGGATGTTGGTCGGACGTGTGGTTGATCACCAGTTCGGTGATGACGCGCAGGCCGCGTCTGTGGGCTTCGGCGACGAAGGCCTTGAAATCCTTCATGTTGCCGTAGCTCGGATTGATCGAGCGGTAGTCGGCGATGTCGTAGCCGTCGTCGCGAAGCGGCGAGGGGTAGAAGGGCAGCATCCATATGGCCGTTACGCCGAGGTCCTGGATGTGGTCGAGCCGCTGCATCAGGCCAGCGAAATCGCCTATCCCGTCATTGTTGGAGTCCATGAACGCCTTGACGTGGAGCTGGTAGATGACCGCATCCTTGTACCAGTCCGTCTCGGTACGATCGATCGTCCCATCCTTGCCCATCTTGCGGACGGCGAATGTGCCGCGATCGTAGGCGGCCGCGTTGGTGTCCATCTGTCTGTCCCCCGATTACGGTCTGATGAGGCGCCATATGTAGTAGGGCCGCTGGTGCGGATCGATCCAGATATGCTGGATCTTGCCGTTCCAGACGAAGCGATTGCCGGTGACGAGGTCCTCGACCTCGATCGACGCGTCGTCGGGCAATCCGAATTCCCATAGCGGTACCTCGAAATTCGCGCCCTGCGCATTGTGCGGATCGAGACTGACGTGGAAGAGGAGGAAGCTCGACAGATCATCGGTACGCTTGCCGTAGTAGACGATGTTGTCGTTCCAGCAATTGTAGAAGGCGAGATTGGTGAAATCCTGGAAGGCCTCGTGCTCGCGCCGAAGCTGGTTCATCAGCCATATGTCGTGGCGGATGTTGCCTTCCTGATCGAAGTCCCACGCCCTGATCTCATACTTTTCGGAGTTGAGATATTCCTCCTTGCCGGGAATGGGCGTCGCCTCGCAGATCTCGAATCCGTTATAGACCCCGTAGTTGCCGGCAAGGGTGGCGGCGAGTGCAAGCCGAATCTGGAATCCCGGCCGCCCGCTCGTCTGGAGATAGGTCGGGTTGATGTCCGGCGTGTTGACGAAGAAGTTCGGCCGCATGAACCAGCGGCATTCGTCCTGCGTCAATTCCGTCAGATATTGTTCCAGCTCCCACTTCTCGTCGCGCCAGGTGAAATAGGAATAGGATTGCGAGAAGCCCACCTTCGCCAGTCTTTTCATGACTTTCGGCCGCGTGAACGCCTCGGCCAGGAAGATCGCCTCGGGATGGTCCTGATGGACCTCGGAGATCATCCACTCCCAGAATGGAAAGGGCTTTGTGTGCGGGTTGTCGACGCGGAAGATCGTTACGCCCTGATCGATCCAGAAGAGCACGATGTCGCGCAGTTCGAGCCATAAATCGGGAATCGCATCGCGATAGAAATGGACGTTGACGATGTCCTCGTATTTCTTCGGCCGATTTTCGGCGAATTTGATCGTGCCGTTCGTCCGCCAGTCGAACCATTCCGGGTGTTGCTTGATCCACGGATGGTCGGGGGAACACTGGATGGCG
>Ga0164242_10007746_pt1 | contig 11728 bp, 8 predicted proteins | sample OricomgcompostMG_FD_108783 | JGI IMG/M metagenome (GOLD analysis project Ga0164242, IMG submission 108783) | Miracle-Growth compost microbial communities from Emeryville, California, USA - Original compost - Miracle growth compost (MG) ... | reverse complement strand
GGCGAGGATATCACTCTTCTGGCGGGACTCGCCGCCCTGATGCATGACCTCGGCAAAGCCTGCGCCAACTTCCAGGCGAAACTGAAGCCTGGTGCGCCCATAGAGCGCAATCTCTACCGGCACGAATGGATTTCCCTGCGCCTGTTCGAGGCCTTTGTCGGCGAGGATGACGACGCCACATGGCTGGCCCGTCTAAGCGACCCCGGCGCCGAAGACGATGACACCTGGTTGGGACGGCTCAATAGGGACGGCATCGACGCCCGTGACGCCACCCCGTTTAAACATCTGCCGCCCCTGGCTGCCGCTATTGGCTGGTTGATCGTCACCCATCATCGCCTGCCAGTGATGCCCGCCGAGCGGCGTAATGATGGGGGGCCGGCCTGGTTGGGCGCCAGGGTATCCGGTTTTCAGGCGCGCCAACTGCTGGGCCTGCCCGGCACCATTACCGCCGCCTGGAACGAAACCTGCGATAATCAGGATCCAAAGCGCATCGAGTCATACTGGGATTTTCCCCAAGACCTGCCGGTAACCACTGCCAAATGGCGTAGCCGTGCTGCGCAGTTGGCCCGGCGCCTGAGCCAGCGGCAATCGCCGCAGAGCTGGCTGGATAACCCTTATGTCATGCATCTGGCGCGTCTGACTCTGATGCTGGCGGACCATTTCTATTCAAGCCTTAGCGACCCCCGCCAGCGGGTGAGCGGCCAAGCCGGTTATCCATTGCTTGCCAATACCCTGCGAAGCAGCGGCGAACCCAACCAGCCTTTGGATGAGCACTTGTTGGGTGTGGAGAAACACAGCGGCGCGGTGAGCCGGTCGTTGCCGGGGATGGAGCGTCATCTGCCACGTTTGGCGCGGCATCAGGGGTTTCGAAAACGCAGCAGAAATCCCCGCTTTCGCTGGCAGGACCATGCCTTTGATCTCGCGGTCGGGTTGCGTGAGCGTTCGCAAAGCCAGGGCTTTTTCGGGGTGAACATGGCCTCCACCGGCTGTGGTAAGACTCTCGCCAACGCCCGTATCCTCTACGCCCTGGCGGACCCGGATATCGGCGCCCGGTTCTCCATTGCCCTGGGGTTGCGCACCCTCACCCTGCAAACCGGCCAGGCCTACCGGGAGCGGCTTAATCTGGGCGAGGATGATCTGGCCGTTCGCGTTGGCGGTGGCGCCAGCCGGGCCTTGTTTGAATACCACCAGGACCTGGCCGAACAGAGCGGTTCCGCCTCGGTGCAAAGCCTGCTGCCCGAAGACAGCTATGTGCGCTTCGATGGCAACCTGGATAGCCATCCGCTTCTAAGTCGAGTGGCCCACGACCCCGCCGTTAAAGCCCTCATTGCCGCGCCGATTCTGGTTTGCACCGTGGACCATCTGACTCCGGCCACGGAGAGCCAGCGCGGCGGCCGGCAAATCGCACCCATGCTGCGCTTGATGAGCGGTGATCTGGTGCTCGACGAGCCGGATGATTTTGATCTCGACGATCTGCCCGCGCTGACCCGGCTGGTACATTGGGCCGGGTTGCTCGGTTCGCGGGTGTTGCTGTCATCCGCTACCTTGCCGCCGTCGTTGATACAGGGGCTCTATGAGGCCTACCGGGATGGTCGGGCACACTATCAGCGCAATCGCGGCGTCGTTGGCGCTACCGTCAACATTTGTTGCGCCTGGTTTGATGAACACGGCCAGGCGCATCAGGATTGCCCGGACGGTGAAAGTTTCGTAGCCACTCACCAGCGGTTCGCCGAGCAGCGGGCGCTGCGTCTTGGTAAAGCGTCGGTGCGCCGCCGGGCGCAACTGGTGCCGCTGGTGGTGGCCGGCCGCCATCGTGAAGAGATCACCCAGGCATTCGCTGCCCAGGTCCTGGCTCACGCTCAAGGCTTGCACCGACATCACCACACGGTGGATCCGGACAGCGGCAAGCGGGTCAGTTTCGGGCTGGTTCGTATGGCCAATATCGAGCCTTTGGTGGAGGTCGCCCTGGCGTTGTACCGGTGTGCCGCTGAGGCGGATCAACACATTCATTTGTGTGTCTATCACTCCCAGCATCCACTGCTGATCCGATCCGCCATTGAGGCGCGGCTAGATCAGGCCCTGAACCGGCGTGACCCTTTGGCCGTGTTCCGGTTGCCGGATATTCGCCAGAGGTTGGATGCCCATCCGGAATCCGATCAGCTCTTTGTTGTTCTGGGCTCTCCCGTTACCGAAGTTGGCAGAGATCACGATTACGACTGGGCCGTGGTGGAGCCTTCCTCCATGCGTTCGATGATCCAGCTCGCCGGGCGTGTGCGCCGCCATCGCGACGGCGACTGCGTGCAGGCCAATCTGGTGCTGTTGGATACCAATATCCGCCATCTGACACAACCGGAAGCCCCGGCCTTTCAAAGACCCGGATTTGAAGGGCGGGGCGACTGGCTGCTCCGCAGCCATCGGATTGAGACGCTGCTCACAGAAGAGGAGCGCACGGTGATTGATGCCCGGCCTCGCATTCTTGCCCGACCGGAGCTACGGCCCCGGGATAGCCTGATCGACCTGGAGCATGCACGCCTTCAGCGCTGCATGGTGGCGCCGTCGACGGTTGCCGTGCCGGAACCGGGCGACGCGCCACTGACCAAGTGGGAGCGCAACCAACGGCGTAAGACCGAAGCACCGGCGCCACTAGGCGCCTACACCTGGTACAGCCTGCCCCGTGCCTCTCTCACCGCCGTGCTGCCTCAACAACAGCCCTTCCGGGAGGATACCAGCAAGCGAGTAGATCTGGTGCTGATGCCTGACGACAGCGGCGAACGCTACGGTTTGCAGCAGATACGGAAAGAAAGAGGGCGCCGCGCACCCCTGTATGAGGAAGTGGAAACCAGTAAAAACCACCGCATTCCCGACACGGCCCTGGCCTCGCCGGCCATGACCCCTTGGGGAGAAACCGATTACCTGAAGGCCCTAGCCTCGCTGGCCGACGATCTAGGCCAGGAACTGGAGAGCTGCGCCCGCCGCTTTGGCACCGTCACCTTGCCGGACAATAAACAGGGCTGGCGGTTCCATCCGGCGCTGGGGTTTGTGAAACAGCGGTGACAACAATAACTGTATATGGAGCACGGCTATGCTAGAGAGCCTAATGGATGTTTTCTTGAAGCAGAGGTTATCTCTGCGCTTGGAGACTGAAAAGAATAAGGAAAAAGTCGAAGCTATGGAGAAGAAGTTTCAGCCCAAAGCTTGGCTGGCATATGCTTCTGAAAGAATAAAAGTAATAAATATATCAACGCACGTTCAAAAGTTCACTAATACTTCGATTAAGAAAACGACAGACCTTTTCTGTCCCGATGGCTGTGGCGGAAATTTAATCGGTTTGGTGGGGACGCATTGTGTTGGGAATTTTAGTTTCTATGACCTTTCAACGAGTAACGCTGCCAATTTGGATAAAGATATAGCGGCATTTTTCAATATGGAGTATAGAGGCCGTCGTGTCTTTGACCTTATCACTAATAAAGATGAATGGTTTTATAAAGAGATAAAGGGGATCTGTAGTAATGCCGATGCCTTCTATGAAGCTGTTAATCCTATCTTTCCGAAAAAAACCAGCTTTTTGGCCAAGCAGGTGTACTGGCTGGTGGGTGGCGACCCCTGTCGTGATGAGAATTACCACCTTCTGGCGCCGCTCTACGCCACCTCTCTGGCGCACCGGGTGTTCCTGACCATCAACGAAGACCGCTTTGGTGAGCCCGCCAAGGAAGCCCGCAAGGCACGCCGCGACAACAAGCCGTGCGATTGGGGTTATCAGGACTACCCGAACCTGGCGGTGCAGAAGATGGGCGGTACCAAACCCCAGAATATCTCCCAACTCAACAGCGAGCGCGGCGGCAATAACTACTTGCTGGCGTCGCTACCACCGGTGTGGGAAAGCCCTGAAGTGCGTGAGCCGCTGCGCACCGATTCCGTATTTCCTCGCTTTGGGCGCCGCAGGGAAGTGCGCTGGCTGGTTAATGGCTTGCGCCGGTTTCTGGAGGAGGGGCCGGACCCGGTGCTTGCCACGCGGAACCGGCGTGATGCCTACATGGACGCGCTGATTGACGAGCTGGTGCTGTTCGCCAGTGAGCTCCATTTGTTGGAGCCCGGCTGGAGTGCCAAAACGGAGTGCCGTTTACATGAAGCGGAAGCGCTTTGGCTGGATCTTTACCGGGGCGAGAACGACAAGGCTTTCGAGGCCAAGCGAGAGAGTGAGGATTGGCCCGCCGATGTACGTCATCGCTTTGCCAACTGGCTGAACCGGGAGCTTCATCGCCGCCTTCCGGTGGGTGACGCGGAGCACCAATACTGGATGGCCTATATGAAGAAGAAACTGGACGCGCTACAGGAGGTGCTGCCCCATGTCTGAACCTGAAGCCTTGCTGGTGTTACCGCATTTGCGCCTGCAAAACGCCAATGCGATCTCCAGCCCGATGACCTGGGGCTTTCCCGCCATGAGCGCGTTCGTGGGGGCCATGCAAGCCCTGGGGCGCAAGCTCCCGGAACACCTGGAGCTGGTTTTTACCGGCGTTGGGGTGATCTGCCATGGGTTTGATGCCCAGACCACTCAGGATGGTTTCACTAAAAGCTTTCTGTTGACCCGCAATCCGGTCGGCAAGGATGGCGGTACGGCGGCCATCGTGGAAGAGGGCAGGGTGCATCTGGACGTTACCTTGGTGCTGGCGGTGGAGGGCGAAGCCTGTGATGGTGACGAGCAAAGCCGTGCCGCGACGGCTGCGGAAGTGTTTCGGATCGTATCCGGGATGCGCATCGCGGGCGGCAGTGTCATGCCTGCTTTGCCAGGCCAACGTGCTTCGCGCCAGCGGCCCCAACTGATCACCCTTTCCGAACACGCGGAAGACCGTGATAAGCAATTCCAGCGCCTGCGCCGAGGCTGGCTGCCGGGCTTCGCACTGGTGGGACGCGATGATTTGCTCGCCCAGCGCCTTGCCGAGTTGCGTCAGGAAAACCCGAATGCCACCGAGCTGGATGCTTGGCTGGATTGTTCACGCCTGACCATGCACTACGCTCCCGAGGAGGCCGCCTCCAAGAGGAATAAAAACTCGGATGACAGTGAGAAAGCCAGCCCGCCCTTTGCCTGGCAGGTACGCAAATCGCCGGGCTGGGTGGTGCCTATTCCGGTGGGGTACGGGGCGCTTTCGCCCTGCTACGAACCAGGTAGCGTCACTAATGCTAGGGATTCGACCACGCCGTTTCGCTTCGTGGAGAGCCTGTATTCCCTGGGACAGTGGATCAGCCCACACCGACTTAACCGGCCTGGGGATTTGCTCTGGTACCCGACCAGCGATCTGGAAGCCGGCCTCTACCGGCTGCTCAACGATTACCAACCCTTCCGGTAACGGATAAAACAAAATAGAAGGAGTTTTTTTATGGCTACCGATCTCAAAACCGCTTCCGTGCTCGCCTTTGAGCGCAAACTGGACCCCTCTGATGCGTTATTTTTCGCCGGGCAATGGGGCGACCGTGACAATCTGGACGCCTGGCCCAGTGTTACCGTGCGTGAGAAGTCCGTGCGTGGCACTATCTCAAACCGCCTGAAGGCCAAGGACCAAGATGCCGCCAAGCTGGATGCGGCCATCGAAAACCCCAACCTGCAAACCGTAGACGTCGCGGCACTGCCCAGCACCGCCGACACCCTCATGGTACGTTTTACCCTGCGCGTGCTAGGCGGTGCAGGCACACCCTCGGCCTGCAATAACGCGGACTACCAAAGCAAACTCCAGGAGACCGTGAGTGGCTATGTGAGCAGTGAAGGTTTTGGCACCCTTGCTCAACGTTATGCCTATAATCTCGCTAATGGCCGCTTCCTGTGGCGCAACCGGGTGGGTGCCGAGCAGGTGGAGGTTCAGGTTCGGCACCTCCAGGACGGTCGGGTCGCCAGCACCTGGACCTTTGATGGTCTGGCGCTTTCGTTGCGGAATTTCGAGGCGCTAGGGGATGTACAGGGCGAATTGAGTGGTCTTGCTGACTGTATTGCCTCGGGCCTGTCGGGAGAGCGGCACACCCTGCTTGAAGTGATAGCCTTCGCCCGTGTCGGTGCCGGCCAGGAAGTGTTCCCATCCCAGGAACTGATTCTCGACCGTGGCCGTGGCGACAAGAGCAAAACGCTTTATCAGATTGACAACGTTGCCGGCATTCACTCCCAGAAATTGGGTAACGCACTGCGCACCATTGACACCTGGTACCCATCGGAAGATGGGGAAGACCTGGGCCCCATCGCCGTGGAACCGTATGGCTCGGTGACCACCCAGGGAAAAGCCTACCGCCAACCAAAGCAGAAAGCGGATTTCTATTCGCTGCTGGATAACTGGATTCTCAAAGATAAGGTGCCCAGTCAGACCGATCAGCATTTCGTGATGGCGACGCTGATCCGGGGCGGTGTGTTTGGCGACGCGGGGTGATCCATGGACGCCTATGTTGAAATCACTCTGCGACCAGACCCCGAGTTCGGTCAGCAGCTTTTGTTGGATGCTCTGGTGGGCAAGCTGCATCGGGGCTTGGTGGCCGCTGGTACCCATTCCATTGGCGTGAGTTTTCCTGGCCATAGCCTTAAACCTCGTAGCCTTGGTAATCGGTTGCGCCTGCATAGCACTGCCGCTCATCTGGGCGATTTTATGGCGCGAGCCTGGCTTACCGGCATGGCGGATCATCTCATCGTCAGTGCAATTCAGCCACTGCCCGCTGGCGTCCGGCACCGGGTGGTACGGCGAGTGCAACCAAAAACCAACGCTGCACGCCTCCGTCGGCGATACCGGCGGCGCCATGATGTCAGTGAGGAAGAAGCTCGCTTGCGGATACCGGACTCCATTGAGAAACCAGTGTCACTGCCGTTCGTAACGCTGCGGAGCGCCAGCACGGACCAGCGGTTCGCCTTATTTTTAGACCATGGTCCGGTGCAGCAAGAAGCGGTAAGCGGACCCTTTAGCAGCTATGGCCTTAGCCAAACCGCCACCGTTCCGTGGTTCTGACCCTTCTCAAACGCCGACTTTCGTCAGCCTTTTAAATCAAGCACTTACGCTACCCCTCAAAAAAAGGGTAGCGTCAGTGCTTTACGGCTTGTTCTTTAAAAATCAAGCACTTATTGTTTGTATGCTCTAGTTCGCTGCCGCGTAGGCAGCTAAGAAATATATGGACCGTGCGACGATTGTCTACGAGACGTTCGCTGCCGCGTAGGCAGCTAAGAAAAAACACGTCGCCGGACATCAGCGCGGAGAGCAGTTCGCTGCCGCGTAGGCAGCTAAGAAAATGGACCAGACCCTGACACAACGCCAGCAGGAGTTCGCTGCCGCGTAGGCAGCTAAGAAAAAGAAGGCCGCCGATGAAAAGGCCAAGGCATCGTTCGCTGCCGCGTAGGCAGCTAAGAAACACCACCTCGGCGGCCAAGTAGTTGTCCTGGACGTTCGCTGCCGCGTAGGCAGCTAAGAAAGAACCGGTTCGTCGGTATCGACAAGCGTGGGAGTTCGCTGCCGCGTAGGCAGCTAAGAAAAGGCGGAAGCGCGGGAACACTTCGGAGACCAGGTTCGCTGCCGCGTAGGCAGCTAAGAAACTCACCAGCCGGCTGCCGTGCCGGCTGATCACGTTCGCTGCCGCGTAGGCAGCTAAGAAAATCCCGAACACACAGGAGCTGGTCAATGAGCAGTTCGCTGCCGCGTAGGCAGCTAAGAAAAGACGGGCGACCCGACAGTGGCTGCCGGGTGCGTTCGCTGCCGCGTAGGCAGCTAAGAAATGGATGCTGGCCACCAGCTGCGCCACCTGCTCGTTCGCTGCCGCGTAGGCAGCTAAGAAATGTCCGCTGGTGGCAATGGCGAGCAGGCCGGCGTTCGCTGCCGCGTAGGCAGCTAAGAAATCGCACAGCGGCGCGATCCGGTTGCCCATAGGGTTCGCTGCCGCGTAGGCAGCTAAGAAAATCATCGTCGGTGATGCCCAGGTATTCACTGTCGTTCGCTGCCGCGTAGGCAGCTAAGAAAAGATCGCGCAATTCATCCGCCAGCAGCTCCAAGTTCGCTGCCGCGTAGGCAGCTAAGAAATACTGGCTCGCCACTGCTGCCGATGAAATCATGTTCGCTGCCGCGTAGGCAGCTAAGAAAAGGTCCAGCGGTGGCCGTTGCCGGTGGTGGGGGTTCGCTGCCGCGTAGGCAGCTAAGAAAAGTCCGTGGGCCGCGCCCTTGAGCGCGCCGGAGTTCGCTGCCGCGTAGGCAGCTAAGAAAGGATGGAGCGGAGTCCGATGGCAGGAGTTCAAGTTCGCTGCCGCGTAGGCAGCTAAGAAAACGTGAACACCTCGCCCAAGGTGCCAAACTCAGTTCGCTGCCGCGTAGGCAGCTAAGAAAGGAACGCGCTGCCACTGGTTCGTGACCTGTTTGTTCGCTGCCGCGTAGGCAGCTAAGAAAGGTGATTACACCCACACCGCAGCCAGCTAAGGGTTCGCTGCCGCGTAGGCAGCTAAGAAATGGGCGAGAGCCAGCACGGGGATGTTCAGTTCGTTCGCTGCCGCGTAGGCAGCTAAGAAAGCACGCCAGCGGCCACACCACCACTTCATAGAGTTCGCTGCCGCGTAGGCAGCTAAGAAATGCCGGTTACTCGCATCGCCGGCATAGCGAACGTTCGCTGCCGCGTAGGCAGCTAAGAAAAACACCTTCCTCCGGGATCGCTACTTCCCGGAGTTCGCTGCCGCGTAGGCAGCTAAGAAACAATATGCGGGCTCCATGGAAATGGAGTTCAAGTTCGCTGCCGCGTAGGCAGCTAAGAAACAGTCCATCAGGTCCATCACCGGCTCGCTCATGTTCGCTGCCGCGTAGGCAGCTAAGAAAAGGATGGAGCAGGACAAACGAGCGGTGTGGCAGTTCGCTGCCGCGTAGGCAGCTAAGAAATCATCGCGGGTGAGCAAGCTGCCGGACTCCCGGTTCGCTGCCGCGTAGGCAGCTAAGAAAGCCAAACGTCAGGGCGCTTTCGTTGTACTCGCGTTCGCTGCCGCGTAGGCAGCTAAGAAACATGACATGCTCCACCGGCGGCGCGAATATTAGTTCGCTGCCGCGTAGGCAGCTAAGAAACATGAACAGATCGCGGGAGCGCTCACGCAGCTGTTCGCTGCCGCGTAGGCAGCTAAGAAAAAGATCAAGTCGGGAAGCTGGGCGATCAGATCGTTCGCTGCCGCGTAGGCAGCTAAGAAAATCACCTCCCGCGTATCGTCATGCCGGAAGCGGTTCGCTGCCGCGTAGGCAGCTAAGAAAACATTCCGCTACTCGCCGGGGCTCAAGGGCAAGTTCGCTGCCGCGTAGGCAGCTAAGAAATGGACGCCCTGGCCGCCCAGCGCGATGCCATGGTTCGCTGCCGCGTAGGCAGCTAAGAAAGACAACTACACGAAGAAGACCTGTTTGTGGACGTTCGCTGCCGCGTAGGCAGCTAAGAAAGCGATGAGGTGCGAGCGGATGCCATGCGGGTGGTTCGCTGCCGCGTAGGCAGCTAAGAAAGGTTCACGAAATCAGAATGCGCCGCGTTCATCGTTCGCTGCCGCGTAGGCAGCTAAGAAAAAGGGGGACCGGCAATCCAAAAACCTGAACGTGTTCGCTGCCGCGTAGGCAGCTAAGAAAATGCCCATGCACTGCGGGCAGGTCCGCGTATCGTTCGCTGCCGCGTAGGCAGCTAAGAAATGCTGCATAAGGGCGGCCGATCCGTTGATTTCGTTCGCTGCCGCGTAGGCAGCTAAGAAAATTTCGGCGACCTTGGTCACCAGCTTTTCAAAGTTCGCTGCCGCGTAGGCAGCTAAGAAAGAGAGAAGCCATTCAACGCCACCCTTTCCAGTGTTCGCTGCCGCGTAGGCAGCTAAGAAATCGAGGCCACGTTGTTGAAGAAGTCGGCCATCGTTCGCTGCCGCGTAGGCAGCTAAGAAATGCATGATGCGCGTCATCACGTCATACGTGCCGTTCGCTGCCGCGTAGGCAGCTAAGAAAATTGGGAAGGCGCATCTCAGCGCGTGCGTGATGTTCGCTGCCGCGTAGGCAGCTAAGAAATGCACGATGAAGAGTCCCGTGTGCTGAACATCGTTCGCTGCCGCGTAGGCAGCTAAGAAAGATACCGTTGAGCTGACGATTGCGGGCGGCGTGTTCGCTGCCGCGTAGGCAGCTAAGAAATCCAAATCATCGAAGCTGATCCCTCTGCTCACGTTCGCTGCCGCGTAGGCAGCTAAGAAAATCAGTCGATCCAATCGCGCTAGCACGTTGTCGTTCGCTGCCGCGTAGGCAGCTAAGAAATGCCCAACGGCGTGACGTACCACGGCTTCCTTGTTCGCTGCCGCGTAGGCAGCTAAGAAATTCGCCTTCGGCCACATCTTCCTGATAATCGGGTTCGCTGCCGCGTAGGCAGCTAAGAAAATCGTCGGTCACCCCGGCGGCGTGCTGAGGATGTTCGCTGCCGCGTAGGCAGCTAAGAAACGAACGACGCGGACAGATAACCGTCATCACTTGTTCGCTGCCGCGTAGGCAGCTAAGAAAATGTGGGACAAAAAGACCAGCCGCATGCGCGAGTTCGCTGCCGCGTAGGCAGCTAAGAAAACATCGGGAGTCAGAGAATGGGCGCCTGGCTAGTTCGCTGCCGCGTAGGCAGCTAAGAAACACCACAGCATTGACGCCCGGCAGCATGATGTGTTCGCTGCCGCGTAGGCAGCTAAGAAAAGGTAGTTGATCTGATCGCCCAGCACGCCGACGTTCGCTGCCGCGTAGGCAGCTAAGAAAAAGATGGGACCGCTGTCGCAACTCACCGCCTCGTTCGCTGCCGCGTAGGCAGCTAAGAAAGGGCGGACACTTGTGTATGCGGTCGTCTGGATGTTCGCTGCCGCGTAGGCAGCTAAGAAATGTTGCCCCGTCTGGGCGATTTGAAAGTGCTGGTTCGCTGCCGCGTAGGCAGCTAAGAAAGGCGAACCGTCCACGAATCAGCCGGATCATGTGTTCGCTGCCGCGTAGGCAGCTAAGAAAAGCCGAAAAGCGTGGTTGTCGAAGCTCTTGGGGTTCGCTGCCGCGTAGGCAGCTAAGAAAACTCGTCAATGCGGTGGAGCTGGCAGCCGATCGTTCGCTGCCGCGTAGGCAGCTAAGAAATCTGTGACGCATTCGGAGAACCGCAGTTGCTCGTTCGCTGCCGCGTAGGCAGCTAAGAAAGGAAACCCTCCGGCGTTGTCGCCACCCCAACCGTTCGCTGCCGCGTAGGCAGCTAAGAAAGGCATCACCTACAGCGCCATCAATGGCGCCCAGTTCGCTGCCGCGTAGGCAGCTAAGAAATTGTCCACGAAGCTCTGAAATTTGCCCACCGTGTTCGCTGCCGCGTAGGCAGCTAAGAAATACAAGATCAACGTGTCCCGGTGCCCCGATTAGTTCGCTGCCGCGTAGGCAGCTAAGAAATGCCAGATGCCGGCGGCTACTTCATCCATCACGTTCGCTGCCGCGTAGGCAGCTAAGAAACAGTTATGGCAGCAGCTTGATGAATACCTGCAGTTCGCTGCCGCGTAGGCAGCTAAGAAAAATGATCAGAGGACACGCGATGATTCGTTCATGTTCGCTGCCGCGTAGGCAGCTAAGAAACGTTTCCCATCGGTAATCGTCTCAATAAATGAGTTCGCTGCCGCGTAGGCAGCTAAGAAAATCAACGTTTTCTGCGACGACAGCCCCGCGAAGTTCGCTGCCGCGTAGGCAGCTAAGAAAAGATCAAGTACGAGAACGGCGAAACCATCGAAGTT
>Ga0164242_10007745_pt1 | contig 11728 bp, 17 predicted proteins | sample OricomgcompostMG_FD_108783 | JGI IMG/M metagenome (GOLD analysis project Ga0164242, IMG submission 108783) | Miracle-Growth compost microbial communities from Emeryville, California, USA - Original compost - Miracle growth compost (MG) ... | reverse complement strand
CTGGCGCTGGTTCACCGAGGCCGCATGGGCCGCGGGACAGATCCCGACGCCGGACGTCCCGGTCGAATGGTCGCCGCCCAAGTTCGAGGCGGTCGATCCACAGAAGGATGCGATGGCGAACCTGCTGGCGATCCGCTCGGGCACCATGACTTTGGCCGAGGTGATCGCACAGCAGGGCCGCAATCCCGACGCCGTGCTGGCTGAGATCGCCGCGACCAACGCCAAGCTCGACGCGCTCGGGCTGGTGCTCGATAGCGATCCCCGCCGCGTCACCAAGACCGGCAGCGCGCAGGCGAGCGACCCGGCAACCAATCCGCAATCCGACCCGGGGCAGCCGGACTCCGCCCAACAGGACTGACTTCATGGACACGATGATCGAACTGCCGGCGCTTCGCCGGTCGGCGGAGCTTGCGCCGAACACTGTCGACAACGACGCACGCACGGTCGAGGTGATCTGGTCGGCGGGCGCGCGCGTCCGGCGGGCGAGGTTCTTCGGCGAGCCCTATGACGAGGAGCTGAGCCTCGACCCTGCCCATGTGCGGCTAGAACGGCTGAACGCGGGTGCGCCCTTCCTGAAGGTTCATGAGATCGACACGCTCGACGCCGTCATCGGCTCGGTCGTGCCGGGTTCGGCGCGGATCGAGAACGGGCGCGGCATCGCCCTGGTGCGGATCAGCGAGCGGGCCGATGTCGAGCCGATCTGGCGCGACATCCAGGCCGGGCACATCCGGGCGGTCTCCATCGGTTATCAGGTCCACCGGTTCGACATCTCTAAGCCCGATGGCGGTCGCGAGCTCTGGCGGGCGGTTGACTGGACTCCGTTCGAGATCTCGGCCGTGCCGGTCGGCGCCGATCCTGCCGCGGGCTTCCGCGCCAAGGGCGAACACCACGATTGCGTCCTCCATCGCCGGGACGCCCCCACTGAGCAAGGAGCATCCCCGATGACGGAGAAGACCCAGACTCCGGCCCCGACTGAAGAGGTCGTGGCCGACCCGACAAGCGAAACGGCAGCGACCGAGGAGACCACCATGACCGACGAAAAGACCGGCGCGGCCGAGGCGCAGGCCCATGCCACCGACACGCGCAGCCAGCCCGGGCCCTCGAACCAAAGGTCCGCGCCAGCGAAACCGGAAGCGCCCGACACCGAGGCTGTCGCGACCCGCGCCCGCGAGGCGGAGCGCGACCGCGTCTCGACCATCTACGATCTGGTGGGCCGTTTGAACCTCGAGCGCAGCTTCGCCGAGGATCTGGTGAAGCGCGGTGTCGGTGTCGACGAAGCTCGCCGCCTGATCGTCGATCAGGTCGTCGCGAAGTCGGACGAAACCCGGACCTTCGGCCAGGTGTCGGTCCCGCTCGGCGGGCGCGACGAGCGCATCACCCGCCGCGACGCGGTGGCGAACGCGCTGCTGCACCGCTACAGCCCGACGCTCTTCCCGCTGGAGGACGCAGCGCGTCAGTATCGCGGCATGACGCTCTTGGAACTCGCCCGCGAAAGCCTCGGCAATATCGGAGTCAATACCCGCGGCCTGTCGCGCGACGAGGTTGCGACCCGCGCCCTGCATTCGACCTCGGACTTCCCCGAGATCCTCGCCGCCGTCACCAACAAGACCCTGCGGCAGGCCTACGAGGCCTATCCCCGGACCTTCTCGCTCTTCTGCCGCCAGGTGCTCGCCACCGACTTCAAGGCGATGCACCGGGTCCAGCTCGGTGAAGCGCCGCAACTGCTGGAAGTCGGCGAGAGCGGCGAGTTCAAGCGCGGGACGCTGGGCGAGAGCAAGGAGAGCTACAAGGTCAAGACCTATGGCCGGGTGGTCGCGATCACCCGCCAGACGCTGATCAACGACGATCTCGACGCTTTCACGCGCATCCCGGCGATGTACGGCAACTCCATCGCCCAGCTGGAAAGCGATGTCGTCTGGGGGATCATTACCGCGAACCCGGCGATGGCCGATGGCACGGCGCTGTTCCACGCCAACCACAAGAACCTCGCAGGCACCGGTGCGGCGCTGGATGTGAGCAGCGTCGGTGCGGCACGCGCCGCCATGGCGAAGCAGACCGGGCTCGACAAGAAGACGGTGCTGAACATCCGTCCCGCCTTCCTGATCGTGCCCGCCGCGCTGGAATTGAAGGCCGAGCAGCTGGTCGCCCAGAACCTCGTGCCCGCCCAGAGCGGGAATGTCGTGCCGCAGTCGATCCGCACGCTGGCACCGATCAGCGAGCCCCGGCTCGATGCCGCCAGCGAAACCGCCTGGTATCTGGCGGCGAGCCCGAACCAGATCGACACCATCGAATACGCCTATCTCGAGGGCCAGCAGGGCGCTTACATCGAGACGCGCAACGGCTTCGACGTCGACGGGGTCGAGATCAAGTGTCGCCTCGACTTCGGCGCCAAGGCCATCGACTGGCGCGGCCTCTACAAGAACCCGGGCGCGTAACGCGCACCCTATCCCGAACGCTGACATCCGGGCGGTCCTGACGGGCCGCCCTTCGCTTTTTCCGAAAGGACCCTCGCGATGAAAAACTACGTCCAGCCCGGCAACACCATCACCCTGACCGCGCCCTATGCCGTCGTCTCCGGCGAGGGCCTGCTCGTCGGCTCCATCTTCGGCGTGGCCGCAGGAACTGCCGCCAGTGGCGAGCCCGTCGAGACCGCGCTCGTCGGCGTCTTCGACCTGACGAAGGTCGGCAGCCAGGCATGGACCGTCGGCGCAAAGGTCTATTGGGACGATGCCAACAAGCGCACCACGACCGTTTCGACCGATAACACGCTCATCGGTGTGGCCGTCGAGGCCGTGGCGAGCGGCGCGAGCGACACCATCGGCAGGGTGCGCCTGAACGCGAGCTTCTGATGAGTGCTTTCGTCGCCGCGCTCAGTGCGCTCTTCGCCGATCCAAACATCGGTCGGGCCGCTGTCTACGTCGCAGATGGCGCCGCGCCCGTTCCGGTGCGCGTCGTCGCCCGACGGGCCGATGCGATCACCGACTTCGGCGATGCGCGGCTCTGGTCGGAAACGACGCGGATCGACCTGCGCGTGACCGAGGTTCCGAACCCGCGTCCCGGCGACCGGATCGAGATCGACAGCGATGCCTTCCTCATTCAGGGTGAACCCGTCCGCGACCGCGAGCGGCTCGTCTGGACAGTGGACCTGAGGCCCGCATGAGGTTCGGCGTCAACATCGTCGGCGATATCGTCCGCCTGATGGAAGCAGAGGTGAAGGCCGGGGAGAAGGCCGTCACCACGGCGATGCGCGACGCCGGGACCGGCCTCAAGACCGCCTGGCGCGCGCAGATCACCGGCGCGGGTCTCGGAGCACAGCTTGCCCGCACCATCCGGTCGGAGCAGTTCCCGAAAGGCAGGACCAGCCTCAATGCGGCGGCACTGGTCTGGTCGAAGGCGCCGGTGATCGTCGGCGCGCACGATACCGGCCCGCTGATCCGCTCGAAGAACGGGTTCTGGCTGGCGATCCCGACGCCTGCAGCAGGCAAGTCCCTGCGCGGCGGGCGGATCACGCCCGGTGAATGGGAACGTCGCACCGGCCTGCGCCTGCGCTTCGTCTATCGTCGGACGGGTCCGAGCCTGCTGGTCGTCGAGGGACGACTGAACAAGAAGGGCCGTGCCGTGGCATCGCGGTCGAAGACCGGCCGAGGACTGACCACCGTGCCGATCTTCCTGCTGGTCCCGCAGGTCAGTCTGCCGAAACGGCTGAACCTCGCGCGGGATGCCGAACGGGCGCGCGATGCGGTGCCGGGGCTGATCGTGACGAACTGGGTGGATGCCGGATGAAGATTACGGACGGGCAGCAGCAGCGTCGGCGCGTTCTCCACGCCGCCGACCGCGGGATTCATCGATATCGCCAAGCCCGTCGAGTGCGACTGGCTCCTTGCCGGGAAACTCGACCGTCAGCTTCAGCGAGCCACCCATGGCGCGGACGTAGCTCGCGAGCGTCGAGAGAAGGAGATCGCTCTGGCGCTCGTATTTCGCGACGGTTGCCTGCTGGACCCCCAAGGCTTCGGCAAGCTGCACCTGCGTCAACTCCCGCGCCTTGCGCAGTTCCTGCAAGGTCAGGTACTCGGTGTGCAGACGATCGGCCTCGGCCTCGATCCTTGCACGGCGTGCCGGGTCGAGGCTTGCGAGCTTGTCCTGAAGGCTGCGTGCCATGATCGTCATCCTTTCCGTCTGGCCAGGTGGCGGTCGAACCGCTCATCGGCCCGCGCGATCAGTTGCTTGTAGAAGCGCTTCTCGCTGCTACCCGACTTGTCCCCGCCGACGAGCAGGATCGCCTGCCGGTCGGGATCGAATGCGAAGGCGATGCGCCAGACGCCGCCTGCGGCGCTGCAGCGCAACTCCTTCATGTTCGCGTGCTTCGACCCGGTCAGGGTGTCGGCATGCGGACGTCCGAGCGACGGTCCCTCACGCTCGAGGAGCAGCACTCGGGCGAAGATCGCGTCCTGAACCTCCTCGTCGAGTTCGTCGAACTCCGGCTCGAACTCGTCGGCGAAGGAAACGGTCCAGGGCATGCGATCCTCATGTCTTGGAAGCTATATAGCCTTGAAGCACTAATCTTGCAAGAACTGGCCTGAGCAGGCTCCAATGCCTACTACTCGTGAAACCATCCTCGCCGCGCTACACGCGCGGCTTTCGGCGTTGCCCGCCACCGCCCTGCGCGGCGAGGTATTGCCCGAGCGTGTACCGGCAGCCGGGCTGTTGATCCTGCGCGACGGCGAACCTGGCGAGCCCGAGGTGACGCTCTCGCCCTTGCGCTATCACTATCAGCACCGGGCCGAGATCGAAGCCGTGGTGCAGGGCGCAAGCCGGGATACGGGTTTCGACACGCTCTGCGCCAGCATCGGCGTTGCGCTCGACGCCGACCGCACGCTCGGCGGTCTCTGCGACTGGGTCGAGGCAGAAGCCCCGCAGCCCGTCGATCTGCCGGTGGACGGCGCGGCCAGCCTGAAGGCGGCCGTCATTCCGGTGGTGCTGCACTATTCCACGGCCGACCCGCTCGGCTGAAGCCCTTCGACAAGGAGACCGACATGGCACGCGCCCAAGGGGCGCGGGCGCGGATGGCGCTCGCGTTCGAGACGACCTATGGAACGCCGCCCGGCAGCGGCTACACGAGGATGCCCTTTGCCAGCGCCACGCTCGGGGCGGAACAGCCGCTCCTGAACTCGGAGCTTCTGGGCTACGGCCGGGATCCTCTCGCGCCCATCAAGGACGCGGTGACCGCCGATGGCGATGTGGTGGTGCCGATCGATGCCGAGGCCCTCGGCTTCTGGCTTAAGGCGGCCTTCGGCGCTCCGGCCACCACCGGAAGCTCTCCCGGCCCATATACCCATACGTTCCAGTCCGGCAGCTGGACGCTGCCCAGCATGGCGATCGAGACCGCCATGCCCGAGGTGCCGCGCTACGCCATGTATTCCGGCGTGGTGCTGGACCAGCTCAGCTGGCAGATGCAGCGTTCGGGCCTGCTCACCGCCACCGCGCGGCTGGTGGCGCAGGGCGAGACGGTTGCCACGACCAGCGGCGCGGGAACACCGGCGGAGCTCGACCTTATCCGTTTCGGGCATTTCAACGGCGCGATCAAAAGGAACGGCACGGCGCTCGGCAACGTGATCTCGACCGAGATCACCTATGCCAACAATCTCGACCGGATCGAGACCATCCGCGCCGACGGCATGATCGACGGCGCCGATCCCTCGATCGCCGCGCTCACCGGCCGCACCGAGGTCCGCTTCGCCGACAGTACGCTCGTCAGCCAGGCGATCAGCGGCGCCCCTTGCGAACTGGAATTCGCCTACGGCCTGACCTCGGGCCAGAGCTTCACCTTCACCGTCCACGCCGTCTATCTGCCCCGCCCGCGCATCGAGATTTCCGGACCGCAGGGCGTGCAGGCCAGCTTCGACTGGCAGGCCGCGCGCGACGCAGTGTTGGGGCGGATGTGTACCGCCGTTCTCGTCAACGACATCGAAAGCTACTGACCATGATCCGTCTCGACCTTTCCAGCGCGCCGAAATGGCTCGATCTCGGAGCTGGCCTGCGCCTGCATGTCCTGCCCGTCACCACCGCGATCATGGTCGCCGCACGCAACGACCCGGTTGTCGAGGCGCTGCCCGAAGGGGCGAGCAAGGAAGAACAGGCGCTTGTCATGGCCAAGGCGGTTGCCCGCCGCGTGGTCACCGGCTGGCAAGGTGTCGGTGATGCCGATGGCAATCCCGTTCCCGTCACACCGGAAGGGATCGACGCGCTTCTGGACATCTGGCCGGTGTTCGAGGCCTTCCAGACCCGCTGCCTCGCACCGCACCTGATGCTGGATGCGGAAAAAAACGCCTTCGCGCCCTTGCCGAATGGCACTTCGGTGGGGGCGAAAGCTACTGCGCGGCCTGCCAAGGCCCGTGCCCGGACTGCCCGGCGCGGCTGAACCGACCCCTGACGCCCGAGGGTTGGCAGGTCTGGGATCTGACGCAGCGCCTGACCGGGCAGCTCCGCATCGCTACCGGCATGGGCGGTGGTGCCGTCATCGGCTGGGACATGACGGCGGCGCTGGCCATGGTAAGCGCGCTCGGGGTCGATCCGCTGATCGCCGCCGAATGCCTGCCCGAGATCGAGGCGGTGATGGTGCGCAAGCTCAACGAGCAGATGGCGGCCCGTGATCGGCCAGGACCGGAAGATCAGATCCGATCCGCCCGGTCCCGGTAACCGCCCGCCGACGCGGCCTTGGCAATGCCCGCAAGCTCGTCTCGCTACGGCACCGGTACCAGCAGAATGCCGGTCCCCTTCGGGATGAGAGCGAAGACCTGACCGGCCTTACACCCCCGGTCCGCCCGGACCGTTGCGGGGATCGTGATCTGGAACTTCGGGAACAGGACGGCGGTCTCGGACATGGCCCGAGTCTCCCTCGTTCTATGCCTCAGCGCAAGGCGAACACTGCAGCCCTTTCGGGAACGATGACCCATGGCCCAGAAACGAGTCTCCGTCCGCCTCGTCGCCGAAGGCGGCCGGCAGGTGAAGGCCGAGTTTGCTGGCGTAGGCGACGCGGGCGAGAACAGTTTCAGGCGGATCGAGCGGCAGGCCGACATCACCGGAGCGGTGGTGCGCCGGGTCATGGGCGTCCTCGGCGCGGCGATCAGCACGCGCCAGCTCATCGCCTATGCCGACCAGTGGACCGACCTGCGCTCGCGTGTCGATCTCGCCACCGGCTCGCAGGAAGCGGGCGCGGCCGTCATGGACCGGCTCGCCGCCATGGCGCGACGGACCTATTCGAGCCTCGGGCAGACCACGGAGTCCTGGCTCGCCAATGCCACGGCCCTGCGCGAACTGGGGCTGACGACGGTGGAGTCGCTGGATTTCACCGAGGCGCTGAACAACGCCATGGTGGTCTCGGGCGCGCGGGCCGAACGCGCCGCTTCGGTCCAGAACGCACTCTCGAAGGCCATGGCCCTCGGCACGCTCAGCGGAGACAACCTCAATACCGTGATCCAGAGTGGCGGACGGCTCGCGGAGCTGCTGGCGTCCGAGCTCGGCACCACCGTCTCGGGCCTGCGCACCCTCGGTCAGCAGGGCGCCATCACCGGCGATGTCATCCGCACGGCGCTGATCGGCAATCTCGAGCTGCTGCGCGAGGAAGCCGACAGCATGCCGGCGACCATCGGCGATGCCTTCACGCTGATCGGCAACGCCGCCCTGCAACTGGTCGGGACCTGGGATCAGATGGCGGGCGCTACCTCGACGGTGGCCGAAGGGCTGATCCTTCTTGCCGACAACCTCGAGAGGCTCGCGGCCATCGGCATCGCCTTCGCCGGCTTCATGGCCGGACGCTGGGTCGCGGCGTTCGTTTCTGCCCGTGTCGCGACCTTCAGCCTGTCGGGTGCGCTGACGCTGCTGCGCGGCGCCATCATCCGCACCGGGATCGGCGCGCTGATCGTCGGTGCGGGCGAGCTGATCTACTGGTTCGGGCAGCTCGTGAAGGGCGCGGGCGGCTTCGGTTCGGCGCTCGAGTTGATGGGCAACGTGGCGCGTGCCGTCTGGGACGGGATCAAGGCCACGCTCGGCTCTTTCGTGGACGACTTCCGCGCCCTGCGCGCCGATATCGAGGCGATCTGGCTGCGGCTGATGGCCTTCCTGTCGAGCAAATGGGCAGATTTCCTTGGCACCATCGGACCGACATTCAATGCGGTCGCCGAGACGATCGGTGCCGACGCGCGGATCGACTGGTTCGGGGCGCAGTCTTATGCCTCGATGCTCGATCACGCCGCCAGCAATGCCGGCGCGATGGCCGACCGCTACCGCCGGCGCGCGGCCGAGACCAGGGCCGGAGCCTTCGATGGTGTGGGCGCGGCTATGCAGGCGCTGCGCGATGCGCTGAGCGGCGGGGACGCCGAGAACCCGCTGGACGAGGCCGCCACATCGGCGGACCGGGTGACGGCGGCTCTGAACGATGCCACGACCGCTGCCAGTCGTGCCGGAGCCGCCGGGCGCAGTGCCGGCGAGCAGACGAAGGCTGGGGCCGAGGCTGCCGCGACCGGATGGGCGGCAGTGAGCCAGACCCTGGCCGACTATGCCACGAAGGCGCGCGAGATCGGCGGCGACATCGGCAACGCCCTGGTCGGAGCGTTCCGCAGCGCCGAGAACGCGATCGGCGAGTTCGTGAAGACCGGCAAGCTGAAGTTCGGCGACCTGGTCACCTCGCTGATCGCCGATCTGGCAAAGCTAGCAGCCCGGCGTTTCATCCTCGGCCCGCTGGCAGGCGTGCTTTCCGGTGTTTTGGGCAATCTCGGCGGCGGGATCTTCGCCAACATCCTGCACGCCGGCGGCATGGTCGGTTCTGCGGGACCGGGCAGCATCGTGCCCGCGCACGCCTTCGCCAATGCCCCGCGCATGCATTCCGGGGGCTGGGCGGGGCTCAGGCCCGATGAAGTGCCTGCGATCCTGCAACGTGGCGAGCGGGTGCTCTCGCGGCGAGAGGCAGCGGGTTACGGCGCCACCGCCTCGCAGACCATCAACGTCACGATCAATGCCCGCGATGCCGAGAGCTTCCGGCAATCCCGCACCCAGATCGCGGCCGATATCGCCCGTGCGGTCTCGCTCGGCCGAAGGGCCATGTGAGGCATCGTCATGTCTTTCCACGAGGTCCGGTTTCCGGACAACATCAGCCGTGGTGCGCGCGGCGGACCGGAGCGACGCACCCAGATCGTGGAGCTGGCCTCAGGCGACGAGGAACGCAATGCCAGCTGGGCGAACAGCCGGCGGCGGTATGATGTCGCCTATGGTATCCGCCGAGCCGATGATCTGGCAGCGGTCGTCGCCTTCTTCGAGGCGCGAAACGGCCGCCTTCACGGCTTCCGCTTCAAGGACTGGGCCGACTTCAAGTCCTGCCTGCCATCGCAGGTGCCGGGCGCAACCGATCAGGTGATCGGCACCGGCGACGGCACGACGACGCAGTTCCAGCTGGTGAAGCGCTACTCCTCCGGCGCGCAGTCCTGGACGCGCAGCATTGCCAAGCCGGTCGCGGGCAGCGTGCGCGTTGCACTCGCGGGCGTCGAACAGATGTCGGGCTGGTCGGTCGATACCACGACCGGCCTCGTCACCTTCGGCTCCGCACCCGGTGCAGGCGTCGCCGTCACGGCGGGCTTCGCGTTCGACGTGCCCGTCCGCTTCGACACCGATGCGCTCGACGTCACCCTTGATCTCGAACGCCTCGGCTCGATCACTTCCATCCCGCTGCTGGAGATCCGCAGATGAACGACGAGACCGGGTTCCTCGCCGCGGTGCTGAAGGAGCTCGCAACATCGACGGCGGTGATCCTGGCCGCCTGGGGCGCGCTCGGCGGGGCGACCAACGCGCTGACCACGAGGATGCGCCTGCGCGACGCGCTGCGGCACATCCTGCTCGGCGGGTTGATCGCGGCAGGGATGGGCAGCCTTTCCATGGCGCTCGTCACCAGCTGGCTGGGCCTGCCGCCTGAGGCGATCCCAGCCGGGGGCGCAGCAGGTTCGGCGGCCTATCTCGTCGGCGTCTTTGGCCCCGCCTTCATCGAACTCGTCCTCGCCCGGCTACGTGGGGCGAAGAAGGGCGACGGCGATGAATGAGCTTCTCCGCCTCGCGCGCTTCATTCGCTGCGACCCCATCGCCCCGCGTCAGGCTTTCGCCCACCGCCTGCGCATCGGCATCGCCGTCGCAGCTCTCATTTTGACCCTATCGCTTCTGGGGTGATCACATGCACACGACCGATCGGGGCCTGCTGGCCCTCGTCCGGCACGAAGGCATCGTGCCCGGACCCTATCTCGATGTGAAACAGGTCTGGACCTTCGGTATCGGCCACACCGCCGCAGCCGGGTCTCCCGATCCGGCTCGGATGCCTCGTGGCATGCCCGCCGATCTTGATGCCGGTATCCGGGAAGCGTTCAAGGTATTCCGGACCGATCTGGCGGCCTATGAGACGGCGGTGCGACGTGCCGTGACCATGCCGCTCGAGCCGCACGAATTCGATGCGCTGGTCAGCTTCCACTACAACACCGGCGGCATCGCGAGAGCCGCGCTGACGCGGCACCTGAACGCGGGCAACCGCGTGGCGGCGGCCGAGGCCTTCATGGGCTGGCTCAAACCCGTCGCGATCCGCCCCCGGCGCGAGGCCGAGCGCGACCTCTTCCGCCATGGCCGTTACCCCACCGGGACCATCCCGGTCTGGGCGGTCGACCGCAATGGCCGGGTCGATTTCTCGCGACCCATCCGACGGCTGGCCGAGGACGAGGCACTGGCGCTGCTACGCCCGGAGGCGGCTCCGGGTCCGACGGCTGTTCCCCTCACGCCCGTCCCGGCCGTGCCAGCGGTGCCCACGCTGCTGTCTCGCATCACTGCATTCCTCACCACCCTGATTGGAGGGTGTTCATGAACTGGAACCTTGCCCGCGGCCTCGTCTACCTGGCCTGTCTTGCCGCATCCGGCCTCGCCATGGCCGGGCTGGCGGATTTCGACCTCGCCACCGGCACCCTCGATATCCGGCCATTCAACCTCTACGCCCTCACCGGCGCGACCGGTGGCGTGGTGTCTTCGCTTCTGGCATCCGTGGCGCTTCTGCGCGGCTGGGGGCGGAAGTGAAGTCCCTCTCGCCCGCATTTCAGGCCCATCTCGACGAGGGCACGACGACGCTCGCTTGGGGGTGGCGGATCGTGCGCGCGGATGGCGCAACCTTTGGCTTCACCGACCACGACCGGACGCTCAGCTTCGACAACACCGATTTCGAGCCGGAGAGCGGGCTGACGGCATCGGAGGTCCGTTCGGGATCCGATCTCTCCGTCGACGCGCAGGATGCCGAGGGCGTGCTGACCTCCGACCGGATCACCGAGAGCGACATCCTTGACGGTCGCTGGGACAATGCCGAGGTCGAGGTCTGGCGGGTGAACTGGAGCGATCCGGCGCAGCGCGTGCTGATGCGTCGCGGCGCCATCGGCCAGATCCGGCGCGGACGGCTGGCCTTCGTGGCGGAGGTCCGTTCGCTCGCTCACGTTCTCGGACAGACGGTCGGGCGGACGTTTCAGGCCACTTGCGACGCGGCACTCGGTGACGGACGTTGCGGTGTCGATCTGGACGCATCGGCCTTCAGGGGAACGGGTGCCGTCATCGACCTCCTGCGTGACCGGACGTTCACGGCTTCCGGCCTCGGCGGCTTTGCCGCGGGCTGGTTCACCTTCGGCACGGTCGAATGGACCAGCGGCGCCAATGCCGGGCGGCG
>Ga0164242_10007744_pt1 | contig 11728 bp, 15 predicted proteins | sample OricomgcompostMG_FD_108783 | JGI IMG/M metagenome (GOLD analysis project Ga0164242, IMG submission 108783) | Miracle-Growth compost microbial communities from Emeryville, California, USA - Original compost - Miracle growth compost (MG) ... | reverse complement strand
CACCAACAGCAGGTGGGCTTGTGATTCTGTTTGGCTGGGTGGGCCCCGGCAGTTGAAAGGTAAGTTGTGGCCCCCAATAGTTTTTATCCCCACCTCAACGGGCGGAGGGCCCCCCCCCCCCCCCCCTGGCGCAGCACCTGCACATGGGATGGAGCGGAGCTAGCGAGTCCTGTATCAAAAAAGCTGGGGCCCATCAAATCTCCCGTTTTCTCTTCGTCCTTTTTTTGTCCCTTTCAGAGAGAGAGTGGTCCCAACTGTTGGCAATTGCACGGCACACACACCGGCCGGGAAGGCCAAGCGGGAGCGGGCCTCGCGGGCCTCTCCTTGTTCCTTGCCATATGCCCTTGCCTTCCATTGCCTGACATCAACGCCACCACTGCTACCAACACCATTGCACCACTATGCGTATCCGTACGCACGCACCATCACTCAGCCTCCGTGGAGAAGTTCTCCAGCAAAGGTTCTCCTGCGGATGCAATTGGCGTTCCCTCACGAGTGGCTGTTTCCAGCGTTCCAGTGTTCCTTTGTTGGGATAATTGCCCTTCGTAAAGTTATCCAGCTCAGCCTACTACAACACGACTCGCGCGACTATTTATGTGCCACAGTATTCGTTGGGGGGCATAACGGGGTATGCTGTACAGATGCCGCGCCTCTCTCCATCCTACCTCTCTGAATTAGCTGCTTTTTCTCTGTCTCTCTCCCTCTCTCTCTCTTCCCCATCACCCGCCACTTGTGCCGCCGCTCTCTATGCGCGACCAACTGCCCACCCTCCTAGCGGAGACGCGACCCGGTTGTGTCTACTTCGTATTTCAGCCAAAACTCGCCCATCACCACCACTAAACTACCGCCACCACCACCACGGCACCACCACCACCAGCACTACCACACAGATCCTTAGCGCCGCTTGCATACATAGTAGGGGGCCAGCGAGGGGTTACCTAATTCGGCAATCCCCGAGTTTCTTTGCAAAGCAAGTTAACCGCCGCCAACGACAGCAATAACTTAATTACTTGAACCTCGCGTCAGTCACGGCTCACGGCTGACGCGGACGCGGACGCGGAATGGGGCAACGGCCCGACCGTTGAAGGCTGTGACTGTCTTCTGCATCCAAGTGTGCAAGTGCAGGGTACTTACCGCGTAGACAGGTGCAAGGAAGTTGATGCACAGTACATCCCAAAAACGACCCTTCACTCCCCTGCAGGAGCAGCACCAAGCAGCGTGGTGGCTGCAGCTCGCATCCCCCCAAAGCATATTCCACCTCATATTGGAACCCCCCCCCCCGGTTTACTACTCCAAATGGGCGAGCTCCCCCACCCCATCACAGCGTGCACATAGCTTGCGACGCACCTCTCCTCCTCCTCCCCCTCCCCAATGTTCTCCTGCGACGCTGTTGCTGGTCCCACCCACCCCTGTCTTGGCTTTCTTCAAAGGCTTGTTCCCTTGGCTGCTCGGTGAACTTCCCATGCTTCAGTCTCCGACGACCGAATCCTTAATTGGATTCACCGCGTCGTCGTCGTTCTTCTTGTGGACGGCATAATTATTACTCGTCCCAACACACCACTCACCTACCCGAGATGAATATGTAATGAGGCGACGATAGGGGGACATTCCGGCGGGTTTTTATCGGGTTTTTATTCTGGAAACACCTTGGCGCCTTCGTCCCAAGGCCAATCTGACTTACGCAAGCTCCACATGGCTGCTATTACAGTGCAACCTCAGATATGCGCAACCAAGGAGGCATACGGATATGGCTGGATATGAGCTTCTCAAGCTTGGTCGCGTTTGGCAGCCGCTCCCCCTCATCCCCGCTCTGGAAGCAGCAAATAATTGCCGTTGCCGGTGGCCATAAATGTGCCATGAACTGCGGCCGCAGTTGTGGCCGCAGCCGTGGGCCCCCTACTGTACACACGGTGAGGTTTAATGATTATTTGCAGGATTCATCCCGCCACCTTTCGATACAGTACAGAGTATTTGAAATCCACTCACTCAATATCTCCACTCGACCAACAGCAGTCCGGGGTCTGAGCGGGGTGTTACCGGGAGGGAGCTCTGACGGTATTCTGCAACTCCTTCCGCTGCAACAAGCCCACTTCAGGATGGGCGCTTAGATTAACGCTCTCACATAGTAGGCACATAGCGTGAATGGGGCTGTTGAACCGGGGCCGAGTTTTGACCTCCCTCCTCTGTGACCTTGAGTCTAGCCTCTAACTTCGCCACGGACGTGTACGGGAGAAGAACAAACGGCCTGACAAAAGTCCTGCTTCTCTTTTGAGGGGGAGCACCGCGTTTCCTGTTTCTTGCCCTCCTATTTTCCTGCCTCTGCGACGAGAGTCTGCAGATCCAAAGAGCTGTGATCAACGATCCACCTCTTCCCTGTTAGCGAATCCCAGACAAATGGGCCCCGGGCCCCGGGGAGTTTCCGGGGGGTTTCGACGCCGGGACAAATCACTACGACGCAACGCAAACCACCCAAACAAAAGAGCAGCGTGAGAAGTTGACCCCCAATTATTGCCATCCGATACGCCAATTGTTCCTACTCTGGGGGGCCGTGGTGTGTGATTGGATGTGCTTGGGCGAGCCACACAGTTGCGGAAACCAGCTGCGGAAAACCAGTTGCAGAAACCCCAAGAGACAAGGATGCTTCCTCCAATGTTTGCCATTGACGTTTTTTCCTCAAAGTGGCGTGTGTCGTCCCTGAAGTCTAACCGTCAGGGGGTGGGCGCCGCCACTCTCGGAATCCTAGCCCTGGAGGAAAGATTGCTTGGCCCGGGTTTCCGGCTCGCAGAGAGGGGAGGGTGACCTTCTTAACTTGGTCTCGCTGTCACGACTGTGATCCGTATGTACCTACAGTGTAAATTGGAAGAAGCAGGGCGACGCAACGAGATAGAGTTTCAAGCTTTCAATTCCTAGAAAGCCAATGGCCTTCGGCGTGCTTTGCAGCTGCCGTCGGTTCCCCTTGCAGCTGCACCTTAGGTTTCTAACAGTACGGAATAAGGCGCAGGCTTGGAGGTTAATATTGCACGCCCTCCAACCTCGTCCGACTCCACGCGGCAGACAGCCCCTTTTCTACACCAGAAAAAGCAAAAGGTAATAATAGACGTAGTATATACACTGAGACCTGCCAATGGCAACAAACTAACCGAAAACGATTGCCATCGCTCAGGTGCACTACGTAAGCGACACAGTAGCGTAAGTAATTAAGCTCTCGAAGCAACTGGACAAGGTGTATCCGTATTCCGTACCGTGGTACGCAGCGGATAGCTTTTGTGTGTCTCTAAAACGGCTCGCTATTGGCGTGGCTTTTCTGGTCAGGGTGCCTTGTTGCGGGCCGTGTGGCGCACGTGGCTGTTCCCTGCTTGCCTTGCTCACATAACCGCCCACCTCTGCCCGCCTACGTCATACGCTGACGAGCCAGTATTGGAATGAGTCGACAGTGCTGCGTATAACAAAGACGGGCCAAGCAAGAGGGGGTCACAACATAAGGTCATCGGCATCCCCTTCAGATTAAAACCTTAAAAGAGTTTACTCCCTTTTAGTTTATTCCTCATCCTTCTCTTTAGAGAATTACTTAAAACCCTCCGCGAATAATCCATAATCCAACCATCATCATCTCGACAAAATGGGCGTCGTCTCACTCGTACTCTTGATTATCGTCACGTTATTCCGTACGTCGCAAAAGCCTTGCTCTCACGAGTTTGGTTCAGCTTTCAGCTAACACACGGGGCGAATAGTTCCTCCCCTCGGCGTCTTCGCCGTGGCTGGCTGCGGGGCCGACCTCTTAATCAACATTTGCCTCACACTCCTTGGGTAAGCACGCATCATCCCCAGCAGCTGAATGGATATTGCCGAATGGATGCCGCGAATCGTTTTACCGTTTCCTAACTCCATGTCTCCGCATCATAGATATATCCCGGGCCATGTACACGCCTTCTATCTCGAGTACGTCTATTACGATCGCCGAGAACGGGCGAGGGAGGGTCACTTTGCGACATCGCCGGCTCCGGGTGTGTACAGCGACAGGGTCCAGTCAGGAGGCCGGAACTACGGAACCATCGTTCAACCAAACCATTAAATCTCGCGGTTGAGGAGGCCACGGGCACGGGGATGAAAGAACAATGAAAGAGGCGTCTACTATCAAGCACAGGGTCGGGGGCCTAGGATTGGTCTTGAATGGTCACGGCATCACGGTCTGAGGCCTGATTCTAACGAACCGTATAATGAAATGGGAAAGGCCGGCGTTCTTTGGATGGGGTTGGTTCCAGCTGCTGCATGGAAACTGCGCCTTGCTCCGGTGGCGAGCTGTCACACGTTGCGGGTTGCCCGACGAGATATAAGTCGAGGTGATATAAGTCGACCAGAAATAAGAGTTATGGAGAGTAGGTTGGTAGGCAGGCCGAGTTAGAGAACGAGGCAGTAATACACACAACATTTCCTAGCTGCTACCCTATAGGGTATTTCTAGACATTAGCCAAGACCGACATACTTGTAAGTCTCTCATTGCCTCGACCGATTCGGTTCTCCAGTCCACCGAGACGGGAAGACGGGAAGAGGCATTTGGGGGATTGGGAGATCGGGCGGATGTGTCATGTATGTACACGTCGACCTGCTTCTGCGGGATGTTGCTGCTCCTCTAAGCAGCAGCAGAAAAAGTAGTGGCGGAGGAGCCACGCGATGCTCCGGCGGCAAGCGGGAGCGAGAGGCAGCCGAACCGTCTGCGGAGAGATGGAGAGAGGTAGAAGGAGGAGGAGGAGGAGGAGGAGGAGAGGGGGTTTTTAAGCGATCGGTATTAAATGCCGAGCGGAGGTACCTCGAGAGAGCTAGAAGGGTCGAAGAAGGACATCTGGAATCTCCCGGTGCTTCCAAGAACATACACATCATCACCGGACGGAGGACGCTGGGCGAGGCAGTTTCGGGTCCATGCGGTTTAGAGGCCATTGACTGGAGAAGGCGCCAAATCCCCGCCACGCCAAAAAGCGGACCCAGAGCCCACATCCCTGCACTCCCGCCTCCAGGTCATCCTTTGAACGGCAGCCACGACTGCGTGCATCTCGCAACCCGCGCGCCGTCCAATGGGCGTCACCGACACCTTCGCCCTAGAACCGACCAGACAGCCTTCCTCGCCTGCTTTCCCCTCTCACCATCGCCTCTCACAATTGAGGAAAAGAAAATTCGACGAAGGGGATCCCAAAGAATAGGCCGACGTATTGCGCTTTTCCCCTCCAATCCTCTCGCACCTTAATTCATTTGCATTGCCCCTCTCTTTTCCTTTCCCTTTTTTTTTCACTCCTGCGCCCGCCCCCGCCCTCCCCCTCCGTCGTGGACATTGCGAGATCCAAACAGTTTTGCCTTTGGGCTATCGCTCCCACAAAAACTCGTCTCAACGGCAATCCTGCGAGCCGCTGCTGCTGGGGTAAAAATAAATAAAAAAGCGGGTAGTGCATGCGCGCCATATCGACCCTGCCCACCGTTGATCCATCCTTGAGACACGCAGACACACACACGCAAGACCCGGGGGCCATCATGCTACTGCTACTGCTACTACCACTACCACCTCATATGCCTCTGTCTTGCTGACTGTCTGGCCCTCCCGCGTCATCGCCCACGGCTTGCCACCACGACACACCTGCATGGTGCTACCCCGGTTCCAGTCTAATCCCGCACCCGGAGCGGGATGTATATATATAATAAGTCACACGTCGACGTCGAAGACGCAGAAATAGGAACAATGAATACAGAGCAGGCCTCTTCCTCCCATCCGTATCCCCATCCGCACCCCCATCCGCATCCTCATCCTCATCCTCATCAACTCACGTCGCCTCCCACCACTTCTACCCTCCCGAGGCGGGTCTCCAACAATATATCCTCCACCTCCAAGGTTACCTCCAAGGCCGCCTCCGTATCCAATCGCCCCTCAAAAAGTAGGAGGCACTCCCTTCCCTTCGCCTTCCCCCCGCTCCTCTTCCAGCCGCCGAACTCGTCCTCGACCTCCCTCGTCCCTTCTACCGCCGAGGGCAAACCGATTCCCCTCGACGACACCACAGCCGCCCACCGGACCTCGGCCCTGCGCGAGCTGAACAGCACCTATCCGTCGCCCGTCAACCGCCACCGCACTCGATACGCCAAGTCGAGTGGTGCACAGAGCAGCACCTACTCCCAGCCCGTCATCGTCCGCACCTACAGCGGACCCTCGCCTTCGCAAGGCTCCTACAGCGCCCACCCGAACCACTACCGCCCGTCTAGTACAAGCCGGGGCGGTTCGCGTCGAATTCCTCTACCGTCGTCGTCTCGGGCCCACTCGTATCTAGGCTCGGGCGGTCCTATCAAACCGACTATAAGCGGCGTCAGCAGCCTGGGCAACGGTGTGCCTTCCGTGGGCAAACATGGGCGCCTAGTCAGCATGCCGCGTTCACACCCCAAGAAGAGCAAGCCGATATGGCAGTGGCAACCGGGCTCTCGCCAGCAGCAGCGGGAGCATGACGAGGCCAAGCTCCCGCCCCTCGAGGCGTTCTCCTTTAAGAGCTTCATGGCCGATCTGCAAACCGAGGATGGCTCGCCCGGTGGCATCAGTGCCGACCTCGACCGCATCGCCGAGATCTGCGCCCGGTCGAGATACAGCCTGAGCAACCAGTACGAAGTCCACGTCGCGCCCCACGGTTCCGGGTCCGCGTTCTTGACCACGGCGGGCCCCTCGTCGAACGGGAGGAGGAGGGGTAATAATAATAACGGCAGCCACGCACACCCCATGGGCGGGCCCACCCTCCAGGCGATCGGCTCGGACGACGACGAAAATAGCAACCGCGGCCACCGGAAGCGGAGGAGCGGCGCGCGCCGCAGGAGCGTCGCTTACGGCACCCTGGAGACCATCATGTCTTCGAGCCGGTCTTCGGAGGAGGAGAAGGCGAAGAAGAAGTCGGCCGCCGAGATCGCGGAGGAGGTTCGAGGCCGCGCGATACGGAAGGAGTCGGGATCCGCGGCTCTCGGAGATTCCAGCAGTCGCGGCGAGACCAACGAGAGCACCTCCGGCGCGCAGTCCGGCTCCGGTAAGAGCCTGGCTAGGAAGAAGTCGGCGTCCTTCGCCACGGCGGTTATGGATAACACCCGCCATGCGGGCCAGAACGACGTGACCTCACCGCGGGGTTCGGCATCGGCGCTCGTGAGCGAACCCGCTAGGCCGCAGACGTCGTCGAGTCATCTCCAGACCCGGACCGCCCCCGACGATGGCCTGGGGAACATCACGCCCGATTCAACACAGAACGCCGAGCTCATGGAGGCTGTCGCCGGTTTGCTTCCTCCCCTCGAAGGGACGAGTCCCAACGCTGGCTGGGGCTCCTGGATTCCTTGGCGGAGCGCGGTATCCGGCTCGACGTCAAACCAACGAGGTGACAGCAAAACGAGCCATGCCGAGGGGAGCCTTCGCCAGCTGTTGAAGACTGTCGATGCCAAAGACAAGGGGAAGGCCGTTGAACACGACGGTCGAGCCAGGAAATCGCCCGGCGGTCCCTAGAAACTCGCCCTATCGGATGGTGAGGTTGATTGTCGTCTTTTTATAACGTGCATGACGTCGCATCGCAGTACCAGCGAAACTTGTCCCTGTGGGGGGCACCAGAGCACACTATCATGTTCAGGAAATAAAAGTATGCTTTTGTTCGACCTGAATAGAATGGACTACATGGAATGCGTTATATGGAAGTCAAGAGGGGAGAGGACGAAAAAACATGGTTTGTCGGAAAGCAGAGTTGTCATGGCGAACGTATACCCCTTCTTTCTTTTTTTGCTACCTCACCCCGTCGTGGCTGGCCACCAGACAGGAAAGCTTTTTACTTCGTGGCTGTCCATGTACATGTACTTTACCATTTCTCCGTTTTTGACGACTTTATTAACGACTGGGTTATGAGCTACGAAAGCGACTTTTTTTGCGAATTGGGTGCTGGGAAACGGTGTTCCTTTTTCTGGGGAGTCGTAGTGCGGCAGCAAAGGGGGAGAGAAAATACGATACAGGGATAAGGGGATATAGGGAGGAGAATGTGGGGGAGGAGAATATAGGGAGGGTGATATAGGCAGGAGAATATCTTGAGATTGAAAGCTTTTATGGAGATGCTTGGTGGAGATAGTCGTAACTTAGATGAGAAATGTATGCGATGCTGAGGCGGGTAAGATTGTATATGAATTGTGACTAGACCTCTTCTCTCACAAATACTGCCTCTCAATGCCACGGGTAAAGTCTACCTTATCCTTTGTGAAAGATTCTTATGGCTGGGTGTAAGATCAGGTATAATTTCCTCTGTTGAGGTATTGCCGACCATATCTATATGTCTATTACCAAGCTCCCTACCAACACACCTTTGTTGTAAACAAGTCTTTGATGAAGACCACACTGCATGAACCCAGGTCACCGAAGTCACCGAAATAGACACTATGCTTTCTTTAATGCCCACTAGGTGCTAAGAAATACTTGAGGTAGTTAAGTCCACCACACACACACCTACTACGTACACTTAGACAGAGAGCTCCTGTTTGCCATGGGCTAAGCTTTCATGCGTATGCATTATTGCGCCCTAAACTTATACACTGAGATAAAAATGCTCCTCCTCCCATGGGTTCCCCTGGATGCAGCCCTTTGTCCCTTATCTACTCCGTTCGCCGAGTTTTAAAAATCACCACGTTGCTACCTTGATGACCCGAAGTTCGCTGAGGGTCTAGTCCCCGAAAACCCGTGGATCTAATATCGAGTGAGCAAAAATGCCGGTTGCCCTATGCCACTCCTTTAACGCATCATGATTCGGGACAACCGTGTACGCTCCCAAGTCGAAGTTTGGCTGAACCAGCATGGGTTCTGAATTATGCCTTGCAACTCCTTCACACCTATTGTTCGGCCAGAGTCTAGGTTCATGCCTTGTTCGGCGCCATCTTAGTCGACGAGCCTGTGACAAGGCCCGAGGCATTCCCCCGATCCGAGTGTGACGGCTGCTTGGGGTTGACATGTGGCCTCTTAGGGTCACGATGCGATTCATTCGTGTCGTTCGGCCTCTTCCGGTCTTTGTTGCCTTCCCGGCTGCTGCCGCCGGCGGCTGTGGCGTCCTTCACCTGGGCTCGCTTTGCTTCCTTCTCCTTCCGCTCGTTCTCGCGCCGTAGTGCCTTCGACTCAAACTCGTGCCAGTCACCGTCAAGGTTTTGGAGCCTAGAGAAAAGGAGGCAGTCAGTATTTTGCAACATCACCGGGAAGGGAGAGTGAGGACGCAGCGGCAGAGCGGGAGGGGAGAGCTTACTCAATCGCCTGCCTCGGAGGTGGCTGTTCAACCGTGAAGTAAGGGTGCTCCAAGACATCGGCAGCGGTAGGTCGTTTGGCAGGGTCGTAGCTGAACATGGCGACAAGGAGATCAAACGCGGCAGCTGGTACGCGCTCTTTGTACTTCTCCTGGAAGGTGTTGGGCTTCCGGAAACCCGGCCGTAGTAGTTCGAACCACGGCATTTCGATCAGGTTGGGCCATTCCGTCTTGTTCGGAGTGCCGAGGATGGCGTAGATCTTGTCTAGCTGGCTGATCTCGCCGCCGTCTCCTGGGAAGATGGCGTGGCGGGTGAATATCTCGACCATGACGCAGGCGGCGCTCCAGATGTCGACGGGAGGCCCGTACTGGGTCTCCCCGAGCAGTAACTCGGGCGATCGATACCAGATGGTGATGACACGGTTGGTGTAATCGAGCTGGTGGTGTTTCGCATAAAAACGAGCCAAGCCGAAATCAGCCAGTTTGAGGATACCGTCGCTGCTAACCAGGATATTGGCAGCTTTGATATCACGATGCAAGACGCCCCGTTTGTGGAGGTAATCTAGGCCTTCGAACATCTGCTTCGCTAAATGTTTCTTCTGCGAGGCATCGAGCTTGAACGAGGGGTGATTGAGAAGCCCTGTAAGGTCGTGAGATAGGTATTCAAAGACCATGAAGCAGTCGTTCCTTTCGACCATGACCTCCTGGAGGTTAACAATGTTGGTATGCTTCAGCGACTGCAGAAGCTTGATCTCTCGGACCGCAGTGACGGGGAAGCCATCCCGCTCGCCCTCCATCCGGATTCGCTTCAGAGCAACGAGTTTCTTAGTGTAAACATTAAGGCCTTTGAAGACCTTGCCGTAGGTACCCGAGCCAATTACAGACTCATTGCCAGGCTTTCGGAAGAAGATGGATTCGGAGGCCGCTAGCTCTGGGGAAAGGGTCGGTCTCGGCTTGGGACGCCTCATGATCTTCGTAACTTTCCGAACTCTGGGCGCCGGTTCCGGCTGCTGTCTATGCTGATCACCGCCGCGCGGCCGTGACGAAGCCGGCGCCGTAGGCACGTTCCGCGGCAGGCCGCTACGGTCTCGGTCTCGATCTCGGTCTCGATCTCGGTCTCGGTCTCGGTCTCGGTCCCGGTCGTGGTCGTTACTACGGGGGGGCTCTCGCCGCGGTGGCATAGCATTGAATTTCGAGGAGATCTCGGGTTTGGGGGCAGCCACAGCGGGTTTGGCCGACTTGAACGAGAAGCTGAATTTGGCGGCTTGCGGCCCTGTTGGCGGTGGCCGTTCGGGCGGTGGCATTTGCTCCTCCTCTTCTTCCGGGCCTGCCTCCGATTTGGCGGTATCCTCAACCTGCAAATCTTTCGACGGCCGGAACGGATTCTCGCTGTCGTCTACACTGGCGTCTCCATCGTCTCGGCCTTGCCCAGGACGGTTTGGGGGCGGCTGAGAGCCCTGGCTCGGCAGCTCAGGTTCGTCAGCGATAGTCTGCTGGCCTCGGCCATTGCCTGTTGGCACATCCGAGTTCCACTGGCTGTTTTTGAAGTTGCTGCCGCGATGGCTGCCGCGACTAGAGTTAAACGGGCCACCTCGGAAGCCGCCCGGTCCTCCCCGATGACCACCGCGGTAAGGTCCTTGAGGGTACTGAGATGCTGGGCCGTGCGGCGGGTGCTGCATGGAATGACCTGGGCTGGGATGAAAATGGCCCTGGGTCCCATTAGAAGCACCGTAAGTGCCGTGCGGATACTGGGGAGGGTATTGCCTAATTTCGATAATTAACAAAAAAAGGAAACCAAAAGAAAAGGTTGATAGAGAGCGGCAGGATGTTACTTACTGTTGAGGGGAATAGGGTTGTTGATTACCCCAGCCTCGACCGCTGCCGCCATACGGCGACTGCGATGGTGGGGATCCATGATATGATGAGTTGGGGGTTGCGTGCCCCGAGGATTGAGAGTAAACTCGTGCATCGTGGGAGCCTTGAAATGCAGGTTGCATGGGAGGAGCATTGTAGCCTCCACGGTAGCCGCCTCGAGGCCCCATATTGACCTCTATACTATTTGGCCCAGATGAGGGGTCAAACTTTGTCGATGACCCTGGTTGGTCCCGATTCCTCCCTTTTTTGGCGGATTTCGGGCCTCTCTGGTCTCGCGGTGATCGAGGTGGAGGATGGGGACCGTCGTGCGACCCAAACTCAGGAGTGGGTCTCCGTCGGGAGGCAGTATCGGATGCAGTAGGCGGTCGACTGCTCTTGGATGCGGGGCTCTGTTGGCGTGACCTCGAGCGAGGTCGCGAGGTCGCGAGAGGAGAGCGGCTTCGATGCCGTGGGTGCGGCCGGTTGGGATATTGGGGAGGTGGGTTCTGGTTCTGACTCCGGGATAAAGGTCGATCCCGAGTCGGGGAACGGGATGGGATTTGGCGGGTGGGGCTCAAAGACCTCGAGCGACTAGCTCTTCCTCTCGGCCT
>Ga0164242_10007743_pt1 | contig 11729 bp, 9 predicted proteins | sample OricomgcompostMG_FD_108783 | JGI IMG/M metagenome (GOLD analysis project Ga0164242, IMG submission 108783) | Miracle-Growth compost microbial communities from Emeryville, California, USA - Original compost - Miracle growth compost (MG) ... | reverse complement strand
GCCTTGATGAAGGAGTGACCGACGCGGGTGCGGACGGGGACCCCGCCGTGCTCCTCGATGATCTCCGGCACGGCCCGGGAGGTGATGAGGTTGTGGATGATCGTGGCGCCCGGCTCCTTGGCCAGCGCACGGGTCGCGATCAGCGCCGTCACCGCGGAGTTGTTGACCGCCCGGCCCAGCTCGTCGACGAGGAAGCAGCGGTCGGCGTCGCCGTCGAAGGCGAGGCCCACATCGGCGCCCTCGGCGACCACCCGGGCCTTGAGGTCGGTGAGCGTCGTCTCGTCGAGCGGGTTGGCGACGTGGTTCGGGAAGGTGCCGTCGAGCTCGAAGTACATCGGCACGAGCTCGACCTGGTCCTCGCCCAGCCGTCCGAAGACGGCCGGCGCGGTGTGACCCGCCATGCCGTTGCCGGCGTCCGCGACGACCTTCAGCCGACGCCCCTTCACCGGAGCGAGGGAGAGCAGGTGGACGGCGTACGCCTCCAGGACGTCGCTCTCCTCGATCGTGCCCGGCGCGGCAGCGGGGCTGAACTCCCCGGAGAGCACGAGGTCGCGGATCTCGAGGAGGCCGGACTCCGCGCCGATCGGCACGGCGTTGGCGCGGCACATCTTGATGCCGTTGTAGGCCGCCGGGTTGTGGCTCGCGGTGAACATCGCACCGGGCAGGCCGAGGTGGCCGCTGGCGAAGTACATCTCGTCGGTCGAGCACAGGCCCACCAGGACGACGTCGGCACCCGCCTCCGTCGCGCCGTCGGCGAAGGCGCCGGCGAGCGTCGGCGAGCTGGGGCGCATGTCGTGGGCCACCACGATCCGGTCGGCCCCCACGACGCGGACGAACGCGCGCCCCGTCGCCCGGGCGAGGTCCTCGTCGATCTGGTCGGGGACGGTCCCCCGGACGTCGTACGCCTTGAAGACGGCGTCGACGACCGCCGGGTCGACCACGGGCTGGTTCAGGGCCATGCCCGAACCTTAGCGGTCACGCACGTGGCGCGACGCGGACAGGACCATCGCTGCACCGGCGGTGGCGGTCAGGACTCGGTGGTCAGGACGCGCAGGTGACCGCGGCGGCCGGTCTCGCGAGCGCCGACCTCGGCGATCGGCACCTGGCGCGGGGCGGGTGTGGGCCGGCCGGCCTCCCGCACGGCGTCGGCGAGCGCGAGGAGGTCGTCGCCGGACGGCTGCGCCTCGACGGGCTCCCGGGCCAGCCGCACGACCTCCCAGCCGCGGGGCGCGGAGAGCCGCTCGGCGTGCTCCTCGCACAGGTCGTAGGCGTGCGGCTCGGCGTAGGTCGAGAGCGGCCCCAGGACGGCGGTCTGGTCGGCGTACACGTACGTCAGCGTGCAGACCGCGGGACGGCTGCAGGCGGTGCGCGAACAACGACGGGCTGGGGTCACGCGGTCACGCTACTCCCCCGTCATCGCCGTGCCGATTAGGCTCGCTGACATGAGTCGGAGGCGTGATCGACACGGTCGGGGGATGCGTGGGCCGGGGGTCGTCCCGCCGGTGCCGGGCGAGCCCGTGCTGCGGACGCGACGCGAGCGGTTCGACGACCTCGCGCTCGGGATCGTCACCGAGATCGATGAGCGTTGGCAGGACCGCCTGGGGCTGGTGGAGTACGCCGTCGAGGACACGCCGCTCGTGCCCGACGACTGGACCGCCGAGTCGGTGCCGCTCTCCTCGCTGGTGCGCGGATCCGGCGCCACCCCGACCCGGCTCGTGCTCTTCCGCCGCCCCATCGAGCACCGCTGCGAGACCCGCACCGACCTGGAGGCACTCGTCCTCACGGTCGTGGTCGAGCAGGTCGCCGACCTGCTCGGCATCGACGCCGAGCAGGTCGACCCCCGCTACCAGCGCGACCTCTGACCGCCGACCCGCGCACACACGCGCCGAGTCGCGGGGTGGTCAGCGGAGGCCGGGGGCGACGCTGGGGACGCGGGCGGAGAGCGCGAGCTCGCCGAACGGTACGACGGCGGCGCCGGCGCCGCCGCGGCCGGCCAGGACGACGGCGGCGCTGACGGAGACCTTCTCGGGCCGGATCTCGACGACCGCCGCACCGGCGGGTACGTCGAGGGTCGCGCCCTGCTGCTGCTTGAGCGCCACGCGCTTCGAGGAGAGCTCCTTGCCGGTCGCGTCACGGCTCACGATGGTGGCCGCGCCGACGCCGGAGGAGCCGGCGAGCTCGACGGTCTTGGTCCGCACGCCGACCCCGGTCGGGAGCACGACCGCGCTGGTGCCGGTGATCGGCGTGGCCGGGACGGTCTCGGCGAGGTCACCGTTGCCGATGCTGCGCAGCGCGGCGGTGACCGGGCCGGAGGCGTCGACCTCGACGCCGTAGGCGTCCTGGGCCACCGGCTTGCCCAGCAGACCCTGCAGCGGGACGGTGGCGACCGTCTGCGGAGCGACCTGCACCTGGGGGGCACCGGCCGGGGTGAGGACCGAGTCCGGGGTCAGCAGCTTGACCGTGGCGGTCACCTGGCTGTCGCCGGGGTTGGCGATGGTGAGGCTCCGGCTCGCGGCGCCATCGGGATAGCCGATGAGCAGGTTGCTGCGGGAGGGGAGCTCCTGGCCCCCGAGCCACTCCTCGCTGCCCGAGCCACCCACCAGCTGGGCGGAGCGGTCGCGGACGGAGACGGCGACCTGGCCGCGTACGACCGTGGCGTGGATCGCGAGCGAGCCCTTCTGCGGCATCAGGTCCTGCAGGTCGATGGAGCGGCTGGAGCCGCCGGGCACCGCCACGCCGCGCAGATCCGGGACGTCGACGGCGCCCTTCTCGTCGACGACGGTGATGTCGACGACGCCGGAGCCCTTGTTGGGGTTGGTCAGCTCGATCGTCGAGTTGTGGACCGGGCCGGCACCGAGACCGGTGAACCACTGGTCGCCCGACGGCGACGTGCAGCTCGTCGCGGCGAGCGGGAGACGCGAGGAGCGGCCGGCGACCAGCCCGGAGGCGGCCCGACCGGACGCGGTCAGCACGACGCCTCCCTTCCGGGCCGCGACGGGCGCGACCCCGCCGTCGACCAGCGGGACGCTGTCGCCGCGGGCGCCCTCGCCCTTCACGTCGACGTCGCCACCGCCGGAGGCAGTGGTCGCGACGCCGACGGCGTCCTTCCCCTCCAGCGCGCCCGGGCAGACCAGCGTCACCGACCGCAGGGCCGCCTGCTCGGCGGCCATCGTCGGCTGGTTCCAGCCGTCGGGGCGGGTCAGGAGGAGGGCCACGCCCGCCACGAGGACGAGTACGACGGCGATGACGGCCGTCAGGTCCAGGCGGCTGCTCCGGGCACCACGGCGGACGCGCCCCTCGCTGCGACGGCCGGTGGCTGCGGATGTCTCGGCGGTGTGAGGGGTCTCGGGGGTCTCGTGATCGCTCATCGCGAGCGCCTCCTCTGCAGGGTCGGCAGGCAGAGCACGGCGACCACCACCACGCCGGCGAGCTGGATGACCAGGAGCAGCACGCGCAGCCACGAGCGGTGCCCGTCGAGACCGGGGTCGCCCGGCTTCGGGTCGAGCTGCCAGGCGCGCGTGTCGTTGTCGGCGGTGGAGGCCTGCGTGACGCCGCCGCTTGCGTCGATGCCCTCGGCGACGGCGTGGTCGGCGGGTCCGGGCATGACGATGTAGGCGATGCCCTGCTTCGCGACGGCGGTGATGACGTCCTCGTCGGGCGCCGATGCCAGCTTGCCGACCAGGGCGGTGAACGCCTTGTCCTCCGGGGTGGTCGCGGCGATCTCGTCCTTGCCGAGCGTCTGGCCCTCGCCCCGCAACACCGCGTAGCGCAGCCCGTCGTCGACCGAGCCGCGCAGGACGAGGACGCCGTCGGTCGGATCATGGGTGCCGGTGTCGAGCATGTAGGAGGGCACGCCCTCGTGCGCGAGCCGTGAGCCGTCGTCGCTGAGGTAGTGGTTGCCGGTCACGACGAACCAGCCGAGGCCACCGACGGCGCCGATCAGCGCGACCGCGGCCACGACACCGCCGACGGCCCGGCGCCAGCCGGAGAGGCCGTCGAGCAGCGCTCCCTGGACCCCGAGGACGACCGCGACGACGGCAGCGCCCTGGAGCGCGACCAGCGGGAAGGCCGGGCCGGCCGTCGTCGTACCGGCGGCGAGGTGGAGCGGGATCCACGAGAGCACCATCGCGACCACGGCGACGACGACGCCGACGATCCAGCAGACGAGCACGGGGATCCGCGTCCGCACCGGCACCAGCGCCACGAGGGCCAGCAACGGGATCGCGAGACCGAGCCACCACGGCGCCCCGAGAAGGTGGCCGTCGCTCGCGAGCCGGCCGACGAGCAGGTCGCCGCCACCGGCGGTCGGGGCGCCGAGGCGCCCGGGGTCGAGCAGCAGCCCCGCGCCGCCCCCGTGGAGCAGCGCCGGCAGCCACCACGGCAGCAGCAGGAGGACGGGTACGCCGAGGGCGGTCGCCGGCGGGCCCCAGACGCTGCGGTCCTTGGCGGCCCCCGGGACGATCCGGAAGGCGACGACGAGCACGACGGCCGCGAGGACGAGCGCGACCAGCCAGCCGACCGGCGCGAAGGCGACCGCGACGGTCAGCAGCAGGCCGGTCCGCCAGGCGGCGCGCCAGCGCCGGTCACCCTCGGGGTCGGCGAAGCCGAGGCCCGCGTGGGCGACCCACGGCAGCAGCGCGCCGGCCACCACCGGCCCGAGCCGGCCGTCACCCCAGGCGCCACTGACGAACGGCACCAGGGCGTACGCCGTCGCGCCCCACAGGATCAGCCAGCGCGGGGCGCCGCGGTGGCTGATGAGCCGGCCGACGACGCGCAGCAGTCGCCACGCACCGCCGAGGGCGAGCGGGAAGCTCAGAAGCATCACGACGCTGATCGCCAGGCCCGCGTGGCCGCCGAGCACGGTCGCGAGCAGCGCCAGCGGCAGGACGTACGCCGGCGCGGGGACCGCGCTGCCCTGGCCGATCGCGTGCCACGACTCCAGGTGGAGCCCCCACAGCGCCCGGGCGCCGTCCGGCACCGGGGCGAGGCCGCCACCCGCGACGCTGCCGAGCGCGACACGCGCCCCGACGATCCCGAGAAGGCCGACGAGCGTGAGCAGGACGGCGACCGGGTTGGTGAAGAAGCGGACGACCCAGCCGTTCTCGACGGGGATGTCGTCCTCCTCGCCCTGCTCGAGCTCGGCCTGGCGACGGGCGGCGAAGGAGGCCGGATCGGCCTCGGCCTTCGCGATCCGGCGTCGCTCGGCGACGTCGGCGGCCTGGTTGGTGAGCGCGCTGGCGATGTCGCCGACGAAGTCGAGGCCGTGGCGGTAGGGCACCCACGGCGGTGGCAGCAGCGCCTTGACCTCGGCCGGGTCGGCGGTCGCGTGGCGCTGCCGGTCGCGGCGGGCGGACAGCACGCCGCCGAGGCGGGTGTAGACGTTGACCAGCGCCGCCAGCTCGTCGAGCGCCGTGCCGACCTCGCGGACGACGAGGAAGCCGAGCATCCGCCACAGCGTGCCCAGCGCGAGCCGCACCAGCTGGAACGGCAGCGCCCCCTTCTTGCTGTTGACGAGCAGCGTGTAGAGGGCCGAGCGACGCTCCTGGTAGTGCGTGTGGCGTCCCGTCAGCGGCGTCCGACGCGCACCGCGGTGGGCGGCCTCGGCGTGGAAGACGACGGCCTCGGGGACGACGATCGTGGTGTGGCCGGCGGTCGCCGCGCGCCAGCCGAAGTCGATGTCGTTGCCGAACATCGGCAGCTGCCGGTCGAAGCCGCCCAGCTTGGTGAGCAGCCGGCGGCGTACGAGCATGCCGGCGGTGTTGACCGCGAGCACGCGCCGGACCCGGTCGTGCTGGCCCTGGTCCTGCTCGTCGCGCTCGAGCCCGGTCTCGCGCCGGCCGGTGCCGGAGATCGTCACGCCCATCTCGAGCAGGTGACGCAGACTCGGCCACTCACGCAGCTTGGGCCCGAGGACGTCGGCCTCGGGGTGGGCCTCGGCCGCAGCGAGCAGCGCGGCGAGCGCGCCCGGATCCGGCGTGGAGTCGTCGTGGAGCAGCCAGATCCAGCTCGGGCCGCCGTCCTCCTCGGCCGGGATCTGCTCGAGTGCGAGGTCGACCGCCTCCGGGAAGGACGTCGCACCACCGGCGCGGACGACGCCCGCGAACGCGGCTTCGAGCAGGTCCGCGCTGTCGTCCTTGCTGCCGGTGTCGACCGGCACGATGCCGGCGATCGGCGCCGTCTGTGCCCTGATGCCGTCGATCACGGTGGGCAGCCAGCGGGCGCCGTCGTGGCTGACGAGGACCAGAGCGACCGAGGAATGCACGATCGGCAACCCTAACGGCCGCCTCCCCGGGCCCCGAATCGTCCGCGGGCGGGTTGTGTCACATCTGTCCCAGGGATACCCGGCGGACCGGGTATCCCTGGACTTGTCCGGCACTGCAACACCTGACAAGTCCGAGTTTCCCCGGTCGACCGGGTATCCCACACCGCGCCGAGGAACCACCCACACAAAGCAGCAGGCCCGGGCGGTGGGACCCGGGCCTTGCTACCTCGTCAGACTGCGCGCTTCTTCAACTTGCGACGCTCCCTCTCGGAGAGGCCGCCCCAGATTCCGAAGCGCTCGTCGTTCATCAATGCCGACTCGAGGCACTCCTGGCGCACCTCGCAGGTCTGGCACACCTTCTTGGCCTCCCGGGTGGATCCCCCCTTCTCAGGGAAGAACGCTTCCGGATCGGTCTGCGCGCACAAGGCACGCTCCTGCCAGCCCCCATCTTCGGCGTCCGGCTCGAGGAGAATCAGCTCTCTCATCGTCTTTCGCCCTTTCGACCCTTGCTCGGTTGGTGCAATGACCCCGAGTGGTCAGTCACCTCGCGTCATCGGCAGGTAACCGATCCCCCCTTGAAACAACACTGGTGAAATTACATGCCTGTCGTAGCGGCAAGTCAACCCCAGCGTCTGGTATGGCCGACCCTGTAGCACAGGTCGCGGAGCCGCACCTGAGAAGGTTGATCCCATGCGCAACATCACGGTCCTCTCCGGCGGTCACGGCGGCGCGAAGTTCCTCGCCGGGCTGCTCCACGGCATCAAGGCCGGCACGCTCCCCGGCATCGCGCCCGATGCCGAGGTGACGGTGATCGCCAACACCGCCGATGACCTGTGGCTCCACGGCCTCAAGGTCTGCCCGGACCTCGACACCGTCATGTACACCCTCGGCGACGGCCTCGACCACGAGCGCGGCTGGGGCCGGACGCAGGAGACGTGGAGCATCAAGGACGAGCTGGAGGCGTACGCCGTCCCGGGCACCTGGTTCGGGCTTGGCGACCGTGACATCGCCACCCACCTGGTGCGCACCCAGATGCTCGAGGCCGGCTTCCCCCTCTCCCAGGTCACCGAGGCGCTCGGCCGGCGCTGGCTCGAGCCGCGCTGGGGCTCGTCGGTGCGGCTGCTGCCGATGACCGACGACCGTGTCGAGACCCACGTCGCGGTGAAGGACGCCGAGTCCCCCAGTGGCCTGCGCGTCGTCCACTTCCAGGAGTACTGGGTGCGGCTGCGCGCAGGGGTCCCTGCCGAGCAGTTGATCTTCGTCGGCCTCGACGAGGCGACGCCGGGTCCGGGCGTCACCGACGCCATCACCGGCGCCGACCTCGTGATCCTGCCGCCCTCCAACCCCGTCGTCTCGGTCGGCACCATCCTGGGGGTGCCCGGGATCCGCGAGGTCCTGCGGGCGACGTCCGCGCCGGTCGTCGGGGTCTCCCCCATCATCGGCGGTCACCACGTCCGAGGGATGGCCGAGCAGATGCTCGCCGCGATCGGCGTCGACGCCACCGCCGCGGGGGTCGGGCTCCACTACGGCGCGCGGAGCAACGGCGGTGTGGTCGACGGCTGGCTGGTCGATGAGGGCGATGCCGACGCCGTCGAGCCGCTGCGCGCGGCGGGCATCGCCGCCGCCGGCGTACCGCTGTGGATGTCGTCGGACGAGGCGACCGCCGCGATGGCCGCCGCCGCGATCTCGCTGGTGTCCTGATGCTGCAGGTCATCGCCCCCGACGGCGTCCCGGAGATCCGCAAGGGCGATGACCTCGCCGCGCTCCTCCTCACCGCGCTCGCGGGGTTCGACGCGGCCGGCGGCGACGACTCCGGCGGCTGGACGCTGGCCGACGGCGATGTCGTGGTCGTGACCAGCAAGGTCGTCAGCAAGGCCGAGGGTCAGGTCAGGGAGAGCACCCGCGACGACGAGCTCCCCGGCGAGACCCGACGGATCGTCGCCCGGCGCGGTCGCACCACGATCGTGCGCAGCCGGCTCGGTCTCACCATGGCGGCGGCCGGGATCGACGCGTCCAACGTCGAGAGCGGGTACGTCGTGCTGCTCCCCGTCGACCCCGACGCCTCCGCCCGCGCGTTGCGCGCCGCCCTCCTCGAGCGCACCGGCGCCAACGTCGGCGTTGTCGTCACCGACACCGCCGGCCGAGCCTGGCGCGACGGCCAGACCGACCTCGCGATCGGCGCCGCCGGGCTCGTCGTCCTGGAGAGCTTCGCCGGCCGCGAGGACCCGCACGGCAACCCGCTCGTCGTCACGGCGCCCGCCGTCGCCGACGAGCTCGCCTCCACCGCCGAGCTCGCGCAGGGCAAGCTCGCCGCCCGCCCCTTCGCGGTCGTCCGCGGCCGTGCCGACCTGGTGCTGCCGGCCGGCGAGGACGGGGCCGGGGCGGTCACGCTCATCCGCCCCGAGGGCAGCGACTTCTTCGGCTACGGCGCCCGTGAGGCCGTCGTACGCGCGCTGAAGGGTGACCCGGGCGACCGAGCGCCGTTCGGTGCCCCCGCACCCGCCGACGACCTGGCGGCGGCGATCCGGGAGGTGACCGGTCTCGAGTCGGCGATCGAGGAGACCGGGCTGACGGTCCGCGGTGCGGATCCGACGGTGCTCGCCGTGCTCGCGTTCGCCCACGGCTGGCAGGTCCTCCCCGGCCCTGATACCGCCGAGCGTGCCGCCGCGGTGCTGCTACCACTGAGTCCGTAGACTCTGCGCGTCCCGCCCGCGCGACCGTGCCGACCCCTGCGGCGGTGAGAACGCTCCACAGACCCGGAGGAACGCCGAACCGTGGCCAAGAAGCCCGCCAAGTCCGACCGCCGAGCGGTCATCGACGACATCCGCAAGAAGCAGCGCGGCGCCGAGCGCGCCCGCGGCACCGCGATCATCGTCGTCTGCGTCCTGATCGCCCTCGCGATCGTCGGTCTCGCGGCGTTCAAGCCGATCAAGGACTCGATCCAGACCAGCTCCTACGACAGCGCTGCGCTGCAGGACATCGGCAAGAGCCCCTCCGCCGCCGGCTGCCAGAAGATCGTCGAGCGCAAGGCCGACGGCAACCAGCAGCACGAGGCGACCGGGACCCAGATCACCTACACCACCGCTCCCCCGGCCTTCGGCCCCCACTGGAACGAGTACGGCGTCGCGCCGGTCGCGATGAGCCGGAAGTTCTACAGCCGGAGCGACCGTCCCGAGCTCGAGCAGCTGGTCCACAACCTCGAGCACGGCTACACGATCCTGTGGTACGACGACACCGTCGACGGCGCCGAGCTCAATGAGATCCGCGCGATCGCCAAGAAGTTCACCGGCACCTCCGACTTCCGCGACAAGTTCATCGCCGTGCCGTGGACGGCCGCCGACGAGAAGGAGACCTACAAGAAGGGCGACGCCACGACGTCCTTCCCGAAGGGCACCCACGTCGCGCTGACCCACTGGTCGGCCGGCGGCAACGGCGAGACCGACACCTCTAAGCAGAAGGGCGCCTTCGAGTACTGCGCCGGCGTCTCGGGCCAGGCGGTCAAGACCTTCATGGAGAAGTTCCCCTACACCGACTCCCCCGAGCCGACCACCATGTGACGGCCGACGCCGAAGCGTCACCGGTTCCCGTCGAGAGGTCACCCAGCGCAGCTGGGTGACCTCTCGTGCTGAATGAGCGACTTCTCGCCGGGAACGGGTGACCTCTCGCCGGGAACGGGTGACCTCTCGCCGGATCAGGTGAGATCGTCGCGGTTGCTGGCCTGCAGACCGGCGACGATCTGCTTCACCTGCTGGGCGTGCGCCCGGGTCGTGACGAGGACGGCGTCGTCGGTGTCGACCACCACGATGTCATCGACGCCGACCAGCGCGATGGTGCGGCCGCTGCGCGGCACGACGAGGCCGGTGGAGTCGAGCGCGCTCACCAGGCTCGCGTCGCCCAGGATCGTCGGCCCGGCGGCAGGGGCCTGCCGGGCGTGCTCGAGCAGCGCGGTGAGCGAGTCGAAGTCGCCGATGTCGTCCCAGCCGAAGCGCGCCGGCACGGTCGCGACCCGGCCGGCGTCGGCGGCCGGCTCCGCGACGGCGTTGTCGAGCGCGATCTTGGGCAACGTCTCCCACAGCTCCTCGAGGCGCTCCGGCTCCGCCGCGATCGTCCGCAGGGCCGCGGCGAACTCCGGGTAGCCGTCGGCCAGGAGGTCGAGCAGCACCCGCGGACGTACGACGAACATGCCGGCGTTCCACCAATAGCCGCCCTTGGCGAGGTACTGCTTCGCGATCTCCTCCGACGGCTTCTCGACGAACTCGCCGACGCGGTAGGCGCCGTCGTGACCGGCGAGCGGCTCTCCCTCGCGGATGTAGCCGAACGCGGTGGAGGGGAAGGTCGGCTCGATGCCGAGGGTGACCAGCCAGTCGTCGGCGGCGATGCTCACGGCGGCCTGCACGCACGCGTCGAAGGCGTCGCTACGGGTGATCACATGGTCGGCGGGGAACGAGCCCATGATCGCGTCGGGGTCGCGCCGCTCGAGGACGGCCGCGGCCAGGCCGACCGCGGCCATCGACTCGCGGCGCGACGGCTCCGCGATGATGCAGCCGGCCGGCAGGTCGGGCAGCTGACGCTCGACGGCGTCGTGGTGGACCGCCCCGGTGACGACCACGAAGCGATCGCCGGCCAGCGGCAGGAGCCGGTCGTAGGTCTCCTGCAGCAGGGTCCGCCCGGATCCGGTGAGATCACGCAGGAACTTCGGCTCGGCCGATCGCGAGAGCGGCCACAGCCGTGTCCCGGCGCCGCCGGCGGGGATCACTGCCCAGAAACTCATGGCCAGGAGCCTAGGTGATGGCCCCGTCGCGGGGAGACGGTTCGGGTGCGGAATGCTGGGTGTGTGACGATCGCGACCACCTTCCCCCAGGCGCTGACCGCCGCGCTCCGCACGGACCCGGGGCGCCCCTTCGTGACCTACTACGACGAGGCGACCGGCGAGCGGGTGGAGCTCTCGCTGACGACGTACGCCAACTGGGTGGCGAAGGCCTCCAGCCTGCTGGTCGACGAGCACGGCCTCGAGCGCGGCCAGACGCTGCGCATCGACCTCCCCGTCCATTGGCTGGCGACGGTCTTCCTCGGCGCCGCCTGGAACGCCGGCCTCGTCGTCGACGGTGACACCGACACGCCCGACGCCGTCGTGTGCGGGCCCGACACGCTCGCCGCGTGGCAGTCGTACGCCGCCGGCCCGGTGCTCGCCTGCTCGCTGCTGCCGCTCGGGGTGCGGTTCGCCGAGCCCCTTGCGCCAGGTGTGCACGATGTCGGCGTCGAGATCTGGGGGCAGCCCGACGGCTTCACCCCTTGGGACCCGCCGACCGGCGATGATCGCGCCGTCGCTCTCCGGGGCCTCCTGCTCACCCAGACACAGATGTGGGAGGCGGCCACCGTCCTCACGGACGGCGACCGCCTCCTCTCGGAGGTGAACCCGGCTTCCCCACCGGGGCTCTCCTCCTTCACCGAGCCGCTCACGACGGGC